>CEQG01023616.1_pt1 | contig 17798 bp, 10 predicted proteins | sample 350301 | NCBI WGS metagenome assembly CEQG01 (sample SAMEA2621242, study PRJEB7988) | marine metagenome | isolation source: saline water (ENVO:00002010), including | reverse complement strand
CGATGTGCCAAGGCCACGCTCCGCATCGGGGTTCACCACAGGCCGCCATTTCTCACGGGCGGTGACGCGGGAATGCTCCCCGATCACAAGGTACAGGCTCTCGAACCCTGCGCTCTCCGCTGCCGCAGCCGCCCATTCCCAAAGCGGTCTGCCGCGAAACAGGACGGTGAGCTTGTCGCTACCAAACCGTTCGCTGCGGCCTGCGGCGAGCAGGATCAGCGCAATAGACGGATCAAGCGGTGGCATGCAGCCGCTCGTACTGTCCGACGATTTCGGCGAGCGCCGACAGAGCAAGCGCTTGCGGCGCCTTGCAAGACGGGATCAGTCCGATGGGGCTGCGGATGCGTGCGATCCGCTCTTCGGGTACACCGCGTTCGGTCAGAGCGAGTGTGCGCGCGATCCGTGCATTCTCACCACCCTGAGCGCCAATGTAGAACGCTTCGCTGGCCAGCGCCTGCTCGAGCAGTGGCAGTTCCCATTCGTGATCGTGAAACAGCAGCAGCGCTGCCGTCCACGGGTCGAGTTGGCAATCCTCCGCCGTCCGACCCAGCGTCAGCCGATCCTTATCGTAGGTGACGAGTTCGATACCCATTGCGGCTGCAAGCGCACCCAGACCAGTGAGTTCAGGACCCTCGCCAAAAGCCGCAATCCTCAGGGAGGGCAGGTAGCGACGCTCCGGCAGAGGCGAGATCTCGGGCAGACCGATCTTCGCGGGTTGGCGATCCACTAGCTTATCCAGCGCGCGGCGGCACGCTCTGCGGTCCGGCGCCGGGTCGAGCAGGATGTCCAGACCACCGCCACAAGGCAGGCGAAAATCGATCTTGGGGGAGCCTCGCCCGTAGCGGATGACCTTGGGATATTCGAGCGCACGAATATCCACCGCCAGCTGCGCTTCTAGGCAGCCGTCCGCGAGGCTGCCTATCGTGCTCCCATCCGGCAACACCGCCAGCTGTGCGCCCAATCGGCGCGAGAAGCTGCCGTCGATGCCGACGATGGTACACAGCCCGACGCCAACCTCGCGGGCCGCCGCGAGTGCTGCGTGATCGTCCCCTAGCGCCGCATCTCGCGTCAGCTCGGCAAGCATCAGTCGGGCATCGCGGCGAGCACGCGGTCGGGGGTCATCGGGAAGTCGAAGACGCGTGCACCGCTTGCATTGTAGATCGCGTTGGCGATCGCCGCCGCGCCGCCGCACATGCCGAGCTCGCCGATGCCCTTGGCCTGGATCGGGCTGGCCGCCGGATCGCGTTCCTCCACCATGATGACATCCAGGTCGGGCACATCGCGGTGCACGGGCACATGGTATTCGGCGAGGTCCGGGTTGACGAGGTGGCCGTCGCGCGGATCGAATTCCAGCGCTTCGGTCAGCGCGACGCCGATGCTCCACGTGATCCCACCGAGGCACTGCGAGCGGGCGGTCTTGTGGTTGAGCACCCGCCCGAACCCGAACGCACCGAGCATCCGGTCGACGCGGGCTTCCCCGGTGAATCGATTCACGCGCACTTGCGCAAAAAACGCGCCGAAGCCCGAGGCCGTATAATCATCCGCGATGTCGCCGGGCTCGTAATACCCTTCGCGCGCAAGATCCTTGCCATCGAGGAGGTCGACGATGCTCTCGCCCGATCCTGCCTTGCCGTCTGAAAGGTCCAGTTCGGCTTCCTCGACGTCGAGACGCGATGCCAGCTCCTCGCGGATCGCCTGACATGCGACATAGACGGCGGAGCCGATCGAGGCCGCACCCCAGCTTCCGCCCGAGCCTGGCCCACGCGGATGGCGGGTATCGCCAAGGTCGACCAGCACGCGGTCGGGGGACAACCCCAGCATTTCGCCCGCAATCTGGCTGAGGATCGTGTAGGTACCCGTGCCGATGTCGGTCATGTCGGTCTCGACCAGCGCAGTCCCGTCCGGCTTCAGCGTGACGCGGGCCTTTGCCTCCGAAACATTGTGCACGCGCGCGGCACTGGCCATTCCGGTGCCGACCCACCATTCGCCTTCGCGGGTCTGGCGGGGTTTGCGCGGGCCACGGTCCCAGCCGAACGCTTCTGCGCCCTGCCTGAGACATTCTGCCAGCTTGTGCGACGAGAAGGGCAGACCCTCTTCGGGGTTCTTTTCGGGGATATTCTTCAGGCGCAGTTCGACGGGGTCGATCCCGACTTCCTCGGCCAGCACGTCCATCGCCGCTTCCAGCGCGGGCATGCCGACGGCCTCGCCCGGCGCACGCACCGAACCGGCGGTCATTCTGTGGATGCGCGCGACCTTTAGCATCAACTCGCGGTTCTCGCCGCCGTAGAGGAAGTGCGAGGATTGCAGCACCGGCTCGGCGAACTCCTCGCCGGGCAGGTTCGAGACCAGCGCTTCGTGACCGAACCCGGTCAACGTGCCGTTCGCGTCTGTGCAGAGCCGCAGCCGCTGTGTCGTTTCCGAACGGCGCATGATGCACTGGAACACCTGCTGGCGCGACATCACGACGCGGACGGGGCGGCCAAGCTCTTTCGCCGCAATCGATGCCGCGACTGCTTCTTCGCTGATGCCGAGCTTCGATCCGAACCCGCCGCCGACGAACCGCGAGACGAGGCGGATATCGCCCTCCTCCATATCCAGCGCGTCGGCCAGTTCGCTTATATTGTAGTTCAGCATCTGGAGCGATGCGTAGACGGTCAGCTTGTCGCCATCCCACTGTGCGATGGCCGCGTGTGGCTCCATCGCGGCGGAGGCATGACCCCTGGTGGTATAGGTCACATCGACCGAATGAGTAGCTTCGCTCATCGCGTGGGCGAGATCGCCCTGATGGACGGTCTCGTCCTCCTGCTCTTCGGGTTCGACCGTGTTCGGATCGAGCGGGGCGCCTTCCTCCACCCGATATTCGATCGCCAGATGCTTTGTCGCATCGCGCGCCTGTTCGAATGTTTCGGCAACGACCAGCGCGATCGGCTGACCCCAGTAGCAGACGGTCTTCGGCTTCTGCTGCGGCGCTTCGTCGGCGGTGCCCTGCGCAGCGCGGGTGGTCAGCCGGGGATCGTCGATCACCGCGATGACACCGGGCATGGCGAGCGCAGCGTCCCTGTCGATCGAGGTCACTTCGCCGCGCGTGATGGTCGAGGTGACGAGCACCCCTTCCGCGCAATTATCGATTGAATATTCGGCAGCGTAGGTCGCCGTCCCGGTGACTTTCGCCAGACCTTCTACGCGCGGAAGAGCCTTGCCGATCACGCCCTGCCTCATGTCGTCGAGACGATTGCTCTCGTCCGGCTTGTCCTGCTTGAAATGCACGGTCACGACGCTTCCTCCACGGCTTGTTCGAGGACGGCGTGCAGCGTTCGCCGCGCCAGCGGAATCTTGAAATCGTTCTCCCCGAAACCCTGCGCATCTTCGAGCAGGATGTCGGCAGCGCGATCGAAAAGTTCGGGGGAGGGGGCTTTGCCGATCAGCGCGTCTGCGACGCGCGGATCGTGCCACGGCTTGTGCGCCACGCCCCCGAACGCGAGATCGGCGCGGGAAAACCTGCCGTCTTCGAGTTCGACGATGGCAGCGACCGAAACCAGCGCGAAGGCATAGGACGAGCGTTCGCGCACCTTGCGATAGAGCTGCGTCCCACCGACCGGGGCGGGGAGGGTGATCGCGGTGATGATCTCGCCCGGTTCGAGCACGTTCTCGCGCCAGGGTGTGTCACCGGGGAGGCAGTGGAAATCGCGAACGGGGACTGTCCGGCTGCCGCCATCGGAAGTGGCGATCTGGACCTGCGCATCGAGCGCGCTCAGAGCCACGGCCATGTCGCCCGGATAGGTGGCAATGCATTGATCGCTGGTGCCGAGAATGGCGTGAAGCTTCGCAATCCCGTCGATCGCTCCGCAGCCGCTGCCCGGTTCGCGCTTGTTGCAGGGTTGGTCGATATTGGTGAAGTAGTAGCACCGCGTCCGCTGGCACAGGTTTCCGCCGTTCGTCGCTTTGTTGCGCAGCTGCTGGGTCGCGCCGGCGAGGATTGCGCGCGACAGAACCGGATAGTCGGCGCGCACGCGTGGATGGACCGCTGTTTCGGTATTGGTCGCAAGCGCCCCGATGGACAGGCCGCCATCGTCGGTATCTTCGATTTCAGCGAAACCGACGCGATTGATGTCGGCGAGCTGGCTCGGCGTTTCGACCTGCAACTTCATCAGATCGAGGAGGTTGGTGCCGCCGGCGATGGCCATCGCCCGGTCGTCCGAGACGGTCTGCGAGGCATCGGTCAGAGTGCGGGCGCGGGTGTAGGAGAATGGCCTCATGCGCTCTGCTCCGCCACATCGCGAATGGCGGCGACGATGTTGGCGTAAGCGCCGCAGCGACACAGGTTGCCGCTCATGCGTTCGCGGATTTCTTCGCCGGAGATTTCTACGGCACCTTCCAGCGTCTCGCTAGCATCGCTCGGCCAGCCATTGGCGATTTCGGTGAGCATTGCGGTGGCGGAGCAGATTTGTCCCGGCGTGCAGTAGCCGCACTGATAGCCATCGTGTTCGACGAAGGCTTTCTGAAGCGCGGATGGTTCGTCCGGCGTACCCAGCCCCTCGATCGTGGTGACCTCGTCTCCGTCATGCATCGCAGCCAGCGTCAGGCAGCTGTTGATCCGCACACCGTTGACGATGACCGTGCAGGCCCCGCACTGTCCGTGATCGCAACCCTTCTTGGTTCCGGTCAGGCCCACGTCCTGACGCAGGAAATCCAGCAGGGTAACGCGGGGATCGTCGGGCACGGAATGCGGCGCGCCGTTTACGGAGATTGTCTGGGCCAAGTTCGCCTCCTTCCCCCGCCTAACTCATCGGAAGGGTTAGGGGTCCGAAAACGACCAAAGGTTATGAATGAGCAAAGGTTATGAATGAGATCGGGGAGCGATGCCGTCGCTGCTTCTTTTCAAGGGCGTACGATCACGATGGACGCTGTGTTGCGCCGAAACCGGGGGGCGGTTTCGGCGCAACGACGAGTACGGGATCGACCGAGGTCGCGACCCATTGCGGGATCGGCAATGGGTCGCAAGGCCCGACTCGCCTGTTCGATCTCTGGGCCTAGTTTCTGGGCCTAGAACGCCAGTCGCAGCGATCCCCGCAAGGTAAGCGCGGTTTTGTCGTTGCGGTCTTCGGCACCGACTTCGCCGCTCATTTCGAACATGTCGCTGCCGCCCAGCGCGCGCAGACGTGCGAACCAGCCGTTGCTGCGCTGTTCGGGATCGAGCGTGAAGGGCGTGCCGCCCTCGAAACTTGCGGTGGTCGAGCCAAGTTCTCCACCGACGACCTCGCGCCAGCCACCCTCGACCTCGGTGCGGAACCAGTTCTCGTCGCGAGGACCATTGCCGGTGAAATTGATGCCAACCGTCATCCCGCCGTTGACCGCGAATTCATCGCTTTTGCGGTCTTCGACGGTGAGGTTGAGCGCCTCGCTGCCACCTGTTTCGGTGTAGCCATCCTCGTCCAGGCTGACGTAATCGGCGGAGACCGCCGGGCGTGCGAAGAAGGCGCCACTGCCGCCGATCTCGTACGCCATGCCTGCGCTGGCCGTCATCAGCGTGCCGCCCCAGTCGCCCTGTATCTGACGCTCGACGTCTTTGCCGTCGAGGGTGTAGCGGAACAGGCGCCAGCCGTCGGCATCCACCTTGCCGATCGACCCGCGACCGAAGGCGGTGAAGCCGCCCCAGTGACCGCGCCAGTAGGCACCCAGTTCGTAGGTGTCGGAGTTCGCGCTCTGGTCGCCGCCAAGCTGGTCGTACTCGTTCCACATCCAGGTCGCCGAGAGGCCGAAGGCACCGAGCTTGGTGTCCACTTCTCCAGCGGCCGAGAAGCCGAACCCGCCGAGATCGTAGGCTGCCGTCTCACCGGCATCCTTGTCGCTGCTCCACAGCGCCGAGCTGAGGATAATGTCGACACCGCCGATGGAATAGACGGGGCTTGGCGGATCGGCCAGCTGCCGGGCAAATGCGCGCGAACCGAGGCTGATCCCTTCGAAGGTTCCGCCCGCATGGTCCGGCAACATCCGGCTGACTGTCGAGCGGAAGACGTCTCCGTCACTGATGCCGAGGAAGACCTGTTCGATATCGTCGTCGTTTCCAAGCGCGGAGAAGATTGCGTCGTATGCCGACGTCTCCGACCGGTTGAGGCCAAGTTCCGTGGCGGTCCGCTTTACGATGTCGATTACGATCTGGTTGGCATTGGCAGGCGTACCGAAGTCGGCCTTGAACAGGAACGGCATCGCGCCGGTGGCGAGTTCGAGATCGGCAGCGCCCGTCAGCGATCCGGCCTCGAGCACGAGATAGCTGCCTTCCGCATCATCGACATTGGCAAGCTTGATGCCCAGCTTGGCCCCGTCGGCGAAGCTGGCCGCACCCGCCACGTCGTAGAGCGAGCCTGCGCCCGCATCCTTGTCGAGCGTGGCGACGAGCAGGCCGTTGGCACCCACGCTCAACGAGCCGAGCGAGGTGGGGGACGCAAGGTCGAGCGCTCCGCCGGTCAGGTTGACGGCCAGCGAGCCCGAATTGGCGAGCGCGCCAGTGAAATAGGCGGTCCCGGCGATGGTGAGCGTATCCGCACCTCCTCCGAAGTCTGCGGTCCCGCTGAAGAGCGAGCTTCCCGACAGGCTCATCGTGTCGTTACCCGCCCCGAATGTGGCATTGCCGTATTGCCAGGCATCGCCCGAAAGCGTGTAGCTGTTGGCGCCCGCACCGAAGAAGGCATCGCCTTCGAAGGTGCCGTCGGCCAGGTCGAGCGTATCGCTACCAGTGCCCAAACGGATGTCGCCCTTGATCGATGGGGCCGTCTTCCCGGAGGCTACGACGGTTTGCTTGATCGTCGCCCCGGTGGTGTTCGCCGTGAGGTCGATGGCGAGGTTGCGATCGGAATCGGCCTTCGCTCCGCTCGCTTCGATCCCGCCGCTGTTCTCGATCAAGGTCACGGTCCCGCTGGAGTCGAGAATGGCGGTTGCGCTTCCACCTTCGCCGACGGTGGCCTTGATCAGGCCGCTATTCGCGATCGTGCCGAGCTGCGCGCCGGTATTGACCTTGACGGCAATCGCCGTGGAATTCGCGGTTGCCCCGCTCTTGGCTTCGATACCGCCCGCATTCTGGATCTTGGGTACGCTTGCCCCGGCCCCCAGGCGCAGCGCGGTCGCATCTGCGTCCCTGGAGGTTGCGCCAACCCCGCCGGTGATGCCGATGCCGTTGGCGACGGTTACCGCGCCGCCCTGTCCGCCGATGACGAGGCCATTGGCGTCGACACCGGTGTAGAGGCCGGCCCCGACGATCGTACCGTCGATCTGGACGCCGAATTTCGCCGCAGTGCTCTGGACCGGGCCGATCGCGATATCGCGCCCGGCAGCGCCGATCACGACGGCGGGAGCGGCCCCGTAGCTGGTAATCTTGGCGATGCCTTCCTTGGCATCCTCGATCCCATCGCCATCCTCGTCGTTGTTGCTGGCGTTGTTGTTTGCGGGCGGAATGGCGAAGACGATCCCGCCGGTGACATCGCCTTCGATCAGTACGGCCGAGCCGCCCTGGAGAAGGTCGTCCGCGTCGAGCTTGGAAGGGTCGCTGGGTACCGTGGTGTAGCGATATCCGGTCGAGCTGATGGTGCCCTGGATATCCATCGCACCGGTCACGTCGCCCGCGAAGTGCACGCCGACCGCATCCTCGCCCTGCGCGCTGATCGATCCGGCAACCCGTACGTCGCCAGTCACCGCCTGCGCGTAGAGGCCGGTGGTGCGGTCGCCGACGACCTTGATCGTACCGTCGTTGCGCACCTTGCCGGTCTGCGCGCCGCCCAGCCAGATGCCGGCCGAATCATTGCCTTCGACGGTGATCGTCCCGGTGTTGGTGATCGCGCCTGCGTGCGTGCCATCGGTGCGGATGCCGAAGCGGTTGGAGCCGAGCGCGAAGGGCCCGTCCAGATCGCCATCATTATCGGTGTCGGTCGGGGTGTAGGGCTCGTCGATGGTGATCGTGCCCGAATTGTTGATCTCGCCCGTCGTGCCGGAAACGGCCAGGATGCCCGTTGCATTGCTGGCATTGCCGATGGTCACGGCGCCCTGGTTCACGACCTTGTGATCGCTGTCCATCGTCACCGCCGTGCCCGAGCTGACCACGACCGATCCGGTCGATGTGATGGTGATCGAGTCGGGGGTGTTGTTCTTGACCGTGGAGGTCTGGACCGGGGTCGTCCGCTTGGTGGTGATGTCCTCCGCATGGGCGGGCACGGCAATCGCCAGAAGGGCGGTGGAGGCTAGCAGTGTGGTACGCATTTGGGTCCTCGTCTCGGATCGTATCGACCCGCATGACGGAGCCCGCGCGGCGCAACCTTGGCGCTCCGGCAAGTTTATTTTCAGAAGCTGGCGTCGATACCGAGGCGGATCGTGCGCGGCTGGAGCGGGGTGATATGCTCGCGCCCGACCGCGAAGGGCGTGCCGAGCGCGAAACGGTTGCCCTCGACATCGGCGATGTTCGTGATGCCCAGTGAAATGCCGAGGCTGTCACGCCCCACGCGGAGCACGAGGCCGCTGTCGAAATAGTCACCCTGCAACTCGCCGAGTTCCGGACCCAGGCCGAGGCGCGATTTGCCGATATAGCTGGCCCAGCCCTTTGCGGTCAGCTCAAGATTTCCGGCAAGCGTCCTGCGGTAGTCGATGCCCGCCCGCCCCGCATACCGGGCGATGTTTGGGACCTGCATCGTACGGGTCAGAAAAGCGGCTTCGGGCTGGTCGATCGCGCTGTCGTTGTAGGTGAAGCCGCCGTTCACGCGCAGCGCGGGGGCCAACTCCACGCTGCCGGCGATGCTGGCGGTCCAGACACGGCCATCGCCGATATTGGCGGTGCTCGGCAAGCCGAAGGCATCGATGAAATCGGCCTGGATGTCGCGCCAGCGGGTATGCGCGACGCTGGCGGTCAGATCGAAAGGACCGCGTCCCGGTCGCCCGTGACGCAGCCCGAATTCAAAGGTTGCCGCCCGATCATTGCGGAAACGGCGCACGAAGTTGCCTTCGATGGCGAGCCCGCCGGGCCGAAACCCCTCCTGATAACGGAGGTATAGACTGGTTTCGGGTAAGACCTGGGCGAGCAGCGAAAAGGACGGGAGGAAGGCCGTCTCGTCGCGGCTGGCGGTGATCTCGCGTCCGGCGAGGGCGATGGCTAGCGGAACGTCCTCCCCCGCACCGCCGAGTTGCGATCGCGTGTAGCGTGCGCCCGCGGTGGCGATCAGGCCTTCGAACAGGCGCGCATTCGCTTCCCCGTAAAGCGTGAATTCGGACACCTCGTTGAGGACGCCCGTGGCACTCGCGCTAAGCTCGTCGGTTTCGAGCGACCGGTTCAGCTGGGTCCGGTTCTCGGTCAGGCTGATGCCCGCGAGCCAGCCGAAGCGGCGGCCCAGCGGCTGCCAGAGCCGCGTCTCGTTTGCGATCATGCGGGTGTCGTTGCGCTGGGTGAACAGGCGCGGCGCGCCGCCGGGTGCGGTCGCATCGTACCGCTCTTCCAGATCGTGCCAGGCGATACCGGTGGAGGACCGGAATTGGACGGCCCCGAATTCGCCGGAGATGATGAACTGTCCTTGCGTGTAGTCAGCCTCCGCCCCTTCGCGAACACGCGCTGCCCGCGTCAGCGAGGGGCCGAAGCGATCGGCATACTGGCTGTCTGCGGCGCGGGTCGACTGGCCGAGCGCGATGAGGTCGGCCGTCCAGCCGGGCGCGAATTCGAGCCGGGCGATTGCGCGACCGCCGAGGATGTCCGTCCGGTTGACGTCGTTACGCCCCAGCAGGGGCTTGTCGATATAGCCGCCCTGCGTCGCGCCATCGACCACCAGACGCAAAGCGGCGCTGTCGCCTGCCAGCGGCAGGTTGAGCATCGCATTCACGTCGGCGCCCGGCTGGCCGTGTTGCGTGACCGATCCGCCGACCATACCCGACGCGTCGAACATACCCAGCTCCGGCTCGTTGGGCACCAGCCGGATGATGCCGCCGAGCGATCCTGCACCGTAAAGCGTCCCCTGAGGGCCTTCGAGCACTTCGACCCGGCGCAGGTCAGACAATCGCAAATCGGGGTCGGGCGAATTGTAACTCAGCCGCAGGTCGCCAAGGTACTGCCCAACGGTCGCCTGTGTCGGCCCGGTGAAGCTCGAATCCGCGATCCCGCGAATGAACAGCTTGTTGCGCCCGCTACCGAGATAGGTGGAAGAGACGGTCGCCACCTGCTCCGCAATCTTCTCGGTCCCGCCGATCCCCCCGAACTCGAGATCGTCGCCATCGAGCAGGGAGACCTGCCCTGCGAATTCTTCCAGCCGTGCGCTTCGCTTGCTGGCGACGACCACGATCTCGACTGGGGGCGGAGGCGGAGGCGGGGGCGCGGCCTCGCTGGGCGGCACGACAGGGCGCGGCTTGCGGGTACGGGGTTGAACGGCCTTGCGACGTGGGCTTTCGGCAGCTTCCATCCGCCATGCCGACGGCCCGACCGAGACTGCCCGCGCGTCTGCCATTCGGGCGAGGCGACGGATCGCGTCCTCCGGGGCCATCCTGCCTCGAAGCGCCTTCACCTGTCTTTTCGCCAAAGCCGGATCGGTGATCACGATGCTGGTGCGCGTCTGGCGTGCGAGCACGATGGCCGCATCCGAAAGCGTCCCCGCAGGGGAGTGCACCGCGACGCGCTCCGCCGCGGCGGGGGCAGACAGCAGCGCGACGAACGCGGCCAGAAGGATCCAGACGATCCGCATTCTAGCGTGCGTCCAGTACCCAGCCCGTTTTGCCCTTGCGGACGGAGATGCCCAACAGGGCCCCGATCGCCTGCGGATCGTCCTTCAGCGGTGCAATCAGCACGCTGCCGGAGACCGACTGGGTTTCGTTACCCGGCGCAGCCGTGAAGTCGATGCCCGTCGCCCGGCTCAGATCGGTGGCGACGCGGGCAAGGCTCGCTTGCTGGAAGGTCAGCCGCCCATCGCGCCATTCGCCAATCATCTCGGGTGCGACGCTGCTCACCTCGTAATCGCTCGAACCGGCTGCACTGGTGAGCACTTCGCCCGGATCGACCCGCACGTTCTGGCCTTGCGGATTGAACAGCACGGCCCCTTGCGACACGGCGACGGTCAATTCACCATTCCCGGTCCGCACATCGAACACGGTGCCGATATCGACCAGCCGGTCCTCCCCGATAGCAACCGTGAAGGGCTCGCTGGCGTCGTGGTGGAGCGTGAACAGCGCTTGCCCGTCCTCGAGCCTTGCGAAGTGATCGCCTTCTTCACCGAGAACCAGCTTCGAACCGCCCGCCAATTCGATCGATCCGCCATCGTCGAGCGCGATCAGGCGCGTTTCACCGGGCAGGGTGCTGTAGGTCGTCGGTCCGCCTTCTGCCTGCCACATCCCGAATGCTACCAGCGCAGCGAGCCCTGCGACCAGCGCGCCATTAAACCATCGCCGGCTGACGCGCCGATCTGTGGGCTCGTCATTGTCATCGTTGTCCGCCATCGGACGTGCTGCCTCTGCCTCTGCGCCATCGTCCGCAGCAGCGGCGATGGCGTCATAGGCTGCGGCATGCGCAGGATCGGCTTCGAGCCAGTCTGTGAAGCCTTCCCAGTCGTCGAAGGCCGGGTCGCCAGTACGCACGGCCCAGGCCAGCGCGTCTTCCCGAATGGTATCGTCATGCAACACGATGCAAATCTCCTGCTGCAAGGACGGAGACATGGACGTCAAACCTCATCCATACGCTCCTTCAACTCGGTGAGTGCGCGATAGGCGCGGCGCAAATCGCTCTCGACCGTGCTCAGGCTGACCCCGAATTCCTCTGCGATTTTGCGCTGCGGAACTTCGTCGACGCGGTGCCGGCGGAAGATCGCGGCGGGGCGGGGGCCCAGTTCGTCGAGCGTCCGCTGCGCAAGCCGGGCATATTCCTGCCCCAAGACGACGCGCTCCGCCGAAGGGGCATCCGACTGGTCCGTCCCCGTGCCGCCGCTCGCCTCGGTCCAGTTGCGTTCGCGCTGCGCGGCCTGCTTTGCCGATCGGTAGTGATCGATCATCAGCCGGTTCGCAATGCTGAACAGGTAGGCTTTGGGCGACGCGATCGGGCCGGGCTTCGCGCTGCTCACCTTGATCCACACCTCTTGCAGCAGGTCTTCCGCCGTATCGCCCGCACCGCGCGCGCGCAGGAACCGGAGCAGCTGGTCGCGATGCTCTTGGAAGGCGAGTGCAAGGGGTGTGGGGGCGGACAATGTCAGTGTCGTCGGGGTTCGAGGAAGTGCGCTGAATAGGCGCGATGGCCGACGCGCGAAAGGTCTATGTCCTCCAGCATGGCTGGGGATCGCATGTCAGCTCGCCGTGGTGCGACCCGGACGGCGCGCGTCACCGCGAGATACGCGTCCGGGTGATGCGTCTCGCCGTGCCGGCATCAGTTCGCCCAATAGGTGTATTCGTCGCCATCCTCGTATGTGTCCGCCAGTGTCTTGTCGATCATGACGGGCATCTTCACGACCGACGGATAGAGCGGCGGTTTGCGGTTGCGGTGATGCGCGGCGAGCATGGTGCGCAGGCGCTTTTCCTGCTCGGGACGCTTGCCGATCAGATTGACCCGCTCGGTCGGGTCGTTCGACAGATCGTACAGCCATGCCTTCTTGCGGACATCGTCGGTCATCAGCTTCCAGTCGCCCGCGCGCACCGCACTGATCGTTCCGCTTTGCCAGAAGATCGCGCCGTCCGGCCGTTTAAGCGGGCCATCGCCCTTCGCGACCGGCAGCAAATCGACTCCGTCGATCGGTCGATCTCCGGGCAGGGTGGCCCCAGCCGCAGCGGCGATGGTGCTGAACAGGTCCACATGGGTTGCCGGATCGCGCACCTGCCGCCCTGCGGGGAGCTGCGCGGGCCAGCGCATCATCAGCGGAACTCGCACGCCCCCTTCGAACAGGGTGATCTTCCAGCCGCGATAGGGCGCGTTCACATCGGGCAGGCCGATATAACCCGGCGCGCCATTATCGCTGGAGAAGAGGACCAGCGTGTTATCGGCGAGCCCTTCTTCCTCCAGCTTGTCGAGAATACGCCCCACGCTTCGGTCGAGCGCGCGGACCATCGCTGCATAGACGCGGAGCCGATGCGGCTGGATGTCGCCCACAGCTTCGTAATCTTCGCGCGTGGCCTGCAACGGCGAATGCACTGCCCAGTGCGCGAGGTAGAGGAAGAACGGCCGATCCTTGTTGGCATCGATTGCGGACAGAGCCTCGTCGGTCCAGTAATCGGTCAGGTAACCGCCCGGCGTAAAGGCCTGCGACCGGTCGAAGCGATTGCCGAAGCGTGCCCGTGCCCACAGGAAGCGGTCGACCGGATCGAAATCCACCGGCGCATTTACCACGCGCGGATCGTCCTTCGGAAGGTAGCCGAGTTCGCTCAGGACGAGGCTGTGATCGAAGCCCTGTGTCAGCGCGTCGAATTCGCGCGCCTCCCCCATGTGCCACTTGCCGATATGCATCGTGCTGTAGCCGCGCGCTTTCAGCAATTCGGCGATGGTGATCTCGCTCGCGGGGAGGCCCTGCTCGGCGAAGGGAGGCGCGTCGTGATTGGCCTGCGCGTCGTATTCGATCGGCGGCAGGTCGGGGCGGATGTCTTCGTTCACAGTCGTCACCACGCGCGCCATATTGTCGGGCGTGGGGGTGAACTCGAAGCCGGTACGAGTCGGGTAACGGCCGGACATCAGCATCGCGCGGGACGGGGCGCAGGTCGCGTTGCCGGCGTACCCTTGCGTGAAGTTGACGCCATCGCGCGCGATCCGGTCGATGTTCGGGGTCGGGACCAGACCCCCTGCCACGCCGCCGCCAAAGGTCGATATGTCGTTCACCCCCAGATCGTCGGCCAGGATCAGCACGATATTGGGTGGGCGATCGCCCGACGTCGCGGGAGGCGGCCCGGCAGAAACATGCCAGTCGAGCGCCATGGTTTCCTCGGCGATCGGGCCGTTGTCCTTCAGCGATACCGCCCATAGCAGCAGATCGGTGCGGAATATCCATCCGACCAGGCCGAGCACCACGACCAGACCGGCGATCCCGATCAGGCTCTTTTGCCAGAGCTTCATGCGCGCCTTCCCCTCCCAAGGAAACGTCTGCCATGCCACATTGCGCAGGCACAGGGAAATCGCGGTCGCACGATCGATGCGCCGTCGTCCCCGCAGGCCTGCCTTTCGATATTTCACCATGCAGACGAATGCACCATCGGTGAGCGGCTCGTTCGCTTGACTTGGGACCTCTCGCACGCCGAAGCCGTTCGGGCATCGTGACAAGGGGAAAAGAATGAGCGATCAACCGGTCCTGACGAGCCTGCACGATCTCACCGAGCGGTTGCAGGAGCTGCATCAACGCACGCGCGAAACACCGCTTTTCAATCCCGTCTTCCAGCTGGCGCACGATTTCTCGCGCGCGCTCGAAGGTGGCGAGGTATCTCTCGAAGCGGTCGGGGAGCTGGTCGATGCGCTGGTCGAACAATCGCTCGATACGCGAGCGTCCCGGCTGCGAAGGCTGCTCGAACCCGATACTCGCGAAGCCCGCCTCGATGCGCTGGCCGATGCGAACGGCGACGATTTCGATGCTTTTCGCGAGGCATGGTCGCACCCCCGGATGCACGCGGTCTTCACCGCGCACCCCACTTTCCTGCTGACACCCGCGCAATCCGCCGCGGTCGCGCAAGGCGCGCTATCGGGCGAAACCCCGCCGAGCGACAAGAGCGCCGAGGCGCCCGAGATTACCCTGCGCTACGAACACGAACGCGCAATGGCGGCGATGGCGCATGCGCAGGATGCGCGCGACATGATCGTCGCAGCTGTCCTTCGGGCGGCGCAGCAGCGCTGGCCCGATCGCTGGCAAGAGCTCGATCCGCTGCCGTTCCGCTTTGCCACCTGGGTCGGGTACGACATGGACGGGCGGACCGACATCACCTGGTACACCTCGATCGCGTTCCGCCTGTCGGAAAAGGCGCAGCGGCTGAAGCGCTATGCCGACGCACTTGATGGCATCGATCCCGATCATGCGCTGCTGGGCCCGCTCAAGACCGCACAGGTCCGGGCCGAGACCCTTGCGGAGAGCTTCGCTGGCGATCTGTCCAACCCGACCGAGCTGACCGCCGCCGCAGACCGGATGACGCAGGACGAGGAGCACAAGCTGCTCTCGCTCGAACCGCTGATCGAGCAGCTGGAAACCGATGCGCGCGGGGCAGAGCCGGAAAAGGCGGTCGCGCTTCGCACGCTGACCGCCGCGATGCGCGCCGATGGCCTCGGCATGGGCTGGATCCATTTCCGCGTGAACGCCAAGCAGCTTCACAACGCCATCCGGCGCGAACTCGACGATCAGGAAATCGACCTTTCCAGCCGTGGCGCGATGGCTGCGCTGCGCGATCTGCTGGCGAATGCCAAGCCGCAACGCGCCAACTTCGCAAGCCTTGCGGTCGAAAGCAGCACCGCCGTCCGCCAGTTCCTCGCGATGGCGCAGATCCTCAAGCATATCGACGGCGATGCCCCGATCCGCATGCTGGTCGCCGAATGCGAGCAGCCCGCGACCATGCTCGCCGCGCTCTATTTCGCGCGCCTGTTCGGGATCGAGGACCGGATCGACATTTCGCCGCTGTTCGAAACCGAAAGCGCGCTCGAACATGGCGGGCGCTTCCTCGATGCGCTGCTCGCCGAGGAGAGCTACAAGATCTACGCCCGCCATCGCGGCCGCATCGCGATCCAGACCGGGTTTTCGGATGCCGGCCGCTTCGTGGGCCAGGTGCCCGCAAGCCTTGCGATCGAGCGGCTTCAGGGGCGGCTTGCAGAGGCGATGGTGGCGAACGACCTCACCGATGTCGCTGCGCTGATCTTCAACACGCATGGCGAGGGGATGGGGCGCGGTGCGCATCCGGCAAGCTTTGCCGACAGGCTCGAATGGCCGCTGAGCCCATGGGCGCGCCGCCGGTTCGCACGGGCGGGCATCAGGCTGGAAGCAGAGGCAAGTTTCCAGGGCGGCGACGGATACCTGTTCTTCGCGGGGCCGGAGCTCGCGCTGTCCACCCTGACGCAGATTGCCGCCCTGACGCCCGAGATCGCCGACACCGATGCGCCGGTCGATCCGTTCTACCGCCGCACCGACCTGAGCCTCGATTTCTATCGTGCGGTCAAGGAACATCAGCACGATCATCTGGAAAGCCGGACATACTCGCGGGCGATCACCAGCTTCGGCCTCGGGCTGCTCAACCAGACCGGCAGCCGCAAGTCGCGCCGCCAGTCCGACCTGAACGCCGAGCGCGAAATGAGCTTGCGCCAAATCCGCGCGATCCCGCACAACGCGATCCTCCAGCAGCTCGGCTACCCGGTGAATATCATCTCCGGGATCGGGAGCGCAGCAGCAGGAAATTACGAGGATATTGCCACCCTGCTCACCGAAAGTGCGCGGGGGCAGCAGATCATGCGGCTGGCGCGGGCCTCCGATTCTCTGGCGAGCATCAAGACGGTCGCTGCGCATGGCGAGCTGTTCAACTCTGCCTATTGGGCGAGCCGCACCTATCGCGGGACCGAGGGCCATCTGGCGCGCAGCTGCGAAGCGCTGGCCGAATACCTGATCGGCGACGATCGGACGGGCGTGTTCCGCCGTCTGGCATCGCGCCTGCGCGTCGACGCACTGAAGTTCCACCGCCTGCTGGAACTGCTGCCCGAGGAAGCGCACGACCCGGAACGGGAGAGCGTGCGGCGGACGATCGGTGCGCTGCAGGCGCTGCGTCTTGCGCTGCTCCAGCACATGTTCCTGAAGGTGGTATCGGTCCCCGCGTTTAGCCGGGCGAACGACATCAGCCGTACCGACGTGCTCGAAATGGTGTTCTCGCTGCGGATCGACGACGCGCTCGCGCAGCTGCGCCGTGCGTACCCGACCGACATTGCGCGCAAGAGCGATTTTCCCGTTGCCGAGGCGGGCGATTATCCGTCCGGCGAGGGCGATGGCTACGCCGCGATCCGGCGCGATTATATCGAGCCGATCGAACAGGCGTACGAACTGTGCCTGAAAATCTCGACAGCGATCGCCAACCAGTTCGGCGCGCACGGCTAGGGCCGAACCGGGCGGCTGTTCGAAAACGAGCAGCCGCCCGACGCATTCGCTAGAGCTGGTACTGCCCGTCGACCCGGCGCAACGTGCTGCTTCCACCGTCTCGGATGGCGGCGGGTAGCAGCCCCTCGGGCAGGTCCTGATAGGATACCGGGCGAAGAAATCGTTCGATGGCGAGCGTACCGACCGAGGTCGTGCGCCCATCCGATGTTGCCGGGAACGGGCCACCGTGGACCATCGCATGCGTCACGTCCACGCCGGTGGGCCAACCGTTTGCGATGATGCGACCGGCCAGCTGTTCGAGGATCGGGATAAGCTTTGCCGCAGCACTGTGATCGTCCGCATTCATGTGCAGCGTGGTGGTCAACTGTCCTTCCATCGCCGACAGCACCTGCGCCACTTGGTCCAGATCCTTGCACCGCACGATCAGCGAGGCGGGGCCGAAAACCTCTTCCTGGAAATCTTCATCTCCAAGGAATGCGTCGGCCGAAACGGTGAAGACCTGCGCGCGTCCGCACGTTCCGGAAGTTTCCTGCCCGTAGCCGACCAGCTCTGCCCCCGCGCGCTTGGCGAGACGCCCCGCGCCTTCGTCGAAGGCCTGCTGGATGCCGGTGGTCAGCATGGTCTGCCCGGCCACATTGGCCAGCTCGTCGCGCGCGGTGGCGATGAAGGTCGCCAGCGCATCGCTCTCCACCGCCAGCACGATGCCGGGATTGGTGCAGAACTGGCCCGCACCCATCGAGAGAGAGCCGACATAGGCGCGCGCCAGAT
>CEQG01028935.1_pt1 | contig 17946 bp, 25 predicted proteins | sample 350301 | NCBI WGS metagenome assembly CEQG01 (sample SAMEA2621242, study PRJEB7988) | marine metagenome | isolation source: saline water (ENVO:00002010), including | reverse complement strand
GACTCCGTTAGTCCTGGTTCGAATCCAGGTTCCCCAGCCATTTGTTTTCTAAGACTTTTTTCCATCTTCGTTGTGGAACATATCGGGCCGGTCGGGAGCACGGTCGGGAATTTTCGTTCCCGTTTCGAGCTTCCGAATGGCCGATTCTGCTAGCGCAGGGTCCCGGTGAAGGTAGTGAGCATCGAGGATTGAGCGCACGTCCCGGAGTGTGTGTCCGGTGATCGTTGCGATCTCTGCCTCAGTGCATTGCGCGAGCGCCAGCCGCGTAACGGCCGTCCCCCGCAAATCGTTGAAGGTCAGCCCCAAAACCCCCGCAGCTCGGCAAGCCTTTCGCCACGACGCTCGGAATCCATCCGGGCTCCATTCCTCTCCGAACGAGTTGAGCAATATGCGCCCTTCTCTCTGGCGGATCATGTCGAGCCGTGATTTCAGCGGGCCACCGACAGGGATTGTCACGCGCGCGCCTGTTTTGGACTGCCGAAGCCGGATCCGCGCGCCGTCATACTGCTGCCAGACCAGCGCCAGCAGATCGCCTTGTCGCTGTCCGGTCCAGAGCGCCATGATCAGCGGCAAATGCAGGTGAGACGGCGCAACCGTGAGAAAAGCCTCCTCATCCGCGACAGACCACACTTTGTCAGCCCGCGTGCCGCGATAGAGCCGCCCACCCTTTTCACAAGGATTTGCCGCCACCAGCCCTCGGCCGTTCGCCCACGAGAGAACACGCGCAAGAACCTGCCATGTGTAATCGGCCTGCCGCCTCGAGCGTTTTCCAAGCGTGTCGCGCCAGGCGAGAAACACGCCCCGCGTGCGACGGTCAGCAAGTGCGGCAATCGGGAAATCGCCGAACTCAGCCTCGATTTCCCTGATCTTGCGGACATAATCCCGGCGGGTCCGTTCTGCCAGATCGTCCCATTCGGAACTCGCCTGAAAGCCGTTGAGAACGGTTTGCAGGGTGCCGGACTTCGGCTCGACTTTACGGGCCACCGCTTCATTGTAAGCGCCGATGAACTCGGGATCGCCCGGCTTGCCCGGCAGACGAGGCCCACCCTTCCAGGCGTACCAGTAGGTGCGCGAGGTGCCATCCGCCAGCCGCTTGGTGCGTGAGTTAATACCCTTAAGCCGGACGCGCATTCTTCTTCTCCAGCCACAGGTCCAGATCGTTTTGCGGCTCCTGCGCACCGGTAGCCGCTACCAGCACAATTCGGCCCGTCGCCGGATCGATCTCGACACGCCCCAATTCCATTCCCGCGGCTCGCGCACCCTTTACAGCTCGCAAAACGTCAGCCTGTTTGAAGGGAATAGACCGGGCCATCACATCACCCCTTCTTTCCACTCAAAAAGCGGTCCACGTCGCGTTTGTCGAACCGGAGCGCAGAGGTCGCGCCGCCGGGTTTCACGCCGCACAGCTTGCCTTCCTTCACCCATCGGCGGACGGTTTTCGGGTCGCAACCGGCCCGTTTAGCGACTTCCTTTGTGACGAGGAGGCGATCAGTCACGGCTTGCCACCGTCAAAGGGTGCTGGGGACACTTTTTCATACAGCTCATGGAAAGAAGGATTGTCAGTGCCACCGACCTTGTGCATCCCGACCATGACTTCGTTAACGACGCGAGGAATGAATAGGCTGATACCAAGAGGCGTTTTTGTCTCAGTTCCCCGGAGAACGTTGGCCAGGTCTTCGTCGCGAGTGCAAAAAACCCATTTGAGAGCGTCGGTTTCCCGGTCCTCGACAAGGACGGCCGTGACGCCAGCCATTAGCCGATATGTATCCTCCCACACCCTCTCGAACTCCGGGAGAAGATCCATCGCGGCTTTGATCGCCACCTTGGGTGATAAGCCCGCGCGGGACATGATGGCCACCGTTCGTGCGACCATGACCTCCGGGCCGGTGTAGTAGTTCCAGGACTTGTCCGCGGTCGTGCGTGGGAACAGCCCGTTCCGCTTCCTCCAGGTATTAAAGGTGACCGTGGGGACGCGCGCGATTGCGATCGTGTCAGGCTGCGAGAAGAGGAGATTTGGCTTTGTGCTCATAATCATTCAATTGCATGATTCCAGAAATGATGCAACTGCAGTATTCAATCCGCCTCGGTCTTTTTGTTCATCTGCAAAATCGACTGCAGCAAAGCGTCAACGTCCTTGCGTGGTAACGAGTCCTCGCTGCGCATCACCTGATAAAGCGCCTTCGCCTTCGCCCGCAGGCCGGCGAAGTCGGCGACCGGCCATTTGCAGATGCGGCTCACCGCGCCGCGACGAACGTTATTTTTGTGATGGAAGTCGTTGATTTCGCTCTTGGTCGGCGCTCGCCCGAGAACATCGGGGTGGATTGCGTTCGCCGCTTCTTCCACCTTGCGTTTCGCCAGCTCATACTGATTGACGGCTGCGCTGATATGGTCTGCGAATCTCTGCATTTTTGTCTCCATCTTGAGCAGCAATCACGCCCACAGCCGCACCGATTGGCGCAACAAAAATACTTTTTCAGGCTGTGGGTTGTGTGGATTGCGAGGCGTTCCGGCACTGAAGCGCCAGAGTTTCCTTTAGATGTCTGCTCTGCCGCCGGGGCTGCGGCAGCCGGGACTCGCCCGCTCATCATCAATGGCGGGCTGATTTTGCTCTACGGTCGCAAGAACCGGTCCCATCAATTCCCAGGCAATTTCGAGGCAGGAAGCTACCGCCCCTGCGGATCTGGCATCCAGCTTTTCTTCAGAACGGCATAGCGCAGCGCACACATCGATAAGCGATGCTGCATCATAGCCGCACTGAATAACGTCGCGCGCGCTTATTTGGTCGGAGGGCAGGAAACGGTTTCTTTCGGTGAAATTGGGCATGGCGTGGTCTCTCGGTCGAACCAGCTTTCTACGGCCGGCGGCATGACGCATCGCGCCATGCCTAGATCCGGGATCGGCCCGGAGCCGGGGGGTAGAAACCTGCCGAGAGACAGGCCGAACGATTTTAAGCTTTCGCTCTGGACATGGCGTTCGCCCCCGGCCATATTGGTCGGGTCGCGCGACCGCCAAGTCGCACGTTCAATTTCACCGCAGCCGATCGACGCCAATCGATCCGGCAACCTCGCCAAAGGTGCGGTATATCTCGGTCCGGGTTTCTACGCCCACGGATACGTTCAACTGATTTGCCCGAAAAATCAACACTCCCCTTTGGGGGGGGGTCGGCTTATGCTTGTTCTGTCGTCTTCCTATTGCTATGCAAAGGCGAGATTTAATACGATATCCCAAATCAGAAATGGTAAATAAAAGAGCTGCGGTGCATTTATGGCGGATTTTTCATGGACATGTTCATATTGCGATAGAGATCAAGTCGCCAGCAACAACAACACCCATGAGATTTCCAATATGGTTTACATCGGAGACTCAGAACTTGGAAAATTTTCTGTAACTAATCTTGCGATAAGGTGCCTAAATCCAAATTGTAATATGGTTACCCTGTCCGCGTCGTTGAATATAGCTGAAAGAGCCTATAATTCTAACCAGCTTATAGTCAAAGATCTTCTTTATAGATGGGATCTTTTGCCGGAAAGTAAAGCTAAACGTCAGCCTGAATACATTCCTTTAGCCTTAAGGGAAGATTATGTAGAGGCTTGTAAAATCCGTGACTTAAGTCCGAAAGCTGCAGCCACACTTGCTCGCCGCTGCCTCCAAGGCATGATCAGAGATTTTTGCGATATTCGGAAAAGAACTCTGTTCGATGAGATCAAAAAACTTCGGGAGAAAATTGACGAAGGAAATGCGCCAAAGGGTGTTTCCGCTGAAACCATGGATGCAATTGATGCTGTGAAAGCTATCGGCAATATCGGAGCACACATGGAGAAGGAAATTGACCTTATCGTCGAGGTTGATCCCGGGGAAGCTCAGTCTCTAATCGAACTAATTGAGATGCTTTTTGACGAATGGTACATCGCTCGGCATGAGCGACAGGAACGGCTTACACGTATTAAGTCGATCGCAGCAGAAAAAGCCGAAACCTTGGAAAAGCTGAAAGCAGAGCGAAGCACCGTTGCAAAAGAGGCTGATGACACAAAGCAAGGCGATGATAGTTAGTCACTACAAAGCCGCGATCAGCTGGTCCAGCCGCTCGGGCGTTAACTCATCTGGTCGCATATTAATCGGCCGCGTGAACAGATAATCGAAAACACGCGCTGACACTTTCACGGGTATCATCGTTCCCCGTCGCATGCGGCTCTCTAGGGTCTGGCAAGCCGTGCTGCAGAAAATCGCCCGCTCATCTTTGGCCCTGAAGCTGTCGCCGCAGGTGCGGCACTCCCGTTCAAGTGAGGGTTCCGTCTTGGCCTTATGAACCGCATAGCAGTGGTGGGAACAGAACTTGGCGGGATCCTTCTCTCCATTGTGAAGAAACGCCTTTCCACACTCTTCGCAAGACCGAGGCGTTTTCCGGGATTGATTTACCAAACGAAGCGCCTGCACACGTGCGCGATTCTCTCTAGCAAGTCCTTCGTAGCTCCGCCGTGTGATAGCCATCTTGGCACAATGGGCCGAGCAGAACCGGGTCGCACTGTCGCCTCCCAGCTCGCCGCCGCACCAGGAGCAGTTCTCCCTAGGCGTGGTGTACTCTCGTTGACCTTGCTCCCAGCTGGGCCGGACGGCGGCATTCTTCTTCAATGCCTCTTGGACAATTGCAAAGGCGTCAGCGTCGGCCTCAGCCCAAGCGTGGCCATCAAGGCATAATCCCGCACGCAGGCCGTGATAACACGCCGCCTCGTGTTCGAACGGCGTCAGGTCGAAATCCGCGAGAACCTTCGCAGTCTCCGTGACAACATGGCTGCGCTTGTTGCCTTTCAATATCGGCTTAAGGCGCGACGTTCGTGTTTCGCCATAGCGAAAGGCTGTCCATTCGCTGTAATAACGCGTTGAGACGGATTTCGGCCGGCAGCGGCCTCTACGGCGTACCCGGGACATCAACCAAACACCGCATCAAACAACTCGGGGGTAATGGCGGAACCGCTTGTTTGCGACCTGCTTGCCCCGCCTCCGGTGCCGGCTTTCTCGCACCACGCACGGTCCATGGCGCGTATGATGCGAACCTGATGGGGCTCTAGAGGCGTGCGCGTCAGGGCAACATAGGCATCTATCTCGGTATAGCTGATCGGCTCGGGAAGGCCTCCGGCATGCCATCGGCGCGTTTCGTGGAGCTCGCGCCATATCCGTACATACTCTTGGGCGAAATCCGGCGGTGGCCCGCCTGCTTTGATCAAGTTAGCAAGCCGTTCACTCAGCAAAACCATCAGAACGCCTCCACAGCTTGGAAACTGACACGCGCCAGACCTGGCACCCCGGGGCAACTGAAGCTTTGCGAAATTATCGCCATTCGGCAACGCGGGCGGAAAAGCACGGCTGTCGCTGCGGTGCTAAAAACGGATGATACCCATGGGTGAACAGGCAACTCCATCGTGCCATCGGGGTCGGCTACGCTTTTGGTCGAGATTTCGAAATAACCGAACCGCTCACCTTCCGTGAGCCCAACACGGTCCCCCGGAAGCAGGATAAAGCCGGCCGGCACACCCGACACGCTAATCAGTCCCGGCGTTCCGAGGTCCTCTACGGTAGCCGTCCCGTCCCAAGTCCCGTCACGGATCGCGGGCACGCCATTCGGGTAGCCGAGTGGCTGATGACGAGTGATGTCCCACCCCAAGAATTTTTTCAGCCCACCGTGGAGGGAGTTATACCAAGCCTGCCATTCGGCGCGTTCCACGAGATTGAGCGGAACTGTGGCAAAACTTGCACTCCACAGTGAATCCCTGATCTTTGTCACCATGGGTGGGTGGCCGTTCCCTTGCGGGTACTGAACCGTTCCGGGATCCAGTTCGAAGGTGCATTCCGTGTCTGTATCGTACGGCATTTCGCGCGGGTATATGATGCTCATAGCCCCCTCCTGCTTTCTGCGTTTTGGAGCGTATCGCCGCGGAGAGTGAACATCAGCGCATCCACCTCGCGTACTTCGGATTTTTAATCACCCCCGCCACTCGTCCGGGGAGTTGCTTTTCATCGACCTTCGACTGTCGTGAAACCGCCTCGCTCGCCACCTCTTGGGACACACTTTTGACGAACGGGGTCAGATTGCCGGAGCCGTCCACGTCGACGCCTACGGTGACATGAACATTCACGGCTCCGCCCCCTGACTTCGTATGGTCTATGACAGTTTCGTTTGGGTGGAGAAGCGCAGGGAAACCTCCCTTGCCATCAACTCCACCCGCTCTTGATCCGCTGCCGGTCTGGCCGCCCCCCGCGAATGACGGAAGTCCTAGAAAGCCGCCCAGCGTCGTGTTGGGCACGAACGAACGGGAGTTACCCAAAATGCCGCCGGCCAGCCCTCCGCCACCGACTAGCCCGGCAAGCGGGCCCTGTCCCAATAGTGTCGCCTGAAACACCGCTTCGATTAGTTTATTAATAAGGTTGTCGAGTGCTCGGTTGCCGGTCTCGATCGCTGGAACCATGTCCATGAACGCGTCGTAAGCTGCATCTCCGAAGAAGTCCGCAGCTTCTCGCGCCTGCCGTGCCGCCTCCTGGTTCTGAAACAACGCCTCGTTTAGATCGATTATCTTCTGGCGTTCGTCTTCTGTTGCAGTCGCTCCGGCTCTCCTGCTTGCTTCCAGGGCACGTTTTTCGGCGTCAGTGCCATGAGACACCGCTATTTCTTCCTCAAGCTCTCTGATCAACTTCTGGACTGCCTCACGCTCTCGGTCGGCCTTCTCGGCTGCCCTGTCGCGCGGCGGGTTTTTGAAACTCGACGGATCGGGTGGGGTCCAGGTGTCGTTCCCGCTTCTTGTCATTGGTTTGATGCGGCCATTCAGAATTTCCGTGATCGCTGCATCTTCGGCAGTGAGCTTCTCCAGTTCCTTCCGATACTGACCGATGGCCCGGGTACGCGCTCGCTCTGTCATCGCGCCGTTGTTCTGAACCTCGAGTATCTTGTTCTCCAGCTCCAGCCGGCGCAGACCAATCTCGGCTTGGCTGGCTTCAAGGGTGCTGGATCTCTGATTTTGAAAGTCGCGGAAACCGTCAATGAATTCGGCGAGGCTATCGGCGGCCGAGACGATCGCTGATTTGAGGGCGACGCCGACGGTGCTGGCGATCGCATTAAAACGACGATCCACCTCCGCCGCCTTTTCGATCAGTTCATCATTCATGACGATACCAAGATCGTTAGCGGCTTTGATCGTGTCACGGATGCCAGCTTCACCCCGTTCGATCAGCTGAACAAACTTCTCGCCACCCGTACCGCCGAATATCTCGTCAGCAATACGAATCTGCGCCGCCTTGTCGAATTTCTGCAGCTTCCCAATGATCTCGGAGAACAGCTCCGAGGGCTCCTTCAGCTTCTCTTTTAGCGTCTCGGCGTCATAGCCGAGCCGCTGGAAGGCCTCGGCGCTGGAGCCCTTGCCGGTGAGGATGAACTCGTCGGCGCGGAGGTTCATCTCCTTTATGCCGTCGGTCAGGGCGTCGACCTCAATCCGGTTCTGTCGCGCGACGAAGGCCAGCTCCTGAAAGCTTTTCACGTCGATCCCGGCGATGCGCGCCGCGTCCCCCACTTCCGCAACGCCACGCGCCACGTCGTTGACCTGCCGTATGATGCCGGCAATCCCGCCGGCTGCCACACCCGCAATAAGCCCCGTCGCCATCGTCTTGCCGAAGCTTCCGATCTGGGTGGCAGTGCCGGCGAGCGCCCGGTTGATGCTGCTGGTCGACCGGATCATGTCGCGTTCCATATCGCGCGTGGCAGAGCGGCTGCCGCGGCGCATCCGGTCATAGGAACGCGTTCCGGTCCGTTCGGCCTTGGCCATGTTCTTCTCGAATTCGCGTATCCGCGCTTCGAGCATGACCACCAGTTGTTCGCTTTCACCAGCCATGTCTCACCTCACATGAACGCATGTTCGTCGGACCATGCGTCCGAATCGTAAACCGAAATTCCCATGTCCCCGGCCGCCGCACGCGCCACCGCCATCGCTGCCGCTACCGCGCCGTCGATCCGGTCGCGGGACTTGCCCTTGTGGAAGCTCTTGTTCCCGGCCTTGTCGGTCTCGACGGCGATGTTTTGGAAGTTCCAGCGCAGCACCGGGTGCCCGCCATGGCGAAGCTGCCGCCCGAGAATGGCGCGCTCCAGTTCCTTCACCGCCGGCGCCATGGTGACCCAGCCCTGTCGGAACTCGACGACGGGCAAGCCATCCTCCGCGAGGTTTGCCATCATGTTGCGCCCCATGTGCGGGTCGAAGGCGATTTCCCGGACTTCGAACCGGGCGCAGGCTTCGCGGATGCAATCCTCGACGGCGTGATAATCGACCACGTTGCCAGGCGTCGGTGTGATGAATCCGTCTTCGGCCCAGGTCGGGTAAGGCACTTGGTCGCAGTCCGCCTTGCCCTGGAGGTTGTCGGCCGGACAGAAGAACCAGGGATAGACCACATACTCGCTGCCTACCCGGAAACACGCTACAACGACGGTCAGGTCGTTGACCGACGACAGGTCGACGCCCAGCCAGCACGGTTCGTCTTCGAAGTCGACGAGATCGACCTCGCCGCCCCCCTCGTCATAGACCTGCATCTCGACGAAGGGATCGGAGGAGTGATCGAGCCACACGTTGAGGTGAAGCTGTCGGAAGGCCTCGCGATCGGCGGGCTTCTCCCGCGCCTCACGTGCGAGCTGGCGAAGCCCTTCAATGTCGGGATAGCCATAAGCAAGGCCGGGGTTCACACGATGCCACACGGCCTCGTCGGTCCAGTCCTCGTCTTGCCGGGCCTCGAAGAGGATCGGCAGGACGCTCGGATCGTCGACCTCGCCGCGCGCCACCTTTCGCGCGTAGTCAATGAGATCGGCCGCGACGTTCTCTTGTCCGCGCCCGGCCGTGGTGATGACCATCATCAGGCTGCCAGGCACTTTCACCAGGCCGGTGCGGATCACGTCATAGAGTTCACGCTTTTTCCATGCGTGGAGTTCGTCGACCAGGGCGAACACCGGCGTGCGCCCGTGCTGCGTTCCGGCATCCGCCGAGATCGCCTCGAGGAAGGCGCGCGACCTGCCGTCCGTGAAGCGGTTCTTCGAATCCAGCAAGTGCATGCGCTTTTCGATCCGGGCGTCGGCGCGGATGATCCCCATCGCCTCGTCGTAACCGATGCGTGCCTGTTTGCGGTCGCTCGCCGCGAAGATGCTTTCGCCGCCCGGCACCTTCTCCGGACCGATCGTATGAAGGAGACCGAGCGCCGCGCCGAGCGAGGTCTTGCGGTTGCCGCGCGGCAAAAGCATGACCACCGTCTTGACGATCCGCCGCCCGTCCTCGCCGCAGGGGCCATAGATCCGCCTCACGATGCGTTCCTGCCACGGGTCCAGCTGGAAAGCCTTGCCGGGTAGCCGGCTTTTCGGGTGACGCAGCAGGCGGAGGAATTGTACCGCCCGTTCACCTCGTCCGAACGGATCGGAAATCGGCGTGTCGTCAAAAATCCAGTCAGTCGAGGAGGTCGCCGAAATAGTCGTCATCGTCCCCCTCCTGCGGTTTCATACCCTTGCGCGCTTGTGCCGACGGCGTCAGACCCAGTTCCGCACCGAGGCGGCTGATGATCATTTCCGAGCGGCCCAACAGCGCGGCGGCCGGGTTTTGCTTCAGGGCTCCATCAGCGCCCGTGACGAGCACCCCGTGCAGGTCAAGCGCCTCTTGCGCTAGGCGACGGTTGCGCTGTGCCATGACATAGGTGTCGATACTTCCGCGCATCGCCTCGGTCAGCAGCTTGCGGCGGAGAAGATCGTCGGCCACAGCATGCCATTCTGCCGCCATGTCGTCGGCAATGCAGGCGCTGACGGGAGGCACTTCGGTAAGCGCGCCCTCGATCTCGACTGCCTCCGCTTTCCGGCCGCGCGTGCTCATTTCTCCGTGACCTCCTCGACGGTCAGCAGCAGCTCGCGGCGACGACCGTGTTCGGTGATCTTCACGATGTCGAAAGCGCGACCGGATTCGGTCAGCCGATCGGCAACGGTCAGGTCGGAGACATAGCGGATGCGATAGACTTGCCGCGCCTCGGCTTCCGCGCCACCCGCCCGCACAAATTCGTCGGTTCCGATCTCGACGAGTTCTGCGCGCATCGACGCCAGGTCGGTCCAGGTCTGTGCAGCGGTCCCAAAATCGTTCACGGAATCGGTGCTGCGCTGGAGGATGATTTTGCGATCGAGCTTGCCGGCGCGCATAGTCAGCCCCTCTTTGCCAGCACTTGGACGGACAGGATCCCGTGCGAAAGTTCCCCGCCCGCGTCGCGTAGGTGCCGCGCGCTCGCAAGGAATACGTCGCCGCAATGCCAGTCTTCGCCGAGATCGATCCGCGCCTTGGTCCCGCCGGCTGCGAGCACCAGCGCCACCGCACCAGAAATGCGTTTTGCAGTTTCGGTGCTTTGTTCCCGCACCCAAATATGAATATCGGCGAAAACCCGCACCTTGCGGCGGGCGATATCCGTGTCGCTCCAGTCGGCGAGCGCTTCGCCGAGCACGATGACAGGCGATGGGTTCGGCCGTTGGTGGCGGTCTAGAATGCTGTCGGCCGGCACTAGGTCGGTTACGTCCGCCGAGGCGATCAGCAGGCCCCGGAGGCCGGTCTGCACGGCTGTCTCGATCCCGGTCATGACTTGCCCCAATTGTCCTTGAGCGCCTTGCGGATGGCCCGCTTGATGCGGTTCTCATTCCGCTTGCGCGTCAGCCTGTAAGCCGGCCAGAAAAATGGATGCGGTGGGACAATAGAACCGCCGAAGCCGTTGCCGTGGCCGTACTCGACAAGATGAGCATAGCGCACATCCTCATTTCCAACTGTCACCGCCACGGTGTTCTCCGGGATCGCAGTCGCGCCACCAGGCTGCGAATAGGGTGGCGTCGAACGACCCGGTCCCGTGACTTCAATCGACCGTATCAGGTCGCCGCTTTCCTCCGGTGCGAGGTTGCGCATGACACCTGCCAGTTCCTCGCCGGATTTCAGGAGCGCCGGCTGCACCGCCTTGCGCACCTCCTGCGGGATCGCCCGCATCCGCGTCTGAAACCGTGCAAGCCCGCCGTCGTCAGCCACCGAAAGAATACTCCCGCCATTCCGCAAGGATCTCGCGGACGCCGAAGGGAATGGCGTTTGCAGATACGCCGACCACGCTCGCCTCGCGGTTTTCGTACCAATGTGCCGCAAGCTGCAGCACGGCTTGGCGAATGTCGTCGGGAAGCGTTTCCGCGTCCCATTCCACCGAGGCAAAGCGATAGCCGAGCAGCCGCTCGACGTGGCTTTCGGCGGCCTTAAGCTGGCCGCTGATCAGCGCATCATCATCATCTTCGAGGATGTTGAGATGCGCTTTCGCTTCGTCGATGGTGACGAGCGTGGCCATTAAGCACCTGCGGCAGCGACGCGCACGACGTTGGAATCGACTTCCAGCGTCACAGCAAGCTTCATTACGGAATTGGCTTCGTCATACTGCTCCCGGGCGGACATCACGAGCGCGACGAAGTACCTTTCCGACGGCGTGCCCCCCGAGGGCGCGTCGTTGAAAGTGACTTTGATCGCATAGCTTTCCTTCGCCTTTTCCGCAGCGATGAACGCGAGCTGACCGGCGTCGGCATAGTCGATGTCAAACATCAACTCCATCGAACCGGCATTTCGCGTACCTTTTGCCTTGCGAGTCCGGTTCCGTGAAATTTGCTCGGAAGTGATAAGTTCCGAGGTGTCGCCGACGCCCCCGAGGTTCGTCAAACCTCCACCTTCGACCCATGTTTCCCCGGAAAAATCAGAAGACGTGAAATCGGTACCAGTGAAAGCCTTTGCGCCGCCGATGTGGACAGTGGATCCGGCCGTTACGAATAAACCGCTCATTTCGGTTTCCTTTCGTGTGACTGCTTCCAGCCGGAATGACAGGGCTGGCAGAGTGATTGAAAATTGGTGCGGTCGAGCCGCCGGTGCGGCGCTTCCCGAACAGGGACGATATGGTCGACGAGATCGGCCGGCTTTCCGCAGCGACGGCAGGAGGGATAGACGGCGAGATATTCGCGTCGGGCCTTTTCCCACTCTCGATCGTAACCGCGCATGCGAGCCGAAGGCCGCTTCGAGTCGGCCTTGGCTTTGCGCTCCCGGGTCCGCTTCGCCACGATGGCGCATTGCTCGCCGTCCGCATGGACGCGACCGCAATATCCACAGACCCGGGGTGCGCGTGTCGGCATCGTCAGGCGACCGGCGCTTCGGCCGGGTGGCCCTTGACGATCACGACGCCGGCGGTGATTGAGGTGCCGCCGTTCTTCGTGATCACCGTGCGGATGTACCGCTTGTTTCCGATGTAGCCCTGTTTGTAGACGCTGGACGCCTCGAGGGTGGCCGGCAGCTCGCCGACGAGGTGAGCGGCATCCACGTCGGCAAAGTCGCCGCTGGTCGTGGTGTCGCTCTCCTGCAGCTTGACGGTGAAGTCACCAGCCGAAACGATGGCCCCGGTGTTGATCACAACGGCGGCGCTGTTGAAGCCGAGAAGGTCGATAGGGTCGCTCGTGTCTCCGGCGGACAGGACCGCAGGCGTCACGGCCTGCACGACTCCGATGTTGGGTGCGATATCGCGCATGGTCGCCTCCTTAGGACGTTGCGGTTTTCAGCTTGCGGAACCGGGCAGCCTGCAGCACGCGGCCGCCGACGCGGCGGGTTGCGTGAATGCGGGTCAGGCCCTTGGTTGCGAGCAAATACGGGTTGACGAGGATGGACATCGCCAGACGATCGACGATCCGGTACGCCGAGAAGTCGCCATAGATGATCGGGAACGCGCCATCGCCGATATCCGGCATGTCGACCATTTCAACCACCGGACGACCGAGGACCGTTTCCGGCTGACCGGCCTGAAAGCTGGGCTGCCAGAGGTAGTTCCCCTGTCCATCCTTCAGTTTGCGAACCGCACCGAGCGTGGTGCCGTTCATCCCCCATGTGCCGCGGTTCCGGTACATCGCCGGCATCGCATACATCAGGTCGATGAGCTTGTCGGCGTTGAGGTTGGTGGCGTGGCCGTTGACCGTGTGCGCGATATCGGCGTTGGTCATGAACCCCTCGGGCTCCTTCACGCCCGAACCATTCACGAAGGCGGAGCCCTCTTTCTTGCCGAAGTCCTCGGCGAGCGCGAGGCGCACCTCCGTCTCGGCTGTGCCACCGCTGTCCGCCAGCAGCTCGTTCGAAATATCGACGAAGGTCATCAGCTTCCGGGCCGGAACCTCCAGCTGTCCGAAAGTGACTGTCGATTCCTCGGCTTCCTCGGCTTCGCCCTCCCATTGCGCGTTGGTGATGCCGGTGCGCTTGGGATACTTGACCGACGGCGATGCGATGTTGCGGACGGATGCGACCGAGCGGACCGGCGAATATTCGACCAGATCCTTGATGAACTCGGTCGACATCTCGGCCGGTGCCAGGTAACCGCCCTGCTCGTCATTGGAGACGGTCAGCGCCTTCAGTTCATCCGGTCCGGCGGCATCGCCACGGCGCAGGTAGGTGGCGAAGGACTTGCGCTCCTCGGTCGGCTCGGTCGGCTTGTCGCCGCCGGGGCGGTTTGCTTTCGTCTCCAGTTCGGCGAGACGGTCCTGAAGCTTCTTTAGCTCCTTGTCGTCGGCAGCGGTGCCGCCCTTTTCCTCAAGCTTGTTCAGGCGGTCACCGATGGCCTTCTGAAAATCCTCGATCGACTTGGTGACGATGGAAATCGGATCGTCTTCCTCGCCCTTGAATTCGACTGCGGCAGGTGCCGCCAGATTGGTGAGGGCGGCAACCGCCGCCAGGTTCTTCACGTGTCGCATAGTTACCTCGCTGCGATGTGGGCCGTCGCCCGGTTAAGAGCATCGACGAGCCGAAGCGCGTCGATGGCGGATTTGGCGGAAGTGACCTTCGCGCCCGGATGCAAGGGAATGGTGACGAGCGAAACTTCGAAGAGCTCCAACTCTTTGATAATGCGGCCGCCGCCGGCGCGCGCGCTGGCCTTGCGGGTCATGAACCCGATCGACAAACCGCGCACCGCGCCGGAGCCGACGAGCGCCTTGACTTCACGGGCGCGGGCAACGTCATCGACCAGCAGCTTCCCGGTGATATGGAAACCGTCCGCCTTTTCTTCACCGGCCTGCCATGTGCCGACAGGGTCGTTGATGTCGTGGCCGAACAGCATCGGCAGGGGGAACGCGGCCGCCTTGAATGCACCGGGCTCGATCCAGTCGCCGAGACGATCCGGCTTGCCGAATGGCCAGGCCAACCCCTTCAACTCACCTGTGTCGGTCGTGATGATTTTCGTTTCAATGAACAGCTTATCCATCGTCACGCCTCCAGGTGCTTGCTGCGATCGGCCGCGAAGGCGTCGACCTGTTCTTCAACCCAGAGGACCGACAGGAGGCGGAGCACGTTGGCAGTGGAGAAAGGGACCGGCTTGCCGCCTTCCTCGACTTCCCACGCGAGCACCAGGGAGGCGAGAGCGGTCTTGCGGCAGGTCTCGCGATGCTCGGCGGTTACGCGGCCGTCAGGCCCGGCGAGTTCGGCGAGATCGTCCGCCATCTTGAGCCGTGCGCGGCGCGCCGTGGCGCTGTCCGGACCGGCGATCCTCAACTTGATTCCGGTCGGTTGCCAGGTCACCGGATCGAGAAGGTCCAGCCAAGCGCCGCGTTCCTGGTCGGCTGCCGAGTTGAGCACGTCGTTAAGCTGCATTCGCGGCCTCCTTAGCGGGCGGTGTGGAAGTGTCGCCGGGCTGGTTCGAACCGGTGTGCGGGTTGGCGAACTCGTCACCGCCGTCATAGGGGGCCAGGCCCTCCCAGGCGCGCGCCTCGTTCGGGTTGAGCACGCGGGCGGAGATGAGCGACGAATAGGCAGTGGCGCGCGCGCCGAGATCGGCCCGGGTCAGGTCGTCGCGACCGAATTCGATCCGCAGATTTCCGCGCTCCTCGTCGGTCAGCAGCGCCCGGTTAAGCGCCGCCTCGAGTACCTTCAGCCAGGGTTCGAGACAGTAGGTCAGGAACTCCAGGCCCATCTGCTCGCCGTTCGACCAGGTGACGCGCTCCAGTTCGAAGAGCATCGATGGCGGCACGCGGAATGCCCGGGCGATTTCGAGGATCTGGAAGGTGCGGTTTTCGAGGAACTGGGCGTCCGTCGAATCCATCGCAAGCGATTTGAACTTCGCACCGTCCCACAGGATGGCGGTCTTGCCGGCGTTGTCCGCGCCCTCGTGAGCGGCTTTCCATCCGGCCTTCATCTTCTTCAGACCCTCGTCGCCGAGGCTCTTTTCCATCTCGATCACGCCGCCGGGTTTCGCGCCGTTCTCGAAGAGCTTCTTGGCGTGACGCTCCATCGATTTGGCGGTGGCGATCGCATCGGACGCCAGCGAGACGGCCGACCGATCGAACGGGCCGCGAACATGGATGATGTCCGCCGCATCCACGTCGCGATTGTTGATCTTGTAGCTCGGCTCCCGCCGACCATCGCCCGAGAAGGTCACGGTCACATGGGCGGTGTCATAAACCGTGATTTCGCGGATCTCGCCGACGACGCGATTGACGTAGGCGATGCCACCCTTGTCGTGCGTGAGAGCCTGGGCGACCAGGTCGCGCACCAGCTCGAAACCGGAGGTGTAGCTGTTGACGGAACCCCGCAGCAGCTTGCCGATCGGGTGATCCTTCACCTCGGAAACGCCGTCCATGACGCGCGGCTCGAGGCTCGCAGCGGCTTCCGAGATCACCCGCACGGCGCTGGACACGGCCGGGACGGACAGCGCAGTCAGCATCCCGACCGAGGTTCCGGTCAGGCTCATGCCGGTCAGCAGCGCGAATTCCTCGTCGGTTGGCGAGGTGAGCGACTTGGCTTCGGACCGGAACTTGCGGAGAAAATTCAACATGGGCGCGATTGTCCGCGCCGCCGGTCAGTTTAGGAATTGCCCAACTTAGGACAACTACGCCCATTTGCGGACATAGGATTTTCCCCAATTTCGGGCCGCTAACCGGTCAAAAGCAGCCCTCAATCGCCTTAGCAAGTTGAATTTATTACCTAATTAGAAAAAATCTCGCGCGATGCTCCCCCCGCCGGTCCCCGAGCGGGTGCGAAAGTCGGAGACCACCCCCGGTAGGCGATTCGGTTTTCAGTCCGGCGGCCTGGTCAAGCCGGACATCAAGCCTGGGCCTGCCATGCGATCTCGCGGCGTGATGTGGAATGCGGTTGTCAGCGCATCCACCAGCCTATCGGCAAGGGCTGCGGCGGCAGGATCGGTCTCCGTCCAACGCTTCCCAGCAAGACCGGCGCGCGTTGCCTTCGGCGCGGTCTTGAGAGCGACGGAGATGTGAATTCTCAGTTGGTCGTTGATGTCCATGACGGCTCCTTTGTGGTGCAAGCCGTCCCCACATGCAGATCGCAAATGGTCTGCAGGATGTCAATCCGACCTTCTCTCAGCCGCCACTTCCTCGTCGTCGCCAGATGGGTTGCTCAGATCCGGCCTCATTCACCCCCTCCAAAGCCCAAGTGAGGGGCGCAGGGTCTTTGCGAAACACTGTCACCGCAGTTTCGCCACCCTCTGCGCTCTCTTCTGTCCTCATGGACTCGTAGGTATGCACTTGTTTGCACCCTGCTTTCGCGCTGTCGCTGCGCTTGGGCTTAATCCAGCGAAGCCACGCTGCATCAGCGATCCGGATGATGTTCGGGTTATTGGTGCGAGATCGAGGTGGGCGGTCATACCTGACAATGAGGTGACCGAAGGCCATGGCGTGCTTGAGGGCGTACTGGACCGTGCGGATACCAACGCGCGCACGTCTCGCAATGCGAGCGACCATCAAGGTGCATTGCCCGCGCTTCCGCACTTCCTCGGCTACAATGCTAAGTGCGGCGCGCTGACCTTCCGTGTAATGACGGCGGATGTGAGCGGGCAAGCGACCGTCACCGCCTCTCACCCTTCGCCCTGCATGCGCAAGCGCCCGGTTCTCAGCGCTGAATTGACGCCAAGCAAAACCGTACCTTCCGAAGCCAGGCAAAGCCTTCGCAAAGCTGCTAGCAGGTCGATGAACGGGAGCCGTGTAGGCATGCCCCGCACCGAACATCACTTCATCGCTGCTTGAGTATCTACCGGCCTGGACGAGTGGTGTGCGCAGAAGTGCAGGAGAGGCGACGAGATCAGCCGACATAGCCGCCTCCCGTCGCAATCCGCATTGCTTTGATCGCTTCTTTGGCAGTCAGTCCAAATCGGGACTTCAGCAGAGGTATCGGGCACTCGACATGGCCGCTTCGCTCGCCATACCACACAGCGGCGGCACTAACACGATCTCCCGAAACTGCGGTCGGAGTTTCCGTCGTAACCTGTTGATCTTCCATGAGAGGAATTTCCCTCGGTCGGGAAAAAAGCTCTCAGAAAACAATAGGCCTCTTAGGCCTCTGACTCCGTTAGTCCTGGTTCGAATCCAGGTTCCCCAGCCAATTTACCCTCTTCAAATTCTGAATAAGATTGATTTTCCAGCGTTTTTCCTCAGCTGGAAATACATTTTGCCGTCTGGTGGCCAGTACTGTCCACCACGCGTGTCTCACATTGGTGGCCCACCGCCGGAAAAGTTGGAGAACCCATCACCTCCAATTGGAGGTGGGCATGAGTGCGCAATGTGTTTTCAGTGGTGGCGGCCGACGATGAATTTTGCGGCCGCCTCCCACGCAATATCTCGTTGCCATAGCTCGTGATCCGACTGCGGATCTATCCGTCCGACAAATCGGTGAGGCAAAGCCGGGCATCTTCATCAGATCACCGAGCCGAAACGTCGGCGCAAACAGCCTTCGGGTGCGATGCCCAAAGCCAGCGGTCTAGCCCGGCACTCTGCAAAAATTGAACCTGCAAGTTTTCTGCAAGCCAGCCCACGCACAGGGCGGGAAAACACGGGAATCTTCTGCTCCTCGCGGCGGATGGTTTTGCTCCTCGCGGCGGATGGTTTCGTCCCGCTCTCTGAAGGTTGTCATG
>CEQG01152703.1_pt1 | contig 18081 bp, 14 predicted proteins | sample 350301 | NCBI WGS metagenome assembly CEQG01 (sample SAMEA2621242, study PRJEB7988) | marine metagenome | isolation source: saline water (ENVO:00002010), including | reverse complement strand
GGTTTTACCAACAATGTAGACAAGGGTTTTCCAGATGTTGCAGTACATAGTATAGTTGAAATGCCTTTTGATTCACAAATCCTTTGGGTTGGTACTGACTTAGGCGTTTTTGAGACAACTAATGGTGGAAATTCTTGGCATCTAATTGAGGATTTGCCAGCTGTATCCGTATGGGACATGAAAGTCATCAACAATCAAATTGTAATATCTACTCACGGAAGGGGAATATGGTCTGCAACCATAGAAGAATTGTCAGGTTATGAACCACCCATATATTTTGGAGCACCGGTCGCCATATTTGACAACTCATATCAAGATGGCTTCGACAATACAGATGGAACAGTAGAATATCGTGTTACCGCTAATGGAATTGCCTCGGTTAAAGTATTGATTGATGGTGAGGTAGCAGAAACCGTGAGTCAATCATTTCAACCTGGAGAATCCTATATCTATAACTTTTCTAATCTAGATGAAGGTATACACACCGTAGGACTACAAGGCATAGGTCAAGGTGGAGAAGAGTCTGAAATCGCTGAAGAAGAACTTGTCATAGTCAGTTATGATACTCCTCAAACCCTTGTGAGAATAGATGAATTTCAAGCTAGTGATGTATTTGATTTTAACGGAGAGTTTGTTATCAACAACTTAGATGGCACTCTAAGCAACCCTATACTCAACAATAGTGACCATCCTTATGTTGATAATACTCAATATAGGGCAATAATTAGAAGGCCAATAATAATAAACAATGCCCTGCCAACTCTCAAATACGAAGATGCAGCGATAGTAGAACCCGGCCCCGAAGACGGATTTTATGATGTAGTTATTGTTGAAGCATCAAAAGACCTAAAAACTTGGGATTTGCTGGATATATACGATTCTAGAAGATTTGAAGATTGGTTAGAAGAATACAATAAGGAAGGTAATGCCATAATTACTGATGATCTAATCAAGGAAGAAGAAATCAACCTTCTCAATTTTTATTCACCCGGCGAAACCATCGCCCTTAGGTTTAGACTTGTAAGCGACCCGTTTGTCAATTCCTATGGATGGGGAATAAAATCGATAAACAGCGGGGTTACATTATCAACAAATAACATTGCACCTTCTAACGATAAAATCAATATTTATCCCACTGTAACCAAGAATATAATTACGGTTGATAATAAAACCAGTTCTCAAAATTTAATGTGCGATCTATACAGTATTAATGGCAGACTTATCAAAAGCATTTCTATTAATATGGGCACCAATGATATAGATGTATCCACAATACCCTCTGGTATATATATCCTCAAACTTAGTGACAAAACAAAAACCATTGTTAAATCACAAAAAATAATAAAAAAGTAAAGTTTGTTGGGTTGGGTATCAAAAAAAGGGAACTCTATGAGTTCCCTTTTTTTATGATTTGTAAGTATTTTAATCTCTTGAAAGAATACTCAAGATGTACCAAAAAAGCAGCATCAAAGAAGCAAACAGCCCCAGGCCTGCTGCGACATATTGATCTTCGCGATATTTGTGCACAAGATTAGAGGTTTGATATAAAATAGCCCCTGCTGCAAGAATCACCATGCCCACACTAAACCAAAGCCCAAGATTGAACCCAAAGGCAACCCCCGCAATTATCAACCCCAAGGCAATAAAAAAGCCCACGGTAAGAATGGATTTTAAAAAACTAAAATCTTTTTTTGTAAGCAATACTATTGCTGATAAGCCCGTGAACAAGGACAAGGTCAATACAGCAGCCTGATTCAATATTTCAAAAGCTCCATCTTCAGCATAGTACATCGCCATAAAAATCAACGGGACAAAAATGAATGCTTCTGCTATAACGTATAGGGCAAGTGCCAGGTATTGTTTATTGGTATCGGTACTTTGCAGGGCCATTTTTTCGGCATAATTTGTTATAAACATAAATCCGCCCAGGAGCAGTAACCAGGTCCATCCTTGTGTGAGGGACAAGGCAAACTCAAGCAATGCAGGAATTTGAAAATATATTGTTTCAACAACAATAAACAACAGCACGGCAAGGGCGACATGTGTGTATGTTTTACGATAAAATGTAGCCTGACGATCCTGGGATAAGCTTCCCACGGTTTGCACTGGTACTTGAAGGTCTTCCATAATGATAGTATTGAACAGGTTATTGCCCGAAATATAATTATTTCTTTGAACTTTCTCCTTTAAATTGCTGTGAGCTACTCTTGAACAAGACATTGAACGTGGTCAAACTACCATAAATACGGGTAATATACTGCTGTAGGTCTATCTTTTCGGCATCATCAAGGTTTTTGCTGCTGTTGATTTTTTGCTCCATGACCCTGATACGATCACGCACCATAACTATTTTATGGAAAAAAGTCTCCACGGGTACTTCCTTTGAGGCAAGGTTTTCATCTGCAGGGGTCAACACAAACTTGCCGCCCTTATATTTATCTGCAATGGGGACCACCTCGCTTATGTCGCTGTACCTTTTCAAGAGTTTTCTAAGGGTGCTTTCCACCTCGTAGAAGCTTACGGCATCCACCTCATCCTCTACTGCTTCAATGACCTCAAATTCTTCATCAATCTCCAGGGTTTCAAGCCCAGAATCAATGAATGTTACCCAGTACAACTTTGATGTTACGTTAGTCACAACACCGGCCCCATGCAATGGATGGTTTATCCTGGAACCTATTCCCAATATTTGTTTCATGCTTTTTACTTTTAGCGTAAAGCTAAAAAATTCAATGAATCCACGGTAGGGGTTTTGGCTATTGTGCCAAAAATTCAAGCAATGGTTGTATAAACCTATCAAAGGCTTCTATATGTGGCAGATGCCCTAACCCTTCAAGTTCCACAAGTTGTGAATTAGGTATTTTTTGTTGTGTCCTTTTGCCCAGTTCATTGTAGAGCCCCATGGTTTTCCTCACTTCTGGGCTAACAAGTGGCTTGCCCAGGGCGGTGCGGTCGCGGGTACCTATTATCAAGAGTGTGGGGCTGGTTATATCCTGAAATTCATACACCACGGGCTGGGTGAATATCATGTCATAGGTCAAGGCTGCATTATATGCTATCAATGAATAATCATCATTGAGGGTCCAGCCGGCAAGCAGGTTTACCCACTCATCATATTCTGGTTTCCAGTGGTTGTCATAATAATTTTTCTCCTGATAGGCTTTTATGGATTCATAGTCCTTTTTTAGCTCACCCGCATACCATGTGTCTATGGATTGATAGGGGACTTTCAATTTATAATCTTCCAGGCCTATGGGGTTTAGCAACACGAATTTTTCAGTTGTTTCTGGATACATGAGGGCAAAACGGGTCGCAAGCATCCCTCCCATGGAATGCCCCAAGACGGTAACCTTGTCCAGGTGTAGTGAATCGAGCACCTGCTTTGTATTTATTGCCAGTTGCTGAAAACTGTACTGAAAATGCATCGGTTTTGTGCTTTTGCCAAATCCTACCTGGTCTGGTACTATCACACGGTATCCTTTTGCCGTGAGCGCATCAATTGTTTCTCCCCAGTAGGCTCCGTTAAAATTCTTGCCATGCAGCAACATAATGCTCTTGCCATTAGGTTTTTGTGGCTTGACATCCATAAAGGCCATCCTGAGGTCTTGTCCCTGCTCATGGAGCGTGATGAATGAGACCTGGTGTGGGTATTCATAATCAGATAGGTCAATTGCAAGTTTCCTCACCTTGTCCTTTTGACCATAGGAAAAAGTCGTAAAGAGGATTATTGTACAGAGATATAGCAGCTTATTAGATAGCATAAAACAGGGTTTGAAATTATGCCAGAAATTAAGCAAACCCCGCGGTTGGGGCTATTAAAGAAGTCATAAGTTTTTTTTGGCGAAAGCCTATCAAAGCTTTTTATCTATCATCTCATATTGATAGAACTCTTCTTTTGCGCTCTTGTAGTTTGAGCCATAATTGACCAGGAGCAAGACACCGGTTATCACCAGCAACCTGTCAAGATAATAGAACTCTGGAACGCCAAAGTAATAAGCCAAAAGTGCGGCCACATCAGCAAAGATAAAGGCAAAGACGAGGTAGATATAGAGCAATGATCTGTTGCTGTTAAATTTATTGTTATAACCTATTGCCACTACTGCCATGACCATCATCACGGCACCAAAGAAGTAGAAAAGGCCCACCTCTAGGGCGTCATTGAACTCGTAGCTCAACATATCCATTATGGAATACAGGGTATAGGTATTTGCAGCGATGAGTGCAGTGGTAATCACCATAAAACCCGGGGTTATCTTTAAATCCCGTATTTTGGGCAGGCGCTCAAAGAGCAACGTGGCATACGCCAAAATCGCAAAGATCAAGTACCCTTTATATCCCCATGACTGTTCATAAAACTGAAAGAAGATATCCCTGATACAAAAAAGCACCAGTACGGCAAGAATCCAGATATTGTTTACCTTATTCTCAAGATAGAAAAAGATGGTCACGAACAAAATGGTGAGCATACGTGCCAACCTACTATGCTCTATGGAGCCAAAAAAAATAACCGCTGCATTGATCACCATCAGGGCAATCGCGATGGCTACAAGGTTTTTTGACAAAAAAGTAGAATTGTACTGACGCATTATGAATTTGAGGGGTGATGCGTCAAAAGTACATAAAAAGTACTAAAAATCAACTATTACGCCTATACCTAGTTGTTGTTTCCATTGTGTGCGGGCACCCATTGTGATTTCTTCACCATCCACGTTAGTCTCTGTAAACTTCACGTCATTGTCATATTTAACGTGCGAGCCCAGTTTAGCCAGCACAAAGCTGTTTACCTTAAAGTTAAAATTAAGCTCCCAGTCCACATCAACGTTACCAAAGCTATTGAGGTAATCTGTATAAAAAGTAACATTGTTAGAAAGTGCAATATTCTCCACGACTTCAGCATTAAACTGGCTCTGTACGAGTATACCCAGTTCACTACGGTTTGTTTTACCCTCACGTATTATATCACCGTTTTCATTATACTCGGCAGGGTCAACCCCAAAGGCACCATTATTTGCCAGGTCCTGGTCTAGCACAAAGGTGGCCTTGTAGGTAAGTGGAGAGATATAGATGGAGAGGTTTTCAAGTTTTTTGCCATATTCTGCCCCTACACCCAGAAAGGCATAACCGGGGGCCATAAACTTTGAGATGGGGGTTTCCCTATCTGGATATTTATACCCGTTTGTAAACTGGGTCTGAAAGCGCATCTTGGCAGAGTAGAACCAGTTGCTCGTGGAATCCTTGCGGTGGCCAAATTCTGAGTTAAACTCCAGTTTATCATCGGTCTTTCGCAGTTCCTGCCCTTCTTGACTGTTGACCCCATACCTGGCGACCAACTTGTTGCGCCACTTGGTCATGATGTCGCTATAGTTTCTTTCAAAGGTCATTTCGCCCAGGGCGGAAATAGAATTTGCACCCCCCGCATTCCAATTTACAAAGGCAACTTCATTGAGGTCCAGCCCCACCCTGTTGTTAGAAACCCATTGTGCGCTAAGTTCTTCCTGACGCTGGTTTTTTACCCAGTCAGTGTAATATTGAGGGTCCACCGGTAAGGGAAACTGAATCTGTGAAAAGGCTTTTGAAGCTAATAGCAGGATAGATAGCGTGAGTAATAACGAGCGTGACTTCAAGGTTTATGTTTTTTTTGGTTCTTAATATTCAAATGTGCCATACGGACTAGTGATGGTCAGTTTGTTTCCTTTAAAGTTTTCTACCCTACCCACAACTTTTGCCTCTACTTCAAAGGATTGAGATATCTCAATTAATTTTTGAGCGATGGACTCATTGACATAGAGCTCCATGCGATGGCCCATATTGAAGACCTGGTACATCTCTTTCCAGTCAGTACCGCTCTCAGCCTGGATGAGCTTAAATAACGGTGGTATGTTAAAAAGATTATCCTTGATCACATGCAAATCCTTTACAAAGTGCATGACCTTGGTCTGTGCGCCACCACTGCAATGCACCATACCGTGTATATCGCCACGTTCTACCTGGTTGAATATTTTCTTGATGACAGGGGCATACGTACGTGTGGGCGATAGTACAAGTTTGCCCGCATCAATGGGGCTTTCCTCTACCGCATCGGTTAGATTCTGGCTACCGGAATACACTAGCTCCTCTGGTACAGCCGCATCAAAGCTTTCAGGGTATTTCGCCGCAAGGCCATTATTAAAAACGTCATGCCGTGCAGAGGTCAGGCCATTGCTCCCCATGCCGCCGTTATATTCTTTTTCATAGGTAGCCTGGCCAAAAGATGCCAGCCCCACGATAACATCACCTGCTTTAATATTGGCATTGTCGATAACCTCATCCCTCTTCATTCTTGCAGTTACCGTGCTGTCCACGATGATGGTACGCACAAGGTCACCCACATCTGCTGTCTCGCCACCTGTACTTTTTATGCTTACGCCAAAGGTTGCCAGCTCCTCAATAAGCTCTTCAGTACCATTGATTATTGCAGAAATGACCTCCCCGGGAATGAGGTTTTTGTTACGTCCTATGGTTGAAGAAAGCAGGATATTATCAGTCGCCCCCACGCAGAGCAGGTCGTCAATGTTCATGATGAGTGCGTCCTGAGCGATGCCCTTCCATACGCTAAGGTCTCCTGTTTCCTTCCAGTACATATAGGCGAGCGAAGATTTTGTGCCCGCGCCATCAGCGTGCATCACAAGGCAATGGTCATTGCTCCCCGTCAGGTAATCTGGCACTATTTTACAAAAAGCCCTGGGGTAAAGCCCCTTGTCAACATTCTTGATGGCCTTGTGCACATCTTCCTTTGCCGCTGAAACACCGCGCTGGGCATAACGTTTTGAAACGTTCTCACTCATGCTTTAAAAAATATGAGGCAAAAATAGGAAATAAAAGCGTCCCGACTTTGCGGGACGCTTTACTCTATTCAATATTTTAATGACCTCTATTCCCAATTGGGCTGTGAGGCATTTGAAAAATACAACCGGTCAGTATTATTGGTGTTGTTATCAATATCCACAACATACACACTGGGTGTTGACCCCACGTTGTTGCCCCTTCTTGTAAAAATCACCTCACCCTCTGTGGGAGACCATTGTGGATAGACATCAATATCGCCCGTATCCACATCTGTCTCCAGCTCTTCTGCGGTCATGGTGTTGAAGTCATACACAAACAACCTGCTCTTAAAGCGCCTGTAGATATTGTTTTGAGAAGCTGAGGTATCATAACTGTAAATAAGCATATCGAGATTTTCCTTGAGGTCAATGCCGCTCACCGCACCGTTAACACCGCTCAAAATAACATTTTGCTCCAGCCCGGTCTGTAGGTCAACGGTGTACACACGCACGCCATAACCTTCAAAGTCATTTGTTTTCAAAGCAATTATACCTGGGTTGATATCAGAGGTTGAAACCTCGCTGATAAAGCTTCCATCGCCAGTTTGATATATCAACGTTGCACCTCCACCATCTGGGTCAATGCTGTACAGCTTATCAAAATTGGGGTAATAGATTTTTGAACCATTCTCGGCCCAGGTAAAATTCACCTCGCCTATCCTGAACCCATTGACGGGTATTGACGATGTTACCCTTGCCACATTATTTCCATCAAGCCCCATGGTATAGAGGTGGGTACCTTCGCCCGTGGTCCTCAAGAAGGCAATCTTATTGACCTGCACGTTCTTCTTGGGCCTGAAGCTGTTATAATTTTCACTGGTCAATTTAAACTCACTGGCCTGGGCTCCTTGATCACCGTTATCTTCTCCAGAAAATATGACACTGTTGCCGTTTACCATGCGTGTAAACAAAAACCTATTTGTGGGTGTTGCAAGGGTACTGAATTGAGATACCGCACTTCTTACCTCTGCATTGAGCTCATCTTTAACGCTAACTTGCCAAAAGTAACTGGTGCCCAGTGCTAGACCATCAACTGAGAACATGGTGTCATTTACCACCTCATAGGTTTCAACAGTGCTGGATGAACCATTGCGCACCTCAAGGGTATATGTGAGGTCATCATTGTCATTGCTACTTGAGGACCATATAAAATCTACTTGAGAGGGTACATCAGTTGCTCCATCAACGGGTGTCAATAGATTAGGCGCCAGGGGTGATTTATTGTTAGCCTCTGAGGTTATCAGCTCAAAAACAACATTGCTGGTCTCGCCCACAATGATATTGGCCGCCTCAAAGGCGGTGACATACCCTTCTAGCTCTGCCTTTACAGAGTAGTCATCATTTGCGATCGCATCGATAACAAAGGCCCCGTTTTCATCAGTAAATACGGTGGTGCTTGCCGGGGTCGTGGTTATTTTCACATTTTCAATGGGTTCATTTGTGGCTTCGGCGACCACTGTGCCGGTAAGGGTTCCTTCGCCCGTGCCTTCAATCCTATCTTCACTACAGCTCAATGTCGTGATGGCGGCTGTTATAAAGAAATATGTAACAATCTTTTTCATGGGTTCTCTGTATTTATGACTGGGAGTTTAACTTTTTTGGGGATCTTGATGTAGTAGTTAAGGCCTACGCCAAAATTGAGATAGAAATCATCCCGTTTACCACTTATCACCTTATCCAGATAATCTGTAAATGTTATGTTGTGCTCTGCAAATGCCTTGATCCCGAAGCTTGGTGAAACAAAATACTCAAGGCCTACCCCATACTGTAATTTCGCGTAAGCGTTCTTCTTGTCCTCGCCCGTATTATCAAGGCTGGCAAGAATGCCCGCTCCGGCATAAATGAATGGTGCAAAATCATCCCTGGGAAGGATATCGAGATGTGCGTTAAGGTCAAGGGCCGCAATGGTTGTTGAAAACTGGGTGCCGTTATCAAGTTTAGAAACCGTGGCGGCACCGTCCAGGCCAAAATAATCGTTGAACTTTTGCTTAAGGTCAAGCCTTGTCATAAAGCCCAACTTTTGATCAGCATAATCCCCATCTATAAGGCTAACCCCTCCCGAAAGCCCCAAAGAGGTTTTTGAATCCCTGTCTTTGTACACCCTATCGTACAGGTCCACTGACTCTTCATACTCCTTATCGCGCTGGTATTGTGCAACGAGGGTGTCATTTATCTCGCGGCCACCTTTAGCAGACCAGAAACCGTCTTGAATACCTTCAACAACCAGGGAGTGAACGGCCTTCTCCACCGCGTCCTTGACGGCCAGCTGTACCGGTTCATTTTGGGTGATTCCCGTTTCAGCCTCCAGCAACCTTTGAAATTTCACAAACCTGAAAAAGTTGGCATCAAGTGCCTGGGAGAGTATGGTTTTTGAGACGTATACTGTTTTTAGTATTTCGCCATTACTGGTTGATACCATACGTAGGTAAAGCGTGATACGGTCTTGCCTATATTTTGCCGAACCACCCAGGCCAAAATACCTGGCCCCTATGCCCCCGGTAACAATATTTGTATCATAAGATATGATGCCCCCCTCCAGTAAGATACCGGCATATTTTAGTGGTGGTAACGGGGGTTCATTAGGATTGAGGTTCTTGATATATTCCTGTTTTGTGTTGCGTATTATGTTACGCTCAGTTGTCAAGTTGCTCAGGTTTTCTCTTTCTATGGGGATGAACCAACCACTGTCTTCAAGTGCCTTGAGCAGGATGGTCGTTCCGCCCTGTGTCACCGCAGTACTGAAGGTGCTGCCGTTTTCCACGGCTTTGTACTGCCCGGTCTGGTCCCTAAAATTATATACGGCGACCTCTACCGGTTGCTGGGCTTCTGGGAGGCTGAGCAGTAGGTTGGTACTGGTCGAGCGCTCGCCCGTCCTTGCTGATTTTTGTACAAAGGGCTGGTTAAAATAGGTTCCACAGGATTGTAATAATCCCATGATGGCCATGGTGGCCAAACATTTAAAATACTTCATTGAAATTGTAATTAATTAGGAACTATGACTTGGGTTGTCTCTCCAGTGGAGGTATCCAGTATATTGATGACCAGACCTTCAGTTGATTCAAAAACCTCAACATTGAGGTTTCCCAGCGTGTAGACTCCCTCTTCCTGAAGGTTGCCTATGCTTTCTATCTGTGCATTGAGCAATGTCCTTGAAAATTGGCTGAGCAGTTGCCTGCTAAGGGATTCTCCAAAACTATCAAGGTCTGATTGTTCTTCGCGTGCATCATGAGGTGCGGTCAATCCATTTTGTGCTGTTGCAGAACTTATAAGCCAGTTGTAATTAAAGGTATCGCCGCCAAAGGCAGGATTGATGGGCTTGTAAGAGAATTGTTGTGCCATGGCGCTGGTGCCCATGGTCAAAAAAATTAAGAGTAATAGCTGTCTCATGATCAATATCGGGTTATGCTTTCCTGGGTTTTACTTATTTGTTGAAGCCGGGCAAGAACCTTGTTGAAGGATACCTCGGCCTGTTGTTTTAAGTAATCTCTTGATGGATTAGAAAAGAACTGCCATACCAGTTGGTTTTCAACTTTTACAGATATGCGCGTCACCCTGCCCCTTGCAGGTTGTTCTTCAATAATTATATCTTTTCCCGACTTTAAACCAGACAGGTAATATTTTGAATAAAACAGGGTATAAAAATCCCTGCCCATTTTTGTTATGCTGTTTTCCACGACAAGGCCTTCCATAAAATATCCATCTTGGGGTTTTGCCATATCCTGATTGTTATATTGACCCGTACCGGGTTGCTCATCAGTGTTCTTTTTTATGACAATAGTATTATCATCATCACCGGAGTCATCATTGAGCACGATGCGGTCCTGCCCCAAGGGCTTACCATCTATATCATTGATAATCAAAAGGATAATCATGCGCTTACCTTCAACTTTGTTCACCGTTACCTTTGAGAGTTCCTTGATGTTCTGGCCCTCGAGCACAAACCGGTTATCTTGAGAATTTTTTGTGGTGTTCCCATTTTCATCCTTGGTAAAGGTCGAAAATTCATATTGTAGGCTCCTATCAGCCAGGGTCAGGTTTTCCGCAAGAGCGGTAAACTCTATAAATTCACCAGAATCATTAATGCGTATCTCTGCTTTTATCTCTTTGTTCAACAATTGTGAATAGCTGGTCATGGCCAGAAGCCAAAGAAAAAATGATATGTATGCATTTTTCTTGATCACCGTTTAATTGAAACTTCTTACTACAATTGTCTTATCAGCACCTGTTTGTGTAAATTCCAGCTTTTCGGTTATGGTATTTGTGCCAAACTTGTCAAATGAGAGATTTTTTCCTTGTTGGGTAAGGTTGAGCTGTACATTTCGATTTTTATCCAGGACATAATCAGTTATCCTGTTACCATCACCGTTTTGAATAAGGTTTGCTTCTACGGTATTGACCTTATAGTTTAAATCGACCTTGTTGTAATCACCATTTTGTGCGACGTTGATATCTGTTGCATTGGATTGGGATTGAACATTGGCCTTATTTTGAAATCCTACTTGAAGTATATAAACGCTTTGGCCAGTGGGCCTATTGGTCTTAAATGAAGTATTATCCTGATTTGACATTTGCTGGATCAAGGAAGCTTCAATATCATCATTGGCCACGTCTTGATCTGTAAGTGATTTATCATCAACATAGGATTGTGCCCGTAAGGGCAAGGTCAAAAGAATGAGTGAAAGGACTATTAAAATCGATAAACTTCTATTTTTCAGCATTTTATTAAAATTTATCTGTTATTAGCATTAATAGGAGGTGCAGTACACACCTCCTATTTCTGTGCTATTGCACGGGCAATAACATCTATGGGTATTTTGAATTACCTCTTCTTAGTAACCACTAGGCTTGATGCGAGCCTCTGGTGTCAAATCAAGAGTAGTTGAACCTACAACGTCTTCCTGCAATACTTTAAGGTCACTTGTACCTCCACCTGATTGTGTATAATTGACGATGTTACCATCACCATTTTGTGTTATCCATGCATCTTGCTGGTGGATACCTTGAGAAAGATCAACACTATTACCAGCACCCATTTGTAGTATATCAGCATACTGGCTATTGGCACCTTGATTAAGTTTAGTACTATTATCAGAACCTTCTTGTCTTACCCAAGCTTCTTGACCTCTTCCGCTTTGGTGGTCAACTTTCACGGAATTATCACTACCATCTTGCTCAACATAAGCATAGCTTCCAGGGTTTCCATAAGGTTCAACACTTTCTTGTTTTACTAAAGCACTGTTGCCTGTCCCTCCCATTTGAAGAACATAGGCTACATCTCCAGTTCCAGCTGTCAAATCAGCATCATCAGCCTTTTGATCTATGGTAGCAGTGTTACCATCAGAGGTTTGCTCAATAAATGCCTCCGCAAAAACGCTATTTTGATTAATTGAAGCTTTGTTTTCTTGTGTTGCAGCTTGTTTAACCCAAGCAAGGTTATCACTACCTTCTGTATAGACTTTAGCCCAGTTTTTCCCCATGCTTACATCATATGATTCTTGCATGGTAATAGCTGTGTTTCTTTCGCCTATTTGATCAATATCCACCTCATTTCTAGGAAATCTCATGTTAGGCGCTCCAGGCTGATTTGGTTTTCCTACCTGAGTAACTGTTGCCATGTTTTGATCTCCTGTTTGATCAACAACGGCTTTACTTTGATCATAGGTTTGTGTAATCATGGATTCATTTCCCAAGCTTACATCAGAAGACCCACTTTGAGTCACGACAGCCCTATTATTAACAGCGGCCATTCCTGTCCCTTGAATGATTGTGGACATGTTACCTAGATCCATCTGGTCTACTTTTGCAAAATTGACCTCACCACCTTCTTGGATGATATCACTGGTGTTTTCAGTACCGGTTTGATCTACCACAACTTTGTTGCCCTCCCCGTACTGGTCAGAATTAGAAACCAACTTGGTACCATCGTTTTGATTAATGGCAGCATTGTTTTCTTTTCCTGCTTGATAGGCATCAACCGTACTTGCACCGGTATCATGTTGAGTACCTGTAACCTTGTTGTCCTGAGCAAACATCGCTGCCCCGCATAGTAGCGCTCCCGCGCAAATAATTACTTTTTTCATTGTTAAAGAGTGTTTAATTAATAAATATTTAGAATGGTTAATAAATAAGCTTGTTCATATCAATTTACGAGCATGACGCTAGCGCCATTCTGTGCCCCAAATTGCTTAATAACAGAAATATTACCAGCTCCCACCTGCATCATCTGTGCTTGGTTGTTATTTCCGTTCTGTATTGTTAATCCGGTATTCCCATCACCCACCTGTATGGATAGGCCATCATTGCCGCACCCCACTTGCCATTGTTTTGAGAAGTTACCTATGTTACCTGTTTCTTGATACAAAGTGGCCGCATTGCCAGTGCCATATTGTATCTGCAAGGCTGTGTTTCCTATTACGCAGGGCCTGCCGTATTGAAAAACGGTGGCCGAGTTTGAATTACCTTCTTGTACCTGTACGGCCACGGCATTATCTGAACCCCCTGCAGTAGGAACGGGCAACTCAAATTCTTCTGGTTCCACATATTCAGTATTGTCCTTGGGTTTATGCCCGGGCTTGCTTTTTGGAGAGGTGTTGTGGCTTCCGCCAAAGGTGCGCAGTGAGGTACCCTCGGCCGGCCCCATGGCACCTTGATAAATCGATGCACTTGATGCATTGCCCAATTGCCCCTGAACCGAATGGTTATGATCACCCTTCACATCAATGGTGGCAATATTACCACCACCTATGCCCAATGGATTTTGAAGGACCATGCTCTCATTTCCCTCCCCCAGATGGGAAATGAAAGCACTGTTCCCTTCGCCTATGGTAAAATCGCCAACAAACGGCAAGCTTCCCCCTATTGCGCCGTTTTGTTGTACAAAGGCTTTATTATGGTCTCCTTCTTGAGCGATGTCAAGAGAATTATTTGAAAAGAATTGATTTGTCTCAGCACTGTTTCCATCTCCATCCTGCACGACGTTCCCCAGGTTATGGGCACCTGATTGATGGGCCTTCACCACATTGGCATCCCCATACTGTTGACCTTCAAAAACATTTTCTTGTCCGTGGGACAGTTGAGTCAAGAGCATAAAAATCCCGATAAAAAAGATGTAACTTTTTTTCATATATCTTTTATGAGGCACGCATGCCTATTAAAACTATAAGGGGGATATTAAAAAGAAATGCGAAATAGGGTCTTCGATTTCTTATTGTCTTAGGGAATGACAACAATGCTAAATTAACCTTTTCACAATATGCTAAAAGAGAACGGATTAAGTTTTCGACCAAACGGGAAAATATTTTCAACCTCAAAAAGTTAAACAACTGTTTTACAAAATATTAGATGCTTTTAAAAAAACGGACAACGAGCAACATTTTAAATTTTTGTAGGAAATAACTTTCGTATAAAAAATATATTTAACAAAAAAATTGTGTTTTCTACATTGTTAAAAGTGATATTTTAATAAATAATCATTTTTTAATTCTAAAATTGATTATTCCTCAATTGCTTTTAAAATCATTTATTATATATTTGACAACCTCCCCACGGTAACAACTCCCCCTTTTAAATTTTATATAATCTATATGGTGACAAGAAAAATTGTCTGCCTATCTGGTCTATTGTTTTTTTTGGGGATATTTACCCATGGTCAAGATATGTCCAAAATTAACCTGGGCACAGGTTTTGACATAAGGCATGCAAACCCACTGGACTGGCATACCGCGGCACCTTTGAATACCCGGGGCTATTCAATTTTTGAAGAAGTTGAGTTCAATGAAGTTAAGGAAGTGTTCCAGGACTCAGTAACGTTTCATCATATAAACTCCATACGGGAATTTGAAAATTCCATTTTGGCGAAAGCCAATAAAAACAGTGCGTTCTCCTCCTTTAACCTACCCAGGGAGTTTCAACTGTACACCACTGACTTTGATAATCAATTATTGATTTTTCTTGATGGATCTGTTCAATTAAGTTCTAGAAAAATATCCAGTGATAAGCTGAGCGCGTCATTTAGGGACAATGTAGAGCGCCTGGGGATGGACATTTCACCACGGGGATTTATTGACCGTTTTGGCTCACATTACATCAAGTCCATTACACGTGGTGGGCGCTACCTGGTCTCGTTTACCCTGAACAAAAGGGATTTTGTCAATTCGCCCTATGCAAAATTTCCATTTCTTCATGAAGTAAACAACGCCATAGAACAAGTCCTGAATTCTGGGCTTTACAGCAATCCATATATACATCTTAGTCCTCCTAAAATACTTACTAAGGGCGGCAACAGGGAAACATTACAATATGGGGATTGGGTCAATAGCGTTACCAAGAACCCCGTTGCGGTGGATGTTGACTTTGCATCTGTGGCAAGTTTATTGACTCCTCAAAATTTTCCACAGGACCCTTCAATAGACTCAAAACGTGCCCTATTGCAAGAAGCCGTTGACCAGGCCAGCAATGAGTCAATGGAGTTTAAGAGCACCAAGCAGCAATCTACCTTTTATAAAAAATACGCCCTGCTGTTCATACAACGTATCGAGACCCTTGAAAAAAAATCGATGGGCCAGCAACCAGAAGAAATACCCTATGCTGGCGATTTATTCTATGGGGCTTTTGCTAAAGATGGAGCAATGATCAAGACTGCCCCAGTCATGTCTTATGGCGACATCAACACAAACACCCTGATTACAGACGAAAAGATAAAACTGGACAAGCCCCTGGAGTTCATGGTCGCGCCAGAGGACCTTGACGGCGCATACGTAAGTATATGGGATGATACAAAAAAACTGGTCAAGGGAAAGGACAGGACCACCCTGCGCGTATCAGGGAGCAAAGAAGCCCAGACCAAGGTTGCAGAAGCCCTGATTGCCCCCATCAAGAAAACCATTGAAGTGAAGACCATTGACAATGATGTTTTTACCGTGACCTATACTTTACAGAAAAAAGAACTTGAAACCTTTGCAAACCTTCACAACAAGTACAGCACCCCACTTGAATCGCAATGGATTTCAGCCGCCGCCCGGGGAGATAGTACACAACTTATTGAACTGTATAGGCAGGACAACAAGAAATATATCAACGGGCTATTTAAAGCCGTACTACAAAACAATAACGACACCTCCCTGCTCAACCTGCTCTGCAACCTGGGCTTTAGGCCCACCACGGCAGACCTCGAGATAGCCTTTGACCCTCAATATTTTACAAAAGACAAGGCACTGACCCTGCTTGAAAGGGGCGCACCCCCATTGAACAACATGATCTACAAAGCAGTCGCCTACCGTGCTCCACAAGTGATTACCGCCCTGTTACGAGAAGGTGCCACCCCGGTAAACAATGACCTGGAGTTTGCCATATCCCTCCAGGATTATGACATTTTAAAAGCATTGACCGTCTTTGATTACACAGGGTACTCGTTTACCTCCAGCGACCTTTTTGTGGCAGCACAAAGCGGCGACCTCGACCTGGTAAACACCTTTATTTCAAAAGGTGCAACGGGTAATGCTGCCGTGCTCCAGGCTGCACTTGATACTGAAAATCAAAAAATCATCGATACTGTAATCCATCACACGCCCTATACAGATGAGATTATTGTTTTGGCTTTAAGCCAAAACAATCCAGCCCTGCTCCAACATTATCTTGAACTGAGCATTCAAGACCTACCTCAACCTCTCCTTGCCGAGCAAATCGCAAAGAACAACCTTACCCTGCTCAAGATTATCCTAGACCACAGGGATCAAGCTGATGAAATACTCGATATATCCATAAATAAAAACAATGCCGAAACTGCCCTCCTGGCCCTGAAAAAAGGTGGACAGAGCAATAACCTGATGCAACTTGCCCTGGATACCGAGAGCCAGGACCTTTTACAATACATCTTAAAAAACAGGGACTACATGCCCGGGCAGGCCCTGACCATAGCCCTAAATATGGAAAACACAGGGATTGCTGATGAGATATTGAATGCCAATAAGGATATGGAAATCACCCAAGAACATATTTTCAAGACCATTGAAAACGGCTATGGAGACCTCTTAAGATCAATGCTGGGCAAAACTCAAATCGACCTCAACCCAAGTATTTATCTTGCCCTGGACAAGAAAAGGGTTGATATTGCAGAATTCTTGATTGATAAGGTTAAGGATATAGATGTTGACCTATTGCTGTATGCATCGCAAAAGCAGTATCCAGAACTTAAGATGCTCATTGCAAAATCAGGATATTCACCCAGTGCCTTACTTCAAGCTGCTATTGAAAACGAAGAGATAAACCTTGCCCGGGCCCTTCTTGACTTACAGGTTTCCCCCACCATTGAAAATCTTGAAACGGCACAAAATAAACAAAACGAAGACCTATTCTCACTGTTGATACGGGAAAGCGACGGCAATATCCTAAAGGGCAAGATGCTCACGGTCGCGATAAGGGCTTTTCACAACAAGGTTGTATCTGCACTGCTCAATAAAAATGTTGATCCTGATACCGGTCTTGATACCGCCCTGTACTATAAAAATACCGAAGCCCTTAAACTCCTGCTTGATGCTGGTGTAACTGCAAGTAATGAGGTTGTGCTCGCCACCATAAAGAACAACAACATAGAGGCAACAAGGGTATTGCTGGAGTATAACAAGACCTTTTGCAGTAGTATGCTAGCCACCACCGCCATGATCATGATATGTGCAAACTATGAAGATGTTGATATTGAACTCATCAACCTGCTTACATCCCATGGCATGGATGTCAACTCAAGAAACAGTATGGGTGAAACCGTACTGCACATCGCCTCCACGGGCAACAATACCAAAAAACCCCTGGTTGAAAAGCTCCTGAACCTAGGTGCTGACCCCTCGTTAAAGACTTCTAGAGGTCAAACTCCATCAGATTATGCCAGTGATCGTGAAATATTGAGGTTACTGTCTTCAGCACTCAAATAAATTACAGCAATAAGATTTCTCGCACTTTAGGGAGTGGCCACAATTTATCTTCCACGAGCAACTCAAGTTTGTCACTGTGATATTTTATGGTTTCAAAAAAAGGCCTTACTTTCTCATTGTAGGCCGCGGCCCTCTCTTCAATGGCCAGCTTATTGGCGTCTTTTCTCTCCTCAATCATCTCCGTGATCCCTGCATTTATTGCCGTTATATGGTTTGAGATATCCTCAATAAGCTTCATTTGTTCACCCGCTATGTCCTTAAAATCCTTCTCATAGATTGCCTTGAGCCCTTGT
>CEQG01149882.1_pt1 | contig 18166 bp, 5 predicted proteins | sample 350301 | NCBI WGS metagenome assembly CEQG01 (sample SAMEA2621242, study PRJEB7988) | marine metagenome | isolation source: saline water (ENVO:00002010), including | reverse complement strand
GAGCCGCTATGTCCTGTTATTTCCTCAAGGTCAATGAACTGTTGTCCTGCGCGGGCCAGGGCCCTTAGTATTTCTGTCTTTCCACTTCCCGTAAACCCTTCTAGGAGGATAAAATCAAAATCAATATCGAGGATGGATAGCTTATCATCAATATAACCCTGAAATCCATCTTTTAAAAAATGAAATCCATCCCCAAGGAGCTGGCTAAGATAATGGCTGCGCAATCCCCCAGAATCACAATAGAAACCCATGGATTTTCCTGCAAAGGCATTGACTTTTTCAAGAAATGGTTCAAAATCCCGTACATGGTCGAGCACCTTGTTATCATCAAGGGCTTTTTTTTGCCGAAAGGCTTGCCTGATTTTTTTAAGATCTATGTGAAATGGAAGGGAAATAGCCTGAGGGAGATGGCCAGCATCATAGTTTATGGAATGCCTTATATCTATAAGGACCTCAACATCTTTAAATCGTGACCATTCTAGAAACATGAAATTTTAGGCAATAAAAAAACCTCTTAGGTATGAGAGAGTTCCTATAATAGACAGCGACACCTAGTCAACAACGCAAAAATGCAGCGAAGATAAAGACCGATAAACACTGAGATTCTATAACTAAAAGAAATACTACAAACTACTTCGTCGAGGCCGTTGTTTTTCCACTTATATCCATAAATTCAAAATTTACTGCTTCTTAGCTAGACGTGGCAACTTACACAAATATTTTAATACCTAAATTTAATCATATATATCTACATATCAAATTTTTAGATTACTTTTTTATGGGCCTGGCACTATCATATCTCAACCCGCTGCCTGCTTCTCCACGCCCCATGGTCTTTCTTCTACCATACCAGGTAAACGTCTTGCCGTTGTACCATCTTGCTCGTTGAAAACTAGAGGTTATGATAGAACCTGCACGGGGCACTTCTTCCTCATTCAAGAAATAAGGTGCTGGCTGGCTATCTCCCCCTGAATTAACAAATGGCCAAAGCTCTTTTGCAGGGTCTCTGGCAATACCTGGCCTAAGGATATCTGTCTGTGGCCTTATTGCCGTAAAATTATCGTTGAACAGGCGTGGCATTGACGCCCTTTGCAATACGATGGCCCTATTATCATCACCGGAGTGGCGGGGTAAAAACGGGATCCAGTTTTCTGGGACCGTGTTGCCCAGTTGATATTGCAAAACGGCATCTGGATGCGGACCTACTGATGGTACGGGCGGCACATATTCTTCTAACAGGTTTTTGTGATCAGTAACTGCGGCATTGCCATCTCTCCCCCTACCCATGTAATCTGGCACCTTGTCCTCAACGCCCCATACGGTGTTTGCCATTTCATCCCGGAGCATATTGACCGAACAAACAGGGTCACCTTCCTGAATTTTTGAAACCACGGGTGGAAAGAACAACCTTGTATCAGCCGGCCTGGGCACTGCCTTGTCAAGTTGTTCTGTACTTAAATTGAACATGCCCCAGGACATCCAGTCATCTGTTTGCCCTTGATTTGCGGCTTCAACAAATGTCTTTTGCCCAAAAACATCAGTAACAACAATGCCCTTTACCTTTGATAAGCTTCCTGCCGGCACATCATATGGCACCACAAACCAGTCATTGCTGAATACAAGTGCAAACTGCGTAAGGATTATCTTGGCAATGTCAGTCGTGTTTGCATTGATGTTTCCCAGGTCCACGCTACCATCTTCAAATTCCCACCATCTCGAATTTGGCATACCGCCAAAACGTGCTTCTGTGGGGATAACGGTCAACGTTTTTTCAGAAATAAATTCACTGGGATTACCCGGTGCTTCCACGAGAGGTTGCAATCTTGGGTCGTTCTGGGGTTTTGCCGCAACATCAAATGAATACCAATCTAGGTTACCATCATAATATTCACTGGCACTAAGCACCGTATTGTCGCCCGATGCATTGGGCAGGGAACAGGCAAATTGATATTCCATCTGGCTATCTACCCATGCTGATGCGGTCTTCCCTTCAGGGAGGCCAAATTCTTTTTTAAACCAGTCAACATATTGGGCGGCAACATCTTTTACCAGCGTTCTTTGACTTGAGGGTATTGCATTGTTGATGTTTGCCGGTATACTGGGCAATGTAGTCTTTGTGAACGCTTCATATAATTTGACGCCATCTATGGCCCTTCCATTGACCGTATGTAGAAATTGTTGTAATTCACGGTTTGATTCAATCCTAGATTTTTCAATTATCAATGCGTCTGTATCATTTTCAAGATCAACCCCATCAGGCAGTTGAATGGTGAAACTTGATTTAAACAATATCTTTATTGCACTTGCGTCAAAAGCTGGTGCGCCGGTAAAGGCAGCTCCCGCCCTTGTCAATAACTTTAAAAAATACTGCCCACCCTGCAATCTTGATTTATAATCCATTTGGGGCAGTTCACTTTCTGCCATGCGTTCCAGGAGCTGGTCATCATTAAATACCTGTTTGTTGTTCAACCCCGTCTTGAACTGAGTGACCTTTGTGGTCTCCAGGCAGACTTTTGCAAATATTGCCGAGCCCGTATCTTCTCCTTGTAGTTCACCAAACTGCCATTGACGGGTCAGCAACCATAGGGGATCGTAAATTTCCGCGCCAAGCGATCTTGAAAAATCAGCTTGACGGGGGCGTGGCTCTATGGTATTGTATGCCCTTAACGGGTCGCAGGTCTTAAATCCTAAAAATTTTGAATCAAGCATAGTTAAATTTTATTCTTTGTTTATCCCCAAAAAATCAAGGCCCACCTGGGTATTGGGCAACATCATGTGTACATCCTCAGTAAGCTGAGGTGGATAAATCTCACTGCTTATGGCCGGTAGAATCGCAGAGAACCTGCTCTTCTCTATATGGTCAGGCTCTACTGCACGGTTTTTAGCCAGTTCAATGGTATCTATTATCGTGTAAACCAGGTCATCCCAATCCCATTTTCCGGTTTCTTCTGGGGTGACCGCCAAAAGGATGCTCTGGGGCGGGGTTGCATTGGGTTGATCATAGTTGAACGTAAGGCCGGTGGTTTCTGTCTTGTTAGGGATTATTTCTAGCCATTCATCCAGGATCATAGCGGCCTTGGGGTCAGTATTTTTCAACAATTCATCCTTTTGGTACAGCACTATGGACAGTTTATCACCTTCAGGATGGTATGTTTCAGGATATTCTGCGCCCAACCAATAATCTGCTGGTGCCCCGGCAGATGCGGCCGTGTATGGCAATTGTACGGGAGTGCCTTCTGGGAAACCAAGGTCTAACGTCTCACATAACATTGATGCCATCTCCAAAGAATACATTTTTTCGCGTACCCTGCCCATGCCCTGTAACCAGCTGTCCATGGCATGCACATTATTTCTTAACAGCCCATCTTCTTCTGGAAAACCGGAGATATTTTCAATATCTGTTTTGTTCTGCAAACTAAAATGTGGGATAATGGTAAATGACCGGCCAAATATTGCCTTCAAGATATTGGTAAGGTGTGTGCATTTATTATCCTGGTTCTTTTCTTGGGCCAGTTTTTCCCTAAGTTTTGTTACTTCGGTAATTTTTTTGGTCATCCCGGCCCTGATCACAAGGATTTGCCTTGCTAGATCCCTGCCTATTTCATCATTATCTTCTATCACGGCATCAGGGATTGCATTGGGCTCGCCAAAATCTGAAAGATTGAACAGCAATGCCCTAAGTGTGTTGATCTGTCCTGGCGAAAAGGTTTCTTCATCCAGCACTTCACTATTGATTTCAGTGGTGAAAAAAGTATCGATACTGCTTGCAAGCCCTTCATAGGCCATTGCAGCATCCGTGGCCCGTCTATCGAGCTCTGCAACATCCTGAAACTTTGTGGTTTCAGAGACCATTGCTTCTTCTGGCGGAAGCCTAAGGTCATCAGCGCCAGCAGGCCTTACATCACTCAAGAGTGTTTGTACCTGTTTAACGATGGGCATCATCTCATAGAGGGTGTGCACATCATCTGGCCATGAGCCATCCCTTTTCCTAAGGTTGATTTTTACTGGGATTTCCAGTGGGAGTTTAGGCGTAGCTTTGGCCCTAGCCAAATAAGCAATCCTCTTGTTTATCTCGCTTCCCCCTTCACTACCATCGTTGAGAACGGTAACGATATCTATGGGGTGGAGACCCAGTTCATCAAAACCTATTACCATTTCTTCAAGGGTCTCATCCCTTTCAAAACTGACATGGCACTTGATTTTATCTGCGGAGCCCAGGAGCATCCCTAGATATTTGTTGAGGGAAGGCTCTGCCAGTGCTCGCGCCGTCATCTTTGAACTCCATCCTGCTGGTTTGGCATTATCTAAATTGTGGTTCAACGTGGATGCTGCATGGCCTACATGAGGTGAGATAGAGGTCGACGCTATTGTTTCAAGGGCAAAGACCACCCTTTGGGTAAGCACGGTACCCGTGCGTGGTGTCGTGCTTATCTGGGGCTGTGGCATGTTCCTGCCCCGTGCCAATGCATCGAGGACGGCACCGGCCCTTACATGATTGCCCTGTACAATTTGATAAACGCTTTCGCTTAAAGCTAAATCGCCTAGGGCATCAAAAGCATCTGCGATGCGGTCTATTTCCTGGAGCAGGATTTTAAGCAATTTATTTTTCTGGGTAATCGTACCCGAACTGTTGTTATAAATGATATTCTTGAGAACGTCTGGACACCTACTAAAGTTTCCATTGTCATAAAGGGCTTCAAAAAGACTAAAGTTTGTATCAAAGTCAAAAGCGTCAAGGTGCTCATCAATCATATCCAGGAGGTCTGTGCCATGGACAACATTAGGATTATAGTTACCTTCATTTTCAACCACTTGAATTTCTGGGACGAGGGGGAATTTTTTCCTTAACGGATAGATAAACCGGTCCATCTCTGCATCTTTATAGCGCTCATGTAACCCTCTTTCTAACTGATACCCCAGTACTGCGGCAATTTCCTGTCCATTTTTAACACCTTCTATGAGCTGAAGGGCCATACGCACCCTCGCAGAAGAAATGTTTACCGCCATCTGATTCTCAACATCTTCGCTCACATCTTCATTTGACTTGTAGCCCGCACGTAAGACAGCTGCTGTAATGGCATGGTTGATAGAGGGCATGTGGATGTAACCTTGATTATCTTCATCAGTATATATGGGGGTATTTTCTTCATCTTTCAGACTATCGGGGATTTTATTTGCCTTGACCTCGACCCTGGCACCGCCTGGACGCAGGTTTTCCAGATATCCCCAACTGGCAAGATAAATCCCGCTGGGGTTGCTTTGTCTTTGTTTATCGAGCCTTTGATTTACTAACCCCAGCAGCCATGAATCTAGGCGATAACTGCACAAATCAAGGTGTTCAGCGGTCAACTGGTCAAGCACGGCACTGGGGAGGTCCTTGATTTCTTCCATTGCCCTGCGTACTTTTTTAACATGGGATAAGGCAGTATTGTGGTTGTTGTGGTTAGGGAAACCATTAAAAAATTGAGGTTGGGTTGGATCTAGGTACCTTGCCATGGTCCATTGCTCATTGTTCTCCTTGCTACTTCCCTTGACCAGGTAATCATAAAAAGACTTGCTCTGACCTTTATTGAGGCCTTTGCCATTAGATTTTTCTTCTCCTGAATCAAGACGGTTGAGGCTCCTAAAGAGGAAACTCCACTTGGTCACCAATAAATCCAGGCTATCCTGGTCATATTCGCCCTTAGGTGCATACATAAATCCGGTACCCCCTATGTTGAATTTGTCAAAAGAACTTATGGCATCTTCCCTGCTGAGGATTTCTAATGCTGCCCTGTCGTAGCTCCATAAAAGGGATTGTCTCAGGAGCAGGAAGAGCATGTTTTTTCTTTGTGCCGGGAAATCTGAAGGATTGTTGCTCCCAAGGATGCTAAAAAGGTCCTTGTTGAGCAGCCAGTCTATATAATTATCAAATTCCCCCATGGGATTAAGGGGGTCTTTAAAGCTCAATTCTCCAGCTTGTACCCTTTCTCCATCTAGCAGGGATTGATCTGCAAAAAAAGTATTGGAGAATATTTTGGATTTCTCCAATTTTAGGATACGTTGCCTGTTTTCTTCCTGTTTGGCCTTCACACCGGTCAAACCTGTATCTTCTACCTTGATAAAACTGGAAAAAAGACCAGCCAAAGTTGAAGGGCTATAAATTTCCTGTTGTGGTTTTTCATCTTTAGAATATGTCATAAAGGTGTTGACACCATATCTCGAATAATATTCTACTGAGGTGGGCTGTAGCCCAAGCATTTCCATAAAATGTGCCTGAGGGTCACCGCCCGGCTTATATGGGTTTGCAACAAGCCCCTGCCTTATCTCAGACCATTGCCCATTCAATAATTTTAATATACCCGTCAGGTTTTGATAAAACAACCCTGAATTTGCATGCTTAAACCTAGTAAACGAAGTGGTGGGCATAATGCCATAAGGCTGAGAATCTACCCGTATCGTGGGTAATTTTCCCCGGGCTGAAACATAGTCTGAAAAAAATGACTCAACCTGATTTATATCATCTTCCATGAACATACCATTCATCATCTCAAATAGGTAATAGCCCATGGTTGCAGGAAAAACAGCCCTGTTGAAGGAATGCGACATGTTCATCTCCTGCTTGCCACTTCCTTTAATATGTTGAAACATCCCATAAGACACCCCCAGGGCTTCATGGAGTAGTTTACCATCCCGGTCAAGCTCGTCACTAGGTGTTGTGGAGGGGTAAAGCGGCTCGCCCATTTCAAGATCATAACTTTTTTCAAAGTCTACTTCCTGCGAGTATGCAGATTTAGCATCTTCAGTATTGTTAGTTGCATCACCCAGTTTTAAGAGTTCCATGCCACCGGGGGTATAATGATGGTTTTCCAGTAAATCCTCGAGCATCTTTTTACCCGTGACGGCACTACCGTCTTTAATGCCCAGCACGATTATCTGGTCAAAACCATTTGCAAATTCACCTGGTGACAACGTAAGCGTAATGCCCATGCCCTTAATCTCGGCAGTATGGTAATCCGTGAGCCATTTAATATCAGGATCAACCTCCAGGTCCCCATTTTCAGTATATTGATAAATGTCATCAAGGTCAAATTTTGTGGGATCCAGTCCCACTTGAAGCTTGTCTCCTATGAGCTTGTTTCCCACCTTGATATTTGTAAACGTATCTCCCTGCCTGGCCAATACAACAAACCTATCTGGCATGATGCGGCAATGGGGCGCCTGCGTCCAGTCTTCTTCTTTCATCTGGACTACTGGATAGGTAAACGTGATGGTTGTTTTCTGAAAAAATTCAAGTGGGGGAAGCACTTCCATACCCGCCACAATCTGCTGAAGGGTATTGAATTTTAAAAAAATGGGATTATAAACACCAATAAGGTTATGAGAAACACCAGACTCTATCTGCCCAGCTATTATGGCAAACCTTGATTGAATTTTTCTGATAATGTCGACCAACTTGTAAAAGAGGTATTCATGTACATGGTCTTCTTTATTCAGCAAGTTGATCGCGCTGGTCAAATCACTTGATAGTTGGGACTCGTTTAACTTGGTAAGGATTATTTGGCCCCCATTCTTTTTGGTTACCTTTTTAATTTGATCTATAACCAGGTCAAGTCTGGCTATGGCACTTATCAAGTTCGCATCAGGATAGGTTTCAAATTTTGTTGCATTGCTGCTGCTTACCGTTTTAGGATCTAGCTTTTTTGCAATATATGCAGCTCTCTGTACACCATGTATCTCACAAAGTGCCCGCCATGCACCTATGGTAAGGTCACGGTCTCCACTGGCGATCCAGACTTCCTTCCAGTATTCTTTAGCCGTATCAACTTCTTGCTGGGTCAATTTTTCTTCATGTGTATGAATGGCAAAATCATCTGGATAGATACGCACCCAGAGCTCCTTTACCGGTTTCATGTTTGCAACAAAAACGGCATCGTCATTAAAGTTCTCGTTTAGGTTTTTTGCTCCCGTGGCTGTCCCCAGGGCAACCTTCTTGATAAGGGTTTCTATTTCCCTGCCAGCCGCTTGTGTGTCAACTGTTTTCCCTGGGGTCTTGATTACCTGGGTTTCCTTTAATTTTTCAGCAGTTTCCTTAATCTTGTTGTTGAGTATAATGCGCCTATTGCCTGTGAGTACGATTTTTTGCCCAGGCTTTTTAAGGGTGGCGGTTACCTTCTTGATGTCTTTTGCCACCTGTTTCTTCTCTTGTGCAGACACCTTGGCTTTGGGCGTTGAAATCTTGGTGAGCTTTTTATCAATTCCCCTTAGCCGGGCCATTGTGGTAGAAAACATGTTTGCGCTATTCGCGAAAACCTTTGGCGAGACCGTAGTTGCCGCACCTTTTGAAATATCCTTAAATGTATTGAGTTTATTGCCGGCCACGGTATTGACTTTTATGACCGTATTATCAACACTATGCTGCTGGCTGGGCTTATCAACCTTTACACTTTTAAGCTGCTTGTTATAGACCTGTATCTCCTTGTCTATCCGGTTCCAGATGCCTTCTAGTTCCAGGGCGTCATCTTTGTTTGCCTTGATGACCTTTTGACCTTCTATCGCTGCATGCCTCAATCTTGATAGTACCTTCTTGTTGCGTATCTTGACATCATTGAATTTTGCTCCTGAAGCGGTCTTGTTGAACCTCTTGATGGTTTTATATGTCTTCAAACTATCATAAAAGATCTTTGTTGCAGGAACCGTTTGCAGTTCCACCAGGGCTTCAAACTTCTCAAGTACCTGCTCTTCAAAATATTCAAAATTAATATCCAGGGATTCTATGTGATCCTTGTTTACTTGATCAACAAATTTTATCCAGGCTTCATCGGTATGTACCTTTTTAAGTTTTGCCGGAAATTCTCTAATTGATTTTTTCAATGAACCGTGCAGCTCCTTGATGCGGTTCAACTGTGTGTCCTTTATGGCAATGAGGGTGCTGTAATACTCTAGATCACGCCGATAAAATTCCGCGTAAGCGTAAAGCACACTCATTACAAAAGAAACCAGCCTGTCTTTTCTGCCTGGCCTGGTATGGGGCAGGGTATCACCCAGTACCGTCCTGGCCCTGCTCTCCAGTCCCTTCATCACTTCTATGAGCTGGGCGACCTCAACGTATGTTGTATCAGCTTCTACTGAAAGTACTGCAATTAATTTGAGCAAGGATTGAACATTTGCATGAAATGCTGAACTAAGCTTTGATGCCAGTCTACCGGCAGTAGTTGAAAACCTATTCTTGAGCAGCACTTTAAAAAATTGTGCCCCCTTTTCATACAGTTCAGTTACCTCATCCTTTAACCAGGACCTCTCCTGTGGGGTAATGCCCCCCAGGTTGGCAAGGTTTGCCTTTATGGCCTGTATCCCCTTGGTCAATTTTGGCTCCATGGCCGTTAAGACCCTTTCTGTCACCTTGCGGGCATCAACATCCAGCAGCTCTTGAAGTTCAACAACGTTATATAATGCTTCTGAAAATACTGCCGTATAACTTGAGGATTCCCTCATGGACTTCATAAATCTGGTCTCGACCCGCACGGGCACCATTAAAAATGGCACCGCGTCGCTCTTTGTCTTTACCTGGTTGCGTATTTCATCTAGGTTGCCCTCTATTTTATTTGCTGTGATAGCTGCCATTTCTTTTTCTTTTAATCTTCGGGTAACATTTCTCCTGCGTGCCTAGCAAAGAGTACGGGGTTTTGATAAAGTATCCACGCAAGGTCAGCTGAGTTTGATTTCCAGAGTGCATGTGGCTCCCCTGGAGGTGGCGCATCAATGGTCAGGTTCTTCTTGAAATCCAGATGATAGCTTTCTAGCGCCTGCTTATTGTTTACCGTATGTTCCCAGGACAAGTCGTTCCAACTTTCCAGTGGACCCGCCGGGGGCATCAGGTCTGTATTGCCCAGTTCATCTGTATAATCGTCCAGGCCAAAGCGTATTTGCCCCGGTCTTTCCCTCAGCACAAAGAAATATCCTGGATTATTGGCTGGGTTTTCATTGCCGCGCTGCCCCCTTGCCTTTTCAATGGAAAGATCAAAACCAAAGAGATATACATCTGGCTCAAGCTCTGCCGTAAACAGCGGGTACATAACGTCCTTATCCAGGTCCTGCGGCAGTGTGCGTGGATTTTTCTTTTTGTTATCAGGATCATAAATGGCCTTTTGTGCGTAGACCATGGTGTTGGGATATTTCTTGAATACATCTCCCCGTATCAATAGAACCAGATAACCATCATCAGTTGCCGAAACGCCCTGGCTGGGTGTGCGGTTTTGATGTTTTCCCAGGTCTTTAGACCAGGTATGCATCTCCTTGATGTCAAGTTTTTCTTCAGCGTCAACGTCCCGCAGGTCATCTTTTATGTCCCAAAACTGCCTAAAGTAGGTTCCGCGTTGATCAGTGGGGTATTCCCTCCATAATAGTTCTCTGGACATCTCATGGTTAAGACCCGCCATATAGGCCTCAATGAACTTTTGATTGGTCTGCACAATGGTAATGCTGTTTTTCTTGACCTGATCGATGTTTGGCATTATATAGTCTTGCGAAATCTTCTTGATGTATTCAAAAACCGGTTTCTCAAATCTAGGATAAGCCATGATAGGCTTGAGTTTTTCGGGAGATACCATTCTCTGTTGACTTACAGACCAAATCTTGATGTTCTGCAAAGCCCTGTTCTGAATGGTAATGCCGGGATTCAGTTTTGCCTTGATATTGACCGCCACATTTTCAACTGATGGCAAGACAGCCTTAAATGCTGGGGCCTTAAGTTGAACCGCCACCCCGGTAAAGGCATTAAAATTTGTTTGAAGTGTAATAAGGTTACCCAAGGTTACTGTGGGAGCAATGGAACCGTTTTCAACCGTATTCTCATTTTTCAACACTACATTGGCTAGATATTTTTCTGGTTTTGCACCAAAAAAAGATTCAAACACTTCACCCTTAATGACCAGTACGGCCTTACCATTACTGATGCTTCTTGTCTTTATGGCGTCGATAAGTTCATGTACAAGATTTTTGATTCCCTGTGCTATGGGGGCTCCATTAAAAGAAGCATTGTTTGCTTTATTCTTAAGGGCCACATCACCCGGTACTGAAGATGCCCCGGGAGCTGGCTGAAGGATATTGAAGAAGACCTCCTTGGCTATGTTCTTGGGGTCATCCACATAATTGTTTATCACCGTGTCCAGCGAGGCCTGGGCCATACTCATGGTTACTGATGCCAGTGGGGCCTGTTTCAGTTTTGCTGCCGTTAGATTGCCCGTTCCCTTGTTAAAATTGGTTATCAGGTCATCCTGGATTTTTTGGGATCCAGCCTTGTTGAGTACTTTATTGAACTTCTTTCCCGGCCTTGTCATTTTCTTGAATGCGGGGGCAACGGCCGCCAGGGGCACCCGGGATTCCTTGATTTCCTGCTTGATGGTATTTGCCGCCAGTTTGAGCTTGCCGTGAACAAAGGATGTCTTGTTGATCAGGAAATCTTTTTTGGCTCTAGCCAAATGCTTCTTGAATACTTTTTTGTTGACCTGCTTGGCAAGTTCAGCTTCCCTGATTTTTTGATTGGCCGCATTTACTTCTCCTATTTGCATCCATGCCTGATGCATCAATTTTTCTTGATGCTCCTGGATGGAGTGCGTGCCCAGCCCAGCCGCGGCCCTATTGCGGGGGTCCAGGTTAAGGGTATTGAACCATTTTTTACCATTAGGCGCCGGCAACCTGTCTGAAAGGGCATGCCATTGACCATAAAGTGGCGGGGTAACCATGGGGTCATCTCCTATATCTGCACTGTAAAAAGGGTTTGACATCGAGTTTGTATCGACATCCTTCTCCTGCATGTTGTACGATAAGTTAAGGACATGCTGGAGCCTGTTGATGAATTCTTGATCATCACCATTAACCGTGGCGGGATTGTCTGGCCACTCATCTGGCTGAAAAGCAGGTGGTTTTAAAGCACCCTCCATGCCCAACATCTTTGATTTTGCCACTTGGTTCAAGCCAAACCCAGGCGATTGGATATCCATGGGACGCTTTCCCAGTTCAGGCTTGATAATCACTGGTTTTAACATGGACACCAAACTTTCAAAATCGCCGTACCTGCCAGTATTAAAATTCCATCGATAGTAAATGGGAAATTCAAATGGCCTGGGAAGTCCGTTATGCACGCCTCCTTTTTTCCAAGATGGCATTTGAGCCTTTACCCCAGCTGGGTCAAGCCCCAGGCCAGCAAGCCGTCCTGTTTCAAAAGCGGGAATCAAAAAAGCTTGATATTTGGTTTCCTTATGCAATTTTCTAGGGCAGAGCAAGCGGGAGACACCATCATCAGCATCAGCTTCTAGCTCATTGGTTACCTCAGCTATACGACCCGCGGCCGAGGTTGCATCAATGGTATGGTTCATGTGCATGTGTGCCCATGCCCAGGTATCCTTCTCGCTGTGCAGCACGTTTTCTATAATGCCATCTTCAATCTTGATGCTGGGTAGGCCATTCTTGTTTTCGGTAAGGGTATATTCTCCTTCAGCCAGCACGATGAGCGCAAGCCATGGCCGCAGCCTTTTTGAAGCATTACCGCTATCGCCAGGTGATGCGGGTGTGTATCTCCAGGGAAAATCTTCTTCATAAAATTCAATATATGCGAGGCTATTTGCTTCAAAATTTGTCACCCCTCTTTTTGGCTCTGTCCTTATGATTGCCCTATTGCTTATACCTATAACATCAGCAGGACCGTTTACCTTTATGGTCTTGCTTACCTCAACTTCTGAAGTCAGCGCATCTTCTCCCGCATCCGTTTTTTTCAGCGTAAGCTTGACATTTAATTGTGCCCTTTCTATTGTAGTGCCATCACTGGCCCCATAGGTATCTTTCTCCACGATTTGAGAGGAGACGCCTTGTCTAAGCCAGGGTAAGAATGCATAATTTGCTAGGTCTTTTGCCATTTTTATTTACTTAATCTTGTAGTTCATATTCTGGGACCATCATCACTTTGCCCTTAAGGCTGGGATTAGACTTGACCAACTTATTGATGGCATCTGTTGCCTGTGCCCGTGATCCTCCTGCAAAGTCAATACCCTGAAGTGATAGGTCTTTTGTGTTGACCACTTTGAATATTTCCTCGCCCAGCGAAACCTGTTTGCCCGTCCCGACCTGTTTTTTTAATTTATTTTCTATGGAAAGAGGAGACTTTGCAATGGCTCCTGCCCTTGCTGCCTTTTTAAAGTTGGTCATTTTTGCCCCTATCAATTGATCAAACCTGTTCAGTCTTACGGGTTGGGCAGATTTTGGTTTATGGTCAGATGTGATCACTTCATACTGCACAGCCCTATTGATATGATAGTTCATGTGCAGTTCTTCGGTACCGGTGAGTTTTACTCCACTGTTTTCTTTTTCAAAGGATGGTGAGTCAAGCTTATCAGAGTCTTTCATCTCCTTGAAGTTAGAAGGAGCAAAATTATCCTGGACATATGTGGTGTCAACCTCTATATCACCAATGTGCGCGCTTGAAATATCAAGCTTTGATAAATCCTGGGGCCTATAGTTTCCATACTTGGAGACTTCCGTGTCCAGCGGTATCACATTTTGATTGATTGTCAACGTACCATAGGGATTGAGCACAATTTCTCCTTCAAGTTCGGTGTCTTCACGTAAGCTCACCAGTGAGAACCGGTTTTTGGGCAATACCGCAATCCAGTTCTGTTGTGCGTTGAGGGCTTCGAGAACCTTTGGCATAACAGGAACGGCAGGTAGACTGGTGTCCTTCTTCTCGCCCCAGGTTTTCTTGAACTTGACCTTAATGGTGAAGAACAAGATCTTAAATGATGCCGTACCGCTCGCAATCCAAGGTGTAGGGCCCTGAAGCTCAAATGCAAGTTCAATGGAGAACAAGGTCGTGCTTCCCAGCATGATCTTTATACCTGCCCTTATGCCCGCAATAAACTTAAACGGAGAAAACTGGAACAATACGTCAAACCCAAAATATCCTATTACCTTGAACTTAGAAACCTTGAACAGGAAATCTATGGCCGCACCAAATTGAATGGTATTTGAAGTCACCGCAAAATAGCAGGTAAGCGTCAGGCTGGGGTTACCGCTAAGCAAGCTCAACGTGAGCCTTTTCATACTGGGAACCTGCAGGCTCTCCTCTGGTTTATAGCTGGGATGGAAACCTCCTACCGAAAGCAGGAACCCAGGATTGTCCCCCCAGTTTATACGTAGGGCCATATCCCCCTCAAGAGTGAAGGTGAGGATTTTTGAATTATAGATACTTGCGTCAAATGACAGGTACTTGTTATCAAAATCAATAATACCCAAAAAGTTGACCTGTAAGCGAAGCAGGCTTGCTTCTTCAGTGGGCAGGATACATTTGAGCACACCTAGAATCGCTATTCTTACCGGGCTTGTGAACTCTACGATAATGCCAAACTCCACGGTTAGTAATTTGGGCACGCCCCAAGTAATCTGCGCCATGAAACCCAGTACAAATTGATCCTGCTTGACAGGAAAAATCTCCTTGATGTCGCTGATAATCTTGCTGATGTTCTTTACCACATCCGTGGGAAACATGATATTATCAATAGTCTGGGATTTAACGCCCAGCCTCAATGCCTCAACATTTACCGTTCTATGCAACCCTATCAAACCTCCCAGGCCTGAAAGGAAGAATCCAAAACCCAGGGCAATGCCCGGTGAAAAGGAAACCGCGACCATGAGCAGCATGGAGAACCCTTTAGAACCATCGGGCATGCGGGTGGTTACCACGCCTATTGCCGTAACCACAAACATATCTTGAATGGAGAGTTCCAGGGCACCCGCATATTCTTCATTGTCAAAATCAAAATATAGATAGCCCCCACCTTTAACCACACCGGCATCCAGCGACAGCCCTATACCATTAGGTGGCTTAAAGCCAATGTTAAAATCCAATGGCCCTAGATTTCCACTATTATCATCGGCAAAATCAAAGTTTGCCGTGATTCCCATTCTTTCAACAACAGCCACAAAGGGGCCCAGGTTTGCGGTAATACTTGAACTAAGACTTATGGGGATTCCCTCTGAAGAAGGGTTGATGCCTATTTGAAGACCGTTAAGTTCTACTGGACCCAGGGTGATGTGCGCGGGAATCTCAATTTCAAGTCCGCCACCTCCTTTAAAGTAAACCCCTGTTTTTGAAGACCAGCCCAGGGTAAGGTCAAATGTTCCTTCAAGGCCGCCCTCTGGTAAAATATTTTGGAGAAATCCATCTGCCCCACCCAGTTTTATGACAAGCTTGCCTCCTTTTAATTCGGTTTCAACCAAAACCTCATATTGTCCATTTGAGATGACAATACCACCCACCCGGGTGGCAGCGCTCTTAAACTCCAGCCTGCTGCCCTCTGCCATTCCCAGGATAACCGTAGGTTGATTTTCTGGCTTGGCATACTCTAGACCTAATTTTGCCTTTATTCCAGATGGTGGTAACTCTGGCGAACCCAAGATATTGAATTCCATCTTTACCCCAGAAGGCCTGACGAGCATGGCCAGGCCGGCAGACATTTCAAATCCTAGCTCGATAAGAAGTTTTAATTCCTCACTTATTTCAATATCCTCCTCTAGGGCAGCATGTGCAAATGGCACTAAAGCAAACCCGGGCTGTTCTGTATTTGTTTCGGGCAACCCTTGCAGTGCAAGGCCCACCGTTGAGAGAACGGGCGGGATTTCATCTTTGAGCAAATACCATTTAAGCGCTGGCGGATAACTCTCATCACCTTCTTTTGCCCCAGCATCCAGATATTCCTGTACTGCCGGATTGAGGAGCTCCTTGCGCATGTCCCAGCCAAAGCTGGAACCCATGTCAGCAATGTTTGCAAAAAACGTATCCACTTTAAAATCTGGACCACCCCACTGATATGCATTTGCAAAAATGGCGCCTGGGTCATTAAAAAAGTTACCTATATCGTTCCAAGCAATTTCCTTTTTTGTGTAAGCAAGCCGGGTAGGGGTCTCAGCTACATCTTCAAATCTAATAATGCCGATAGCCTTTAGGGTCTTGCCCGTTTTGGCCCTATGGGTAAGCAAATAATCAACTGTAAGTGTTTGAAGAAGTTGACCAGGGAACTCATTTTTAAATTCATTGGGATTGATGGTTCCCGGCAGTGGACCATTAGACTCTTTAATGGCCTTTATGGCACTAATCACACTACTTAGGTCTCCTATACTGCCCATCTCAAAGTTACCGCTCTCCACGATATTGATCACAGATTCAATGACTGGTCGTAGCCCATCTATAACCGTGGGTATTTGTGAAAAATCCCATCCCAATTGCCTCATGAAATATGAAAATTCGTCCGGTCCCTCAAGTGCCATTTGAAATGGTTTAAAGACCAGGACTATTTCCTCGGCAATTTCTATTAAAGTATCTTTTACCTCAGCACTCATACTATTTGAAATATTTCGGTATCGTCTTCATCAATAAGTGTCACTGCCGGGTTGGGGTTGTTGCTTTTAGGCGTAAAATTGTAAAGCAGTTTGTTCTTAGTACCGTCATCTAGGGTGTCATCAGCCTCGGGATCAAGTGTTATAGGGGGTGATACGGTATATATGTAACGCCGTCCCACAGCAAATACCTCTTGTTCCTCTGGTTTATATATAGGAAACCATAGATGAGCATCCAAAAAGTCGTTTACGGTATCAAATTCCATCCTCTTGTAGTATGGATAGGCATGTGTACTGGCAAAGAGTGGATGGTTTCTTATCTCGTCAAGTATAAGGTCAAGCCTAGCCTGAGGGCTACCAGGGTCAGAGGTCACATTTTCCTTTTTCATGGGAAAAAGCACCTGTTGTGACTTGAACGCCTTTGGCACACTTATATTTGCGACTGAAATATCAGCACCTCTACGAGGCTTGAGCGGAGGAGAAAACCGCACCTTATGCAAGACGTCCCTTTCTCCAACACTTATATCTTCGGGAATCCATTTATCCCACCAATCATCAGTTAAAATTGCGCCTTTGACAAAGTCATGGGCTTCCAGTTGAAAGGCTTCTATGAGGTTTTGGCGTGCATCATCACCTGTAAATTCATCCCTTACCTTTAATTGAAACTGATAACAAAATGCTTCAATTGATCCAGCATCAGGTATGGGTACCACCAGCACATAGTGCTTTGGTGCGCTTATGGGTACGTTTCCGCCAAAGGCTGCCTTTAATTTATTTACAAATGGCAATGCATAATCCTGTCCTATATTACACCCCCGTATCCTGATTTTTGTATTGTCATCACGCATGGCCGCAGGTATATCGCAAACATTACTGTTATCTGCCTCTATCAATACCTCATAGGTTGTATTGTCTGGCCCCTGCCTTGAGTCGAGGTCTATATTTGCAAAAGGCACCTGCATCCATCCATTGTCCCTTCCATGAGAGACTATATAAATATTTCCTACAGGGCGCTGAATATCTGTATCTGTCTTTAAACAGGTAATCAACTGGTCAATTCTATGTACCCTTCTCCTACTACTAGATCCTGCCGAGACCTGACGGGTAACGATCAATTCGGTATTATCCCTTTCTCTAAAAAAATCACGCGCCTGGGTGTTATAAGGATCCCATGTAGGAGAAAATACATAATCCATAGTTATCTGATTTATGAAGAGTTATAAATATATTTGTAATTCATGCCCCAATCAATCCCCATTTTTAGGGATTAACGCCCAGGGGCTAAACGTCTATATACCTTGAGGTTTCCCTGATCAAATGTGCAGTGTTGCGCACCTTGAATTTTTCTATAAGGTTCTTGCGGTGCGAGATTACCGTGTGGTCACTTATGCACAGTTTATCAGCTATTTCTTTTGAGCTGTAGCCCTTGCCCAGCAGGTCTAGCACCTCCAGTTCCCTTTCAGAAATGCAATAATTGAATGCGTTGTGGGTTCCTGAATTTCCAGTTGTTGAGCCAGGGGGCTTTTCCAGGATGACCATGACAAAGGTTTCCCCATCCAGTTGAAATCCTTCCATGCGCTGAAGTAGTCTTATCCACTGGTTGTTACATGCGCGTATCCTGAAATTCAATAGGCATTTTACACGTTCAGTATGCTGCTGCAACCTTTGGCGCAAGCCTTTTAAAAAATGGATGTACCTGGCCTGGTCTGCAGGGTGTATGATTCCATAGAGGTCCCGCAGCCCGCCCTGCATGACCTCAAGGCGTGTAAAGCCCGTAAGTTTCTTGACCGCCCTGCTGCAG
>CEQG01051482.1_pt1 | contig 18187 bp, 18 predicted proteins | sample 350301 | NCBI WGS metagenome assembly CEQG01 (sample SAMEA2621242, study PRJEB7988) | marine metagenome | isolation source: saline water (ENVO:00002010), including | reverse complement strand
GCGTCTTGATCGGCCCGGCGCTGATCGCGTTGACGCGGATGTTGTCGGGGCCGAGATCGTTGGCGAGATACTGCACGCTGGTTTCCAGCGCCGCCTTGGCGACACCCATCACGTTGTAGTGCGGGATGACCTTTTCCGCGCCGTAATAGGTCAGCGTCAGGATGGAGCCGCCGCCTTTGCCGTCTTCGGTAACGGGCGGCATCATCGCCGCTGCACGCTTGGCCACCGCAACAAGGCTGTAGGCGGAGATGTTCATCGTCATCAGAAAATTATCGAGGCTGGTGTCGACATATTTCCCGCGCAGCTCGCTCTTGTCCGAAAAACCGATCGCATGAACGACGAAGTCGAGCTGGTCCCAGTGCCCCTTCAGCGTCTCGAATGCCGCATCGAGATTGGCCATGTCGCTGACGTCGCAGGGGATTAGAATGTCAGAGCCCAACTGGCTCGCGAGCGGGCGGACACGCTTTTCCAGCGCTTCGCCCTGAAAAGTGAAGGCGAGTTCTGCGCCATGCTCGGCCAGCTTTTGGGCGATGCCCCATGCAAGCGACTTGTCGTTCGCAAGCCCCATGATGAGTCCGCGCTTGCCTTCCATCAATCGGGTCACGGTTTCTTCCTTTCCATTGCCAGCGCCTCGGGCGCGATACGCGATTCCAGAGCGTTATCCCGCATCGCAAGCCGCTCTTCTTCCGGGGTTTCGGCCAGCGCCGCGTTCAGCTGCGCCCCGATAACGAGCCCGAGCCCGACCAGCCAGAAAAACAGTAGCGTTATAATGATTCCCGCCAGCGATCCGTAGGTGAGATTATACGCAAAGAAGCTCCGCAGCACCTGCGGCAGTGCCACCGTAACGCCAACCCACCACAGCGTCGTCGCGACCGCACCGGGCCATTTGGGATAGCGTTTCTTGCGATAGGGGCTGGGTGTGAGGATGTAGAACAGCGCATAGATCGAACCGAACAGGCCGAACCCGGGGACGAACCGGGCCAGAGATAGCTGGTCGAGCACATCGCTCAATGGCGGGAAATAGGCGTCGATCACCTGCTGCGCTGCACCGATCGTGACCTGCGCGATCAGGGAAAACAACAGCAATATGACCGCCCCGATGATCATTGCGGTCGAGGCGAGACGGTAGAGCCAGAAGGCCTGCGTCGGTTCCGTGCCGTAGGCTCGCCTCAGCAGGTCGCGGATCGTCTCGATCAGGCTGCCGACGGTCCACAGGCCCACTATTCCGCCCGCCCATAGCAGCCAGCCCTGCCGCGAATCGATGACGCTTCGCGCGACGGGCTCGATCACTTCGGCAACCACCGGCGGCATCGCCAGCAGGATGGCGTTGATGCTGGCCGCACGCTCGCTCCCCTCACCAAGCGCAGCGAAGATCGCCGCCCCGGTGATGAAGAAGGGGAAGATCGCCAGCATCGACATGTAGGCGAGATTGCCTGCGTACAGGAAACCGTCGTTGAAGGTCCCGACGACGACCCTTCGCACAACCTCGTAGGACCTGGCGTGCCTGTGCCGGTTGCCAATTGCGGGCCCCTTCAATTCTTGTGCCTCGCGGCGACGGTCTTCGGGGGTCAGCGAATGGATCTGGCGCGTTTCGGGATCGGGCAATGCCTGCCGCAAGCGAGGAATGAGGCGGCGCAATCGCAAATCAGGCGCCCAGGTCTGCGCGCGGATTCGCCCCGTCGGTCCAGCCCTCGAGCGCCTTTTCCAGGGGCGTGATATCGTCCGGCAGAACGATTTGTATCGTGACCAGCTGATCGCCGCGGCCACCGCTCTTGCGAGAAAATCCCTTGCCCGCGAGGCGCATGGTCGTGCCCCCGCTTGTGCCGGGCTTGATCGTCAACATGACCGGACCGTCGACCGTGGGCACGCGCACCTTGCCGCCACGCAACGCTTCGCTCAGCGTGATCGGCAGGTCGAGACGGACGCGATCGCCGTCGCGCTCGAAGTGCGGGTGCTTGTCGATCTCGATCGTCACCAGTGCATCGCCGGCGCCGCCTACGCCCGCTTCGCCCTTGCCGCGCAACCGCATCTGGGTGCCGCTCTCGACACCGGCGGGCAGCTTGAGGTCGATCGTCTTGCCGTCCTGCAGGGTGATCCGCTGCTCGGTCAGCCTTGCGGCATCCACGAAGGGAACCCGCAGGCGATAGGCGATGTCCGCGCCCTTGCGCGGCGGGGGGGCGCTGCGCCCGAATCCGCCACCCATGCCCGAGCGCGGGCCGCCTCCACCCATCGGCCCGGCCCGGCCGCCGCCGAACAGGCCCTCGAACAGGTCGCCAAGATCGACTTCCTCACCACCCGCGCCCCGGAATCCTTCCGAATAGCCAGCGCCCGGCCCGCCCCTGCGACCTCCGCCGAAACCGCCACCGCCGCCCATGCCGCCGAAGGGGTTCGTCGGGTTGCCTTCCAGATCGATCTCGCCCCGGTCGTAGCGACCACGCTGCGTCTTGTCGGACAGCATGTCGTAGGCCTTGGTAATATCCGAAAACTTCTCGGCCGCTTTGGGATTGTCCTTGTTGCGGTCCGGATGCAGCTGCTTGGCGAGCTTGCGATAGGCGCTCTTGATTTCCTGCTCGGTCGCGTCGCGCCCGACGCCGAGGATGTCATATGGATCCGCCATCCCCGCTAGCTAGATTTGCGAAGGGCTCTGCGCAAGGCGCTTGGCGACGCGAAGCCATCGCGAGACGACGGACATCATTGGATTTTCCTCGCGTCGTGCGCTGCGGGGCGCCGGTGTGTTTAGGAATTCTAAACCATAATCGGGTGAAGAGGAGGCAAGGGAAGGGCCCGGAATCGCCAATGTTGCTTGTGATCCAGATACCGTGCTTCAACGAGGAGCAGACGTTGCCGCAGACGCTCGTCGATCTGCCGCGCGCGATCCCCGGTGTCGATCGGGTCGAAATTCTGGTGATCGACGACGGTTCGAGCGACCGGACCAGCGAAATCGCCCGCCGTTTCGGCGCGCATCACGTCATTCGTAACGCCACCAATCGCGGGCTCGCAGCGTCCTACGCGCGCGGGATCGAGGAATGCCTACGGCTGGGGGCGGACATCATCGTCAACACCGATGGCGACAACCAGTATTGCGGTGCGGACATCGCCAAGCTGGTCGGCCCGGTAGTGGAGGGCCGCGCGGATATCGTGATCGGCGATCGGCAGACCGCCAAGATCGCCCATTTCTCTCCGGTCAAGCGCGTGCTCCAGCGGCTCGGTAGCTTTGCGGTCTCGACGCTATCGGGCGCCCGCATTCCCGATGCCGTTTCGGGGTTTCGCGCCATCAGCCGCGAGGCGGCGCTCAAATCCAACATCGTTTCGCCGTTCAGCTATACCATCGAGACCGTGCTGCAGGCCGGACGCAAGAAGCTGAAGATCGTCTCGGTGCCAGTGGCGACCAACGCTGCGACGCGCGAGAGCCGCCTGTTCACTAATATCCCGAGCTTCATCGCCAAGCAGCTCAAGACGCTGCTCCTGATCTACGTGATGTATTCGCCGTTGCGCGCGTTCAGTGCGATCGGTCTGATGCTGGGCTTGATCGGTCTGCTACCGATTGCGCGCTTCGTGTGGCAGTTTGCCCAGGGCGACGGGGCAGGGCACCTGCAATCGCTGGTGCTGGGCGGCGTGCTGTGCGTGATGAGCTTCATCGCCTTTGCTGCGGGGTTGCTGGCAGATGTGGTATCGCGAAATCGCCAGTTGCTGGAGATCACACTCGAAAAGGTCCGCCGGATCGAACTGGCGCAGGGCGGGCAGGGGAATGCCGTCGAGAACACTGGCATTGGCGATGACGATGGCAGCGAGACACCAATCTCTTTGAGCGCCAGAAGTTAGCGAGATGCCGGGAATCGCTGCACGTGCTGCTCCGACGCGCGCCGGGACCGATTTCGGGATCGTCGAGCGGCTCTCCGCTCGCGCGATTGCTGGCGCAGCCTTGGGGCTGCTGCTGATCGTCCAGTTCACGCAGGTGTTTCGCCGGGCGATCAACTGGGACGAGTTCTGGCATTACAACCATTTGATCCAGTTCCAGAACGGCGAACTGGCACGACCACTCAACACTCTGCACGTCCGCGCATTCTCGTGGGTGACCGACCTGCCGGGCAACGCGGTGGATCACATCGTCGTGATCCGCCTGTTCATGTTCGGGTGCGAGCTGGCGATCGTCGCCGGAATCGTCGCGCTCGCCACCCGCTTCACCGACCGCGTGACGGGGCTGCTCTGCGCGCTCGCCTACATATCCTTTCCGTTCGTCTTCCAGCACGGCTATTCCTTCCGCTTCGATCCGCCCTCGACAGCGCTGATGATGGGCGCGCTGTGGGTGCTCGCACTCCGCCCGCTCGACTGGCGGAGCATGCTGGGCGCGGGCTTTCTGATCGGCACAGCGCTGATGGTCACGATCAAGATCGTCCTGCTGTTGCCGGCCTTTGCAGGGGTTCTCTGGTGGCGCTGGAGCGAACAGCGCTTTGCCTGGAGCTATGTGGCGCGCGTTGCCGCAACCGGCGCGATTGCGCTGGCGACGGCTGGCGCGATCTTTGCGCTGCATTCGCAGGGCATTGCGGGCGTGGCTTCGGAAAATGCTGCCAATATCGTGGAAGGTTCGGGTTCGACGATGTTCGCGCTCGAGGCCAAGCCCTATTGGCCGATCGCGATCGCCGCGGCGCAGATGGCCCCGCTGGTGACGCTCCTGCTCGCACTGTTCCCTTTCGCGCTGTGGAAATCGACGGCGACACGGCCCGTGAAGGTCGCCCTTTGCGGACTATACCTGCCGCTGACGACGCTGCTCTTCTATCACAACACCGCGCCCTATTATTACGTCTTCATGCTGCCCTGGGTGCTGATCGCATGCAGCATTGCGATGCCGTATATCAACGCGAGGATCACCGCATCGGGCACGGCAGCGCTGTTCCTGGTGTTCGGCCTGATCGGCTATGCGTTCGAGGAAGATAGCCCGATCGACAAACAGCGCGCGCTGATCGATACGGCCTACTCCACGTTCCCGAAGGACACGGCGTATTTCGACTTTATGGGCATGCTGGCCGAACAGCCCAAGGCCAATCCTTTCGTGACCCCGGCGACACTCAAGCAGTATCACTTGGCGAACCGTTCGATCTATCGTGCGGCTATGGAAGAGCGTCCGGTGCCCTTGCTGGTCGACGACGATTTCCAGTTCCAGCAGCTTTTTGCGGAGCCCTATGTGCCGACCCTGACCGAGGGCGGCGTGCCGCATTTCAGTCCGGACGACGCCGAGGCGCTGCGCGACACATACCTGCACTGGTGGGGTCCGTTCTATCTCGCGGGCGAGGAGGTTCCGGCGGGACCTCAGCCCTATCGCTTCGAAATCCGCGTGCCGGGTCCGTACACGGTGGAAGGCAATCCGCTAGCGATGGACGGAACAACATATCGCCCCGGCGACGTGGTGATGCTCGAGCGCGGCCCTCATGCCATTACCGGCCCTCGCGCGAAGTCTGCGCGGATCATCTGGGGAGAGCGGCTGCGTCGCCCGGCCAACGCTGCGCCCGACAAACCGTATTTCATGGGCTGGTAGGCTGACTCGCATGAAACCTGTCGCTCCTGCCGATCTGTCCGCGCAGCACACGCTGCGCGCCTCGCTGATCGCGCGGCTCCAGCCGACGCTTGCGCTGGCGAAGGATTATCTTGCACGGCGGCGCCGGACGATGATCGTGCTGGCGACGATCCTGTTCGTCGGCGGCTTCGCATGGTCGCTCTACGCGGCGCAGATCAGCCTTGCAGCAATCGCATGGCACTGGCTGCTCGCCTCGGTCTTCCTTGGCTTCGCGGGTGTCGTACTCAACGGTCTCGAACTGAGCCTGTGCGCCATGGCCATAGGCAAGCGCTTCCCGCCCATCGAAGCCACCCGGCTGTCGAGCGTTGGCATCCTTTCCAACCTCCTGCCCATCCCGGCGAGCGCGCTGGTGCGCGGGGGAGGGCTGGTCGCCAGGGGTGCGTCGGTCGTCGAGAGCGGGCGTATCCTGCTCTACGTCGGTTTGCTGAGGCTCACTGTCGCGGGCGCGATCACCGGTGTGGCGCTGACATCGTTTCCGCTCGTCGGGGGGAGCCTGCTTGCCAGCGCGGTCCTGTTCGCGCTGATCGCCCGGTCGGGAGGACTTCGGGTCGCCACGGGTCTGCTCGTGCTGCGTGTCGCAATGCTGGGGGTCGTGACGGTGCGCCTGCTGCTGTGTTTCTGGGCGCTCGGTGCCGTCGCCGATTTTTACGACGCCGCGCTCCACGCCATCGCTCCCGTGGTGGGCTCCGTCGTCGGCCTGGTGCCCGGAGGTATCGGCGTGTCGGAAACGATCGGCGCAGGTCTCGCGATGATTGTCAGCCAGTCGCCTGCGGTGGCGTTCGCCGCGCTCGCGCTGAACCGGCTCGGCGGATATCTGTGTTCCTTCCTCACGCTGGCGCTGTTCGAAGCGGCGGATCTGGTGCGCAAGGGGCGAACGGCCTGACGATGCGTGTGCTGTTCGACATCGTCCACCCCGCACACGCGCTGTTCTTCAAGAACGCGATAGATCAGCTGCGCAGCGAAGGGGCCGATATCGCTATCGCCTCGCGCCACAAGGATGTGACGGTCGACTTGCTCGACAGCTGGGGTTTCGATCATCGCCCGGCAACACGAGCTGGGGCGGGCGCTCCCCAGCTGGCGTTTGAGCTCGTGAAGCGCGATCTCGCGGTGTGGCGGATGGCGCGCAAATTCCGCCCCGACGTGATGGCGGGGTTCGGCGGGGTGGCGATTTCGCACGTCGGAAAGCTGCTCGGCATCCCGGCGATATCCTTCTACGATTCGGACAACGCGGCGTTGCAGACCGCGCTGACCTGGCCCTTCATCACCCATGTCTACACCCCCGAAAGCTATGCCGGGCCGCTGCCAGCGGGGCGGCATTCGCATTTCGCCGGTCCCAAGGAACGTGCCTTTCTCGAAAATTTCGAGCCCGATCTCGCAACCGCTAAGCGGTGCGGTTTCGACGAAACGCGCGACAACTTCCTCGTGCGCACGGTCAGCTGGAATGCCAATCACGATCTCGGCAAGGCAGGCTGGTCTGCCGAAACGCTTCGGCAGCTTGTCGCTCAGCTGTCGCGCCATGGCCGGGTGCACATCAGCGCCGAGGGCGACTTGCCGGGCGATCTTGCGGCCCATGCCTACGCCGGGCGCCCTGCCGACCTGCACCACGTGATGGCGCTATGCCGTGGCTACGTGGGCGAGTCGCTCACGATTGCACGAGAATGCGCCGTGCTCGGCGTGCCCGCCGTGACGCAATGTTCGGACATCAACGGCATCTCGCGCGAGCTGGAAGACGAAGGGCTCGTCATCGGCCTTCGCGGTGGCGGGGAAAAGGATCTGCTTGAGGCCGTCGCCCGGATGCTGGCCATCGACCCGGCGGAGCATCTGAAGTTGCGCGATGCCTATCTGGCGAGGGTCGGCAGGCTCACCGAATTTGTGACCAGTGCCATCCGGAAAGCGGCCCGGGGCTAGGCCGCAGAGGTATCCTCGACCAGGATCAGGCTGGCTCCATTACCAAGTTCCAGTCCATCGATTCCGTTCACGAGTGTGCAGGTCCCGACGGCAAGCGGCTGACCCGCGAGCGAGGCACCCTCGGTCAACGGCAGGACGAGCGCGTGGCTCGCGAAGCGTCCTGCTGGCACAGCACCGCCGACCGCAAGCTTCGCGAGACGGAAGAAGGGGCCGTCGATCAGTTCGAAGTAGCCTTCGTCCGGTGCGCGGGAATGGAGCGCAGAGGCGTATACTTGCCGCTTCGCGACCCGCAGTGCGTCCTCCAGATGCAGCTCGCGCGGACGGCCGAAGTCGTACAGCCGGTAGGTGACATCGCTGTTCTGCTGCACTTCGAGCAGGGTGATGCCTGCGCCGAGCGTGTGGATCGTGCCTGCGGGGATCGAAAAGAAATCGCCCCGGCGCACCTCGACGTAACCAAGCATGCGCTCGATCGACCCGTCGAGCGCGGCGGCGCGAAGTTCGTCGGCATCCATCTCTTGCGTCAGCCCGACTGCCAGTTTGGCCCCCGGTTCGGCATCGAGGATATACCAGCATTCGTTCTTGCCGCGCCAACCCGCAGGCGCCTGAGCGTCGTCCGGATGGACCTGTACGCTGAGCGCGGCATCGGTGAAGATGAACTTGACCAGCAGATTGGCGAGCTCAGGCGGGGAATCGAACCAGATTTCACCGAGCGGTTCATCGTTCGGGTTCGTGAACGGCGGCGGCGGCGTTTGCCGACCCCAGACCTTGGGCAACGAGTGGGTGGGGAGTTGCCTCATGTCCGCTTCACTCCGTCGAGGTCGCCGACTTCTTGGGCGCTGCCCGCGCTAGTGACGAGGATGTCGTCCCCATCGACCACCACGATGACATTGTCGAGGCCGACCACGCTCACGCGCGGGCCATCGCTGTCGACCATCACGCCCGTGCAATCGTGCAGCTCGTGGGGCCCGCTGGACTCTCCACCGCGCGCCTCGCGCACGGCTTTCCAGTCCCCGATGTCGGACCAGCCCATTGCAACGGGCACCATCGCGGCGCGCCTGGTGTTCTCCATGATCGCGTAGTCGATCGATTCCCCTTCGATCCGGGTGAGAGGCGCCTGCGCGGGGCGGAACACCTGCCCCTCGGTTGCTCCTTCGTTAACCGCCGCCTCGCACAGGCGAGCCATTTCGGGCCGATGCGCCTGCAACTCTTCCAGGAAGCGCTCCCGTCCGAAGACGAAGATTCCGCCATTCCAGCTGTATCGCCCGTCGGCCAGAAAGCGCTTCGCGGTTTCGAGGTCGGGCTTTTCTACAAAGGCTTCGAGTGCATAGCCGCCGGGCAGTTGCGCGCCGCGCTTCAAATAGCCGTAGCCGGTATGTGGGCTGACGGCTTCGATTCCGAACGAGACGAGATATCCGTCGCGAGCGAGCTTGGCCGCCGCCTCCGCTGCTGCGCGAAAGGCCTGTTCGTCCGCAATATGATGATCGCTCGGACAGACCAGCAAAACGCTGCCCTCGGGCGCGCGGTGCGCCGCAAGCGCGATCGCGGGTGCGGTATTGCGTCCGACCGGTTCGGCGATGATCGCAAGCCCTTCTCCCCCCTGTTCGCGCACCAGGGGAAGGTGTGCTTCGCCAGCGACTACGAGTGGCGCGACAAACTGCTTGGGATCGGCGACACGGTCGAGCGCCTTCTGGAAGAGCGTTCGCCCGCCCAGCAGGGCGAGGAAGGGTTTGGGCTTTGCCGGACGGCTGCGCGGCCATAGTCGCGTGCCGCCGCCGCCGCACAGGATCACTGGCTGGATACTCACCGTCATGGACTCTGGCTCTAGCGACCAGCCCGGACAAATTGAATGGCCTAATTGCCGACGCGCGGAGCGGAGGCTAGGGCTCGGGCATGAGTGAAAGCCAGCCCACCGCATCCACCAGTGCGTTGCCTCACAGCGATCCGCTGGCGCTGTTCGACACATGGATGGCCGAGGCACGCGCATCCGAACCCAATGATTCAAATGCGATGGCGCTCGCGACCGCAACGCCGCAGGGCCGCCCGTCGGTTCGCATGGTGCTGCTGAAGGGACACGGGCCGGACGGCTTCACCTTCTACACCAACGCGCACAGCCGCAAGGGCGAGGAAATCAGGGCCAACATGCACGCAGCGCTGCTATTCCATTGGAAGAGCCTGCGCCGCCAGATCCGCATCGAGGGGCCCTTGTCGCAAGTCGCAGACCAGACTGCCGACGATTACTTCCATTCGCGCGCCCGCGACTCGCAACTGGGCGCCGTCGCCTCCGACCAGTCCCGCCCGCTCGAAGATCGCGCCATCTTCGTTGACCGCTTTCGGGCAGCGCAGGAGCGTTTCGAAGGTCAGGAGGTCGAGCGCCCAGCCCATTGGACGGGGTTCACGCTCGCGCCCGAACGGATCGAATTTTGGCTCGACCGCGACAACCGCTTGCACGACCGCCGCGTATTCACGCGCGAGGGTGACGGGTGGAGCAGCACGTTGCTCTATCCATGAGGAGCGGCTCGGCAAGCGAGAGGGCGAGCCTTGGCCGCAGCGCGGCCGTGGCCTCGATCGCGACCGCCGTCCTGCTGGTCGGGCTCAAGCTGTGGGCGGTGTGGCAGACCAACTCGATGGCCCTGCTGGGATCGCTGGCGGACAGCGCGCTCGATCTGGTGGCGAGCCTCGTCACGCTGCTGGGCGTCATCGTCGCCGCCCGCCCCGCGGACCGGACGCATCGGTTCGGTCATGGCAAGGCGGAAGCGCTCGCGGCGATCTTCCAGGTCATGCTGATCGCGCTTTCGGCTGCCGGTATCGCAATGCGTTCGGGCGAGGCGCTGGTTGCCGGGCAGCGTGTCGCGGGCGCGCAGGAGGGTATCCTGGTCAGCGTGATCGCGATCGGCGCGACGCTGGCACTGCTGGCCTACCAGCGGTTCGTGATCGCCCGCACACGTTCGATCGCGATAACGGCGGATCACGTGCATTATCAGTCCGACCTGCTGCTGAACCTCGCCGTGATCATGGCGCTGGTGCTGGACCGGTATGCCGGTCTTTCCGGAGCCGACCCGCTGTTCGGCCTCGGCATTGCCGCCTGGCTTTTGTGGGGCGCATGGCGCGCCGGGGGGCACGCGATCGACCACCTGATGGACCGCGAGTGGCCGGACGCGAAACGACAGCAGTTCGTCGAGGTCGCCGCACGCCACCCGGAGCTTTCGCGCCTGCACGACCTGCGCACCCGCACCAGTGGCGGTGTGGATTTCGTGCAGTTCCACGTCGATCTCGACGGCAACAAGAGCATTGCCGAGGCGCACCACATCCTTGAAGCAGTGGAACAGGACCTGTGTCGCGAGTTTCCAGGGATCGAGCTGCTGATTCACGTAGATCCCGCAGGCCATGTCGACGAACCTGGCAACATGCTGGTCGAACAGGATGAGTTCGCCAAATTGGAGAGCAAAGAATGATCGCGCTTCCTTACTGGCATGTCGATGCCTTCGCCGACCGCCCTTTCGGAGGCAACCAGGCGGCAGTCATGCCGCTCGACTCGTGGCTGCACGATGCGACGTTGCAGGCGATCGGCGAAGAGAACAACTTTGCCGAAACCGCCTTCGTCGTGCGCGACGAGAGTGGGGAGGCGGACTGGGAATTGCGCTGGTTCACCCCGACCAGCGAAGTCGCGCTATGCGGCCACGCGACGTTGGCTGCGGGTCACGTGCTGCTGAACCGTGACGGGGGCGACGCGGTCACGTTCCGGACCCGCAAGGCGGGCGTGCTCGAAGTCAGGCGAAGTGCAGAGGCCTATGAACTGGCGCTGCCGATCACGCGGGTGGAAGAGGCGACATTTCCAGCCTTGCTCGCCGCGCTGCACGCGAAAGCACCCTTGTTCGAATCGGTAAGCGGCGCCGAACAGACCACGATAGTGCTGTTCGAGAACGAGGCGGCCGTTCGTCGCCTGCAGCCGGACATGATGGCACTCGCGAAGATCGACCGTATGGTGATCTGCACCGCCCCGGGCGACCACACCGACATCGTCAGCCGCGTATTCGTACCCGCGTGGGGTGTGCCGGAGGACAGCGTCACCGGCTCCGCCCATGCCGCGCTCGCACCCTTCTGGGCCGCACGCCTGCGGCGCGACACGATGAGCGCGTTTCAGGCATCGACGCGCGGTGGACAGCTGACCTGCCGGCTCGAAGGCGAGCGCGTGTGGCTTGGCGGGCCCTGCGCGACGGTTGTCGAAGGCACGTTCCACCTTCCCGGTTGATCCAGGCCGCTGGCGGAGCGTGAATGCCAGTTCCGTCAGTCGGTCGGGTACAGCTCGACCACATCGTTGATCTGGCGCAGCAGCGCACGGCGCTCCTCGCTGTCCGAATGTCCCAGCCGGACAATCGTCAACTTCTGCCTGGGCGAGACGACGATGTACTGACCCATGTGGCCGATGGCGGCGAATATCCCCTTCGGCTTGTCGATCGGATACAGCGAATTTTGTGGGTCACTGGCCTGTGTGTTGAGCCAGATTTGCCCGCCGTAGAAGGGCGCAGGCGGGCTCGGCTCCAGCATGAAATCGATCCACTGGCGCGGGACCAGCTGGGTGCCGCGATAGCTTCCGTGATTGCGCAGGAATTCTCCGAAACGGGCCCAGTCGCGCAGGGTGCCGTGGATCGCGCTGCCGCCGATCAGCGTTCCGGCGGCGTCGTATTCAGGCACCATCGACGTCATCCCGAGCGGTTCGAACAGGCGCGTGCGCAGATAGGTATCCACGGCCTTGCGGCGCGTTTCGGGGTCTGTGCTGTTGTCGGTCAGGACATCGGCTGCGATGTCGGCCAGGATAACCGTCGTGTTGCTCGAATATTCGAACTTTTCGCCGGGTTCGGCTTCCAGCGGCTGCTCTTCCGCGAACTTCGCCATGTCGTCTCGCTGGTCGAGAAAAAGCATCCGCACTTCGCTTGATTCGTAGGGCGGATCGCCGGCTTCGGTATGATCGAGCCCGGATCGCATCTGCAACAGGTCGCGCAGCGTGATCTCGGCGCGCGCGTCGCCCGGTCGCTGCCAATTGGGGACGGGCGCGGGTTCGTCGAGCTCGAGCGCGCCATCGGCCACGAGCATGCCGATCATGACCGCGGTCACCGTCTTGGCCATCGACCAGCTGATGAAGCGGGTGTCGGCATCGTAGCCATCGGCATAACGCTCTGCGACGATTTCGCCCCCATGCATCACCATGGCTGCCCGCGTTTCGCCAACGCCCTGTTTATCGTCGAAAAGGTCGGCAAAATCCATTGCCAACCGTTCGCGCCCGACGCCCGGGCTTTTGGCGATGACCGCGAGTTCGGACTCGCTTGGTCCAAGGTCCGGCTCGGAACCTCCGCCGCAGGCGGTAAGCGACAGGATGAGGCAGACAGGGCTTGCAAGCGCGAGGTGGCGGAGCGACAACATGACCGCAGCAATTCGCACGAGAGACGCACGCTTGGCAACGACCGAAACCCCTTCCGCAACCACTCATTTCCGTGAAAAGTCGACGCGGCGCCTGTGGCCGCGCATCCTGCTGGTCGCAGTGCTGGTGCTGCTGTCCGTCGGCGTGGTCGGGTGGTTCGCCAACCGCGCGGCGATCAACGGTTACGCCGTGACCGGCGCGTCCTACGCGGCGCGTGTGGCCTGTTCGTGCCGCTATATCGGCGGTCGCTCGATCGGCGATTGCGCGAAGGACAAGGTCGCCGGGATGGAACTGGTGAGACTGTCCGACGACCCCAAGACGAAGAGCGTCACCGCGACATTCCCGCTCGTAGCCAGCCAGACGGCCACGTATCGCGAGGGGTATGGCTGCGTGCTGGAGGAATGGGCGGACTAGGAACGCGCCGCCAAGCGATGGCTACGCCGCCGCGACCGTCCGGTCGATCCAGCCGCCGCCGACCACGCGCTCTCCTGCGTAGATGACTGCCGCCTGCCCCGGCGCGACGCCGAATTCGGGCGATGCGAACCGGATATCGACCGGCGCGCCGTCTCCGAGCGAACCATCGAGAGTGATGGCGACAGGCTTCGCCAGCGAACGCACCTTCGCCGTCAGGGGGACGTCGGGGAGCGGGCCGATCCGGTTGGTTTCGACCAGTCGTGCGCTCGCCGTCGCGAGCATCGCCTTGGGCCCGACCCTAACTTCCGAGGCCGCGGCATCGAGCTCGACGACATAAAGCGGTTCGGGCTGGCCGCCGATCTCGAGCCCGCGCCGCTGACCGACCGTGAAATGGATCACGCCCGCGTGTTGGCCCAGCGTTTCGCCGGTCTGCGCGTGGACGATTGCGCCGGGGGTGCCACCCTCGGGGCGCAGCTTCTCGACGATCTTGGCGTAGTTGCCGTCGGGCACGAAGCAGATGTCCTGGCTGTCCGGCTTGGCGGCGTTGCGCAGCGAAGCCGCCTCGGCCAGTTCGCGCACCTGTGTCTTGGGCATGCCCCCCAGGGGGAAGCGGAGGAAATCGAGCTGCGGCTGGGTCGTCGCGAAAAGGAAATAGGACTGGTCGCGGCTCGCATCCTCTGCGCGAAGCAGCTCCGCACCGCCGGGCCCCATGGCACGGCGCACGTAATGACCCGTGGCGAGGCAATCGGCATCGAGTTCGCGCGCCATCTCGAGAAGATCGGTGAACTTCGGCCCCATATTGCATCTTATGCATGGAACCGGGGTGCGCCCCGCGAGGTAATCGTCGGCGAACTGTTCCACCACCGATTCGCGAAACGCGCCCTCGTGGTCGAACACATAGTGCGCGATACCCAGCCGATCGGCCACGGCGCGCGCGTCGGCGATGTCATCTCCCGCGCAGCACGCGCCCTTGCGGCCAGTGGCGGCACCGTAGTCGTAGAGCTGGAGCGTGATCCCGACCACGTCCGCGCCGCTCGCAGCGGCGAGCGCAGCGACCACCGAACTGTCGACCCCGCCCGACATGGCGACGACGATGCGGCACTCGGAGGCCGGGCGCGGCAGATCGAACAGCGCGGCGGCTGCGTCGGCGGTGGAGAGGATAGTGGAATGGGACATAAATGCTCGCGTTGCAGCATATAGGCCCCTGCCTTGGTGAGACAAGCGAAGCTCTTCCGTCGCTGTTTTGCCTGAAAATATCCCGTCTTTACCGCTTGTTGACCATCTTGGAGGTAATCATCCAGGCATGTTCGAAGGACTTGAGCCAATCGTTGCGCAGGACGATGCGACAGGTGAGGGCGGGCTGCGGCGCGTCGGCTGGGCGGAGCTTACCGCCGCGATCAGCCTGTCGCGCAATCTTGCCAGGAACGAGCAGGGATTGCTCGCTCAGGCCGGCCCTTCCTTCGATAATAGCGAACCGAAAGAAGAACGCGGCATTAACCTTAGGTCTTTAGCGAGCCGCAAAGCGCCCGAGCTTACGGGTGGGATCAGCGCAACCCCAACCCCCAGGCGCCACCGAGAGAAACCATGATCGAGAACCAGAAAATCAAGCCAGACCAGGTGATCGGCCCGCTCGGCGAGCCGCTGACCGTCGCCGACCTGCCCTCACCGAAGACCAAGCGCTGGGTCATCCGGCGCAAGGCGGAAGTGGTGGCCGCGGTCAATGGCGGCCTGCTGACGATCGACGAGGTTCTCGAGCGCTACGGCCTGACGCTGGAGGAATTCGCGTCTTGGCAACGTGCGGTCGATCGCTCTGGCATGCAGGGCCTCCGGGTCACGCGCATCCAGCACTATCGCGACCTTTACGAGCGCCAGCTGAAATATTGATCGCCCGCTGAGGCGACGCGCCTGGCATTCACAATTCGTCGCTCGTCGGGAACCTGCTGTCCCCCGGCTCCGTTGCAGACCCGTAACTCGAACGGGTTTGATAAAAACAGGAGCTGGGACATGTTGAGTTGGATTATCGCGATTATCATCGGCGGCGTAGCGGGCTGGATCGCCTCCATGATCATGGGGCGCGATGCCTCGATGGGCATTTTCTGGAACATTATCGTCGGCCTGATCGGCTCGCTGATCGGTAACTGGGTCGGCAACGCCTTCTTCGGCGTAGGCGGCCCGATCGGCGAATTCAGCCTGACCGGCTTCATCGTCGCCATTGTCGGCGCGGTCATCCTGCTGGCCATCGCCAATCTGGTCCAGCGCGGTCGCGTCCGCTAACCTCACAAAACCGACAACACCTATTGGGGCGGTCCGACACGACGTCGGGCCGCCCCTTTTTCGTATCCCACGCCCGCTCGAAAGACGCCGGGCCGTTGATCCTTCGTCTTGCCCGCTTTGCGGTTCGTAGAGCAGTCGATTGCTTGCCGGTTAAGGGACGCGTAAGGCAGAGGTGGATCGACGGATCGCCCCGGAGGCCTCGAGCAGGCGAGGCGTGCACCCCCAAGGGAATGGACTTGCACTGATGAACTACCAACCCCCGGTCGGCCGTGAGGATGAAGAACACCCCATGACACAAACCTACTCCACAACCGTAGACGACCAGCCGAAGAGCAATCGGACGCGCGCCATCATCATCGGCATTGTCGTCGTGCTTATTGTCGCGGTGGTGGGCGGCTGGTTCTTCCTGAGCGCTGCCAACGACAGCCCGGCCGAGGCAGGTCCGGCGGACCAGGCACCGGAAATTACGGTCGTCCAGCCCGGCAGCGGCACGATCGAGGGCACCATCAACGCCAGCGGAACGATCGCCGCGCGGCGTGCGCTGCCCGTCGGCGTCGTGGGTGAGGGCGGCCGCGTTGTCTCGGTCAATGTCGAGCAGGGCCAGTGGGTGAGGGCAGGCCAGGTGCTCGCCTCGATCGATCGTTCGGTCCAGAACCAGCAGGCCCGCGCGCAAGCGGCGCAGGTGCAGGTGGCGCGTGCCGACGCCGAACTGGCGCAGAACAATCTCGACCGCGCGCTGCAGCTGGTGGAGCGCGGTTTCGTATCGACCGCAGATGTCGACCGGCTGACCGCGACGCGCGACGCCGCGCGGGCGCGGGTAAATGTCGCACAGGCGCAACTCGCGGAGCTTCGCGAGCGCAATGCACGCCTCAACATCGTCGCACCGGCCTCAGGCCTCGTGCTCGAGCGTAACATCGAACCGGGCCAGACGGTAAGTGCCGGGATCGCCTCGGCCTTCGTGATCGCTCAGGGTGGCGAGATGGAGCTGCGCGCGCAGGTCGGCGAAAGCGACCTCCAGAAGCTGTCTGTAGGCGTACCTGCGGAAGTGACCCCGGTCGGTTCGAGCGAGACCTATAGCGGGCAGATCTGGCAGATCGAGCCGACAGTAGATGCTCAGAGCCGTCAGGGCACTGCGCGTATCGCCCTCAAATACGAACCTGGACTCCGCCCTGGCGGCTTCGCCAGCGTAACGATCCGTAGCGGCACCACGGTCGCGCCCTTGCTGCCGGAAAGCGCGGTGCTGGCCGACGATAACGGCACCTACGTCTACATCGTGGACAAGGCCAACACCGTACAACGGCGCCCCATTGAAACAGGGATGGTCACTCCGAACGGTATCGCGGTCACCGATGGCCTGACGGGCGACGAACGGATCGTGGTCAGCGCGGGTGGCTTCCTCAATCCGGGTGAACGGGTCAATCCCGTCGTGCGAAAGAAGTAATCGACGATGAACTTCCGCAACATCTCCGCATGGTCGATCCGTAACCCCGTCATTCCGCTGGTGTTTTTCACCGCGCTGCTGTTCGCTGGCCTGCTCAGCTTCTGGCAGATGGACGTGGTCAACAACCCGGAGATCGAATTCCCGGCAGTCAACGTCAACATCTCGCAGCCCGGCGCAGCGCCGACCGAGATCGAGAACCAGATAACCCAGCTGGTCGAATCCGCCGTCCGCTCGATCAATGGCGTAAAAACCATCAACTCGACCGCTTCGGAGGGGAATTCCAGCACCTTCATCGAATTCGAGATCGGGACCGATCCCGACGATGCCGTCTCGGAAGTGACCAACGCGATCAACACGGTGCGCGGGTCGCTGCCCGACGGTATTCTCGAACCGCGCGTTTCCAAGCAGGAAATCTCGGGCGGCTTCCTGGGCATCTACGCGGTCGAAGCCGATGACATGACGCTCGAACAGCTGAGCTGGTTTATCGACGACGTCGTCGCGAAGCGATTGCTGGGCGTCGAAGGCATGGCCGAGGTCAATCGCTTCGCCGGGGTCAATCGCGAAATCGAGGTGATCCTCGATCCGGCAAAAATCCAGTCTTACGGCGTGACCGCAAGCCAGCTGAACAGCGTGCTGCGGCAGAACAACCTGAACGCGGCCGGTGGTGCAGCCGAGGTCGGCGGGACGCGCCAGTCGGTGCGCGTGCTCGGCAATAGTCAGGATGCCTACGCGCTTTCGCAGCAGCAGATCCAGCTCGGTGACGGGCGCACGGTCAAGCTTGCGGACGTAGCCACCGTACGCGACGGATTTTCCGAGCAGGACTCGATCAGCAAGGTTCGTGACAAGGAAGTCGTCAATTTCGCGATGTCGCGCGCAAAGGGCGCGTCCGACGTATCGACCTTCCATTCCGCACTCGAGGAGATCGAGAAGATCGAAGCGGAAAACCCCGGTGTGCGCTTCATCCAGCTGTTCAACACGGTGAAGTACACCGAGGAACAGTACGAAAGCTCGATGGCGATGATGATCGAGGGCGCGCTGCTCGCGGTAGTGGTGGTCTTCTTCTTCCTGCGCGACTGGCGCGCGACCTTCATCTCCGCCGTCGCGATCCCGCTCTCGGCGATCCCGACCTTCTGGTTCATGGACCTGCTCGGGTTCAACCTGA
>CEQG01107632.1_pt1 | contig 18310 bp, 20 predicted proteins | sample 350301 | NCBI WGS metagenome assembly CEQG01 (sample SAMEA2621242, study PRJEB7988) | marine metagenome | isolation source: saline water (ENVO:00002010), including | reverse complement strand
AAAACTGATGTTATAGGCTATCCATGTAAAAATGGCACGTGCACGCTCATCTTCACGGTGAAAGTCGGCAGCAATACGTTCTGCAAGTTGTGCAGGGGTTTTATAGGTGTTGGGGTAACTCTTTACAAGATTATCCACTTTAGCATAATCCTGTGCGGTTGCAGTATAGCAGGCAAACAAGAGCAGTATTTTGATTTTTAAGAGTATTGTTTTCATACTTTATATAAAACCAAAATCCTGCCAAAAAATGTTAAGAATTAAATCAAGGGAATTAATTATTTCTTATAATGCCAAAGTATCCCTTTATCCGAAGTTGTCCATAAGGCAGCCTTTTGGTTGGCGGCTTTAAGGGCGTTGTTGGCCCAGGTGTTGCAGGTATAAAACAGGTTATACTTTCTGTTCGCCTCATAAAATGCATCATAGTCGCCATAGCAGTGTTCACCAATACGGCACACCTGCCGCTCTGCATTAAGGGCAAAGCTCGATTCTATATAAGTCACTAAAGCACGGTAATCGTCTTTGCTGATGCCAATCTTAACGCAATCGTCATCTTCCTGCATACTGCTGTAAAACTTGGTGTGCATTGCCGATGTGCCCAAATTAAAGGCAGCCTTAAATGCCGTGCTTGCCTTTAAGTCGCTCCACTGCGGGGTGTGCAGGTAAAAGCCTTTGTCGCCCCAGCCGAATGCTATATATTTTACCAGCGTATCATTAGCACGGGTGTGGCTGAACAATATGTCTTTGCTCCAGTCTTTTAATTCGTTTTTTACGGGAACCACAATATCGGTGTGCACGCCGTTAGAGTTAATATAAACAGGAATGTCGCCCTGTGCGGTGGCATGCCTGTTGACAGGTATGGCGGAGCATACCAGTACAGCCAATATGTAAAGCAGTATAAAGGCAAACAGCCCAAGTAATAAGCGGGCTGCTATGCGTAGTATCTTTTTAAGAAGGCTCTTTGCCATAATCAAAGTTGCGGATAATATCCTTTAACGCATCATCATGCTCTTTATTGGATATTTTACCCGCTTCCTTATCAAAATTCTCGTCAAACTGCGGTAGCGAGAATGTAGCCCTGTAGTTTCCGCCGTAGTGCTTAAGGCTTATCTTGGCTGCTTCGAGCGCGTTCTTACCTGCATATTTGCCGGGAGAGGTACTCATGAGCAGCATGGGGATGTTGTGCCATACCAGCTTGTGCTGGCGCGAGGCCCAGTCGTATATATTTTTAAAAGCTGCGGTAAGCCCGGCATTGTGTTCGGCGACAGAAAGCACTATAACATCGGCAGAAGCTATTTTATCAAGAAAGGCGCGGGCTATGGCGGGTTGCCCCAGTTCTTTTTCTTTATCTACGCTAAACAGCGGCAGCTCATAGTCGTTAAGGTCCAGCACCTCTACCTCCCCGCCTTCAAAAAGGCCAGCGGCATAGGTTGCCAAACGCTTGTTTATAGATTGCTTACTGCTGCTTCCTGCTAATGCTATTATTTTCATGGTTAGTTTTATGTGGTTGTTTTATAAAGATAGGGAATTTTGGAGAGGATGAAATGTTAATAATCCATAATACTATTATAAATCTTTAAATACCTATTAATGGGTATAAGTGTTAAATATTTATTTTTTAATTTTACAATACACTAATTAAATTACTTATGACTGATATTTTAAATAAAATTTCATCATATAATTTGTTTAACAATTTGCTGCCCGGTATATTGTTTGTCATTCTCTGTGATTATTTTGTTGGGTATGACTTATCACAAGAAAATCTTGTAATAGGCATATTCTTGTATTACTTCATTGGACTTACAATAAGTAGAATTTCATCAATACTTATTGAACCTATTTTGAAAAAAGTAAATTTCATAAAATTTACAAATTATGCGGATTTCATTTCAGCACAAAAAAATGACAATAAAATAGATGTTTTAGTTGAAGTTTCAAATAAATTTCGTTCAATCCTAACTATGATAATAGTTCTTATAGCGTTTAAATTTTACACAAGTTTAGAATATAATAGAGAAATTTCTGAATCCACTGAAAAATACTTTGTGCTTATTTTATTAGCAATTATTTATCTATTGAGCTTTAAGAAACAAATTAAGTATATAACTAAACGAATTGATACCAACAAAAAATTATAGATATGGAATTTGTGATTGATTTCTTATATGTAAAAGATGGCGATGCTATTATCATTTGGGGAAGAGACCCCCAAATAAAAGATTATATATTTTTTTTAGATGGAGGAAATGAAGGCAATGGTCGAGCTATTGTAGATCATTATCAAAAGTGGATAAAGCCACATTTGTATAAAGAACATATAATTGCATTTATTAATAGTCATCCTCACAGAGACCATATAAATGGATTAATTGAAGTTGTAGCAGAATTAGGAAATGATATTAATTATGGTATCTATAATGATCCTGTTGAATTTATTAGTAACGAATTAAGAGAGAAAATAAAAAAATCTGCTTTGAATAAAGAAGATGATGATATAGTTCACTTATATAAATCTTTCCAAAAGGTTCAAGAATTAAATGGCCTATGCAAGAAATTCAACATTGAGAAAATAGAAGCTCTAAGTGATCAATTTAATTATAACAATATCAAAATCGTTTCTCCCACCAGAAAGTATTACAAAGAAAAGGTACAGCAATTTACAAATATTGATTTTCTAAAGCAGGTAAGCTATGCAAAAAGTTATACTGAAATTAGTGATGAAGATGAGTCATTGAAACCTTGTGTAGTTGTCGATGAAAAGAATGATGCATCACCAGAAAATTTATCTGCAACAGTAATTCAACTGGTTGATTCTAAAGGAAATAAGTATTTACTTACAAGTGATGCTGGAGTTGAGTCATTTGAAGAAATGGAGAGTAATGGATACAATTGTAATAATCATGTATTTGTACAATTACCACATCATGGAAGTCGCAGAAATGTTAGTACAAAATGGATTGCAAAGTTTAATCCTCAATTCTATATTGCTTCGGCTGAAGGTAATAAAAAGCATCCAAGAAAAGCTGTAATAAGTTGTATAAGAAAGAATCTCCCAAACTGCAAGATATATAGCACTTCCAAGAAGAAGAATACTATATCTTACACCACTGACAAATCTATATTTCCTAACAGATATTGGGGGCCTGCTGAAGAATTATAACAAATCCCGCCTGTTGGCGGGATTCTATCTTAATACTTAATACCAGCTTCTTAATACTAATTACACATTAAAGCGGAAATGCATTACATCGCCGTCTTTCACAATGTACTCCTTACCTTCAACTTTTAGCTTTCCGGCTTCTTTTACCTTAGCTTCAGAGCCAAACTGAACGTAATCATTATATGCAATTACTTCGGCGCGTATAAAACCTTTCTCAAAGTCGGTGTGGATAACGCCTGCCGCCTGTGGTGCGGTATCGCCTATGTGTATCGTCCAGGCACGAACCTCTTTAACGCCTGCGGTAAAATAGGTTTGCAGGTTAAGCAGCTTGTATGCCGAACGTATCAGCGCCGAAACGCCCGGTTCTTTAAGCCCTAAATCTTCAAGGAACATCTGGCGCTCTTCATAAGTTTCAAGTTCGGTTATATCAGCTTCGGTAGCAACGGCAAGTACCAGCACCTCTGCATTTTCGTCTTTTACAAGCTCACGCACCTGGTCAACATACTGGTTACCGGTAGCGGCAGCACCTTCATCTACATTACAAACATACAGCACAGGTTTGGTAGTGATAAGCTGAAAGCTCTGCATCAGTTCTTCCTCTTCCTCGTTGGCAGGTACAACAGTACGTGCGCTCTTGGCCTGCAGCAATGCCTCGCGGATGCGCTCTAAAAGTGCGGTTTCGGCAAGGGCTTCCTTATTACCTGTCTTGCCTGCTTTTTTCGACTTTTCAAGGCGTTTTTCTACCGTATCAAGGTCTTTAAGCTGAAGCTCTATATCAATGGTTTCTTTGTCGCGTATCGGGTTAACACTGCCCTCTACGTGCACTATATTATCATTATCAAAGCAGCGTAGCACATGGATGATAGCGTTACACTCCCTTATATTGCCCAAAAACTGGTTACCAAGCCCCTCGCCCCTGCTCGCGCCTTTAACAAGGCCTGCAATATCTACAATCTCTACGGTTGCGGGTACTACACGCTCGGGGTTTACAAGCTCTTCCAGCTTTTCCAGCCTCGGGTCGGGCACGTTAACTACGCCCACGTTTGGCTCTATAGTACAAAAAGGGAAGTTTGCGCTTTGTGCCTTGGCATTAGACAAACAATTAAAAAGTGTCGATTTACCCACGTTAGGCAATCCTACAATACCTGCTTTCATTTAGTTTGTTTATTTTAAGGCTGCAAATATAAGTTTTTGAAATGAATTATCCTGAACGGATGCATGCTTTACCCTTTTGATTTTATAAATACTTTATAGTTTCATTATCAGGTATTTTAACATAGCGCGGGTAACTTTGCAGTATAACCTAAAAACGAAAGTAATTATGAAAACAATATTTGTAACGGCCTTACTGGCATTCGGGCTAAGCATGAATGCACAGGTGAAAAAAAACGTAACCGAAGAAACCACAACCACTAAAGTTACGGTTGATAACGGCGAGGAGAAAAAGCAGATCGTTAAAACCGACCGTACACAAAGTACCCAGGATATAGAACTGAAAGATGCCGAGAGCAAAAAACTGAACAAGGATGTTAAGGAAACACCCGTAAAAGTTACCAAAAGCTCAACCATTTCGGGTGATGGCATAGCCACGCAAAAGTTAGGCGAAACTACGTACTACTCTATGAATGGAAGGAACTATATGTTTGTAAGCGATAAGTCGGGTTACAAAATTTCTACTCCTGAAAACCTTGATTATGGTGTGCTAAGGAAAACATCAAACAACAATTATATCTATAAGACAGACGAGCGTACATCTTTTGGCTATTTTGACGGAAACGGCAACTTTGTTGTCGAAACCTATAACAACGACACAGATGGTGTAACGGTTGAAACCTATAAGCTGATCAAGAAATAATAAGCTAAAACCTGAATAAAACAAAACCCGGAGTTAACGCTCCGGGTTTTGTTTTTATATCATAATCTGATATTGCTTATTCGTTATGAAGGAATGCCTGCCTGTTCAGTAAAGTTTCATCACTCTCCACATGGTCTTCATCCGGTACACAGCAGTCAACCGGGCATACGGCAGCACACTGCGGCTCATCATGAAAGCCCTTGCACTCGGTACACTTACCGGGAACTATGTAATAAATATCATCACTTAACGGAGTGTGCGGCTCTTCGGCATCTACTTCCTCACCACTTGGCAGCACTACCCTGCCCTTAAGTTTTGTGCCGTCTTTATACCTCCAGTCGTCAGCGCCTTCATATATCGCTGTGTTCGGGCATTCGGGTTCGCATGCACCGCAATTGATGCATTCGTCGGTTATCTTGATAGCCATAGCTTAATTTTATTTGTCGTAAATTTGTACAAAATTACGTCCAAATCCGTACATAAACAAAAAAATGACGTTAACAGAAACCAAAAAAGCATTTGCTGAATTAGGAAAATTCTTAAAACAGTTTTCGCAGGATACTAGTACAAAAAACAACGATGTACAATATAACGATATTTTCTTTGATGGTTTTATAAACCTGATACAATTGTCGCAGTCGCACAACCGCTGGTTTACCCCTGAGCAGGTTTATTTCGCGGTACAGTCATGGGCAGAAGCCTTAACTACTGAAAACCTTGATAAATGGCTTGATAATTATATTATCAATTATACCCAGCCTAAAACTGTTGCACTTGTTTTGGCGGGCAATATACCGCTTGTTGGTTTCCATGATTTTCTTTCGGTATTAGTAACAGGGCATAAAGCACTTGTAAAGTTATCATCTAACGACCAGAAGCTACTGCCATTTCTGGCAAAATATCTTATTGCTGTAGAACCAAGACTTAAAGAACGTATTGAGTTTACAGAGGGAAAGCTTGAGAATTTTGATGCGGTAATTGCTACAGGCAGCAACAATACCTCACGCTATTTTGAATATTATTTTAAAGATAAGCCGTCAATCATACGTAAAAACCGTAATTCGGTAGCGGTGCTTACAGGCAAGGAAAGCAAAGAAGAGCTAACAGCGCTGGGCGAGGATATTTTCAGGTATTTTGGTTTGGGCTGCCGCAATGTGTCTAAGTTGTTCGTTCCAAAAGAGTATGACTTTACAGCTTTTTTTGAGGCTGTTTTTGCATATGGAGACGTAATACATTATGAGAAGTATGCCAATAATTATGATTATAACAAGGCGGTTTACCTGATGAGCAATTTTAAAATACTGGATAACGGGTTCCTTACCCTGAAAGAAGATGCGGGTTACTCCTCGCCTATTTCATCAGTATTTTATGAATATTATAATTCCCCTGAAGAACTTAAAGCTAAATTAGAATCAGAACACGACCAGTTGCAGTGTGTTGTAGGCCATATAAGTGGTAGTAACACTGTTGGCTTTGGGCAAACCCAAAAACCGCAATTATGGGATTATGCGGATAATGTAGATACAATTTCATTTTTGACAAAAATATAAGCTAAGAATTACATTATTTGCTTGATGTGTTTCGGGCAATAATTCAGAAATTTGTAACTTATTTTTTGCAATACACAGATAAATGAAAAAACATAATTTCAGCGCAGGCCCGTCAATCCTGCCGCAGGAAGTTTTTAAAGAAGCCGCTCAGGCCGTATTGGATTTTAATAATTCAGGACTGTCCATATTGGAAATATCACACCGCAGCAAAGACTTTGTAGCCGTGATGGAAGAAGCCCGCTCTCTTGCCCTGGAGCTTTTAGGGTTACAGGGCAAAGGTTACCAGGCACTATTCCTATCGGGCGGGGCAAGCATGGAATTTGTGCGTGTTCCGTACAACCTGCTGAAACAGGGCGGCAAAGCAGCTTATTTAGATACAGGTACATGGGCTGCGGGCGCTATTAAAGAAGCCAAGGCATTTGGTGAAACTATTGTAGTGGCATCATCGAAACAGAATAATTACACATATATACCAAAAGATTACAATATACCTGCCGATGCAGATTACTTTCACTGCACCAGTAACAATACTATTTTTGGTACGCAAATGCAAAGTTTCCCGGAAACAGGTGTGCCTTTGGTTTGCGATATGAGCTCTGATATTTTTTCAAGGCAGCTTGATTTTTCTAAATTCGGGCTTATATATGCCGGGGCACAAAAAAACATGGGGCCTGCGGGTACAACCCTGGTTGTAGTTAAAGAAGAACTGCTTGGCAAAACAGGCAGGCAAATACCCGGAATTTTAGATTATGCGGCACACATAGAAAAAGAAAGCATGTATAACACGCCGTCCGTATTTGCAGTATATGCCTCTTTGCTAACGCTGAAATGGCTTAAAGCGAAAGGCGGTATTGCAGGAATTGAAAAAGCCAATGTCGAAAAAGCACGCCTTTTATACGAAGAGATAGACCGCAATCCTTTATTCGGGGGTACTGCCAATACAGAAGACCGCTCTGCTATGAATGTTACTTTCTTGCTTAATGATGAATCACACATGCAACAGTTTGACAGCCTTTGTAAAGCAGCAGGAATAAGCGGGCTAAACGGGCACCGTTCTGTGGGCGGGTACCGTGCCTCCATCTACAACGCAATGGCGTTAGAGAGCGTTAAGGTACTGGTAGAGGTTATGCAGCAGTTAGAAAAAAACATCTGAAAACATTGATTTCCTAATTTAAATTAAGAAGTCATGTAAATACATTTAATTATATAAAAATGAAAATATTAGCAAATGACGGCATTTCTTTAAGCGGAAAACAGAAACTTGAAGAAAACGGCTTTGAAGTTATAACTACTAAAGTAGCACAGGAACAGGTTGCCAATTACATCAACAAAAATGATATAGGCGTTCTGCTGGTGCGCAGTGCTACGAAAGTAAGGAAAGATATTATAGATGCCTGCCCCGGTTTAAAGATCATTGGGCGCGGTGGTGTAGGCATGGACAATATAGATGTTGAGCGTGCAAGGCAGAAAGATATTCACGTAATAAGCACACCGGCATCATCATCAGACTCTGTTGCTGAGCTTGTATTTGCACATTTGTTTACTGGTGTACGCTTTTTACATGATGCCAACAGGCTTATGCCCTTGGAGGGAGAAACCAGTTTTGAAAGCCTTAAAAAAGCTTATGCCAACGGTATAGAGCTGCGTGGTAAAACAATGGGTATTATTGGCTTTGGTCGCATAGGTCGCTCCGTTGCACGTATTGCGCTTGGGCTTGGCATGCGGGTTATTGCATCTGATAAATTTGTAGGCAATTCAGAAATCAGGGTAGATTTTTATAACGGCCAATTCATAAATGTAGAAATTACTACAGAACCTATTGAGGATATTTTTAACCATGCCGACTTTATATCACTGCACGTTCCCGCACAGGATGGCTACCTTATCGGGGAGAAAGAGTTCAGTATGATGAAAGATGGTGTAGGTATTATCAATGCCGCACGTGGCGGAATACTGGATGAAGTTGCCCTGGTGGATGCGCTTGATTCAGGGAAGGTTGCTTTTGCAGGGCTTGATGTTTTTGAAGAAGAACCCAAACCTGCCATACAGGTACTTATGCACCCTAAAATATCGCTAACGCCACACATTGGTGCTGCCACACTGGAGGCACAGGACAGGATTGGTACAGAACTGGCAGAGCAGATAATCAGCCTGCTGAAAACAGAAAAAAATTGATTTTAAATGAGCCTTAGGGCTCTTTTTTTATTTACAAATTTTATAAAATTATTAAGAACATATACTACTGATAGTTTTAACTTTAAGTGCTTTAGATATTTGTTATTTAAATGAAGATAGCTACCTACAATGTAAACGGTATAAACGGTCGGCTGCCGGTTTTGCTGCGCTGGCTTAAAGAAACGGGCCCTGATATTGTATGCCTGCAGGAACTGAAAGCACCTGATGAAAAATTTCCGCTGGCTGAAATAGAAGCAGCAGGATACACTGCCCTTTGGCACGGACAAAAACAGTGGAATGGTGTTGCCATACTTTCTAAAAGTGGTGATATAAAAGAAATTGGCAAGGGACTTCCCGGAGATACAGAAGATGTACAAAGCAGGTATATAGAGGCGCTGGCAGACGGGTTAATAATAGCTTGCCTTTACGTCCCTAACGGTAACCCTGCGCCCGGGCCTAAGTTTGATTATAAATTGAAATGGTTTAAAAGGCTACAACAACGTGCACAGCAACTGCTGGAGTTTAATACTCCTGTTGTACTGGCAGGCGACTTTAATGTAATACCTACAGAAAATGATGTTTATAAACCGGAACGCTGGCTGAAAGACGCACTATTTTTACCTGAAACGCGAAATGCTTTTACTGAATTAAAAGCACAGGGATGGACAGACGCAATACGACAACTATATCCTGAAGAGACCATTTATACCTTTTGGGATTATTTCAGGAATGCATACCAGCGTGATGCGGGGCTGCGAATAGATCATTTTCTGCTAAATCCGCAGCTAAAAAACAAGCTCGTGTCGGGAGGAGTAGATAAAATGGTTCGCGGGTGGGAAAAAACAAGTGATCATGCTCCGGTATGGATAGAAATTAAACTATAAAATTTGCTTATGCAGATTATATTGATTAATTTAAATAGTATAGGAATTTTCTATACAGATATAGATAAATGTGATAAAAGTCATTGATAAATAAAACTTATCATTTTTAAATTTGTCATGTAAAAATTTAATAACCATAAAAAATTAATAACATATGTCATTAGTAGGAAAAAAATTCCCGAACATTACTGTAGATGCAATGTCAGAAATGGGCGATAACCTTAAAATAAACGTTTATGAGGAATCAGTAAACAACAAAAAGAAAGTGTTGCTTTTCTGGTATCCGAAAGACTTTACTTTTGTTTGCCCTACAGAGCTGCATGCATTTCAGGCTGCTTTGGGCGAATTTGAAAAAAGGAACACCATGGTAATTGGTGCTTCATGCGATACTAACGAAGTACATTTTGCGTGGCTTAATACATCAAAAGACAATGGCGGTATAGAAGGTGTTACCTACCCTATCCTTGCTGATACCAACAGGAACCTTGCTAATATTCTTGGCATTCTTGATATAGAATCTTCTGAGTATAACGAAGAAACCGACTCTGTAATACTTGAAGGCTCTAACGTTACTTACCGTGCTACTTACCTTGTAGATGAAGATGGTAAAATCTTCCACGAAAGCGTAAACGATATGCCTCTTGGTCGTAATGTAAACGAGTACCTAAGGCTTATTGATGCGTACACTCACGTACAGGTTAAAGGTGAAGTTTGCCCTGCCAACTGGGAAGAAGGTAAAGACGCCATGACAGCCGACAGAAAAGGTGTTGCTTCATACCTAAGCGCACACTAATAAACTAAAAAAAGAAATTATGTTACAGGAACTTGAAAAAGACAACCTTGCAGAAATAGTGTCACAGGAACCGCTGGTAGTAGTACAGTACTCAGCCGGATGGTGCGGCAATTGCAGGATAATGAAGCCAAAATTCAAAAAAATGGCGGGTGAGCATGAAAATGTAACATTTGTAATAGCCGATGCCGAGAATTTCCCTGAATCGAGAAAACTTGCAAAGGTTGATAACCTGCCTACCTTCGCTGCTTTTAAAAATGGCAGCCTTGTAAACCAGGTACAAACAAATAAAGTAGATATCTTAACCGATCTTATCAATGAAGTTACCAGTAATTAAACACCTGACAGAGTTTATAGAGCAAAACGACCAGGACTACGTAGTAGAAGCCCTAGAAGTGCTCGAAGCACTCACCGAAGTACCTTCGCTTAAAGACGAAGAGCTTGATGTGGTTGGAGAGCTGATCTCTAACATGTATGGTGCAATAGAGGTAAACAAGATGATAAAAGACGGTATGACAAAAAAAGAAGCGCTAAACAGTTTTATGATGCGCGTTCTTGGTGCAATAGACAAAAATTAGATTTTTTAATTGGGCGAAAAGGCGCTTCCGGAAACGGGGGCGCTTTTTTTATTCATTAAATTAAAGTCAAATACTTATAATAACAGCTAAAAGTAGCGGCAAAGCGCTACTGCTTACAAGATAAATTTGCTACTTTTGCTTACTTAAAAACATACGCAATTATGGCTAAAATAACTTTAGGGGGCAACCCTGTAAATACATCAGGCGAACTGCCTGCAAAAGGTACAAAAGCACCAGATTTTACTCTTGTTAAAGGAGACCTTTCTACAGCATCACTGTCAGATTTTAAAGGCAGCAAGCTTGTACTTAACATCTTTCCGAGTGTAGACACAGGCACGTGTGCCGCATCAGTAAGAAAGTTTAACGAAAAAGCTGCAGGGCTCGAAAATACAAAAGTGCTGTGCATATCGCGCGACCTGCCTTTTGCCCAAAACCGTTTTTGCGGTGCAGAGGGTATAGACAACGTGATATCTTTATCTGATTTTAAAGATGGTAAATTTGGTGCCGATTATGGCCTTACCATTACTGATGGCCCGCTTGCCGGATTGCACTCCAGGGTAGTTGTAGTAGTTAATGAAAATGGCGAGGTGGTATATACCGAACAGGTTGCTGATATTAAAGACGAGCCTGATTATGAAAGTGCCTTAGCGGCATTATAATCAAATACTGCTAATGAAAGATAAGAGGTTTATAAGCGGCCGGCTGAAAAGCTTTGTATATGCATTTAGGGGTGCTTATAAACTTGTGGTTACAGAGCACAGCATAATGGTGCAGTTTATCATTGCTGTGCTTGTTACCATTGCAGGCTTTATCTTTAAAATTTCGGCTACCGAGTGGATGCTGCAGATACTTGCCATAGGGTTAGTATTAGGTGTTGAAGGCCTAAATACAGCAATCGAAAAAATAGCAGACTTTATACACCCGCAGTATAATGAACGTATAGGCTTTATAAAAGATATTGCCGCAGGCGCGGTAACTTTTGCCGCACTGGCGGCATTGTGCGTTGGGCTAATAATTTACATCCCCAAAATTTTCTGAAGTTTTTCAGGTAATTTGATATTTTTACAACAATTATAATTGTTTCATGGCTAAAGGCAAAAAAGAAAAAACAGCAAAAGAGGCAAAACCGGCTACAGAAAAAAGAAAATGGAAACTGTCGCGCAGGTATAAAGTATTGGTTGGAATTTTATTTTTCCTGTTTGCAGTTGCCATGCTGCTGTCTTTTGTATCTTATTTCCTGTACGGCGAGTATGATCAAAGTGAGCTTGATGCCTTTACAAACCGCGAAGAACCCGTTTACAACTGGCTCGGTAAATTTGGGGCATGGCTTGCCAACCTGTTTTTATACCACGGTTTTGGTGCCGCATCATTTATACTCATCCGTTTTTTCTTTTTGTTCGGGGCTTACCTCGTGTTAGACCTTCCTGCCGGTAAACTTAAAAAAACACTTTTCTGGGATTTGTTCCTGGTAATAATTGTATCGGTACTGTTCGGCTTTTTTAATCCTTACCTACCCGAATTGGGTGGCGTTATAGGCTATGAAGTCAACCTTTTCATGCAGGATTATCTTGGTAAAACAGGCACCATGCTCGTGCTTATTTTTGCTTTATTCTCATTCCTGCTGCTTAGGGTAAAAATATCGCCCGATGCTATAAAATCACTATTCGAGAAAAAGCATCGCGAACCTGAAGAAGATCCTGTTACAGATGCTGCTGCAAAACCAATACCCGATCCTGTTCAGGCAGTTGAAGATGATGTTCAGCCAACAGCATCCCATGAAGAAGAAACAGATGAAGATGACGAAGCGCTTACTAATTTTGAACTTAAGACAAAGCCTTCTCAGTTTGAAATAAACAGGGAAAGCCTTAAACCTACAATAACGCACACATCAGAAATCAGCCTTAACCCCAAAACAACATTACGCGAGCCTGAGCCTGAAGATACTGATGATGATTTTACAGGCAACACCGGCAATGAAGCCGAAAGCTTTGTGATAGAGCAGGCGGTTGAAGAAGATATTGTGGAGGAAAACCTTGCTGCAAAACTGGTAAAGGATTTTGGCGAGTTTGACCCGACACTGGAATTGTCAAACTATCAGTTTCCTTCTATAGAACTGCTTAAAGATTATGCTTCCGGTGGAATAACAATTAACCAGGAAGAGCTTGAAGAAAATAAGAACCGTATTGTTGAAACACTTCGTAACTATAAAATTGATATTGCTCAGATAAAGGCAACTGTGGGACCCACTGTTACACTCTATGAAATTGTACCGGAGGCAGGCATACGCATATCGAAAATCAAGAGCCTTGAAGATGATATAGCCCTATCGCTTTCCGCTTTGGGTATACGTATTATTGCGCCCATACCTGGTAAAGGTACCATAGGTATAGAAGTGCCGAATAAAAACCCAACAATGGTGGCAATGAAAACGGTTATTGCTTCACCTAAATTCCAGTCGGCAGAAATGGAGTTACCGGTAGCGTTGGGTAAAACTATTTCTAACGAAACCTTTGTGGTAGACCTTGCCAAGATGCCCCACCTGCTTATGGCGGGTGCCACCGGTCAGGGTAAGTCAGTGGGATTAAATGCGGTATTAACATCATTACTTTATAAAAAACATCCTGCTGAAGTAAAGTTTGTACTGGTAGACCCTAAAAAGGTAGAACTCACACTGTTCAATAAAATCGAAAGGCATTACCTTGCCAAGTTGCCCGACTCTGAAGATGCAATTATTACCGACAATACCAAGGTAATAAACACGTTAAACTCGCTTTGTGTTGAAATGGATAACCGTTACAACCTGCTTAAGGAAGCAATGGTGCGTAACATTAAAGAATATAACGATAAGTTTAAGCAACGGAAGCTGAACCCTGAAAACGGGCACCGCTTCCTGCCTTATATTGTATTGGTGGTTGATGAGTTTGCCGACCTGATAATGACGGCGGGTAAAGAAGTAGAAACGCCAATTGCAAGGCTGGCACAGTTAGCGCGCGCAATAGGCATCCACCTTATTATTGCTACACAAAGGCCATCGGTAAACGTAATTACAGGTATTATAAAAGCCAACTTCCCGGCACGTATAGCGTTCAGGGTAACATCTAAAATAGATTCACGCACTATTCTTGACAGCCAGGGTGCCGATCAGCTTATTGGCCGTGGTGACCTGCTGTACACTCAGGGTAACGACCTTACAAGGGTTCAGTGTGCATTTGTAGATACGCCTGAGGTTGAAAAAGTAACTGAATTCATCGGTTCTCAAAAAGCCTATCCGGATGCCTACCTGCTTCCTGAATACTTTGGTGAGGAAACTGGCACTAATCTTGATATAGATATTTCCGAAAGAGATTCAATGTTCAGAGAGGCTGCAGAGGTTATAGTTACCGCGCAGCAGGGGTCGGCATCATTGCTGCAACGCAAGCTGAAACTGGGTTACAACCGTGCAGGCAGGCTTATTGACCAGCTTGAAGCTGCAGGTATTGTTGGCCCGTTTGAAGGAAGTAAAGCCCGTAATGTACTTATACCCGACTTAACCTCTCTTGAGCAGTTTTTTAAAAATGAAGAAAATGACTTTTAAAATGTACAGGACTATAAAACTTGCATTACTTTTTATCTTTACTTTCGGTTTATCATCAGCAGGCGCACAAAACTCTCAAAAGGCAAAAGACCTTTTAGACCAGGTTTCAACAAAAATAAGAAGCTACGATAATATTGTTATCGACTTTAAATACACCATATTTAATGCTTCTGATAATATAAACCAGGAAAGCAAAGGCAATGTAGCCCTTAAAGGCGACAAGTATGTGCTTAATATTATGGGCATCACCCGAATATATGATGGCAGCAAGGTTTATAACATAGTGCCCGAAGATGAGGAGATATCTATTTCTACCTTTGATAACCAAAACTCTGATGAGCTTACGCCTGCAAAAATGTTTACGTTCTTTAATTCAGGATATAAATATTACTGGGATATAACCCAAAACATTAAAGGGCGTAAAATACAATACATAAAGCTAAAGCCAACCGAAGCATCTAACCCTACAAAGGAAGTGCTTATTGGTATAGACCTGCAGACAAAGCACATATATAACCTGATAAAGATGGATAAGAATGGTACTAAAACTACCTTCACCATAAATTCTTTTAAAACAAACCAGCCTTTGTCAAAAAATCATTTTACCTTTACAGAGAGTAAATACCCTAATTACTACATTAATAGATTAGACTGATTTTACGGTGAAAATATTAGACCGCTACATCCTTACCTCCTTTCTTAAAACATTCGGATCAGTTTTTATAATCCTGTTCTTTATTTTTATCCTGCAGGGTATCTGGCTATTTATTGCCGAGCTTGCCGGTAAAGACCTTGATGCCTGGCTGGTAACAAAATTTCTTTTGTTCTACTCCCCTACTATTGTTCCGCTTGTATTGCCATTATCAATATTACTGGCTTCTATAATGACATTCGGTAATTTTGCAGAGAATTATGAGTTTGCAGCAATGAAGTCATCGGGCATATCATTAGGCAGGGCTATGCGTGCACTTATGATATTTATATTCGGGCTTAGTATTGTAGCATTCCTGTTTGCCAATAACGTTATCCCCAGAGCGCAGTATAAGTTTATCAACCTTCGTAAAAGTATCGTTCAGCGCAAGCCTGCCATGGCTATTGCCGAAGGCCAGTTTAACGCCATAGGTGACTTTAATATTAAAGTTGATAAGAAAAGCGGAGAGAACGGCGAAAAACTTAAAGGGGTAACTATACACCAGCGTAAGCCTGCATCATCTAATGCAAAAATTATACGGTCTAAAAACGGGGTGCTGCACAGTAGCGAAGACTCCAACCTCTTGCAATTAGAGCTTTTTGACGGTTATTATTATGAAGAAGTAACCTCAAAAGACCCTGCCGAAAGACAAAGGCTACCTTTTGCAAAAAGCAGCTTTTCGCGACAGGTAATGAATATCGACCTTACTAAGTTTAATGAGAGTAATGGTGATAAAGAACAGGTATCGCACACCAATAATATGCTCAATATCAGTGAACTTAATTACACACTGGACTCTTTACAAGCAAATTATCAAAAAGAAAAAGCCAGTATAACCGAAAATGTAACCAACCGTGCTAATATTGTGCTTGCAAATCCTGCTTCGCGCACTATATTGCGTGAACGGGATAGTATAGGTATAGAAAAAAAGCCTTTACCTAAAGCAGTAAAAGACAGTGTTCCTGCAAATCTTTTATCTCTTATAGATAAAGCCGAAGATAAAAAGAAAGTTCTTGACCTGGCTTCTAACAGCCTCAGCAGCTCGAACTTTATAATAATGGCGGGGCAGAATGAACTCAAAGAGAAAATTAAGAACATCAACGGACACTGGCATGCACTTTATGAAAAGTTTGTAATAGGCTTTGCCTGTATCCTTATGTTTTTTATCGGCGCTCCGCTGGGTGCCATTATCCGTAAAGGTGGGCTCGGATTGCCCATTGTTTTTGCAGTACTGATTTTTATTATTTTCCACTTTATAAATACATTTGGTAAAAAGCTGGCGCAGGAAGACGGCATTCCTCCTTTTGCAGGCGCATGGATGTCATCTTTTGTATTAGCACCGCTTGCCGTGCTGCTAACCTACAGGGCTACCAATGATATAGGGCTGATAAATATGGACAACCTTTTGCTGCCATTGCAAAAACTGGTGCAGAAAATTTTTAATCTAAAACCTAAAGAACAGTAACAAAATGCTGACTACTACCGAACAAAAAATACAACTCAACACAATAGAAGAAGCCATAGAAGACATCCGCCAGGGTAAAGTCATTATTGTGGTGGATGATGAAGACCGCGAAAATGAAGGTGATTTTCTTGCCGCTGCCGATAAGGTTACACCTGAAATGATAAACTTTATGGCTACGCATGGCAGGGGGCTTATATGCACTCCACTTACCGAGAAAAGGTGTAAAGAACTTGAGTTAAATGTAATGGTTTCTAATAATACCGATGCAATGCAAACTGCTTTTACAGTATCGGTAGATTTGCGGGGCAATGGCGTTACAACAGGCATTTCGGCACAGGACAGGGCAAAAACTGTTGAAGCGCTTGTAAACCTCGATACAAAACCATTCGAATTGGGCAGGCCCGGACACATATTTCCGCTTATAGCTAAAGAAGGCGGTGTACTAAGGCGAACAGGCCACACAGAGGCTGCTATAGACTTTGCAAGGCTTGCAGGTTTCAGGCCGGCAGGTGTTATATGCGAAATAATGAACGATAACGGAACTATGGCAAGGCTTCCTGAACTGTATGAAGTCGCTAAGCGATTTGACTTAAAGCTGGTATCTATAGAAGACCTTGTTGCCTATCGCATGCAGCACGACAGCCTCATCCAGAAGAAAGAAGATTTTGAAGTCAATACCCGCTTTGGTACTTTCCGCTTAAGGGCTTATCTGCAAACAACAAACAAGCAGGTTCATATAGCGCTGACAAAAGGAAGCTGGAATACCGGTGAGCCGGTACTCACGAGGATTAACTCAACACAGGTAAATAATGACATATTAGGCACTTTAACCAATAATGCAGACAAGAAGCTCGAAAGCATTTTTAAACGTATTAATAAAGAGGAAAAGGCCGCTATACTTTTTATAAATCAGGAAATCCAGCCGGGTGAATTACTGCAGCGCATTAAAGAACTTAAAAACCTGCAATCGCAGGGAATAAACAAAGCGCCGCAAATAAAAATGGATGTTAAAGATTTTGGTATCGGTGCGCAAATATTACACGATATTGATGTATCTAAAATGAAGCTGCTTACCAATTCTGCACAAACAAAACGCGTAGGAATGATAGGCTACGGACTTGAAATAACAGAATATATATCTTTTGATGAAAATTAATTTAAATTTAATTTTCAGTAAATGAAAGGATTAAAAATAAAGTAAGCATTTTTTCTTTTTTTTTGAAAAAATGTGTTTGGAAAACTGTAAAAGGTTACTATATTTGCAACCGCAATCAGGGAACAAAGATTGTTAAAATACTGGAGAAATGGCAGAGCGGTCGAATGCGGCGGTCTTGAAAACCGTTGACTGTAACAGGTCCGGGGGTTCGAATCCCTCTTTCTCCGCAAAAAACCCCGTAATCTATTGATATACGGGGTTTTATTTTTTTAGTTGATTAACAGTTCGTCTGGGAACAGCACTGCCAAAGCTTCAGTCGCAAATTGCTTTCAAAAATCATACTTTAGTAGATGATTCACAGTATGTCTGAAATATCGCTTTTCCTTCTGCTGGTTGTGAATTGCTTTCAAAAATCATACTTTAGTAGATGAT
>CEQG01139416.1_pt1 | contig 18340 bp, 10 predicted proteins | sample 350301 | NCBI WGS metagenome assembly CEQG01 (sample SAMEA2621242, study PRJEB7988) | marine metagenome | isolation source: saline water (ENVO:00002010), including | reverse complement strand
CCACCGGCACCAACCACTCCAACTCTTCGCGATGCGAGGCAGAACCGTGGTAGAAGATGGTTTTCATCGGTGGATCAGCAAGCTCAGCAGAGTGCCGGTGCGGATTTCCAGGCTCGAGAACAACAGGTTTCCAGCTGGAATACTTCTGCGCCAACCAGGCCGATGAAACCCAAGGCTCAGCTCCTATCGATTTCAACCAACGCTGATGCCGCCAGGCAAGGAGAAACAGCTTGCGCTGATAATGCCAGGGCATGCCCCGGAAGGCCCGCCAGTCGAACAGATCGTCGTCCATAAAAAACACCACCCTGTGGGCCGGATGGCGCTTCAGCAGGGCCTTCCAAAGAGGAGGCACGTAGCGGACAAAAACCACGGTGGCCCCTGCCAAGCTCGCGGAGTCTGGAGTTTCATCAAAGGAAAAAAAGCGAGCCTTCAAACCCTCGGTCCGCAAAAGGGGCGCGATGAAGAAATCCGTTGAGGGATTTGCCCCCTGCTGGACTACCAAAACGCTATTCAAAGTATGCTGCGTCCTTAAAGAAGAAGCCATTACCGTCTTTTTCTGACACCCGCGGCGCCTCCTTATTTAAACGCCTCACCACGGGTAGGTAACCCTTGGAAAACGCCCGAGCTGGAAATCAGGCTGAGCAAAGTTCAGATTGGGATTGTAAAATGGGTCACTGTCGATGACAGACCACCAGCGTTGCCTCATGTAGTCGGCCTCCCGGGCCGCTCTCGCGGCTTTTTCGGCATTATCGTCTTTTCCACGAGACACCGACTCATGATGGTAAAGCTCCGCGTAAGGCGTGAACAACACGGCCCAACCCTTCTCCCGCACTCGCAGACAATAGTCAACATCGTTAAACGCGACTGACAGGTTGGCAGCATCCAATCCTCCCAGGGACTGGTACAGATCTTTCCTCGTCACCAGACAGGCTGCCGTTACTGCCGATAAATCCTGCGGCAACACCGCACGGTTCATATAACCGGGATCATCACCGGCAATAACCCCATGCAGATGCGCAGCACAACCACCGGGGCCTAGCACATCGCCAGCATGCTGAAGCCTGCCATCACTGAAGTACAGCCGGGCACCCACAACACCCACACCGGGCTGCATCAGCCTCGACACCATTTCACGGAGCCACCCGGGTTGTATCACCTCGGTGTCGTTATTGAGAAGACAAAGCACCTCGCCCGAGGCGTGTTCCGCCGCGAAATTGTTGATCGCTGAGAAGTTGAACGGGTGATCGTAGCGCAAAACGCGAACCCTGGCGTCCGCCTCAATCGCAGCCAAATACCGCAGCGTATCGGGGCAGTCACTCTGATTATCCACAACCAGCACTTCCAGATCCGGCCAGTTTGTCTGATCCAGCAGAGAATCGACGCACGGCTTAAGAAAGTGAAGCATGTTGCGGGTTGGAATGATCACACTCACCCTGGGGCATTCGTCTGGAAGCGGATACCGAATGCGAGGAAACCCTCGGGAGTCTTGCTCGACACTGGCATTTAGACCCAGGGGCTCAAGGTGCTGACAGAGTTCATCTGTTTTCACTAATTCCCCACCGCCAATTCGATGCCACAGAACAACCGGCAAATGAGCCACCCTGGCGACTGCGGATGAGCCCAGGTCCAGTGACACCCCGTAGGCCGAAGGCAAAGTCCGCGCCTCCGCCAGAGCCTGCAGCCGGGAGCGCTTCACAACCAGAACATCCCCCGGGTAACCACTACAGCGTGCCAACTCCAGTGACCAGTCCGGCTTGAAGCACGGCCGCACCCGTATGCATGAAGCAGTAAGTTCATCATGATCGCTATAAAGAAAGTCCACCTCGGGGCGCCGGAAAAGCGCGGGGATCACCCAGTCCAACGCCCAGTCTGCCAACACGCTGTGAGGAGTCAGCCACAAGACCCAATCATCGTCCAAGCGAGCAAGCCAATTTGCGACATCCCGATCTGAAATCTGTTCTGCCTCAGGAAACCCTTTGCCAAGCTCTTCCATTGCGCTCTTATTCGCTGGCAGCAGGAAAGCGACCGGCAAACCAACGGCAAAAGACTGACCGATTACAGAATCCACCACCAATGATAACTGCTCAGGCTCCCAGCCAAAGCGGAGATCAATCAAAGGCCTCAAACGAACCGGACCACATTTGCGGAGAATGCTCTTACGCCTCCGGCCAACGCTTTGACGCAGTAGAGCTTCACACTCATCAACCCAGGTTTTATAGCTTAGTGGCGGGTAGAAGGCCCTCAAACGCCCTATCTGCTGGTAAGCGAACCAGGGACGTGTAACAACGGATGTCAGGCCAAGCCCCAATTCCAGACGACGTTTGCGAGGCAATCGGTAACAGGTAACCGCCACTCTTCGGAAGATCATCCAGGCCGCTCTTGCCAGCGACAAAGGCCTTACTGAAGCCTTTGCCGGAGCAATCACTCCACCAGAGCCCTCCACTTGTATATCTGGCGCCCCATAGCCAGCCGGCGCCCTAACAACCTGCAGAATCCGCCCCTTCAGGGTAACGGGCAGGGATTCTCTCAACCTGCCTTCCAGCCCCCACACTGCCCAGGCCGATACACCGCCTTCCACAGCGGGCAAGGTTGCGTCTACCAGATACCAACGATGACCAGAGTTCAAAGATTCTTTCTTCAACGGCCGCGCTTCTCGGGCTCAGTAACCTCGATTTCGCCGAGGAGCTGCCCCGTCTCATGCACCCTGCAAGAAACCACATCTCCCACTTGCAGGCTCATGGGTAGATGAAAGCCCACGTAGCCCCCTCTTGGAGGACGGATTTTCAGAAGGTTTGGCATAAAATCAACAGCTCTCACAGACCTCTGAAACTGCCCGTTCACGAAAACCTCCACTTCTACCGATTGCTCCGACGCCACCGGCTCCCACCATGCCCAACCTGCAATGCGCTTCGGCGCGGCTTGAGTAAGCCGGCCATGAACAAAAGGCTTGCCCTGCTCGAACAGTTCTTTGCGCTCCTCAAACAGCGCGAGACACCGCCTGTATAGCCTCAGATCCTGCTTATTAAGCTGGCGGAGTTGTTCCAGATCATCCCGCGTAAATTCATGCACGGCGCCCACCTGGCCTTTGCCCAGGTTCTCCTGCTTCACAGGAATACCCATGCCGGTCAATGCATTTAGCATTTGCAGGCTTTCATCATAGCGTTCGGTAACACCTACAAAGCCTGCCGCGTATACGGGCACATCCTTGAAGGCTCGTGTAAGCCGGTTTTGCATCTTGGGTTGCGAGTAAAACTCCTGAAAACTTCCCTGGTAACCCTTAACCCGAACGAAATGCTCGAATTCAGACGCAATCCTCTGCAGCGGCTCCCGCACAAAGGTAACGATATTGGCAACGCCCATTGCACCGACAAACTTGTTGCAGTTCATGTGGCCGCCCACCATGGCAGCGTTTTGAGCCTTACAGGCCTCATGAAACGCCCAGAGATCAGGCTCTTCATACACATGCCGGTGTACGATATCGGAGGTTTCCTGCGCGGCCTTACCATAGTCGTAAACAATGCGGGAGGCTCCAAATACCTCCTCGGCAGCCAACCGAAAACTGGTACCCGCGGTTTTCGGGATATGTATAAAATTAAGCATCTACTGATTTACGCCTTGTTTATCGAATCGTTTCTGCAAAGCAGCATCGGCTGCCAGACACCATGGCAACAACGTAAGCGCGGCATCATACCGGGTTACAACCACACGGCCAAAATCAGGTAGCCGGTTGTCGTAAACCCGGCGTTTCAAAAATTCATACGAGTGTTTTCGATTTGAGCCACTTGCGGACCTTGGTGAATACGCTCACCGATACTCCAGGTTCATACACGAACGCAGCCCATCCACCATCGCCTGCAAGGAATAGGCTTCTTTTGCGCGGGTGCGACCGGCCACGCCAAACGCCTGCACCCGATCTGGATAATCAACCAGCTCCGCAATGGCAGCGGCAACGGCCGCTGTGTCGCCCAGCTCCACCAGCCGGCCAGTTTTTCCCTCAACCACCAATTCTGGCAAAGCGCCATGGGCATAGCACACAACCGCCCGGCCAGCCGCCATGGCTTCAAGCACCGATCGCCCGAAGGATTCTTCAAAATTGGAGAGATTTAACACCACATGCAACCGGGCCATGGCCTCGGCCGGTTCCCGAATGTACCCGGCAAACTCCAGATTCGCCGGCAACTCACCGCGCCGAGCTTCCGACTGCAGAGCCTCAACGTGGGCATTGTCCGGGCCAATTAACACGCAGGACACCGGCACCTTACGTTGCTCCAACTCACGGGCAACCTCAACGAAATCGTGGAGGCCCTTTTTTGGCAGGTTACTGCTCACCATGCCAAGCTGTAGAACGTCGCTACTCGGCATCGGCACCTGAAACTCTTCCAGTGCCACCACATTAGGCACCACGCAACACTCGAGCGCCTGATAATAGCCGGCCAGATACCGGGAATTGGCAATCAACACATCCGCACTTGCCAAAGCATGCTGGCGCACCTGCTCAGGAGCAGCGTTCAAAACCTCGCAAAGAGAGGGATCATGGGCAGGCAGTTCCCGGGCGTGAACAAATACCGGAACATCACAAGCTCTGGCTGCCAACGCCGGTTCCAGATGCACCAGAGTATTCAGGTACACACGGCTGACTCCATACTCACGCAGCCAATATTCCAGACACCGAACGGTAACCGGGTGGGCCTCCGCTCCCTGCTGCCACCAGGCCATAGGCAGTATGGCCAACCGAGCGCAGCGCTCTCTTACTCGCTCAACGTAATCCACATTTCCGGCTTCCGGCAACACCACGAACACATTCACCGCCAGCCTGCCCAAAGCTTCAAGCACATCCAGCAGGCTTCGTTCCGCTCCGAACAGGCTGCCTCCGGCCTGGTGGCCGAACACCATCAGCCAGGGCTTACCAGTGGCGACCGGTTGCGCAGCCTGCAGCGGATTAACCACCGGTTCGGTTGGTTCCAGCCCGCTGTTTTGCAACCACTGCGCTATATCAAAGGCCGTAAACTGCCGTTGGGCATGTTCGAAAGCCCATCCAGAAACGCTAAACGCCGGCCCCGGGTCTCGCCCCTCGCTGGCGCCGGTTTGCCACCAGTGTTCAAAGGCATCCACCTGAACCTGCTGCAAATCCGGATAACGGCGCACATACCAGGATTGATCAAACCAACCGGATTGCTGAAACCAATCCTGCAGGGTGAGTGGCCGCTTCTGGCCACGTGCCAAATACAAATCCGTGCACCCTGCGGCACTCGCATGCCATCGATGTGCCGCATCCATGTAGCTTTTCCGAAGCCCACCAAACTGGGTAATCAGATGAGTTGACCCCGCCTGGCTGAGTGAGTTTTCAGCAGCACGGCCAAAGGCCAAAGGCACGCCCGGCATAACTTCCTGGATACTGCCCCGGCCCCAGGCAGCGATAATGCGGTAGTAATATTCGGTATCCGCGTTCACCCGCACCTCTTCCCAGAAGCCCAACTGCTCGACCACCGAGCGGCGAACCATCAAAGAAGACACATTTCGGTAAACCCAACCCTCTTCCAGACGCCAATGGCCAAATACCAAATCCTCATCGGCACGGGCCCAATGAGAAACAGTGGCCTTAAGCTCACTGTTTTCCAGCAAAACCAAAGCCTGGCGTTCCAGTTTCTGAGGGTGAGACCAGTCGTCTGCATCCTGAACCGTAAGGAACTTGCCAGTGGCCTCCGCCATTCCCCTGTTTCGGGCCGCATAGGCTCCGGCGTTTGCAGGCTGGCGCAGCAATCGGAAGCTCCTGCCTGCCCCCTCGAACTGCTCACAAAACACACCAGCCAATTCAGCGGAATTGTCGGTACTGGCGTCATCTAACACCAGCACTTCAAGGTTTGGCCAGGTTTGCTGGTGCAACGAGCGCAACGCGGTTTCCAAGGCTCGCCCAGCATTAAACACCGGCACAACCACTGAAATTAGAGGGTAGTCCTGATATTGGGGGGCAGGCGCGGGCTCACTCGGTGCCTGCAAACAATCGAAGGCAGCCCCACTGGCCTTTTCACAGAATGCCAGTGGCAGCAACCCATTCTCTGCGTACCACTCGTTCAGCTCAGAAAAACGAGAACCCAAAGCCAAGCCAGGCGAAGCCTTTGCCTGAACGTTACAACGGGCCAATACCGTATCGGCCGAATTCGGCAGATGTGCATCCAGTACCTGCAGTACCGATTCGGCCTCAGCCATCCTGTCAAGTTTCAACAAGGCCTCTAACAGAACCAGAGCGGGGCCGGCATGCATGGGTGCTTTCAGACAGCGGTTTTGTAAAACCGCCAGCACATCCGCAACCCGCTCCAACTCATTGCGCCACAAATACCAGCGCCCAAGAGCCCATCGGGCATAGTCCGCCTCAAGCTCTTTACCCCCGCCCTCCAGCAAGCGACGGAGCCTTACTTCCATAATGCCAGGCAGACCCCGCCACAAGTGGTAGTCGCAAACCTCGGCGCGGTTCAGGCAAGGCTGGCGCCCTTCCGCTTTTCCATGGCGAACATAGTGCTCCCAGGGATTGATGCCAGTCTGGGCAACATCCGGGTACGCTTGCAGGTACCATGTTGGGTCGAAGGCGGGATCCTCAGGGGGGAGACTCACCCCCGTATCGGTTTTGTGCCTTCTCAGCAGGGATCTAAGACGCTTTAGGAGCAAACCAACGTTTTCATACAGAGTTGAATGTATCTATGTGAGCGTTCTGGTTGAGCCGCTGCCCATTCCAGTGCAAGGCATAATGCCCTGCTCCATCACCCCGGTATTCGAGGGTTTTAAGTTTAGCCGTGCTCTTCATCCGGGAGGGAGAAATCGAGACCGATGGATTGTTCGGGGTGGTAGTTTTCGGAGAATTGTTCAGCCGAATCACCGGCAAAAGCAGAGTGTACCTTCCCCGGAGAACCCAGGCGCATTAGCCTGCCAAGCCCCTTTTCCAGCGCATAATACTCCAACTCAAAGCCGTAGTCTTTAGCCCACCGTTCACAGATATCCTTCTCTTCCTGACGGATGGTGTCATCCAACCAGACTTCCGCATTTGGAGAGAGCTTATCGGCAAGTGCGGGCAAGGCCGGGTAACGGCTGAATAAGCACGTGGCCCCAGGTGGGCCATCCACCCATAGCAGATCGACGCTTTCAACATCTTCCAACAGCGATTCCGGATACCAGCGTGATGGCTTCTCGGCGTCGTCAGGGTTCAGATGGGTACCTTCCCAGACCTCTAATTCACCAATGCGCAGATCTACCCAATGCTCCAAACGCTCGGCCTTCAAAGTGTTCAGGGTGCGGGCACCGTAATAATCATCGTGTTCGAGAGATACCAGCTTACCTGCCCCGTTCTGATAAAGAGCATCGGCAATCACCAGCGTGGATGCGCCACTGCCACACTCAACTACAATCCCAGGCCGCGTGGCCATAATATGGGTATGCAGCCTGAGCAGAACATCGGGTGAAGCCGCCCAGCCGCGCAATGGAGGCAACTGCCCCTTGATGGCCAAACGGCGCTGCAGCCAGCTCAGGCTTTCCAGTTGGGAGTAGAGGCGGTTCTGCACGGTGATGAGATCACGGGTGAGCTTGGCAGCGTTTTCTTTGCCGGCCTGACATAGTGAGTCTTCGAGATCTTGGAGAGATTTGGCTGGTGTATCTGTCATATTAGAGGGTTCCAGTTACTCCACCGTAACACTTTTCGCTAAATTCCTGGGCTTGTCCACATCCGTCCCCTTCACCAACGCTACGTGGTAGGAAAGTAATTGCAGTGCCACCACATGCAGCACCGGGGACAGCAGGCCATAGTGTTCTGGCATCGGAAGTACGTTTACGCCTTCGGTTTCGGGTATACGGCTATCGCCATCGGCGAACACATAGAGCTGACCTCCGCGGGCGCTGACTTCCTGCATGTTGGCTTTGAGTTTTTCCAGGAGTTCGTCGTTGGGAGCGATGATCACGACGGGCATTTCCGCATCCACCAGAGCCAGAGGGCCGTGTTTGAGTTCGCCGGCCGGGTAAGCTTCGGCGTGGATGTAGGAGATTTCCTTCAGCTTCAGCGCGCCTTCCAGAGCAATGGGGTAGTGCCGCCCACGGCCAAGGAATAATGCATGCTGCTTTTCGGCAAACTGCTTTGCCCAGGCTTCAATCTGCGGCTCCAGCGCCAGCACCTTTTCCACGGCTACCGGCAGATGGCGCAGTTCTGCCAGGAAGGTCTGTTCCCGGCGTTCCAATTCATCGGTTTGGCCCAGCCGGTCTTTGGTCTTCGCCAAAAGAAGCGTTAGCAAAAACAGCGCTGACAGCTGGGTGGTGAAGGCCTTGGTTGAGGCAACACCAATTTCCGGCCCGGCACGGGTAATAAAACGTAGGGCGGTTTCGCGCACAATGGCGGACTCCGGCACATTGCAAATGGCGAGGGTGTGTTGATGGCCAGTAGCTTTGGCATGCTGCAACGCAGCCAACGTATCTGCTGTTTCACCGGATTGGGAGATTACCACCACAAGCTGCTTTGGGTTGGCCACGGAATGCCGATACCGGTATTCGCTGGCGATCTCCACCTGACAGGGAACATGGGCCAGCTGTTCAATCCAGTACTTGGCGGTCATACCAGCGTAGCTGGATGTACCGCAGGCCAGAATCAGCACACTGTCTACTTCCGCAAACACCGCCCCAGCCTCAGCCCCAAAAATCCCAGGTTGCAATCGCCCCGCTCCTCCAAGCATTTCCAGGGTATTGCCCAGAGCCTGAGGCTGCTCGAAGATCTCTTTCTGCATATAGTGACGGAACTCACCCAGCTCGACGGCATCGGCAGACAGGCCGGAGGTAATCACCTCTCGCACCACCGACTCGCCCTCGCTGTTCACCAGTTCAATACCAGAAAGAGTGAGCTGGCCTACATCCCCGTTTTCCAGATACAGCATGCGGCGAGTTACCGACAGCAGGGCCGAAGCATCGGAAGCGGCGTAATGGCCATTTTCTGCCAACCCCAGCATCAGCGGGGAGCCTTCGCGGGCCACAACGAGGGTATCGGGCTCCTGCTCGCTGACAATGGCGAGGGCATAGGCACCCGCAAGATAACTAACCGCTACCTGCACTGCAGCAAACAGACTATCGGCGCGATCGCTTAACCGCCCATCCATAACCGCCTGCACCAGATGGGCGATGGTTTCGGTATCTGTGTCTGAGCTGAAATCGTAGCCCAACCCCTGCAGCAACTCCCGCAGTTCTGAGTGGTTTTCGATAATGCCGTTATGCACCACCGCCAACCCACCCGACACATGAGGATGGGCATTGCGCTCGGCCGGAACGCCGTGGGTGGCCCAGCGGGTATGGGCTATACCGATGTTGCCCTGAACCCCTCGCTCCGACACGCGGGCTTCCAGCTCCGAAACTCGGCCTTTGGCGCGGGCCCGGACCAGATTACCGGTTTGATTCAGAACGGCCAGACCAGCGGAATCGTAACCACGATATTCAAGGGTTTTGAGGCCGGAGAGGAGAAAAGGGATACATTCCATGGCGCCGACCGCGCCTACTATTCCGCACATAGAGGATTCACTTGATATTTAACGATGGGGATAAAAAACGTTATGGACACGAGAGCAAAGAAGTGACATGAAAATACTTTGATTAGCCGATCTCTGTCCCGTCCACGGAAAAATCAAAGCCTCCCGCCCATTTACCCGAGGAAGGATTCTCAGACTGGAGCCTCGATTCACAAGTCCGCAGCTCGCCACGCAACTTTTCATTCTCAGCCTTCAACTGATCTCGAACGGACAAACTTTGCGCGGTTAAGGATTTGTATTTTTCGTTGGCAGCATTGAGCTTTCCCTTGAGCTCATCAATACGCTCATTGGCATTTCGATACTTTTCATTCGCTTCATTTAATCTTTTTTGAACCTCACGCATAGCGAGACGAAGCTTGTAGCTGTCCCGACCTTTCTCAAAGTAATGATCAATTATTGCATTCTCACCCAATTCATCTTTATGAATAAACCAATGGGTGGGAGTTGCATTGAATGTGTCCCAGTACACATATCCCAATTCAACAACTACTTCATGTAGAAGCTCAAAATCAGACTCAGTCTGAGCTTCAATAAACAGATTCGGTTTGTCGCGGGATATGAGTTGCCGGGCACCCTCCAACACCTCTTGTTCCATTCCTTCCACATCAATCTTGATTGCCCGGACTTTGTCTTTCAAAACGAGCGAGTCTAGGGCAATCACTGTAATGTCAGATTCCTCAGAGCCATCTACAGTCAGAGACTGCCCGCCAAGGTTGTCCGGCATGTGGTTGGCAAAATGCGCCATAGTTGGTCCTACACCAACTCCTTCCGGATGAACGGTTATCAGCCCCCCCAAATCATTCAGCATAACGGATTCATTGAATGCCCGAGAAAGCTCCAAATTCGGCTCGAAGGCACAAACCCTGCATTCCGCTACGACCGCAAGATACATGCTGTGATTGCCAATATTGGCACCTACGTCCAGAACCAGCTCACCAGGCTTGAGCACAGCGGCCATAGCCCGCAGCATTTCGAGCTCATAAGGCTCGTGAGTATTTGCTAGCCTCCCTTGGATATAGTCCGTTTCCCAATGCGGCAGCGCCATTCTGTAGCTGTGATCGTCTACTGAAATCTCGAATACATTATCTGCCACTTGCTTTACCTTTACGTTGTTATTGTTAGCCATGGGACTGCATGTAGTCGACAACTGCTACGCTCTGCGCCCTACTTCTTCAGCAAGGCAGCCAGCTTTGCCGACAGCACCGGATCATCCGCCTGCACGCCCGCCGAACTAACCTCAAATGCCGGCAGCACATCGGGGCATGAAGCCAATCGCCAACGAGTTGCCAAAAACAGTTCCTGCTCTTGTGATTCCCAATCAACAGACATACACGTAGCAGGCTGAAAATTCAGGTACTCTCGTGAAATCCACCCCAATAACCGGGGCTTTTCCTCTCCGCGGTGTACCGAAATTTCAGGTGAACAGTTCAAACTGGTCGCGGTAGAAACAAACAGATCCGGCTCACCCTGAAACAAAACCTTTGCGAACTGGCCAGAAACAACCACTTCCGCTCGCTCACCCAAATGCCACCACAACTGATACCGGCGCACGGCCTGAGCATGGTTACCTACCTTATCCAACACATCCACGCCGACACCGGGCCGGTAGAATAGAATGCGCTGATGAGCGGCCTGCAACCTTTTATGAAATACTTTTCCGGCTATCAGCCAACCGCTGTCACAGGCAACCACTTCCTGAATAGCACTGCCATAACTGTCAGCTTTTGAGCGGCTGAAGTCTTTACCATCAACTTCTATGGTGTTGTGGGCCCGAGCGCTTTGAAAATAGGCACGCATGTCATCTCTCTGATACCCATACTTGCCGGAATCCCATAGGCGGTAGCGGCCGCCCTCCTGCCATATAAACGACAGACAATCCGCATGCTTATGACCACTGCTGTGGAAGCTACCTTGAAAAAACAGATAATGAGAGTCATCCAATGCCACTCCCGGAATAGAGCGTACAACACCATAGCCATCCAACTGTGCTGCCATGCTCTCACCCTGAGTTAGGTGAGGCCACTCACCTAGACGCCTGTGGTGCTTGAGTTTGACTACCTCTGCAGAATCGCCAACTGGCGGGCAGTTCATGGATGGCGTTACCAACCATTCTTTGGCAACTTCTGCTCGATCGAACAAGACATGTATATCCACCATGTCATCCCGCTGCCACCAAGGCGAATCCAGAATCTTCCGGATCTTGGAAAGGGCGAAAAAGTGATAGTCTGGCGCGTCTTCAGTGTGGACTCCGTGCTCACCCAGCTGGCCAAGCAAAATGCGCCTCATATTGCTGACCGCAAACTCGGTTGCTGCACTCTGGTTTGGCAATGTTCGCCCAGTTTTGGCCAGTGCATCCAACACCCCCATCAGGCCCTGAAGCTGGGAAAGGCCATGATTGCCGGAGTTAAGCTCTTCTGGGTTGGTAAGATGAGATACATGCTTGTCCACCATCCCCTCAAGTAATTTTTCGTTCAGTGGTACTGGCTTCCCTTGCTCCTCACACCAGAAGAGCAAATAGGCAATTTTTGAGGCACGCAGACCAGTGGACATGTCATACCAGAACCACGGTGTTGAAGTGGGATTTGCCCGATAGAATTGCCACCAGTCGGCCATAACTTCGCCGATGAACTGAACGTCCGAAGGAGCCATACGATTGAAGAACGCATCAAGCATTCGCCAGCCGTGGAGTTGGTACATCCAGTTCCGATCTTGAAACGGATCGGAACACCAAGAAAAGGGTGGGATAATATTTACTTTTTCAAGAAAGATTCTTCCGATAGGCGCGAAGCCCTGACACAACATCTCACTAATAGAATTTTCAGGATCGTTAAAGTTGCTGATCTGAAAAGATTCTCGATTTTGGCGACGGCAACTATTAAAACTCAAAACTCTTTAGCCAAATCTAGATAAGCCATTTAAAAGTAATCATAATCCTTGTTCTTCTATATAATTTAAGAAAACCGGGATTATATCGTTATGATTCTTCGTATCGTAGGAAATTACATCGCATTTAACGTCAAACCTGTCAAGAGCAGTGACCAATGGTTCAATGTGAACTGGGTAATATCCAGTGTCCCCATGAAGCAGTGTCAATTTACCATAGAAATGATCAGCCAGCTCGCACATTCTATCTACAAAAATGTCATTCAAAATCTCTTTATTCTCTTGTCGAACACTACCGCAAATTGAATAAATTATCGACTTGAAAACTTCCGAATCCTCCCAACCTCTAGCCATAAGATAATTACCTAGTCGTATCTGTGGCTCGCCAGCTATCACATTCCCAAAGCCCAAATTAAATCCACTTAGGATCGCTTCCGTACCACCCTTAGAAGTTCCTATCAAATTTAATTGATCTTTGCTGACACCCAAGATATTCACAACATGCGTTATTAGGGCCTTCACCGCCTCTTGAATCCAGGAATCCCCTGCTACACGGGCAAAATAACACCCGTGCGCCCCGAAATTATCTTTTATATGCAAAACATTCGTGCTTAGCTCCTCTCTAAGTCCATAATAAGACATTGAGCAACGACTAGGCTTCTGGTCAACACCACTGAAAATCACAGTTAGGGACGAAATTCCAGGCTTAAGCCTTAACGAAAACAAGAGATGCTCGTACTTATATTTATACACGCCCTCTATTGACAAACCGTAACGCTCGACATCTGAGAGTTTTTTTATATTATTAAGAAGCACTATGCATCCTATTATCGAAAGATTTAAACGTAGATCCACCAGATACTAGACTGTAAACTTCAATATCTTTAGCGTAAATCTTTGAAAGAACAGTGGCAACCTCATCATCAATAAAGCACATTTTGTCCGGATACATCCTCTCCGACTTCACTTTATGGAACAAATCTAGCACAGAGATATCCGTCAAATTAGCGAACTCATCTGCAACGCTCTCTGATGTAGAGTTAATTTTCTTTTTAAAATACTTGCTAGCAAAATCCTGACCAAACAAAACCACTGCTGACTCATATAAACAATCAATATCTATCGCGGCGTCATAGTATAGTGGGGCTAAACTCTCACTCATGGGCAAGAAATGAGCATTCACATTTGACCAATCGCTTTTTACCAGATATTCCAAGACAAAATCTCGGAATGTAATCTCATGAACTGGTTTTTTTGCGGCAATCTCGAGCTGATCAAACATTTCTGGATAACTTCGATCAATTTTTGTAACCACTTGGTTCAAAAATCCCGAAACAACTCTCCCAATAGGTTCTCTCGCAACAAAAAGGCGAACATCAGCCTTTTTTGCAGCTTCGATTGTGACTCTACGCTGACCGAGTGCCTCCAAAGGGGTCAGTCCACCCGGTGACCCAAAAGATTCGAATACTATTTTTTTGAAGACACTGCATGCATTTTTATACATATAAACATAAACAAACTTACCATCACCAAATAAATCAAAATGATATTTCACGCTCTCTCCTAAAAACCTACGCCCAAGCACCACAATTATCTCTCAAAAAAAACATCAATCTCTTCTTCCACTACCTTTGTCTTAGAGACTTGGACTCTTGCCCTCTTTGCAGCAGCTTTCGACTTTTCTTTGAACCTTTCAGCATTCAGAAAGATCTTCTTAATTCCTTCAGCCATTCCAATGTAGTCATCCCCCTTGGCTAAAACCCCGCAACTATCATCCAAGAATTCGGGAATTGCTGTTACACCATTCGATATAACAACCAAGCCAGATGACATTGCCTCATCTTTAGATACACCTTGAGCGTCCATTCGAGTTGGGCACAAAAACACACCGTAGTCTTTATGTAAGCTTGCAATATCAGGTTGCGCCAAGAACCCACGCTCGATAGTCACATTTGGAAATTCCCGTAATGGCGAGAGTGTTTCATCAAACAAAGCTCCATCACCTATAAAGCGGAACTCTAGCTCCTTGAAAAAAGGCTCTTTTGACAGCTCTAATACAGCTTTCACACTTAGGTCATTCGCATACTTTCTAGATGCATAGGGCCTTATTGATAGTATTTTCTTGCGCTGCTCAGGTGATTTTTCAATATACGAAAAGAGGTCTGTATCAACTGGGTTATGAATAATCTTGTATTGGTTTTCTTGCAACCTAAACCCGACATCCTCCATTACTTCTTCAGCAAAATACTGCGACACAAAAACCAGCGACAATTGCTCAGGCATTGGATTCAGCAATGCCTGCCAGAAGCCGAGGCGCTTAGCACTTTGGACTTTGGCCAACTCTAAGTCTTTTTCATTGGTGTAGTTGTATTCACGGCGCCACCAGGGTTGAACCTCAGCCCCGTGTACCCACACTGTCACTTTGATTTCATCAATAAAGTCACCAAGCACTTCCCACATATCTGCATCCAGGAAGTGGACTAAAACGTGCCGATACTTTCCGCTCTCCAACATGAGCCTTAGCGCCATAGGTGAGCCAGTGATTACATCTACGTCTTGGAATTCATGCCAGCTTACCGCCTGGTCTTTGCGGAATCTGAAAACATCGACCTCTACGTCTCTTTCTTTGTACGCTTTTACCCGGCTGTGCACAAAGCCATTGCGATAAAGGTCGTCGTAGCTTGGGTAATGGTTTGTCACCAGCAACACATCGGAGCGGCCAAGCACACGTGCGGGCGACAAGTCCTTTTTGCCCAGCAGGAGCTTTTTGATGGCTCCTTTACCGGCTTGGTACACCCTGAAGCCAAATCGGACGCTGGCAGTACCTTCCGGCACATCTAGCTCACTGTTTTTATTAGCCTGAATGATGTTGTGGTGCAGGCGGTCGCCGTTCTCACCAAAGAAGACCACTACAAAGCTCAGGTTCAAGCCGGGAGTCATTTCCAGGTGGAAGCGGAGCTTATCACCCGCAACGGCAGGGTCTTGCAGTTTATGCAGCGGCAGGTCGTTACCGCCTTTCACGTAGATGTATTCGTGTTTTCCGTCTTCTAATCCTGAGGTCACGACCATGCCATCCTCAGCCACTTTTAACTGTACGTTATTGGTGCCGGGGTTATCGAATATCTGGTAAAGCTCCTGGGCGCTGTATGTTGGAATCTGGTCTTCTGTCGCACCCGTGGGCACTGTGCGCTCGGCCAGTTGAGTGAGGTCATTCAGCGATATGCCCTCATCAAATTGTGCATCGTCCACTTCCGCTTGCAGCTGTTCAAGACTTATAGCCGGATCAGTGAGCGCCATGCCATGCCAGGCGTAGTTGAATGGGTCAATTGCCTGTTGGTTTGTGCCGGTGTGCCAGCCCGTAATAATGCTTCCTAGCCATTTATTCACAGGTACGGCCTGAGTTTCCGGCGCCTGGGCGCTGGCCCGTACAGGTATTGCAGTACCATTAGCGTAGGCGTGCTGTTTGCCTTGCTGTCGCAATTCGCCCTCTTGCGCCTGATAGTAACTGGCCTTGCCAATAACCCGTGCAGGGGTATACCGAGTTGCCAGTGCCAGGTCTGTCAGATAATTCGGGCCGTAGTAGTCTTCCGGGCTGAAGCCGGCAACCCAGCGGTTGCTGCCGGCGAGGTCTTTGAGCTGCTTTCCGACCAGCTGATCTTCCGCGATGCAACTGCAGCATTGGGTTAGGGCTTCTGCTGAGATCTGCTCTTTTACCTTGGCTTCGCTGTGGCCGTCACATAAAACCAGAAGCAGCTCTTTATCGCCGTGGTTCTGGCGCTTGAAGTTGTCCAGGGTGTTCTTCACCTGCTGTTCATCCGCTACGAGGCTGATTACCGTGTAGCCAGGCAGCGGGTGGTTGTGTGGCTTTCCTGTCACCTTGCTGAGGATGTAATCCAGCCGGTTCTGGTAGGTGTGCTCACTGAGCACCTTGCGCAGCCCGGCCAAACGGAACTTATCTGCCTTGGCAGGGTTTTCTTCAAGTTTCTGCAGGCGGCTTACAATTTCCGCGCCGCTGTCTGAGGTCAGCACCAGTTCACCAAACATCAGGCGCACGCCCCGCGAGAAGTTGCTCACGGTAATGGTGTTACTGCCCAAAAGCTCATAAACCCGTCGCGCAAACATGGTTTGTGACTGTTTGATGGAATTCAGATTGATGGCATACCGATAGCCCTTGTAAGCCTTGTCGATTTCACTGAAAGGCAGGGTGCCAACAATGTAAGGCTGATAGTTGGCCGGGAACTGGTAGTTCGGGTCATTCTTGCCGTAGTTTCGATCGTAGATTTCCAGTGGTTTGAACTTGGGGAACTCTTCCACGAAGGTTTCGAGGTCTTTGGTTCTATCTGGATAACGAACGTAATAGGCGCCGGCAAAACAGAAGGCATCTTTGCGGTCGTAGGTTTCTATGGGATTCGTGAGCCTGGGCTGGCAAGCGAATGGCAGGAAATACACCCGGTTATGGCCCAGCGCTGCTTTGTAGCGGTGGATGCAGTCCAAATCAGTTGTGAATATGTAATCAAACAATTTGGCAGTGTTCAAGAAGGTCTCAAAGTGTATTGGATCTTCTTTATTCCAGAACATGGTGGGCACGTTATTGCGATTACACCATTCAACAATGCCCTGCACTTCCTGGCTTTTGTGGCCAACTTTACTGCCCCAGAGTTCGTCTTTGCCGCGCCAAGCAGACTCGATAAACAATAGTTCGGGCTCGCAGTCCTCCAGTTCCTGCTGCCAGTTCTGCGGGGTAAGCTGGTAGAAGTTCGCCTCCGGGCTGTAGGACTGGTAGGTGAAGTCGTCCATGATGCACGCAATGTTGGGGCCAGGCTTTTTGGCTGCCCGGTTTTCCAGGCCACGCACCATGGGGGCTACCGTAGTATTCCACAGGTAGTTGTCCGCTACGACTGCTCTGCCCGCCTCGGTTTTAGCGATTAGTTCTTCCGGCTTTGCGTCCATCACTTTCAGGATGGTTTCAGCAAGGGCGTCGACATTACCCTTGGGGAACAACCAGGCAAGCCGGCCCTGTTCCAACAAGTTGGCTTGGGGGGCGACATCCGATGCAATCAGTGGCTTGCCGGCGACCAGGTATTCCAGTGGCTTGATGGCGCTAACCAGTTCGCACACTGGCAATGGCCGGCGCGGAATTACCGTAGCGTCCAGGGCTGCAAAGTAATGGGCCAGTTTGCTGTGCTCTACCCGCCCGGTGAAGACGACTCTATCTGCTACTTGCAGTTCTTCAGCCAACTGCCTCAGTTCTTCAATTAGGCCCGCTTTCTCGGGCGCTGCCTGATTGTTTACGGGGCTGTAGCCGCCCACAATCAGAGCGTAGACGTTGTGCGCCTTCAGGCGAGCGACGGCTTGCACCAACTGTTCCAGGCCTTCATATTGGGTAATCGCGCCCACATAGCCCAGTACGTAAGCATTGGCTGGCAAACCGAGTTTTTGCCGCAAACCCGAATTTGTGGCTTCCGCAGGTTGGCCCGCTTCACTAACACTGTTGGGCACCAGCCGGATGGGTGCCCGCGCTCCCCGGTTGCGAAGCTCTTGCTTCATCATGGGATTCAGTGTGTAGAGCAAGTCGGCCTGGTTACACACCCAGGTTTCCCGGGCATAGTGTTTCTGATATTCAGGCGTTTGCTCCCAGCCCGGCTCACGAGACGATCTGGAGACTTCCCAAAATCCACGAACTTCATACTGAAACGGCAAGCCCAGCATACGCGCCGCAGTCAGTGCGGGTAACCCCACCTCGTGGTTGGACGCGGCCAGAACTACCTGTGGCCGGTAGATGCGGAACAGGTTTACAAATTGCGCTACGGTGGCTTCAAATCGGCCCTGATCTGTTTCCGGCGACTGATCCTGCGGCCACCGGCTGTGGATATATTTAACCCCGTCTACCAGCATCTCTGGCTGAACCGAGC
>CEQG01111862.1_pt1 | contig 18376 bp, 20 predicted proteins | sample 350301 | NCBI WGS metagenome assembly CEQG01 (sample SAMEA2621242, study PRJEB7988) | marine metagenome | isolation source: saline water (ENVO:00002010), including | reverse complement strand
ATGAATGACTTTGGTGTTGTTTGGGCAAATGTACGCTAGACTTCTGGTCTAGTGCAAGCAGGTACCAGCGGTATCGGGATTCTTTAAGCGCCAATGGCCAAACCTTTCTATTCGCAATCTCTGAAGCATCCCCCCAATATTTTTCGTATAAAAATGTAATCTGCAGCTTATTTTTAATTGCGTGCAGCACACCGTGAAGGTTTTCCGTCCCTAATGGCCTTCTTTTTTCAAAGATGATGTGCCTGGATAAATTATCAGATACATTTAGTGCGTTGAAAATCTCAAAGCTTTCAATCAGGCGCTCATTACGTTCTTCATTAGCATCTTCTGTAATTTCATAAACAGCTTCCGATCGGTTGTATGAAATCTCAATATCATATAAGGATTGTATTTCCTGAAGGTCCCGCTGGAACGTACGGATCGAAATAGTATAGTTTTCGCCATCAATTTCCGACTGTAACTGCAGATACCGCTGTATTTCATCAAATCCAGCAGGTTTCTTCCTCAATTTGCCGATGATTAATATGTAACGCTTTAGGAATTGTTTTTTTGACATGTTTTAATTTGTATCAGTAGCTGAGCTCTCTAATTTTGGCCAGCAGTTCTCTAGCCAAAGTAAAGTTAAAATTTTGAATAGCCCGTGTAAGTTCAGGTTTTAGTCTGCGAGATAATTCGTGTTTATATAGTGAAGAGAGGGAATTTGCGGGGTGAAAGTAATCTGCAATGGTGTAATACAATTCTACGATATGCAGCGGCTGTAGCTTTTCTGAACTGCATAGGTTAACATTCATCTGCTTCAGAAGTTCACCAGCAGATTTCTCAATCTCTGTGGCCGCTTCAATTAATTTGTAAAACTCCTTGTCTTGCAAATTTTCAACAGAAACCGAATGAAGTTTTACGTACTGTCCTTTTAAAGCATTTACCCTCACCACGAAAATGTCGAGGGAAAAGTCAACATATCGTTTATATTTTCCAGTATAATGGCTTTCTAAATTTTCAAATGCGGCTGTATACAGCCTTCTTTCAACCCTGCTGCTGTCCATATTGGCGCGGTAGTCATCAAAGTGGGCGAACAATTGTTCAACAGCTTTCTTTTTTTTAATTCCAAGCTTATGGTTTGCTCCCATCTTCCCTTTGCCATTCTGTATAATACGATAATTGTACTTATCTGTTTTCTCATCGACCAGGGCGGTGATAATCTTCAGTTCGTAATAGCTGCGTATCAAAATTTATTGTATTAATTATGCAGCTAAACTAGAGAGTCTTGCGTCAAATCATGACGTTTAAGGAACGAATAAAATTTCTGCTTATTAACATAGTTTTAACTATTTTTAAATTCTTAATAAGAAAAAGTGAGCGTCATGTTTTGACGCCATAAAATTTTTGCTTTGTGAATTGATAACTTATAACTAAATGATATTATGATTTCAGATGTTAGAATAAAAGGCAGCTTGATTGAGGTATATGATGCCAAAAATAAGCGCATTTCATACATGAGTCAAGGCAACAAAGAAATTGCCGGAGTAGCAGGGAATTTTTTCGTGGTGATCCATGGTAGCCTTATAGAAATATATGATGAAAAATGCAAACGCATATCATATATGAGCCAAGGGAACAAGATTGTAAAAGGTGCAGCCGGAAACACTTTTACAGTTAAACACGGAAATTTATTAGAAACCTATGACGAGAAATGTAAACGGTTGAGCTACAAATCTGCATAAGGCAGCGCAATTACTTTTATATTATGAATTTAAAATTAATGAATAATAGCATTACACAATATTCAGACGTGATGGACAGCCCATTTTCTGAAAATCAAATACCTAATAAAGCAGAGATATTATCTGTTTCAAATTTTCTTTCTATACAGGATGTTCGTATTCCGGAATATCAACGCCCTTACAAGTGGGAAGAACATCACGTAGCACAATTGATTACCGATATATTTAATCATCGTGATAAAAGTCACTATAGGTTAGGCACTATTGTTATTCATCAAAATTTCATAAAAGATGAAAATGTCCCCGAAGGAAAATACTTTTTGGACATTGTTGATGGCCAGCAACGATTTACAACCTTGCGTTTGGTGCTATATGCTCTTGATTATATAACATCTAATAGTAATGCTTTCGAACCCGCTACACGTGCTGAAATAAAAAAACTTAAAATGTTGGTAGATGATATACCTGTACACTATACTAACAAAGCAAGCATAAAACAGATCCATAAAAACTATATAAGTGCCCTACGCTTATTAAACACTTATGATGATAAGGCGGTACGGGGCTTTATAAATGGATGTCAGGTAGTGGTATTTTATATAACAGACATTACTGAGGCTTTTCAGTTCTTTGATTCTCAAAACGCCCGCGGCAAAGACCTTTATCCGCATGATCTCCTTAAGGCATACCATCTTAGGGAGTTTGACCCTCAGGAAATAGAAAAACAAACACAAATAGTACAGAACTGGGAAGATTATTCTTCTCAAGAACTGGCAAATATTTTCTCTGAATATCTGTATCGCATAAAAGGATGGTCAGGTAAAAAAAGTTCACGCCAATTTACTAAGCAACATATAGGAATGTTTAAAGGTATTAACATTTCAAAAACCGAGCAATTCCCATACATTAAAAGTCTCCAAATAGCACATCGCTTTGTAGATAATTATAATGGTAATTATGAACGTACAATTGATAACAATGAATTTGTTTATCCTTTCCAACTAGATGGTATAATGATAAATGGTAGACGGTTTTTTGAATATGTACAACACTATAAAGGAATTGTAAAAGAGTTTAAGAAGAAGTATAAGATCTCTGACACTTCAAATAGTTTTGATAATGAAATTAACAGTAGTACAACTAAGCTATTAAAACTTGTATATGCAAATACTAAAAGTCACAGGGAGGGGGAAAAATATATTAAAGCGCTATTTGAATGTCTTCTTATTTACTATGTAGACAAGTTTGGTTACGCCGAATTTGATGCTTTTGTAGAAAAAGCTTTTGTTTGGTGCTTTAGTTTAAGATTCATATACCAGCGACTTGGTTTTGACAGTGTAGATAATTATGTACTTGGAAATAATATGTTCAATAAGATCAAAGAAGCTATCCTGCCGGCAGAAGTGTTACGATACAAAATAAAAGCATTACCAGATTCAAACGATGTAATAAAATATTGTGCAGACCAATATAGAATGGATAACAGAATCGCAGAATTTTTTAAAGACAAAATGTATTATGCAAACTAATCACGAACACTTAAACGAGTTTACTATTGGCGATTTGTTTACAAATCGTGACCAATATTTAATACCAGTATATCAACGAAATTACGAATGGGATAAACCTCAGATAGAACAACTCTTACTGGACATAAAAGATTATTTTATTGAAGAAAATGATAAGAACTATTACACAGGAACTCTAATTGTAAATAAGACCGAAATAAACAAGAAGGTTTATTTTGAAACAATTGACGGCCAACAACGCCTTACAACCTTTAATATCATTTGTTGTGCTTTGAGGGCTCTGAACATTGATATTTCAGATTACTTTGATGATCAGATCATACATTTTGAAAGTCGTAAAAATGCAGATGCTACGATCAAGCATATAGTACGCAATGGAATAAGTACACCTAAATTTGAAAATTATAATGTAAACATCCATGATGGCCTTTTAATTGCCTATGAATTATTAAAGCAATTAAATAACAACGAAAGTTTTGATTTCGATGGATTTGTTAATTATCTTTTTAATAAAGTAATAATTCTAAGAGTACAAGTCCCTGAAGACACTGACCTTAATCATTATTTTGAGATCATGAACTCCCGTGGAGAGCAGTTAGAAAAACATGAAATTCTTAAATCCCGATTAATGGCCCAGCTTAACGGGGAAGAAAACTCTTTAGAGCTTAGGCGAACTTTCAACACGATTTGGGAAGCATGCGCCGACATGAATAATTACATTCAGTTAAACTTTAAAAAAGATAACCGCAGTAGCCTTTTTGGGAATAGCTGGTTTCATTTTAACCCCGCAGATTTTGATGACGTACATGATACTTTAAAAAATACTGAATCGGCAAAAGCATCAAACAATAAAGGATTATCGTTTAGTGATATTGTTACTAGTTCACACACAGAAATAGAGCAAAAGATTACATCATTTTTTGATGAAGAAACTGTTGCCGACAAAGAAGAAAGCCAGTTTCAATCCGTTATTAATTTTGAAAACTTTTTGCTCCACGTACTTAAAATCAAAGAAAAATCTTCAGAAATAAGTCTTGACGATAAGAGATTACTTTCTTTCTTCAATCAGGTTTTAGCTAAAGAGACAGACAAAGCCGGGTTCGCTATGGACTTTGCATATCAACTACTTAGAGCACGTTTCTTACTGGATCAGTTTGTTGTTAAGAGAAAATATGCAGGAGGTGAATCGAGATGGAGTCTGCAGGTGGCAAACTATTATCCTAAAAATAATGAAAGAAAACAAGATTCCTACAGCTACATAAATACATTTAAAGAAGAAATTAACCATGAGTTAATAATGCTGCTTTCAATGTTTCATGTTTCTACTCCAACCTTAGTCTACAAAAACTGGCTTTTTGCTACACTTCTTTATCTCAATGATAATTTCAAACTCGAAAGTAAAACTAACGAAGATAAAACCTTACAGATAAATGGCAATCATTACATGGAAGAATTGAAATCAATAGCACGAAGATTCATGCACTATCGCCACCTTACAAATATTCAGGAAGATTATAATACTATAATATTGAACCCAGAAAGCTTACCTGAAAATGAAAACCTTGAATATGATTTTACTCAAAATCTTTCTTATGGAAATATAGACAATAACCTAGTATTTAATTACCTTGATTACCTTCTCTGGAAACAAGATCCTAAAGCATTTTATGATTTCGAATTCAGTTTCAGAAGTTCAGTAGAGCATTATTACCCACAACATCCAATAACCGGCGAGATTTTGGGCAATGAAGTGTTGTTAAATTGTTTTGGTAACTTATGCTTAATCAGTCATGGTAATAATTCCAGATTAAGCAATCATTTACCAAAAGCTAAAAAAGAATACTACACTAAAGCAGCCACGAAAGACAGTATTAAACAAATGATAATGATGAAATCCGATAGCTGGGATGTAGAAGATATAGAAAGGCATCATGAAGAAATGGTAGGTTTGTTAGAAGAGAGTCTTTTTAAAATTAATTAAGTCTGTTTATTTAGGCAAGAACGCCAATACAAACGTGATAACTTTGGTACACCAGATAAACCCATTTTTAAAATATATATGGAAAAAATTACCATAATTAGGCCAATTCAAAAATCAGCTGATATAAAAAACCTAAAACACTCTGATTTAACAAACCAATATTCGAACATCTTCGAAAATTTCAAGGCAAAGTCAACATATGACTTTGATGCCGCTAATAAAACAGTAATATCTTTCTTAAAACACATCCCAGGATTCGCAGATTTTTTAAATAATTCAAACAAAAACTTTAAAAATTTTGAGGTTATATTCCCAAAAGGTGTTTTAAAAAAAATAAAATCAGGGGAGTATATCCTTAATAAAAAGGTTGGTACAGATGATTTTTTAGCTTTTGTAAAAGATAAAAAAACCAACAATATTGTAAAACAGTTGCGCCTAAGAGAAATTTCAGAATTAGAAAAGTTAGAAAAACTACTTCCTTCTCTGCAAAATATGGCAATAATGAGTTCTTTAAATAATCTTAGCACACAACTTCAAGCTATTGAAGAAAAGCTTTCGGATGTACATAAAGAATTTAATAATGACCGTATTGGAAAAATTCAAGCTGGGTATAGTACATATTTGGACGCACTCCAAATGGTCGATCACAATAACCGCAGAGAAGCTTTATTATTGGCTCATAAATCAATCAACGAAGGTAGAAGTCAACTTATTGAAAGTGCAAAAGAAAGATTAGAGAAAATCAATGTAGGTTTTTTTAATAATTTACTTCGAGAAATTACATCTTGGAATCATAAAAAATCACAGGAGGAAAATTTAAAAACTTTTATCACAGAAGTATTCTATATTCAAAGGTCTTCACAAATTATCCTGACAATTTACAATGAATTAAATGAAGGAAAAGCTATATTACAATCACTAGCCCCTTTTAAGGATTTTATACTTCATCTTAATCAGCATTCAGAAAAAATCAATGAATGGGGATCATCAAAAAATAACTGGAAAGAAATCACAAATAATACTTTAAGGGCTATTCAGAATATCCCCGAATATAACGAACTAGAAGAAAAGGATATTAATATTCAAATTGAAAATTATGAGTAATTCAAAAAAAGGAGCAATCGTTGGTCAAATTTTAAAAGGTCTAGTTACATTAGCTACGCTCGCAATAGGCGGAAAAAAAGCACATACAATATGGAAAAGTAAAAAAAAGTAAAAAACACCACGTCATACTTTGTCTGTTTGAGGTAATAATATTGCTTCAAACTTTTTAAATACAAATTATGAATGCACTTTTAATCATCGGGATTGTAGTTGGTATAATAATATTCTTTATCCTGGGCTTTGTTTTATGGTCATACAGCAAAGAAAACTATGACTATAACATATTTGGATGGGGAGTCCTTTTACGTGGCTTGGCAAGTTATGTTTTAGCTTTTTTTTCAATTGGAACAACCGGCAGTGATTTCATTACTCTGTGGTCATGCATTGGTATCTTATGGCTGTGGACCTTTATTGTTACCTTAGTAAGAACAAATATTATAATAGCGGTATTGGCTCTAATTTACCAAGTAATCGCTGTAGTAATAGTAAAAGTTATTTTAGAAAAAATTTTTGGCAGTAGTGATGAATAAATTTAAAAATAGGCTATCCGAAGGATAGCCTTTACATTACTTCTTAGATTCTTCTACAGAAACCTTACGGAAATCTTTCATGAGCTTGCTCACTTCTAGTGCTGATTTACGTGCACGTGTTCCGGCCGCTTTGTTGCCGCTTTCAATTTGTGAAGTTGCATCTTTTTGAAAAGCTTCAAACTCTGCAACAATCTTGTCAAATAGTTCTTTCATAATTGTTATTTTAAGGTAGCAAAGCTATCGAATTCCCATCACGCGGACAATAAAGTCACAGGCTTTTCACCTGCCTGAACGTAAGGTTTATTCGCGGCAGCATTTCTTTGGCGGACTTAGGGATATGGTGTTCCCAATAGGTATTTGTAGTGCCTGACATCAAAAGTAATGTGCCGTGATGCAGCGGTATTTCAACCTGTCCAGCTAACTTATTGGTTTTATGCCTGAACCTAAATGGCCTTGTCTGGCCAAAGGTGACCGATGCAATGCTAGGGTTCTTCCCGATCTTGTACTCCTTATCCGAATGCCACGCAACGCTATCGTTGCCATTGCGGTACAAGTTCAGCAGTACCGCATTAAATTCAAGCCCGGTCTCAAGTTGCACCCTGTTCCTGAGTTCCAGAAGTTCCGGTGTCCATGGCAAGGAGTTTTCACAGGCTTCTTCCTGCTCGCCATACCAAGCGATCATTCGCGGGGCGGTAACTACTTTGTCATACATCGGCATCTGGTATTCATGCCATGGCGTATTGTTCAGCAGTACGTTATAATAATGGTCTGCTTCTTCCTTTGGGATAAACCCATCGTACTGCATGAGCTCGAGGTCCGGAAGGTCATATGTTTTCCTCACTTCAGTCCCTGTGGTAAACATATCGGTATCATTAAACAAAATCATAGTCAGTTTCTTTAGCTGTTCACAGTTTTCATCTTATGCCTTGGCAGGCCTATCTCCTGTTCCTGCGGATAGGGCGCCCGTTGGGTCATCGAAACATCCTCACGCAACCTCTCCTGCGTACGGGTGCTTTCCGCCTCCGTTTCCCTGTAACGGGGATCAGGGATAAAAGGCATTTTTTCCATTTTGGATATGGTAATGGTAGGGAAGTGGTAGTCCACTTCAACAGTGCCTAAAAGCAAATAACAGCCGCCTCCTTTAAAAGGATATTCTTTCAGGCTACCGGTAAAGTGCGCGGTATCAAAAAAATCACCATTGGCGTCGATCCATGTTCCAAAATACATCGCACCCATCTTCGTTGGTACATGCTTTCTTGAGACAAGGTAAGCCAACATCCTGACCTGCTTTTTATGATTGTGCACCAAATCACGTGCCATCACATCGCCACGATAGGATGTTTTCAGTAAGTTAAACGGCGTTACCGACACCGGGAACCCCAACAGTTCAATCTCGTCAAAGGCATCCTCAAAGGGGGAACGTTTCAGCTCCGGGAGCCTGTATTCCCGCACAGGCTGTGGCAGCAGTTGGGGCTGTCGTTGCACCGGCTTAAAGTTCATCATGATACGCCTTGCCGCTACCAGCAGCTCGTTCTTGTTCTTGCCGGTGCAACGTAATGCCCCGATATAAATCAATAGCTGTAGTCCTTCAATACCAATCGGAACGCGATTGATAAAATCCTCCAGGGAAACATAATCCCCATGGGCAAGGCGTTCCCGTACAATGGTCTGTGCAATATCCCCCTGAAGCCCCTGCAGGTGCATAAAACCCAAATAGACTTCTTTCCCATACAAGGTGGTCTCTACCTCGCTTTTATTTACACAGGGATTGTGGATTGTAGCCCCGGACATCCGTGCCTCATGCACATAGACCTCGGTACGGTAAAACCCGCCCTGGTTGTTGATCACAGCTACCATAAATTCAATGGGGTAGTGGACCTTCAGATATAAGCTCTGGTAACTTTCCACGGCATAGGAAGCTGAGTGCGCCTTGCAGAAGGAATAGCCTGCAAAGGATTCTATCTGGCGGTAAATCTCAGCACTCAACTGCTCAGGATGCCCTTTTGCTGCACAGGAGGCAAAGAAATTATCCTTCACTTTCTGCAGGGCTGCTTTGGAGCGCCCTTTGCCACTCATGGCACGACGCAATATGTCCCCATCGGCGGCTGCAAGCCCCCCGTAATGGAGCGCAATCTTAATGACATCCTCCTGATAGACCATAATGCCATAGGTTTCCCCAAGCTGTTCTTCAAATACAGGATGGAAATACTCGAACCTGTCCGGATAATTATGCCGGAAAATGTATTCTTTCATCATCCCGCTCTGTGCCACCCCCGGGCGAATAATAGAGGAAGCCGCCACCAGCGTCTTATAATTGTTGCATTTAAGGCGGCGGAGCAAGCCCCGCATGGCAGGGCTCTCTATGTAAAAGCAACCGATGGTCTTTCCCTGCCCAAGGTATTCGTTGCAGGCCGCCTCATCCTTGGATATCGACGTGTCACGGATATTGACATCAATGCCACGGTTCTTTTTGATGAGCCTTATCGATTCATCGATGTGCCCGATCCCTCTTTGGGAGAGGATATCAAACTTATCAAAACCTATCTCCTCGGCCACATGCATGTCAAACTGCACGATCGGAAACCCTTTGGGCGGCAGCTCCAGTGCCGTAAAATCAATAATCGGGTCTTCCGATATCAGTATCCCACAGGAATGCATCGAGCGCTGGTTAGGGTATTTCTCCATCATCATACCATAGCGGTGGATCAGACGCACCACTTCATTTTTATCATGCCGGTCCATTGCTGTCCCCGACAAGGCATCGAGCTCCTCTTTTGGCAGGCCGAACACTTTTCCCACCTCACGGAAAATGGATTTGTATTTAAATTCCACGTTCGTACCACAAAAGGCCACATGGTCTGACCCGTAACGCCTGAAGATATATTCCAGGATCGCATCGCGTTCCTTCCACGACCAGTCGATATCAAAATCCGGTGGGCTTTTCCGGTTCAGGTTCAAAAAGCGTTCGAAATACAAATCCAGTTCCAGTGGGCAGATATCGGTAATGCCCAGGCAATAGGCAATAATGCTATTGGCGCCGCTGCCGCGCCCAATATGCAGGAACCCCATGGAGTTGCTGTATCGCACAATATCCCATGTAATCAGGAAGTACCCGCTAAATCCCAGTTCGTCAATCACCTTCAGCTCCTTTTCCACACGTGCCCTCGCAGCGTCATTATCACTTCCATAACGACGCATCAGCCCTTGCCCTGCTAGAGTTGTAAGCAATTCCAGGTCCGTTTCCCTTTTCCCGGTATAGTGCTTTTTGTTGCGTGGCACCCCGAAGGTATATTCAAAATTACAGCTGTTGATCAGCGAATTAGTATTCTCTAGTAATTCAGGATACCGGCTGTAACGGTCCATACTATCTTCAAAAGGCACCATCATTTCATCGGCTTTTGCGTAATCGGAAGGTGCCAATTTGCTACCCAGGGTGTTCAGGTCAATGGCACGCAGTATGCGGTGCAGGTTGTATTCGGCCTTCGTTCGGAAGGTTACCGGCTGCAGCACGACCATCTTTTCCAATCTGTCTTTCCATTGGGGACGTATCAGATGGGACACCTCTTCAGGCCGCACCCCAATGTATTCAAATTCGTGGAGCGAGTCTGGCGCCTTATCCATCGGGTAGATGACAAACACCTCCTTAAAATCAGGCGCAAAAGAGGGCACAGGTGCCCCTTCAAGATTATAGCGTGTACGGTGCCGGTTGATTTCACCTATACCTGACCGGCTTTTGGCCAGGGCAATATAGAGCAAAGCATTTCCTTCACGGAATTCCATCCCTACCAGAGGCTTTATACCCGATTCCCTGCAGGCTTTGTAAAATTCATAAATACCCGTTACCGTGTTGATATCGGTCAGCGCCATAGCCGTAACCCCCAGGCTTTTGCCCAGAGATACCAGATCGCTTACCGGGATTGTACCGTAGCGGAGGCTGTGGAAAGAATGGCAGTTCAGGTACATGCTCAGATTATTTTGGTTTTATACATGCCGCTGGCACGCATGACAGCGCCTGACCCGAAGCGGTTTTTAATCCTGTCCATTGCCTGGTAGAGCGACATCATTTCCTGGGTATCCTCAAACAGGTTGATCTGGTATGACCCGCGTACCAACTTTCCGAAACGCACCCCGACAAGCCGCAGGCTCATACGGCGCTGGTAGAGCTTTTCAAAAGCTTCCAGTACCGCCTGTGTCAATGTATGGTCGGATGAGGTATAGGGCAATGCCACCTGCCGCGTCTCGGTATCAAAATTGGAATAGCGTATCTTAACCGTAACATTTGCCGTCAGCCACCCCTCGCTGCGCAGCTGGTAGGCCAGCTTTTCCACCATCGTGCACAGTACCGCGCGCAGAAATACCAGGTCCGTGGTATCCTGGTGAAAGGTATCTTCGGTAGATAATGATTTACGCTCCCTGTACGGCTCTACAGGTGTGTTATCGATCCCATTGGCTTTTTTCCACAATTCCACCCCATTTTTACCAATCATTTCCTGCAGCACATTCACGGGCATTTCTGCAAGGGTCTGTATATTGCGGATCGCAATTCTGGATAACAGCTTAAAAGTTGCATCACCAACCATAGGGATCTTGCGGATGGATAACGGGTTAAGGAATTGCTGTACCATGGGTTGCGGGATTTCAAGGTTGCCCCTGGGTTTGCCTTCACCGGTGGCAATCTTAGAAACTGTCTTATTGACCGAAAGCGCAAAGCTAATCGGCAGCCCCGTCTCCCGGGTAATGGCTGAGGAAAGCTCACGGGTCCATTTGTAGGAGCCATGAAACTTATCCATCCCGGTAATATCGAGGTAGAATTCATCAATAGAGGCCTTTTCCATTACCGGGGCTTTTTCCTCGATAATCTGTGAGACCGTAGTAGAATAGCGGGAGAACAATTCCATATCGCCTTTAACGACACGGGCTTCGGGGCAGAGGCGGAGCGCCATCTTAATAGGCATTGCGGAATGCACACCAAACTTCCGTGCTTCATAAGAACAGGATGCTACCACACCCCGGTCACCACCGCCAACAATAAGCGGAATCCCTTCCAAACCGGAGTTTTGCAGCCTGACACAGGATACAAAAAAAGTATCCAGGTCCATATGTACAATCGAGCGTTCCATAATCATCCTATTTGTACCGAACAAAATTAGGACAGATATTCCCAAAATATTTTATATTTGCTGGGATAAATAATCCCAAAAACGCTATGTCTTTATTTTCCGACAACATCAGGCATCTCAGGATGAAAAAAGAGGTTTCTCAAGCGATCGTGGCTGAGAGCTTAGCTATAACGCGCGACAGGCTCGCTAAATACGAAGAAGGCAAGTCCCAGCCCCCTTTTGAGATCCTGATCAAATTATCGCATTACTACCATATAAGTATTGACCTTTTGCTGACGGCCGATATCCGGAAGGTTGATATTGATGGGCTCATGCAATTGGAGGACAACCGCATCCTGTTGCCCATTGCCGTGGACAGGGAAGGGGAGAACACCATTGAGGTGATCCCCCATAAGGCACGTGCCGGTTACCTGAGCGGCTACAGCGACCCTGAATTCATCGAAAGCCTGCAGCACATCTCCCTGCCGTTCCTGCCACAAGGCAAATACAGGGCTTTTCCTGTAGCAGGGGACTCCATGCCGCCCCACAGGGAAGGTTCTTTTATCATCGGGAAATATATCGAAAGTCTTGGCGAGGTGCGGGACGGCCGCACGTACATCCTGCTGACCCGAAATGAAGGGATCGTCTATAAGCGCCTTAACCGTAACGGGAAGAACAGCCTGACACTTATCTCGGATAATACCTTTTATGAACCCTACGATGTTAAGCTGTCCGATGTGCTTGAGATCTGGGAGTACAGCTGCAGCATAGCCACCAAAGAATATGAGCCTGACAGCTTGGAGCCACAAAGTATCCGGGATATGTTCAGCAGCCTACGAAATGAGATAAAAGCCTTAAAAAATATACAATCCTGATTTTATGCCTGTAACGATACGCCTTAAAATATCCAGGGATATTGACACCGCTACTGAAAAGAAAGTGCTGAAGCTTAGGGGTTGCCTTATTGCCCGCGGCTTTACCGATATTATTCATTTCGAGGAAGATGGCCCGGAGCATTATATCCATTACTTTACCACTGAAACGGCGCTCGTAAATGAAGCAAGGGAATACATCGCTGACTGTATCGTTACGGAATCGCTTTCTGATACTATTGAACTTTTGCCTGAAAAAGGATAGTAATAAAAGATTTATGAAAAGCCGTGTTTAGCTTACAAATTCGGGACCTCCAGTTTACTACCCCCGGTTCTCCAGTGCCTGTTGGATGTCCTCCTTGATAAGCTCCCAATAGTAGCCTTTCAGGCTGATAGGGTCAAAATCGTCATCGGCAAGAGAAAAGTCCCCGAAGTTGGCATAGATCAGTTCCCGGTCATGGTTATAGGGATACCTTTTATGATGCAGGCTGATCATCTCCGCGATAGTATAGTTATCGAGAAGCTCGTGCAGGTCCCAAAAGTCTTTTTTACGCCCCCCGCGCTGGACGATGTCCACCTTCATGGCAATGATCTCTTCCAATGTGGCCATACGGACACCCTCACAATCCAAAGCCGGTGTTATGAATGTATCGGTATAGTACAGGTCGAGCTTGACAGCCGTGTCCCTGCTGTTGCCGATAAGGTAGGACTTCCCCATGCCGATGGCCGTACCAAAGCCTTTGTCCAGATAGGGGAATTCCGTCTCCAGAAAAGCCTCGATAGCTTCAAAATCAACCGAACCGTAATCCGAATCGGTGAAAAGGTCAATATCCACCGATATGCGGTGTCCCAACTGCAAGCTCAGGGCCGTGCCACCCACCAACCGGAAATCCTTCAATGCTCCTGCCTGCATCAAAAGCAGCAATGCGGCACGCAAATCTTCGTTAACTGTGTTCCAGTATATCATCCTGCCTTGTTCCATTTTACTACAGCCGTAGTATTGCAGTTATCCTTTATTACCTGACGTGTTTTTTCAGGCCCGTAAAAACGCAGGATCTCTTTTTTTTCGCTGATATTGCCCCTTTCAAATACGCGTAATATTACAGGGCGTGCCTGGCGCTGCCAGTCAATGCCTTCAATATCGGTATCCCAAAAAAGGCTTTTGCGCAGCAGCTCCATATTGGGCCGGTTCTCTTTCAGGAGTTTCTTTTTTTCCTTCTCAATTTCATGGTGTGTCTGCAAAAGCGCCAGGGTACCTTCCTCAAGCCCCAGTTCCCTGTCTATCTTTAAGGCAGCAGGTAGCGGAAGGCTTCTTTTGCCCTTGATGATCTGGTTAAAGGATTGGGGCGCCAGGCCTACTGACAGGGCAAAAGGACGCTGGGCCAAGTCCCTCTGTCTGAGTTCCCTCGCCAAAATAACACCCGGGTGGATACCCCTGTATTTTTCAAAGCGCTTTTCCATAGTACAAATATAAGCAAAATTGCTTATATAAATAATATCTTTGCTATCTAAATTACTGTTTATCATATGCGTATTATTTATATTCAGTGACTCTATTTTTTAATCACCAGATAAGAAAGGGCAGGGTCAGATAGCAGCCGTTCCATTTCAGACTGTATGATCTCCTGTATATCCTGCTTCACCTGTTCATAATTTCGTTGTACTGCCTGCTGGTCTATCCTGCGCACAGGTTCAATTTCGTGATAGGCCGCTTCCTCGTTCTTTATCGCGTCATGGTCATTGAGTATCTCACAGTGGAAAGTTTTCAGGTCAATTTTACATGAAGGGTCATCGGCTACCATGCCAACAAATTCACCAGAGCTTAGTGAGGCTATTTTTGAAGGGGGGATGGCGGATTCCAGTTGCTTGGAGCGGCTGATGGAAGTATCATTGCTGTTGATGGAAAGGCTTTCCCGGTCCTGCATGATCTTGCCGAAGCGCTCAGAGAGCTGCTTGGCCGTATCGCCCGTTACCTGCCCTGCAATAATATTCCCTGTGATGTTCATGATGACGTCCGCCTGTTCCCTCCCATAATCCTTGCGTAGCTGGCTTAAGTCCTGAATGCCCAGGCATGTCGCTACCTTGTTGCTTCGCGCGGTAGCAATAAGGCTGTCCATGTTGTTCAGGTATATTGTCGGGAACTCATCAAATACCAGGCTGCTCTTCAGTTTCCCTTTTTTGTTGACCTGCTTGACCAGTCTGGTCACATATAAGGAAAGCACTGCCCCATATATCTGGATCTTTTGCGGGTTGTTGCCCATACAGACTATTTTCGGGTCGTCAGGGTTATTGATGTCAAGGGTAAAATCGTTGCCGGAAAGCACATAATACAACTGCGGTGAGGAGAGCCTTGCAAGCGCAATCTTGGCCGAAGCGATCTGGCCCTCCAACTGCTCCATGACATCATTAAGGTAAGCATGGGTTCAGCTCGACTTCAAAGATGCCGATGCTAACGGAAACTTCCGCCAGAAGCATTACCATGAAAATTACGGCTATGACCTAGAGGCTGTGGTTTCGAAACATCCCATTAAAGAACTGGACAATCCTTCACACAAAGAAGACCTGCTGAACTCACTGAAAAAAGGGAACAGGCAATCAGCGACTTTTATCAAAGATGGTAATGAAGTTAAGCAATATATAGAGGCTACCCCGCAGTTCAAGACACTTACCATCTATGATTCCGACCAAAGGCGCCTTGATACCCGGCAGGCAAAAGAGCAGCAACAGTCACAGGCCGGTGTAACCTCCAGGAAGCAGGATACAAAGGCTAAGCAGTCGAACAATGAAGAGGAGGGTCCTGGTGAGCAGCAGGAAAAGAAGCAGCGACGTAAGAAGCAATCTTTATAGCTATGGAGGCTAACAATCCGCTGTCAGCATTTTTCCAGCGTAGCCGTAATGACCAGAGGGTGGGAGTTACCCACATCGGGATTTTTGCTGCGCTGGTGCAATTTGCAGCTGCCAGCGGATTCCCTAATCCTGTTATGGCATTCAGCTATGATATTATGAAGATTGCCAAAATATCTGCGCTGAGAACCTATTGCCGTTGTATGAGGGATCTTAATGACTACGGCTATTTGACGTATGTCCCCTCAAAGAAAAAGAACAAGCCCAGCAGCATTTACTTTTTGGGCTGATATTGCATTCCTCTTGCTAAAACGATTAAATGAAGTGATTATGGATAATGGTGTGACTAAGGAGGACCTTCAACAGTTCGGTGCCTTTCTTATCGGTACAATACGCAAAATGATTGAGGGCGCAGCGACCACCGGCAACGAAGCTTTTCAGCCCGAATGGCTGAAAAGCAGGAAAGCGGCGAAAATGATGCCTCGGCCATCAAGGAAGTTGAGCTCAATGAGGCGCAGTTCAAAGCATCCTCAATCGAGCTCGGGACATTTTCAATGAAAAACCTCAGCGAGGTTGTCAATGCCAACGGCTATACCAAGCTGCCCCCGCAAAACCAGGCGGATGTCTCAGTGCACATGACAGGTATCGTCAAATCTATTAACGTCATAGAAGGGCAGTCCGTCAAGAAAGGGCAGGTCCTGGCCACCCTTGAGAGCCCTGAATTTGCACAGTTGCAGGAAGCTTACCTGACCTCCAAAAGCAACCTTGAGTTCCTAAAGCTCGAATACGACAGGCAGAAGATACTCAGTGAGGAAAACGTAAATTCGAAGAAAGTGTTCCAACGCACCAAATCCGATTATGATATCGAGAAAGCACGGCTGGCTTCCCTGGACAGGCAGCTATCGGTGCTGAATCTCAGCAAGTCATCGGCAACATCGGTAATGTCACTTACCTCACCTTTATCAGGTTACGTTACGGAAGTGAATGTCAAACTCGGCAGCAATGCGGAAGTTGGCAAGCCGCTGTTTACCATCGTGGATAATTCCAAGCTGCATGTGGACCTGCTTGTCTATGAAAAGGATCTCCAAAAGGTAAAAGAAGGGCAGAGCATCAGGTTCGTGCTGACTAACCAGGACAATACAGAAATAATAGGCAAGGTATTCAATGTGAGCAAATCGTTTGAGAACGATACCAAATCGGTTGCCGTACATGCGGAGATACTAAACCCCACAAAGTCGCTTATACCGGGGATGTATGTCAATGCGCTTATCGATGTGGGCACGCGCCAGGTAGAGGCGCTGCCGGCCGATGCCGTTATAAGGGCCGACGGGAGGGAGTACATTTTTATACTGGAAAAAGGGCATAAGGAACATTCTCATGACGAGCAGGAAGGCCACAGCCACGATGACGGGCATGGTCACAACCACGAACACGACGCCCAGGAGGGCCACGCTCATGACGACGGGCACGAGCATAAGGAAGCAGAAGGCAAAGCTTACCATTTCCAGCGTATTGAGGTCAAGACGGGAACCAGCCAGTTGGGGTATGTACAGGTTACGATCCTGCAAGAGATTAAAAAAGATACTAAAATCGTGCTCAAGGGCGCTTATTATATCCAAAGCCACCTGCTTAAGAGCGAGGGAGGCGGAGGCCACCAACATTAACAGGTTATGAAACTTTATACGAAGATGCCGGAGAAACTGGTTCCTTTCTATAAGCAGGAACTCACTTTGGCACGCCGCTATTTGCTGACCGATCTGAGGATTAGCGGGCGGCATCTTGAAAGAGCGCATATACTGGGGCAGCCCTATCCGCTGGAGCATACTTATGTACACTGGAGAATGCTCCGATTCGGTTTCCGCATCAAGAGCATCAAAGAAATACTGGGACAGCTCCCGAGGCTTTGGGCGGCGTTAAGTCCTTCGTGGGGATAATACCGACGGGGAACACGGGGGGTGCTGATGTACCACCGCTGCTCCCGATGCCGATACCCGATGAACTGCGGGCCATAATTGACAATAACTCAAAATGAACAGTATGGGAAAGAATAATTTGAAAGGGGCAGACGGCCATTCACATCAGGAGGGCGGAGTGCTGGGGCACAATACAGAACTTTATTTCTCAATCCTGTGTGGTGTTTTCTTGGGATTAGGCTATGGCCTTTCCTTTACGGAGTTGCCGGACTGGGTACCTTTAGGCCTGTTTGTCATAGCGTATTTCTTCGGAGGCTTCTTTACTGCCAGAGAAGCGGTGACTACCATAGCCAGGGGAGGTTTTGAAATTGATTTCCTGATGCTTGTCGCCGCAGCCGGTGCCGCAATTTTGGGTGAATGGGCGGAAGGGGCACTGCTTTTATTTCTCTTCAGCCTTGGGCATGCCCTAGAACATTACGCCATGGGCAGGGCAAGAAAATCCATCGAATCATTGGCGAACCTTGCCCCGCCGATAGCAATCCTGCGTAAAGACGGCATTGAAAAGGAGGTGAATATTGAAGAGCTCGCCCTGGGCGATATCATATTGGTTAAACCAAACAGCAAGATCCCTGCAGACGGGGTGGTTGTAAAGGGCACAAGCAGCGTCAACCAGGCACCGGTAACAGGTGAGAGCGTACCGGTAGATAAAAGGCCGGTGGACGACCCAAAGAAGGATTACTCTGCCGACCGGAAGATAAAGCCCGAGAACAGGGTTTTCGCGGG
>CEQG01153873.1_pt1 | contig 18464 bp, 9 predicted proteins | sample 350301 | NCBI WGS metagenome assembly CEQG01 (sample SAMEA2621242, study PRJEB7988) | marine metagenome | isolation source: saline water (ENVO:00002010), including | reverse complement strand
ATACCCTCAATGCGTTTTCATCCATTCGTGAACGTTTGGAAAATGGAACGTACAAGAGGCTTTCTGCCGGTGTTGCCGCAGCCATGGCAGGAGCAGCTGAATAATATAGCTTACGCTAAAAAGAAGTAAGGCCGTCCCATTGTGGGCGGCTTTTTTTATTTGGCTTTAAGCCAAATAAACTACTTGCTGAACCCCGCCGGAAATACGGAAATATCGATACCCCAGATCACGGGTAGCAAAAAATAGGTGAACAGGGTAATGAGCACGATTGAAAAGATGTTGAGCCAGATGCCGGCCTTCATCATATCTGGGATGCGCAGGTAGCCAGAGCCAAAGACGATGGCATTGGGCGGTGTGGCCACGGGGAGCATGAACGCGCACGAGGCAGCGACCGTGACACCTATCATGAGCAGGTAAGGGTGCGTGTCAAACAATACCGCTACTGGAACGATGATGGGCAGCAACATGGCCGTTGTGGCCACATTTGAGGTAATCTCCGTCAAAAAGTTAACTGAGGCCACAAGGATGAGCACGAGCACGAACAATGAAATCCCTTGTATATTGACCAGTTTATCGCCTATCCACTGCGCCAGGCCCGTACTTGTGAACCCGGTTGCCAGGGCTAGCCCGCCGCCAAATAGCAGGATGATGCCCCAGGGCAGTTTTACGGCTTCTTCCCAGGTAAGGATGCGCTGGTTCTTTTTGCCGGTAGGCAATACAAAAAGGACAATGGAGAAGAATATGGCAATCACCGTGTCGTCAACGCCCGGTAAGAAAGGTGCGATGAGAAACGAGCGCGAAATCCAGCAGAGGGCGGTGAGTATGAAAACGATAAGTACCGTCCTTTCTTGCCGCTGCATCTTCCCCAGGGCGTTGAGCAGCCTCCTGATTTCTGTACGGCCACCAGGAAATTCACTGGGTATCTGTATGTCCTTGCTCTTAAAGGCAAATCTTGTGAGGTAGTACCAGCAGGCAGCAAGGAGAAGGATTGATATGGGCAGGCCGTATAGCATCCATTGCATGAAGGTGATCTGGGTGCCGTAGGTTTCTTCAAGGATGCCTGCCAGGACAAGATTGGGCGGTGTGCCTATCAAGGTGCCAATTCCGCCTATGGATGCTGCGTATGCAATGGCGAGCATGAGGGCCTTGCCAAAGGCCAGTTGTTCATCTTCTTTAGTGGCAGCGTTGTCCTTGAGCTGGGTTACGATTGCCATACCTATGGGCAGCATCATCACAGCGGTTGCGGTATTTGAAATCCACATCGAGAGAAACGCGGTGGCGGCCATGAAGCCCAGGATTATCCTATTGGTCTTTATGCCCATGAGGTTGATGATATTCAGGGCAATCCTGCGGTGGAGGTTCCATTTTTCAATGGCAATGGCAATGATGAAACCGCCCATGTACAAAAAGACATATTTATGTCCATAAGAGGGTGTGACCTGGTCAATGCCCAGCGCACCGGTAAGGGGCATCAATACTAATGGCAGCAATGCTGTAACGGCAATGGGCACGACCTCCATGGTCCACCATAGGGCCATCCAGGCGGCAGTGCCCAGCACGGCATGCCCTTCGGGCGAAAGCCCATCTAGCCCTATCATGTTGTTTAAAAAAAGAAACAGTGCCGGGCCCAGGATCAGTCCAATTATTTTTGATGTTTTCATGTTTATAAATCAGGTAAGTACAAGATAATAAAATACTCTTCAAGGGTTAACCTTGTCTTCAAGGCTCTTGATTTTATGCTATATTTATTTACTTTAAAATTCTCCATGAGAAAATTATACCTATTTTTTTTATGCATTATCACTCTAGTCTCTTATGCTCAATCCCAAAATATTGATATTGATAAAAGCATTAAAGAGACAAGAAAAAGAATTGCTGGTGAGGGTAAAGCTATACAACTGGAAGCTTTAGACAGTATCATAAATTTCCTTGAACAAGAACTCGACCCCAAATATGATACGATCTATCTTGAGGCAATTGCCATGAGCAATGAGCTTGATTCCATAACAAAAGAAACAGAGATTACGGCAGATCTTATCTATAGATATAACCAGCGGGACGCAGCACAAGGACAAAAACTTTTTGAAGATTATTTAAAAAAGGACTTTAGCCGTAGTTCATATCATGAAAAAGCCAGGCTCTACCTTAATGGTGCAGATAGCTATTATTTTATGGGGGACTATAAAAAAGCCCTTAAAAATTATAAAAAGGCGGATTCGCTTTCGCGAAAGACAAATAATCTAAGACTTACTGGATTAATACAACTATACACCAGTGAACTCTATGCAGAAAAAGGAGATTTTATTACCGCTGTACAAGAGTATCCCAAGGCCATAAAATTGTTAGAGAAGGTTAAAGACACCTTTAATATCATCGGGTCAAAAATTGGGCTCTCAATTTTATATAGTAAAAATGGGTTTTATGAAGAGTCAGCCGCAGAAGCCACGGAGGTAATTGCACTGGCCAGGAAGGCTAAGATATATTCAAGTTTATCTGTAGTGCTTTATAACAAGGCAATTGTAGAGAAAAAACTGGGACATCCGGCGGAGCAGCTCAAGCTTGTCAAAGGAGCTTATGAGGCAAATAAAAAGTCAGAATATAGGAGTCAAATGGAACCAAGTTTCCTGAGTGGGTTAATTAAAGTACTGGCACAACAGGGTAAGCTCAAACAAGCAAAAGATTATTTGGACACGATCCAAAATAAACCCGCATATTATAGGGAAGGTGTAAATGAAATGGGTTATAAAGCTGCTTTGATGGAAATATCCCTTGCAGGAAAAAACTACAAAAATGCACTTAAACTAGGTGAGGGATATAGGGAGAAAACTAATCAAAGTGAACAGATTGATAATCGTATTGAGGCCGAGAACTTTCTTTATCGTGCATATAAAAGTGCTGGTAAAACACCAGAGGCATTAAGGCATTATGAACGCTCTATTAACATGAGGGATTCCCTCTCGGGGATTTTAAAGGCAAAACTAATCGCGTATTATAAAACCATTTATGAGACCGAAAAGCAAAAACATACCATAGAAAATCAAAAGAAAGATATAGCACTTCTAGACAGTCTTAGCAAGAATAGGCGTAACTGGATACTATTTGGTGGTTTAGGGCTAGTATTTGCTTTTGTGTTGATCATGATGTCAAGGTCCAGAAATGCAGTAAGAAAAAGAAATGAACTTCAAGAGCAATTTGCCCAAGAACTTATACAAGCACAAGAAAATGAACGATCCCGGCTGGCCATGGAACTTCATGACAGTGTGGGGCAAAAGATCATGTTGCTTTCGCGAAAGACAAAATCAAAAAATGATCCCGATATGGAATCGCTTGCAGGCAAAACCCTTGAGGAGCTTCGCAGTATTTCCCGAGGCCTGCATCCGCCTACCCTGAATGATTTTGGGATTACCCAGACAATCATTAACTTAATAAATGAGATTGATGAGCATTCTTCCATATTTTTTACCAATGAAATTGAAAATATCGATGATGTACTAAGCAAGGAAACCTCACTACATCTATACAGGATATTTCAGGAAATTTTAAACAATATGGTAAAGCATAGTGCCGCCAGGGAAGCTTCGGTTACCATAAAGAAGGACGCGCGTATGATACGTGCGACAATAATAGACAATGGGATAGGTTTTGCAGTTGATGAAAATATCAATAACACCACTACACTGGGCATGAAGACCTTGATGGAAAGAATGAAGATCATCAAATCAAGGGTTGAAATAAACAGTAATAAAAATGGCACAAAATTTCATATTTACATTCCATTTGCATGAAAGACAGTAAACATATCACGGTAGTGATTGCAGATGATCACCCCATGCTTTTACGGGGGTTGAATGATGAATTGACTGAAAAAGGATATCATGTTCTCGGTCAAGCCGAAAACGGTATCAGGGCTTTGCAATTAATCATAGAACATCAACCCATGGTTGCCCTTATTGATATTGATATGCCGGTTTTAAAAGGGCTTGAAGTAATCAAGAAGGCGAAGTTAAAGACGAGCAGTACAAGATTCATCCTGCTTTCATTTCATAGGGAAACAACGTATGTGATACAAGCAAAAACACTAAGTATTGATGGATATTTATTAAAGGAAGATTCTTTTGATGAAATTGAAAAGTGTATTCATGCTGTGATAAATGGAGAACAATATTTCAGTAATTCGTTTAAGGGCATGGAGATGACAAGTGCCAATAAAGAACTACGGATGCTCAGGAACTTAACACCATCTGAAAGAAAAATATTAAAGCTCATCGCAAAGAGCTATTCAAGTCAAGAAATGGCAGACTCCCTGTATGTTTCCATACGCACTATTGAAAAACACAGGAGCAACATAATAAGCAAGCTACAAGTAAACCCTTCTACCCATTCATTGACCCACTGGGCGCTGGAAAATAAAGATATCATATTGAATTTTCACACCTAACCTTAAAAGTTAAAAATTTAACATATTAATACGTAGTACTACGTATTATTCACGTGTTTACACCCTAATGTTTTCATTTTCTTATACTTATATTGTTAACGTTTTTTAACAAACCATAACTCTCATCAAAATATTACACAATGAAAACAAAATTATTCTTAGGATTAATGCTTTTTTTGGGTTTAAGCTTTCGCGGAAGCGCCCAGAGCACAGCAGAGGCTAACGGTATTGCCATACAGGGCATTGCCCGTGACGATAACAATACCGCAATGGCGGATGAAGACATCAAGTTAGAATTTACCATCTATTTTTTGGACTCATCGAATAATCCGGCGAATATCTATACAGAAAATAAAACGCTTCACACAGATGCCTTTGGTGTGTTTTCGCATGTTATCCAGCCTGGTAATGTTAATTATTCAAAAATTGCCAATACTGAAGCCTACCTTAAAATTGAAGATGCTGATGGGGTGGTTTTTTCAGATGAAAAGCTTAAGATGGTACCCTATGCCGTATCGGCCTATAATGGTGTGCCCACGGGAGCAATCATGCCTTTTTTGGGAACCACGGCTCCAGATGGATGGATGCTGTGTGATGGTAGTGCCATACCCAATACCGCGGCGGGTACTTATTTAAAAGCATTGCTGGGCGGTAATAATGTGCCTGACTTAAGAGGTACCTTTTTAAGAGGAACGGGTACAAGTCCTACAAATGGTCAAAATGGACCCAACCTTAATGGCTATCAAGGAGAAAATCTAAAATCACACCTCCATTATGTGGATTTGCAAACAAGTTTACAGGGAGACCACAACCATACCAATGGTTCATATAGTCAATTATTGGCAAATGATGGTAGAAATACGGTTGCAAGCTTAGATAATTCTGCTGGAGAGCCAAAACTTACCAGCTCAGCCACCATGCTACCTGCAGGATCTCACATACATGATGTTGAGGGAAATACAAATAACTTTGGAGGCAATGAAACCCGCCCTGTCAACTATGGTGTGAACTATATCATCAAACTATAAATAGTAGGATCATGAAAAGATTATTACTATTTGTAGGATTTTTTATCCTGCTCACGCCCTTTTTATGGGCACAACAGGAGGATGGCGCAAGGGTGGTGATACCTGCACAGGCGGTACAGGCCAATGGGGTGACCATACAGGTTGGTGTGCCTTTCCTGGGAGAAAACAGGAACGCTGTTAAACGTAGGTTGTTACCCATAGATGTTCGCTTTCCCTGGGATGTGCTTTATCTTTTTGAAACTTTTGCCGAAACGTCTTTTGATGTCTCAAAAGGATATTACAGTGATAAAATACGTATCGACTGGGAGTTGAGGAACAATTTTGACCTTGTTTCAAATATTAAAATATATAGGAGGCAATATACTGTAGAAGGTAACGATCCTTATGAATTTGTAGCTTCGGTAAGTTCTACTACTACTTCGTATGAAGATCAATATGTAGAAGGAGGTATATTGTATGAATATAAAATATTGGCAGATGGAATCTTAGATGGGGAAGTGCGATATGCAAACTTTATAACAGGAATAGGTTTTAGAAACCCCACGGCCACGGTTACTGGAAATATAGTTTTTGAGGGAGGAAACCCTGTTGAGGATGTCATCGTGCGTGCAACGAGCAATGGCAATACCAGTAATTATGGTGCAGCACTAAAAATTCCTGCAGATGGTTTTGCAGATATTAGGGGGATTTCAAAACCTATTACCACTACAGCAACACTACAAGCATGGGTAAAGCCCTTAACGGCATATACTTCAGCCACGGACAACCCTATTTATCTTTTTGATATCAAGGGTGCTGGTAATCACAAGGTAAGTGTACGATATGATCCTGACAATCAAAAAATAGTTGTGGAAGTTGCCGGTAATATTTTTGAAATAGAAAATTATTTTCCATCGGGAAGGCTCAATACACGCGGGGATGATGAGCTTGTGCCCGTATCTGTTTTTAATACGGCATTCACACATATTTCAGTGGTTTTACAAGATGGGGAATTGCCACAATTGTTTGTCAATGGGCGTCCCATGACCCAGGAATATGTGAGCTCTACCCATGCTGCGCTAGAAGGCACCGTGGGATATACCATGCCTTTTTTTGGCGTACGCCAAACAACAACTTCTCCAATAGATATGCAAGCTTCTGCAAATACGGAATGGGATCGTGTTACTGTAGGTGGAAATATGGATGCCATGGTTGATGAGATCAGGATTTGGAAAAGCGTCCTGGATGCCGAAACGATCAGAAAGGATTATAGGCGTTATATAAGCGGCAATAATGCTGACCTTATAAGTTATACACGGGCCAATGAAGGCGTGGGGCAATATGCCTATGATCTTTCCAGGATGGGTTTTACCTATAACAAGAATAATGCAAGGTTGTGGACAACATCTACCCCCGTTGCCGATAGGATTACCTGGACAAGTGGTCTAGGCAATATACCCACGGCAGAGCAACTGGGGATACTGGGTATTACCGATGTTAATGGAAATTATGAAATCACATCCATCCCTTATTCTGGCACGGGAGAATCTTTTAAGATCACGCCACTATTTGGTCAACATCAATTTGAGCCGGGACAACAACTGGTTTATTTGGGTCAGGGTTCTGAAGTGGTGAACAAGATTGATTTTAAGGATATCTCATCATTTGTGTTCAAGGGAAAGATACTTTATGATTCAAGGAATGTTTTTCCATCTTTTGTAGAAGCTAATGGAGGGAATTTTCAGGGACTTTCTGACGGGGATGAATATGTTACAGGACCTGGTATCCTTGATGAAGGATACAATTATTTTGAGAAAAATGGCAAAAAATATTCCAAAGGGGAATATTGGTTGAATGATAATGGCACCCCGGGTAATATTACTGATGATTATCTAGAGCGTTATGCCCGTATAAGCCCTGAGGGTGTCAATGTGTATATCGATAACCAGATTGTACTAGACAAGAACAATGTGCCCGTGGTCACAGATGCCAATGGAAACTTTGAGATAAGCGTCCCCATTGGCAATCATTATATTTCAGTTAAGAAAGATAAGCATGATTTTATTTATGCTGGGCGTTTTCCTGCAGAACCGGGCACATTTAAAGAGTTTTTTGAGGATGTCGTGGAGCAAACGGTTTTTGTGGATACTACCAAAGTAGTTCTAGTGGGCAAGGTCGTGGGCGGTAGCGTTGAGGCCGAAAAGCCTATAGGCTTTGGTGCAGATGGTCTACGGGAAGAATCGGTTAACGTTAATGGTACCATTCAAGATGTTGTAGTGAGTTCAGTGAACAATATAGGGCAGGCAAGTATCGTGTTGAACTATTCCCCGCCAGGATTAACTGATGGTCCATACACAAGAACCCGTATTACAACAAACGAGCAGAGTGGGGAATTTAGAAAGAAACTTCTACCACTTAACTATGATATTAAAGAAGATACCGGTATCACGATCTTGAGCAATTCAACCCTAGACCTCCTGGACTCTAATGAAAGTGTTAATCTCAAAGAAATACCGCTCACGGAAACTCCAGAATTTGAGTTGCCTAACGGCGAAATGATTACGGGAGAGCCCTATCATCTATATAAACCATTTGTTTATAGGTCTACGCCCGTGTTGCGGGTCACTGATCAGACCAGCGATGAATTAATCAACATAAACGATACTGATGTCATCTCCACCGAAGGTTTTCAATATCCCGTGTATAGTCAATTCTTAACCTATAAAATTGACCTCATGACTTTTGAAAGGTATGAAAACCTAGACAGTGGCACACCTGTGGAAAGCCTTGTCCCCATAATAGATGGTCAATTGAACATCACGAACAACCTGGCACTTGATGACTCAGAAGAAATCAAACGGGATGATAATGATCAAAGTATCATACATTATACCTTCAGGGCGGGATTACCGTCTATCTCACCCCCCTTCACACGGAATATAGATATAAAATACACCATTAATGAAGTTGATTATCCTGCCGAGAATTATATCAAGGAAGGGATTATATTAGGAGGGCAATCAGATGGTAGTCAAACCTTTATTACCGCAGGCCCTGATATTCCTGAGATAATCCTAAGGGATCCCCCAGGGTCAGAAAGCTCAGCATCAATAGAATCTGGTGAAAGCATAACGTTTAATGTCAATTATGATGGTGCAGAAGGCGGTGGAGCTTCAGAGGACATTAAAGTTTTCGGAGGCGTAAAAACAGCGGGCGGTGGCGGTCTAGCTGGCCCCGTGATTGAAGCTCAGGCAGTGAATACACTTAATTTTGGGATTAGTGCTAAAGCGACATCAAAGGATGGAAAGAGCCTTACAAAAACATATACTTTCAATCAAACTATTTCAACAAGTGACGATATTAGGTTTGTGGGTGCTGATGGTGACCTGTATATAGGATATTCTAAAAATTATTTCTATGGTAAGTTTGATAATGTACAATCTTCAGAAAATCAAATAAATGGTGCTGTTGATCTTGTGCTGGAGAACACTGCTGGTGAAAAAGCTTATATATCAAAACAGAAGGCTATGTTCTTTGTAGAAGAACCTTCAGAAACTTTTTTTGTCTATTCTCAAAAGTATATCCTGGAAACTGTGATTCCAGAATTAGAATTGATCATTTCAAACATTGATAATGGGATTATAAGTGAAAATGACCCAGGAGTTCTTACAAAAGATGAATATCAACAACAGATCTATCTATGGCGCAAGACAATTTTAGAAAATGAAAGGAAGAAGTATCTAGCACTCAAGGATAGATCAGCAATTCAAGAAGGAATAGAAAATCAACTGGATAGTTATATTGAAGATATTACCAATGTTATAAGCGATGCAAATGTGGGAGTGGGGTATGAGAATGCCCTGCAAAATAAAATTGAACAATTTGAGGGGCTCAAAACTTTGCTGGATGAACAGTTTTATAAAAATGTGTCTTTTGATGATGGGGTAGGCGAGTTTTCTAGAAGTGTTGAAACAGTTGTTGTAAACGGGGATTCTTATGAATATAATGTTACTGTAGATGAATCCTTTGCATTGGATCTGGGATTTACATTCAATAAAGTGGGTCTTGTCAGCACAACAAGTGTTTTTTCAAACCAGGATTATAACGCCGCTTTAGAAACTGAAGATACAAAGACCACGACAGTAAATTATACCTTAAAAGATGGTGACCGGGATAATTTTTTAAGTGTGGATGTGGTTAATGCATTTGATGGCAACGGACCCATATTTTCAACCGTAGGTGGGGCAACTTCCTGTCCCTGGGAGGGCGAGGAGCTTTCCCATTTCTACAATCATTCCACGTATGATCCAGATAACAGTGTGGTAGAAGAACTGCCCGAAGATAAACGTGAGCAGCTCAGTTTTGCAACACAACAGGTTGAAGTACCCAGGATAAGCGTTGACGTTGCAGAAGTATTCAATGTGCCAGAAACAGATGCAGCAGAGTTTACATTATTGCTTGAAAACAATAGCGCTACAGAACTTGATATTTATTTTGACATCGTGGTGGATAACAGTACAAATCCCAACAGTGCAATCTTTAATATTAATCAAAATGGCACCGAGGTTTTTGTGCCTTACGGTAAAACCATAGAATATAAACTTACCCTGCAGAAATCCATAAGCGATGTATATGATTATGAAGATATAGACATCTATATCTTATCACAATGCGATCCATATAACACGTATGATTACACCACGGTTTCTGCACATTTCGTGCCCTCGTGTTCTAAGGTAAGCGTGCTTGCTCCCCTAGAAAACTGGACCTATAACAGGGATATTGCCTTTAATACAGATGGCACCACAAAACCCATGAACATAAATCTAGGTAATTACAGTACGGTTTTTAATGGATTTAAAAAGATTGACCTAGAATATAAGCTGGCCTCAGCACCTACATGGAACCGCCTGCAGACCTATTACACATCGCAGGCTTTTTATGACGAGGCTGATGCTGCAGGGGAGGATGAAATTACACTCATTACAGATGCCTCCGTGACATATCCCTTTGATATAGTTGCATTGCAACTTAATGATGGTGAATATGAAATACGGGCAAGGAGCACCTGTACAAATGGCACGGAATATATCTCTCAACCTATAAAGGGAAGGATAGACCTTTCATCGCCCAGGCGTTTTGGCACTCCTCAACCTATTGATGGTATCCTGGGTGCAGGAGAGGACCTTTTGGCAAGGTTCAATGAAAATATATTTTACAATTCAGCGGTATCGTCCATTGAAATTACTGGGCAAACAAATCAATTGCCCATCAATCATGAGGTTTCGGTTTATTTTGAAGGTCAAGACAATACCATGACCATTGAAACCCCCATGGTGACTGATGGTGATTTTGCACTGGAATTCTGGATGAACAACGCGACCACTTCCGCGCAAGCGGTAATAGCTAAACAGCAAGGTGGGTTTGAGATTAAGCTTGATGGCCCGGATATAGTATTTACCTATGGTGATAAAACAGCCCGTGGAGCTATTTCCAGAGACGGTTTGTTTCACCATTATACCTTTTCACTGGACAACGCAGGGGGTGAACTTATCGTGTATGAAGATGACCGCGTGGTAGGGGAAGGCTCGGGGATGGTGAATTCCCTTAATGGAAGCAACAACCCCATAATACTGGGGGGCAATAGTTTTAAGGGAAATATCAATGAGCTAAGGTTATGGCATAAAGCACTTTCTCTTGAGGATGCCTATGCTGCCATGTATGATAAATTGCAGGGCAATGAAAGTGGTTTAATAGGATACTGGCCCATGACTGAAGGCCATGGTAGTATTGCAAATGACCTTGCCCGCTTTAAAAATGCCATCATTACTGCTTCATGGGACATTAAGCCTAAGGGAAATTCCTATGATTTTAAAAATGGGCAATATCAACTTCTTGATAATACCAGCTTTGTACAATTGACCCCCACGATGGATGCCTCCATAACCTTCTGGGTAAAAACAGCAACACCGCAGCAAGCAACCTTGTTTTCTAACGGTAAAGGCGATGGTACAGATGTTATACAACCGGGTGGTTATGCAAACAAGTGGGCGATAAATATGACTTCTTCCGGTAAGCTTGAATTTGCCAGCGAAGGAAAATCCTATGTAGTAAGCCCTCAAAATATGGCAGATGATCAATGGCATCATGTGGCAATCCTTATCAATAGGTTGGGGTCCATGACAACATATCTTGATGATAAACAGGTTTCCTCACATCCTGTTGCAGATATTGGTGGTTTTTCGGGTAATAAGGTCTGGCTAGGAGCCAGGGGAAGTACTGACCTCGCGGGTATCGTTACCGTTGATCGTGAATTTACGGGTAAAATAGATGAGTTCCGCCTGTGGAATACCTTGAGGAACAGGGATCAGGTAAGCAGGGACAGATATAATGAAATGGATTTTGAAACTACTGGTCTTTTGCTTTACGCAAAAATGAATCAGCAAGATCCACCCACGGCCAATGGCCCTAGATATTATCATGCATTTAGCAATAATTCCGTGATACCCTCCAATGCTGTTTTAAGTAGCGGTGCCGTTAGTTATTCTGATGATGCACCGCCCATTAAACCGGCGCGGGACCTAATAAATTTCCAGGTAAACCATGTGATCAATCAAGATGAGGTAATACTTGAGCCTGTGATAAATAATTGGGCAGAGGTAGAAGGGCAGATTCTTGATATTACCGTACACCGCATGTTTGACAGTGCAAACAATATGCAGCAATCGCCCATCACCTGGACGGCCTTTGTGCAAAAAAATGATGTAGATTGGTTTGTAGATGGCTATCCAGAAGACATCATTGAACTTATACAGCAATCTGGTGAGTCGCAAACCTTCCAGGTTACGCTGGTCAATAGGGGAGGGCAAAATCAGCCCTACACTATACAAAACATCCCCAGCTGGCTCTCATTGAGTCGCAGCAGTGGGGTTTTGCCGCCCAGCAGCCAGGTCAACATCACTGCAACTGTGGATGCCTCCCTGGCCATAGGAGAGTATGAACAGGACCTGCACCTGCAATCAGATTTTGGTTATGACCAGCGCTTGCTCCTGCAATTGCGCGTCTTGGGTGATGAGCCAGACTGGGCGGTCAATCCAGAAGATTTTGAATATAACATGAACATCATAGGTAAAGTCCGGGTAGATGGGGAATTCTCAGAAGATGTCTATGATATGGTAGGCGCCTTTGTGGGCGATGAGGTACGCGGTTCAGCACATCTGGTATATGATGAAAACTATCAGCAATACTTTGCTTTTTTAACCGTGTATGCACATACCGCCACTGGTGAAGATGTGAGCTTTAAACTATGGGATGCCTCACGTGGGGAGATAGTGTACGTATCGCTCAATGCATCTGCGTTAGAACCTTTTATGGCAGATAAGATCCTGGGGTCGCTCAATGCCCCCGCCATCTTTGAAAACTCAGGCCTGGTGGAGCAAAAGGTGCATTTCAACAGGGGGTGGACGTGGCTCTCACTTAATGTGAACGATCCACTGTTCAATGACCTCAATACACTTACGGCGGGCATGACATTGGCCACGTCTGACCGTTTTATGAGCAGCTCTCCATCCTATCTGGAGACCTATTATAATGACGCGGGCCAGCCGCAAAACAGCACATGGTCAGGTACGATAAGTGCTAATGGCGGGCTCATGCCCACGCATATGTACAAGGCCTACATGGCCACGTCCCAGGACCTTGATCTCGTGGGGCCGGCAGTGGATATGCCATCATGGTCATTTTCCATAAAGCAAAACTGGAACTGGTTGCCCTATCCAGTAAGGAGCAACAATACCGTGGGTGAGGCCCTCTCATCATTTGCCGCCACTGAGGGAGATGTCATAAAATCACAGAATAAATTTGCGATTTATGATGCCCTTAACGGGTGGAGCGGTACGCTGCAATATCTTGAGGCCGGTAAGGGTTACATGCTCAAGTCTGCCACGCCACAAGAGTTTGTATATCCTTCCTTTTTAGGGCGCGAGATGCAACGTTTGCCTTACGGCGAAAATCAGCCTGATGTATTCTCCCTCAACGCCATGGAGCATAACATGAACGTGGTGGCCCTGTTGCCCGAAGGGTATAGCATACTGTATGCCTATGACAAAGATGGTGTGCTTAAAGGAAGGGCCACAAACCAAGGTGTGGGTGAGCTGCAGTTGAGCTTCTTGACCATCTTTGGGGATAAGGTAGAAGACATGCAGTTCTATCTTTCAAGTCCAGGGGATGATCCCATACCGGTCGATATGCATTTTGATTTTGTGCCTAACAAGGTGTGGGGCACGGTCATTGACCCCGTGCTCATCAACCTCTCCAGCCTTGCGGTTGAAGAAATGGGTATCACGGGTACCTATGTCTATCCCAATCCCTTTGATGAGGGCTTTGACCTCTCGATGCATTCCGTGATGGAACGGGAAATCGAAGTGAGCCTTTACTCTGTGGTGGGGCAGTTGATCAAGACCGATAAATTTTCGGCGAAAGCCGGAAAAAACACCTTTTCCCTATCACCCCAGGTCATGGCCGGTACCTACTTCTTGAAGATCAGGGCAGGCGACAGGGAGACAACCATGAAAATCGTGAAACGCTAATTATGAAGACTAAGAAAATGAAGACAATCATTTATATAATGGGGATTATTGTTCTAGGAGCGTTTCCCGCATATTCTCAAGCTCCCGCATGGAGCGTGAACGAGAATGATTTTGAATATACCATGTCGCTGGTTTCTTTTCTATCAATAGATGGGGATGTGCTTGACAGCGAAAACGACATGGTGGCGGCCTTTGTCAACGGTGAATGCCGTGGTGTGACCCATCTTGTACAGGCTCCCGTCAACGGAAGGTTTTATGGTTATCTCACCGTTTTTTCCAACACCAGTGGAGAGGTCATCGACTTTAAGGTCTATAAGGCTTCTACTGGTGAGGTACGCAATATAAAAGGGAACAGTGTTTTTGAAATCAATGCACATTATGGCAATCTTTTTCAGGCATTTAGCATTGCAGATCCTCAACTCAGTGCAGCAGCTGATTTTATGGATTTTTCGTTTGACGGCATTACCTCTGTTGACACACAGGTTGGTGATGGGGCCATTGAGGTGACCATCTATGATGACAATGATGTAATGAACCTCACACCGGTTTTTGAAGTGAGTGATGGCGCTGATGTATTTCTGGGCACAACACTACAAGTATCGGGAGGGCAGGCCATGAGCTTTAACAGTCCCATTGTTTATTCCGTGCGCTCTGAAAACGAGGCGGTGCTCAAAGACTGGAAGGTTACTGTTAAACTGGTAGAAGATGTGGTTGCCAGCGGCACGGCAACATTTTATAAAAAAGATGCCGTGTGCCATACCAATGGGGCAATCAAGGTCATGTTTAGCGTAGATAATGTCCCGGTGTCGCTGATGAGCAATGGCACAGTATACGCCACGGGAGTTATTGAGGATGGCGAGGTCGTTTTTGATGATTTACCTGAGGGAAGCTACAATGTAAAGGTAGGTAGCTATGATAAACCCATTGCAATATCCATGAACAATTAAAATGACTGAGATGAAAACAAGATTTATACTATTGATGTGCCTTTGCATACTGGCTTGTGGCAAGGATGATGATGAAGCATCATTTGCAAACTTATCAGTGAACGATTTATTTATTATAGATGCAAATGGAGATAGAATGGGCAGTCTGGACTGTCTAGATCCAGCTAAGGAATATTCTTTAGCGATATCTGTGGAGGCAGATAAGGCTGGCAATGCAAACGTATTTAATGTGGAGTTTTTTGTAAATGGTCAAGTACATGCAACATCTTTTACGAGGGCTGGTTTACAAAAGTTTTCTCTTCAGTTGCAAGAGGGTAAAAATACCATACGCATAGCCAGTACCTATTTTACCTTAACGGGAAATGCGATATTACAAGAAGATTTTGAGCTTGTCCCTTGATAGAATATGATATGTTTTGGATAAAATGGTCGGTTTTTAACCGACCATTTTTTTGTTTGATAACCTCGGGGATAAAAATAAGCGTATTTTTTACGTTTTATAACGAAAACGATGTATATTTAACCCACTTAAATCCATTTAGTCAGCATAAAATTTTTTGATTATGAATAAATTACGATATGGCCTGATCACAACACTACTACTGTGCCTGGGCATTGTTTCTTGTAAAAACGAGAAAAAAGAAGATAAAAACATGACACAGGAATCTTCAAAGCCAGAATATTTATATGCCCAGAAGATAGACTCAACAGCTTTTGAAAAGACCATTGATTCTATTGAGACCAGGCTATATACCATAAAAAATGCAAACGGTCTGGAGATAACCTTTACAAACTGGGGGCAACGTCTAGTAACGCTCTATACCCCGGACAAGGATGGTAACTTTGATGATATTGTGCTGGGTTTTCCCACACTGGATGGCTATATGAATGCCAGCGAAGTCTATATAGGGTCAATGGTGGGGAGGTATGGCAACCGCATTGCAAAGGGTAAATTCTCCATAGGTGACAATGACTATACCCTAGCCACTAACAATGGGGAGAACCACCTGCATGGTGGCGGGCCCAAGGCCTTCAACAAAGTACCGTGGAATGCTGAGCAGATCAATGAGCATGAACTCGTTTTTACCCGTCTCTCACCAGATGGCGAAGAAGGGTATCCCGGTAACCTTGAGGTACGTGTAGAGTATAACCTTACTGATGATAACGAGCTTGTGATCAATTATTATGCAACGACAGACAAGACAACACCGGTCAACCTCACCCACCATAGTTTCTTTAACCTTACGGGAGAAGGAAGCGGGGCTTCGGTCAACGGAAACCTACTGACCATAAATGCTGATAAGTTTACACCGGTTGATGCCGGGCTTATCCCCACGGGCGAGTTAAGACCTGTTGAGGGTACCCCATTTGACTTTAGGACCGCAAAGCCCATAGGTCAGGATGTAGATGCTGATAATGAACAGCTCAAGATGGGCAAAGGGTATGACCACAACTTTGTGCTCAATGATGAACCTAAAAATAACGACGGACTCACTTTTGCAGCTAAGGTGGTTGATCCCATAAGCGGTAGGACGCTAGAGGTATATACTGATGAACCTGGCCTACAGTTTTATGGAGGTAATTTCCTTGATGGTTCTGATAGCGGGATTGCGGGCAAGCCATATAAATTTAGGACAGCATTTGCACTGGAGACCCAGCACTTCCCAGATTCACCTAATCAGCCAGATTTTCCGTCAACGCTCTTAAAACCAGGGGAGCAATACGCATCAACCTGTGTTTACAAATTTGGCGTTGAGAAAAACGCCCAACAGTAAATCATAGAAAGCCAGACAATGAAAAAACAGGTTTATATATTTATGGTTTTGGCGTTAAGCCTTACAGGTTTTAACGCATTCGCTCAAGGCGAAAGGTGGAGCATTGCAGAAGCTGAAGAATGGTACAATAAACATGAATGGCTCAATGGAGCTGACTTTGTGCCCAGTACCGCGATCAATCAGCTTGAGATGTGGCAAGAAGAAACCTGGGATCCAGAAACCATCAAGAGAGAACTGGGCTATGCCTCAAAAATAGGCATGAACGTGATGCGCGTTTACCTGCATAGCCTGGCCTACAAGGCAGACCCTGATGGTTTTAAGGACCGTATGAACCAGTACCTTGAAATTTCTGATGGATTGGGCATAAAGACCATGTTCGTGATTTTTGACGATGTATGGAACGCCACCCCAAAAATAGGAAAACAACCAGCCCCCAAGCCCGGGACCCACAATTCAGGATGGGTGCAAGACCCTGGCAATCCAGCCTCAAAAGAAGAAAAGAACTTCCCTGCCCTTGAAAAATATGTGACCGATATCATGACCACCTTCAAGAACGATAACCGGGTACTATTGTGGGACCTGTATAACGAACCAGGAAATTCCGGCAAGGGTAACGAGAGCATGCCCTTGCTCAAGGCAGTCTTTAAATGGGCCAGGGCAGTTGATCCATCCCAGCCCATCTCGGCCGGGATATGGAGCTGGCCACTAGAAGACCTGGGCGCGGTACAGGCACTTAACTCAGATATCATAACCTATCATCACTACGGCCCGCCCGAAGAGCACCGCGAGGTGATACAGCTTTTAAAGACCCATGGCCGCCCCATGATATGTACAGAGTATATGGCGCGTACGCGAAATAGCCGTTTCTCCAATATCATGCCCGTGCTCAAAGATGAGAATGTGGGCGCGATAAACTGGGGTCTTGTCAATGGAAAGAGCAATACAATCTACCAGTGGGATACCCCCATAGACAGTGGTGCAGAGCCAGATGAGTGGTTTCACGACATCTTTAGAAAAGATGGAACCCCATACCGCCAGGATGAAGTGGACATGATCATGAAGCTCAACGGAACAAAAAAATAGTAAACAGCAACCTAATATATAATGAAGAAGACTAACCTATTACTCCTATTCTTCCTTGTAAGTACAATTTCATTTGCACAATGGAAACCACAGGGAGATAAAATAAAAACCGAGTGGGCAGAAAAACTGACCCCAGAAAACGCCTGGAAAGAATACCCCAGGCCCATAATGAAAAGAGAAGAATGGCAAGACCTCAATGGCCTGTGGGATTATAGTATCACAAAAGCAGGCAGTGCAAAACCAGCAGGTTTTGATGGCAAGATACTCGTTCCCTTTGCGGTAGAATCTTCACTTTCTGGCGTTATGAAAGAAGTGGGCAAAAACAATGAACTGTGGTATGAAACCTCGTTCACGGTTCCCGCCGGCTGGAATGGTAAGAAGGTGCTACTGCACTTTGGCGCTGTAGACTGGCGTGCAGATGTATGGATAAATGATGTCAAGATAGGTAGCCATGAAGGCGGTTTTGACCCATTTTCTTTTGACATAAGCCCATTTCTTAAAGCAGGTCAACAAAAACTTACGGTCAAGGTCTGGGACCCATCTAGTGATGGGCCACAGCCCCGTGGCAAACAGGTCATCAAGCCAGAGGGTATATGGTACACCCCGGTAACGGGCATATGGCAAAC
>CEQG01112385.1_pt1 | contig 18480 bp, 11 predicted proteins | sample 350301 | NCBI WGS metagenome assembly CEQG01 (sample SAMEA2621242, study PRJEB7988) | marine metagenome | isolation source: saline water (ENVO:00002010), including | reverse complement strand
AGGCATACCTTGCAGCCAACAGAAAAACGGAGAAGCCGGTGGTACATATCTCACTCAATCCTGATCCTGATGATAGGGTGAACAATAACGATTATAAAGCTATTGCCAAAGACTACATGGAAAAAATGGGCTATGGTAAACAACCCTTTATTGTATTTAAACATAATGATATTGAGCGTAGCCACATTCACATTGTAACAGTCTGTGTGAACGAAGAGGGACGGAAAATCTCCGATGCTTTTGAAAAAAGAAAATCTATGGCAGCCTGTAGGGAACTGGAACACAAGTACAACCTAAAAAACGCTGTTGAGCAAAAGCAAAACCGAACCGAGCCTGTTTTTAAGCCGGTCAATTATAAAGCAGGCGATATTAAAAGCCAGATGGCAGCTGTCATTCGTTACCTGCCGAAATACTATCAATATACAACACTCGGCACTTATAACGCATTGCTTTCATTGTTCAACGTTACTGCCGGAGAAGTAAAAGGCCAATACAATGGGACAGCCCGGCAGGGACTAGTCTATTTTGCGCTGAATGAAAAAGGAGAAAAAGCAAGCAACCCATTCAAGGCTTCATTGTTCGGAAAAAGTGCTGGTCACAAAGAGTTGCAATCTCATTTTGAAAAATCTAAGACACAACTACAAAATAGCCCCTCCAGGTCAATACTCAAAACCACCATTCAGAAAACGATACTAGCGACTAAAAATGAAACAGAATTTAAAGCAGGTTTAAAAGAACTCGGCATTAATACGGTTGTCCGCCGAACAGCTGATAACCGAATCTATGGGATTACATTCATAGACCATCAATCACGTTCAGTGTGGAACGGGTCACAGCTTTCTAAAAACCTAAGCGCAAGCACTTTTAATGAATGGTGGAATAACGGTAACAAAACGGAAATACATTTACCAAATCAGAATGATGTAAAATCGGCCAATATAAATCCTGCAATTGGACATAACATAATTTCAGAAAATGAAAAGATCAATCCAAACTTATCTGAGGCTGCCAATGCTATGGCAGATATTTTTGGAGGTTTGCTGCCGCAAACGCAAGGTGAGGATTATGAAGAGGAGGCATTTGCGCGGCAAATGAAAAAGAAGTCAAAAGGATTGAGGAGATAGACGGACTATCTCACTAAAACATCTTGCCGTTTTACAGCGGAGCGACACAGGAGCATCACTGTAAATTGGCAATACCGAACTAAAAATTAAAAGGCTTTCCCGACGAAGGAAGGGAGTGCCTTTTGGTTTAATCCGGTCCATAATGATGACAAAGAAAGTCATACAATTCCATAGATAGACGATTAGTTTCTTTCAATAAAGTAGATACTTACATTCAATATAATGCTGCGGAATTAGTAGCACCGATATAATTAATGGAGGTGAGATATGAAAGAGCAAAAGGAGAAAAAAGTTACGATTTTCAGAAAATCATTATGTGGATTTTCGGAAAATCCACAGTCAACTCCATGTAAAATACATGAGATTAACACTGAAATTGAGCAACATAAAGAACAGGATTTTGTAAATTTGATGATTGACATTATTGTCTCTATGACACTAAAACAATTATATGAAGAGGGCGATTAGATATTTAAGATTTAGCCAGCTTGGGCAAAGCAATGGTTCTATTGAACGACAGGAAATGTATACTGATCAATACCTGCAATACAACAATATCCAACTGGTGGATACTTTTATTGACAGGGGTAAAAGTGCCAAGACTTTTGACAGACCCGACTTCATAAAATTACAGGCATTTATAGCCAAGCACTACAAATCGGTAGACTACCTACTAGTTGACCAGCTTGACCGCTTTAGCCGTGATGCGGGCGAAGCCATGAACATGGTAAAACAGTTCCAAAGAAAATACAGCATACAAATCATTAGCGTTACCGAAGGGATTATTTTCGACTACGATACGCCGGGAAGCTTTTTCAGGGCAGGCCTACAATTACTGCTTGCCGAAGAGGACAATATTAACCGCAGTATAAAAGTGCGTGGTGGCCTGTATACAGCCCGTGCAAAAGAAGGCCGTTTCCTTACCCGTGAAAAACCTTTCGGCTACGTAAAAGTTGGGGAAGGCAAACAACGCCACCTCGAAGTAAATGAACTTGAAGCAAAGGTGGTGCGCCAAATCTATGATATGTTCCTTCGTGATGTACCGCTTTATAAAATTAAGGAAGCGGCCTATAAAATGGGATTTGACAGAAAAGGCAATATGGCTATAGAACGCGTATTGGCAAACCCTGTTTATGCCGGGCTTGTACGTGTTGAAGCGTTCAAAGATTTACCGGGAGGGCTTTTCCCTGCCGTCCATGAGCCAATTGTCGATAAAGCAACCTGGCAGATGGTACAATCCAAGATAAAAAAGGTTGACAAGGTTAAAGTAGTTGTTGATGATGAAATACCATTAAGAGGTGTAGTGAAATGCCATTGTGGTGTACCGCTTACGGGCGCCCCATCAAGGGGTAAATCCGGCAAGTATTTTTACTACTATAAATGCAAGCATTCAAAACATAATAACATTAGTGCTATCAAAGCACACGAACAATTCCTGAATGCCTGTAATCTTATGAGCATCCCTGAAAAAAATATAAAAGAAATCCGTACGGGGTGTTATGCTTCTATTGAAGAGGAAATGAAAACCAATAAGAAAAAAGCTGTTGAGAAGAAGCGAGAACTGGAAGAGGTAAAGCAACGCTTACACGCTGTTGAGGAAAAATGGTTTAAAGACGAAATAAACAAAGATACCTATGACAGGTGGTATTCAACCTACAGCGACCATATATTGAGCCTTACAGCCGCCGTAGAGAGGTTGAGTATAAATCCGGATAAAGCTTTTGAGTTATTGGATAACAACCTTGATATGTTGAGCGATATACGATATATCTATGATAAGGCTACAACATTGCAGAAACGCGAGTTTGTAAATAAGGTGTTCGACGGCAATTTGTACTATCGGGAGGGTATCTATCGAACACCTACGATGCTCGACCTTTTATCGCACAATGCCAGTAAAATGGAGGAAAAGGGGTACTTGATATACAATAAAAAAAGGGATAATCTTTCGACTATCCCTCAAAGTGGGCGATGAGGGATTCGAACCTATTTTCAAAACCCAAGTCAATGCTGTATTTTTTGAATTTCCAAAAGCCTTATTGCCATGAAATTGCCACAAATCAACTAAAATTCATCTAAAACAAGCCTGCTTAAATTGAATATGAAATGCAAAATAACTAACTATACTCAAAGTATTTATTCTGCAAATATAATATAAAATTTTACAGTTTAATTGGTAAAAGCATAAACATGCAACTTAGATGGAGCTAAGAAATCTAAATTCGATTCTTCTTGAAATTCTCAGCTTGTTCTAATACATTTTTGTAGACATCATCTTGTGTTATTGGAGGATATCCAAATTGATGGAGCTTAACAATAATATCCATTTTTAGTTGCGCTTTAATGTCATCACGTTCGCTCCAATCGGGATATTTAGCTGTGTCATCAACTATTTTTTTTATTTCTTTAGCCAGCTCACGCATTTTTTCCTTATCAAATTCAAAACCGTACTGATTACAGATCATATCTAGGATATCATAGAAAGCCTTTTCTTCATAATCAATCCCCAAGTCTTCAAATGAGGCCATTTCCTGCCGAAGCTTAAGAATCAAATCTAAAATCTGTTCAGAAGTATCGGCTTGTATTCCATCGTAATCTAAAATATCACGTTCACTACGTTCATTATATCTATCAATAATACTTTGTAATTTTTTTGAAAACTCAGTTCCTTTAACTTTATTAACTTTTTTAAAGTCATTTATTGTCTCTTTCAGTAAACGTTCTAATATTTTAATTTTAGTATTTGGTAATTCTATATTCGAAATTCGTTCGATAAATTTATCGTTGAACAAATCAATAGCATTAGCTTTATTGTCATCCAATTTAAAAATCTCCTCTACACCTTCTGAAATTATTGCATCTTCCATCATCTTCTTTACTTTCTCATTCATTTGAGCTGTATCCGGAGCTTCTCCTTTTGTCAACTTTACAACTATAGACTTTATGGCAAAGTAATAATGAATTTCATCGACTTGATCCTTAGAAAACAAATCAGCTCCGCTTACCAAATTGTAAGCGGCTTTTAATTTTTTTGTAACGTTTATAAAAAACTTCTCAGAATTTTCAGTGACCAATACTAGTTCTGATGCACGGTTCAAGCATTGAAGTTGTTCTACGGGATTTCCATTATAATATAAGCTATCGTCAAATAAATGGAAGAATTTACGAAGTAATTCCATCTGATCTTTTACCACAATGACAGCTTGTTCTAAATCTTCGAAATCATCTTCGGCAGTTGTACCATTAAATAGTCCTAAGGCATGATTCAAGTTTTTTTTAATCCCAATATAATCCACTACAAGACCTTTATCTTTGCCTTCAAATTTTCTATTCACCCTCGAAATTGTCTGTATTAGATTATGTGTCTGTAATGGTTTGTCTATATAGATGGTGTCTAAAAACGGTACATCAAAACCGGTCAACCACATATCTACTACAATAGCTATCTTAAAATTAGAGTGAATCTGTTTAAACTGGCGATCTAATTCTTTGCGTTCATCTTTATTGCCTAATAAGTCCCATAATTCTTTTTCGTCATCTTTATTGCGGGTCATCACCAACTTCACATGCTCTAATGGCTTTACTTCTTTCTTTTCTTTTTCTGAAAGTTTATCTGAAACAATCTTTTCATTCCAGTTAGGGCGTAAGGTTATAATTTGAGAAAAAAGTTTATACGCAATTTCTCGATTTGCACATACAAACATTGCTTTTCCAGCAACCGTTGCATTCTCCTCCAAACGGTTTTCATAATGTTGTATAAAATCCTTTGCGATGGCTTGGATTCGATCCGGATCAGACAGAACTGCCTCCATTTTTGCAATTGCATTTTTACTCGCTTCTACATGATATTCAGTAGCTCCTTCTGCTACCGCGTTTTCATAATATTGTTCAATCTCAATCACCTTTGCGTTATCAAGATTGATTTTTGCAGCTCTTCCTTCATATACCAGGCGAACCGTAATTTCGTCGTTGACAGACTCAAACATTGTGTATGAATCTATCACACCTCCAAAAACATCTAAGGTTTTATCAATTGGCGTACCTGTGAATCCAACATAAGTAGCATTTGGTAGTGAATCGTGAAGATATTTAGCAAAACCATAAGATTTCTTGACACCTTTATCATCGATTTTTACTTTCAAATCGAGGTTGACCTGGGAGCGGTGAGCTTCATCGGAGATACAAATGATGTTATTTCTATTGGATAAAATGGCATCATCTTCGGCAAACTTTTGTACCGTGGTTAGAAAGACTCCGCCACTTTCTCTTCCCCTTAAGCGCTCTCGTAAATCTTGGCGAGAAGCAATATTTACAATGTTTTCATCTCCGATAAAACCTTTTGCGTTAATGAAATCTTTAGATAACTGATCATCCAAATCGGTACGGTCGGAAATAATAATAATTGTTGGGCTTGAAAATTGGGTGGAGCGCATCAGCAAGCGGGAAAGATACAGCATAGTAAAACTCTTCCCGCAACCAGTTGCCCCAAAATACGTTCCTCCTTTACCATCACCTCCAGGTTTACGATGTGCTAATATGTTTTGATACAGCTTGTTTGCTGCATAGTATTGAGGATATCTAGTTAAGATCTTTACTTCCTTTTTTGAGGAATCGGGAAATAAAACGAAATGATGGATAATGTCACAAAATCTTGTTTTATTAAGCATACCATGAACTAGAGAAGTGGTAGTTTCTATACCGAACAATGCTTTTTTCTCTTCCCCCGTTATCTTATTCCACCCATAGAAGAATTCATAAGGGGAGAATATGGTACCTGCCTTATTGTTTACTCCGTCACTTATTACGCAAAACACATTGTACTTTAAAAGCTCTGGTATATCACGGCGATAACGAACAGTTAGTTGCTTGTAGGCATCATGAATGGTAATATCTTCCTCAATGGTGGTTTTGAACTCAAATACCACCACAGGAATTCCGTTTATATACAAAATTAAATCAGGAATACGCAATTCAGTTCCCTGTATCTCCAGTTGATTGACAATCTTATAGCTATTTGCTTTCAGCAATGTATTAGGATCAATATCAATATACCTAATATGTAAATCTTTTTTGGCTGGATTATTACGTTTGAAAATAAAACCGTCTGCTAATAACTTACATATGTATTTATTAGAATCGTATAGATTGGAGGCTGATTGAAAAGCAATTTCGTTAATAATGCTTTCTAATTCTACTTCTTCTAAATCCTCATAGCGAGCAGATAAAAATGAATAAAGATCTTCTCGAATCAAAACTTCTTGATTCGAAGTGCGCTCCATAGTTTTTCCATTCAGGTACTCATAACCTTCCATTTCTAGAAGGCTTATAAAGGCTTGTTCAAGTTGGGATTCGGTATACTTCATCTACTATTCCTCCGTTTTTCGTTTTGCTTTTCTGACATCAAGTAATTTAGCCAAAGTTTCAAACTGAGGGTTATCTTCTCGCTTCTCATTTAATAAATTTCTAAATCCTTCTTTATCAGATTGAGTTGAACTTTTATACAATTTTTCCACAGAATCAGAATTGGAAATTAGTAAATCAATAAACTTACTGTCAGACAAAAATTCATTTTTAATTATTAGCCTAAATATATCAGTTTGATTAGCTAACAAATCGTACTTAATGAAATATGGTAGAAGTTTTTTTACCATATCCAAATCCAACGCTATTTTGGAATTCAGCACTTCATCTCTAATATTTTTAAGACTATTAATTATAGATAAAGAATTACTGTTTGATTCATAGATTTCTAAAATGCGCCACCTTTCTTTTGTAATTTGATGTCCTTTTTTTAAATTTTCAACTAGTTTACTTTCAAAGGCATCAAGCGATGTTTGGGTAAGATTCTGTAAATCTATCTGATCAAAATATTTATAGTGCACATCTGTTTCACCGTCAAAAACTGTCTCATATCCTTCTCTGTCTAAATCTTTAAAATCCCGGTTGAAAACCTCAGAAAAATCTTTTGCTATTCTTAATTCGGCGTTTTTAATGCAATCTGTAATAAAAATGTCATCCAGTTCATCAACATCTAATTTTGTTTTATCAATTTTCCATTTATTTAATTCTAAGAGTAGTTCATTATCTTCAATAAGCAAACTGGTTTTAATTTCTTGATAGTTCTTAACCAACTTCATAATATCTGCTCTTTTCTCTAAAGCTGAGTCTGCAAATAGTTGCAATATTATCTGTTTGTATAATTGTGAATCTGTAAAGTATTTTGATTTTAATAGTAAATCATCATAAGTGATATACTGTAATATTATGGAACTAATTTTTTTGGCTTTATTTTCATCATTCGTACTTAAAACATCTTGAAAATGACTTTGGTATGATGAGTTAAAATTTTCAGCTTTAGCAATTCTCATAGCAATTAACTCGTTGATAATTGGCAGATCTGAAGTAGCGTAATTCATGTGAAGACGATATATCCTAGAATCATCCAATATGTCCTTTAAATCTCCAGTTTTTGTGGAGACTTCCTTAATCTTTATGAAAACATCATTCGAAGACTGTAATGTATTTTGGTCTATGAATGTGTTTAAATTACTTTTCAATACTTCTTTATATTTCTTAAAATCGTAAGTTCGTGGAAGGGCATCTGTATTTTTAATCTTTAAAATTTCCTCAATACTTAATTTTGAAAGATATGTGTCTAAAGAACTGTAATTTGTAGATAATTTATATTTATCATGATCGTTACCACTGTACTCGATTAATTTAATGTAGTTTTTCTCAGAAATCGTGTGGTTAGTGATTAAGCCTAATATTCTCTCCTCTTTTAAATCAATACATAAATCATCAATTAAGTCAATATAATGTTCTATATTAGAATCATCAATCAGATTAAAATATCCCTCCAACATATCGCTTAAATATCGGTTGTCAGAAATATTTTTAAGCAATGTTATTTGCCAATCATCTATTTTTAATTTATTCACAGCTTGTTCCCTCTGTGAAACCTTATTGTAAAATAAATTCCAAGCTTGATTAAGGTGTTGTGTAGATACTTTTGCTCCCTCACTTATTGAAGCCAATGTAATAATTGGATTTTCAAAGACCTCTATTTCTGATATTGTTGAAACAAAAATTGAATCAATAAAGTCTGAGTCACAAATAGAATTAAAATGTTCCGTCTCATTTTTTATAAGAGCTTCTTTTAATTCCTGTCTATAAATTATTTCAATAGCATTCTCGACATCTATATGATAAATAATTGCGGTCAATTGCTTTGCATAATCAGGATCATTATTATAAAACGACGTCAATCCCCCCAATATATGTTTAAAGTCTGTAACAGCTTTCAACGGGTCTTTAAGTATTTCATCTTTTTTTAATACAAAGATGGCTATATATCTTTCCTTAAAGTTTATATCCAATAGCTTAATAGTTAGAATTTCATTTATAAATGAAATGATTTCTCTTGGTGTTATTCTTCTATTTAAAAATTCGTAAACCTGAACAACTAATTGAAATTCTTCCTCATTGTAAATATTAAAGGCTTTTTTCCATTGGTCTCCAAAAAACTTTTTCCAATTAGACATGATAGGTAAGGTGATTCTAAAAACAATATCAAATGTTTTATTTACGTAGTCATCTCCAAATTTATTATCATTACCATTTAAATCTTTAAAAGCATTTTGAACATGTTCTCTATCAAAAGGTATTATTACTCTGATATTAGAGTATTTTTTCTCTGCAAAGAAAATATGTATTGATGACCAAATATTTAAAATATGCTGTCTAGGGAGTCTGTCAAAATTATCAAATACAATAACAATTTTTTTGTCTAAATCTTTATCAATATCCTCCATCCAATTCTGGAAATCTCGCACTGACGGCTGATCTTCAGAAATAGTTTCAATCTTGGTTTCTTCTTTTTGTTTATTTGTATAAACTTGGAAAGTTTCTTCTGCTGATAATTTAAAAGCTTGCCAAAAACCGCTATTATTAATCCAATTTTTAACCACGTTCCAAATATAAATTCCAATAACAATCAGAATAGGAAAAGTTACTAATACTATTTTCCAAAATAATTTTTTTATTTCAAAGAAATCAGACATTGAATCTTTAAAAACGTTAACCGTGGGAATATATACTATTGATAACAGACTAAAAATGAACCCTACACTTAAATAAGGTTGATTTATAGTCGTAGTTTCTTTTGATTTAGCTAGTAGAAACTTTAATTTATTTTCCCAGATGCTTTTACTACCCTTTTTTAATATACCTTTTTCTTTTTTTATAAAATCAGTAAGTTCAACTAAGATTGACTTCCTTTGTTCATCTTCTTGATGCCCCCATACATCATAAACAAAGAATTTGTGAGTACTTTCAAGTTTCTTTTCTACTAATCTAACCAAATTACTTTTTCCTGAACCCCATTCTCCATCAATACCAATGATTTTAAATTCTGGCTCATTTATTACCCTCTCACTGATAACTTCAGCTATCTTATCCTGGGATTTGTTTTCAAACAAGTCTTCTCCTAATGGCTGATTTGTAAGAAACTTGTATGGGTCTTTGGTGGTAGAATTATCTTCCATATTTGATTCTTTTTATTTTGGTTTGTCAATATCTAAGCATACTTTTAGTATAGCAACTTCGTAATGTAATAGATTTATGTTAGTTTTATCCTACATATCCTATCAACATTCTCATCCGATTTATTCAATTCTCTTAACTTTTTTACCGACAGCCTGTAGGGATGTTTTCTATCAGCTGGTAAATGACTACACGACTTATTAAAAACTAATTCTCCAGTGCCATTATAAATTTCTTCAAAACTACCATCCTGCCTGAGCTGAATAGCAATAAAATATTTTGGCTTTCTTTCTAAATCCTTTGTGAAATAGAAATATTTATTAAAAGAGGCTTTAATCTGAATCTGTTTATCCTTACAACCTGTTACAAATCCATCATGGGTATGGTTGTTATCTCCATAAAGAGTCAAACCATAAGATTCAGCTACTAAAACTTCACCTACATCACCAACAAGTTTCCCATCCAGCGTAAATTTTTTATTATGCTGTTTATATTTATCTTTTAATGTTTCAATTGCTCCAAATAAAACTTCAAGTTCCTCACGCATACTCCAGCTGATTTTTTTGCAGGGTAGCAAGCCTAGATAACATCAAGTTTTGTAATTTAGTGAGTTGAATATTTTGTCTTTTTATGGAATCAATCAATGTATAATATGGTTTTACCTTATCTGAAAATTCATTCATAACAACATCTTTAGCTTTTATAATTTTAATGGCACTTAGATCTTTTATTGGTAACTGTGGCACCGCTGAACCTGAAATATACTTTTCAATCTGCTTGGTAAATTCAGAAGACTTCAATAATGTATACAAGAAAGCTGCTTTAATCTTAGGCCTTAAAATCAACATGCCAGAGTTAATTCTAATATTCTTTATTTCAATCTGTTCAGAATATAAAGCAATATTTCCGACTGTTCCCCTCGATGTCAGCACGATATCATTAGTATTTAATTTTCCCTTCCTGAGTGATTCATCTTTATCCTTTGTGATGTAGCTGCATACGGAAAAGTCAAAACCAATTTTTGTGACATTTCCTGCATTGAGAAATAAGCAATATTCATTTTTGTGAAAATCGGATTGAGTTGGATAGTTCGAACCTCTATCACCATCTATAAATACACAAATTTCACTTAGAGTTGTAACTTTCCATCCCTTAGGGATTTCTTTTTCAAGTTCTTCGTTCCAAACCATTTTATCACCGGACGACTTATAAGGTTTGCCCCTTTCATCTGGAAATTCAAAATCCACAAACCAATGTTTGTACAATGCTTGAGCACTAGCTTCCAACGTTGTACAAATTTGCTCGTTGACTTTTATTTTGTCGGTTATAATTTGGTATTGCGCTACGATTTGTCTTTGCTTATCAATTGAAGGTACAGGAAGTTCCATCGCACAAAAATCTTCCCATTCAAGACTTCCTCTTACACCGCCAACCGCATGAAAGCAAGCTTCTCGGTCGAATTCAGGTCGTGAGAACCATAACATCAAATAATCAGGTAAGATTTCATTTTCATCTTTGACCTCAAAAATTGGGTATGCTTGCGAGATAATTGCAACATCTATGTCTTTTAGTAAAGCAACTGGCATTTTTTTGTCTCTTCTAACTTGCATTATGCTACAAGCAAATTGATTTTTTCGAATCAATTTGTAATTGCTCATATCTGTCCCTATAGTATTGGCTACTGACTGAATAAATTTTTTATTTATAGTTAATCCTAATAAGGCCTCGACTTTTAAGTCTTTATTCCTAATGTCGACTAACTGGATTAGATCACCAATTTTTTTATAAATCATAACCTAATTCTTTAAAGACATTGCTTACTTCAGATTTTAATTGTTCTTCTTGTAGAAAAAGCTTTTTTAAATCGTCCTGTAACATTTTCATGTGATCATTATAATCCAACAGCTCGTCACGATTAACAAATTCAATATATTTACTTGGTACCAGAGAATAATCTTTTCTACGAATTTCTTCTAACTTTGCTGAATATGAATATTCTGGAATGTCTATATATGTAGTTTTCCAGTCCTTCTGCTGCCAGTTATGGTAAGTTAACGCAATATTTTCAATCTCCGATTCGGAAAACTGAGTATACTTCTTTTCAAATGGTTCTCCCTTTTGGCGTAAGTCCATAAACAAGACTTCTCCTTTTCGGCTTCGGTAATTTTTCAGGCCATCGCTGACTTTTACTTGATGTTCCGTTTTATTCCGATTTAGAATCCACAGTGTTACTGAAATATTAGTTGAATAAAACATATCCTGTGGCAAAATTACAATCGCTTCAACTAAGTCATTTTCTATAATCTGTTTGCGTATTTTGTATTCTTCGCCACCTCCTGACAAAGCGCCATTAGCCAGGATAAATCCGGCAACACCATTTTGTGATAATTTTGAAATTATATTCAAAATCCAGGCATAGTTAGCGTTGGATTTTGGAGGGACTTCGTATCCTGCCCAGCGGGGATCATCAATTAATTCATTATCAGCACGCCAATCTTTTAAATTAAAGGGAGGGTTAGCCATTATAAAGTCAGCTTTTAATTCCTTGTGTTGGTCATCACCAAAAGTATCAGCTGCTTTTGCACCTAAATTTGAGGAGATACCACGGATAGCTAAATTCATTTTGGCAAGCTTATACGTGGTATTGGTAAGTTCCTGTCCGTAAATCGAGATGTCCTTTTTATTTCCTTTATGTTTCTCAATAAATTTCAACGACTGAACAAACATACCACCGGAACCACAAGAAGGGTCATAAATTTTTCCTTTGTAGGGCTCTATCATTTCCGCAATCAGGTTAACAATTGATTTTGGTGTGTAGAATTCTCCTTTTCCTTTTCCTTCAGCTATGGCAAATTTGCTCAAAAAATACTCATATACGCGCCCAACTATATCATGTGACTCGTCTTTAAGAGTATCAATGTTGTTGATAGTATCCAGCAACGCTGAAAACTTAGACTGATCAAGTCCTAAGCGAGAAAAATAATTATCAGGTAGCGCGCCTTCTAACGATTTATTAGTACGCTCTATAATTTTTAACGCAGAATCTACTTTTAGCGTAATATCTTCCTGTTTCGCATTTTCAATTATATATGTCCAGCGTGATTCTTCTGGAAGATAAAATACATTCTCAGCTTGATAGAATTCAGGAATATCCAAGAAGGCTTCTTTACCTTCAGTAATTAATTCGTTTCGACGTCTTAAAAACTTATCGTTGGCAAACTTGAGGAATATCAAGCTAAGTACAACGTGTTTGTATTCTGAGGGTTCTACAGAGCCGCGTAATTTATTTGCTGAGTCCCAAAGTATTTCTTCAGTACTTTTGGTTTGGGTTTTCTTTGCCATTAAGAGAAATATTTTTGGTTGTAAATGTAACGAAGGATTACGTATTACAGAAAGAAAAGTGATTGAAACAAAATTACTCTAATCTTATTTTATACGAACTGCAAGGAAGATACTGAAATTAAAGGGCGTCCCATTCAATGTCTTTCACAGATCTGATCCATATGATGATGCAGCTGAAAATAACTATATACATTTTCGGTATCCTCTTCTCAAAAGGAAGCTGTAATTACGGCCATAGATGCCATTATTGCAAGCGAAGGGCTGGAAGAAATCATTATAAAAATCTAAATATTCATATCGTTGCCTGAAACAATATGTACATCAAACGATTTCTCATAGTTGCCAATGGGTGCCTTTTTTTTGTTACTTATATTAATTTCATCTGTAAAGCCTAGACCATTTTGGTAGTGCGCATCGAATATGCTCGACATGCGGATGTCGGTAGCATAGTAATCTTCAGACTGGGTCGCATAATTTCTGAATTTGTGTTGTGCGTTAAGGAAGAGCCCACACATTTCAAGCTCATCGCTACAGATCAGCCTTTCATGGAAATATTCCCTGTATTCAAGGTAGTTCATGAAATTGTGCAGGGCAGATTTTTTTTTAATTTTCAACAATCCAAGCAGGAAGATTTCAAGATCGTCGATACAGACAGACCATGGATATAGTCTTTCTTCGTCTTTGGATAGTAATTCAGATAAATTGGTCTGTATGGATCCATATTTATGTTGCGTAACAATTATGGAGTACCAGTTCCGAATTTTTTCAGGTTTGATTTCACATAATAATTTATTGGTCTTTTCTTCATAAATATTAAAACTGTTTCCAGCCTCAAGCGCATCCTCCATTCTCTTGCACTGATCGTATGCCTTTTGAATACCTCCTTTAAAATCTGACTTGATCTTATCAAAAGCTTTAATAGGATCCCGCATTGGTGCACGGAATTTAAAATCCTTAATTTCTATTATAAGAGCAATATCTTTATAAAGGATCAGTAAATCCTGTTCCGCACGGTTGCTCTTATCAAAGTAAAATGTCTGAAAATAAGAAGCATCTGACTTAAAAAAAGTCTTGAATACCTGAAGAGTCTTCTCTTCAAGCGCCCTGTTCTTTGCCTTTATGTACTTGTTACCATTATGGACTGCCAGCCATGCACTGATACGGTTATAAAATGCTTCGATAAGCATTTTAAAAGGAGGGATGAGATACTCGTTAGGATTCAATGAAACTATAGGTGTCGATAGGTATTGCCGATCATCAGCATAGTATATAGTCTTGCCAATGAGTATATTTTCATCGAACAGGAGGAACTTGATCAGGCTGTCAGTGACCTGTGCTGAAAGCGTGTTATCGGCAACTGCCTGGTTATCGTGGATAAACCAGCTGCCCGGCTTCATCACAAATTCTACCAATGTCTGTACCTCGGGAATATTTATCCAGTCTTTTGGATCCGTCAGTCCTTGTGCGACCAACCTAGAGGTAAGTTCTTGCCAACCATTTGGGGCACTATTTTGGGTTTTTTCAGCCTTTTCTCTCGACAGGCCGCCAGCATGAAGGCAGAAGACAACAATATCATTTACAGTAAAACCGAATTGTGATTTAATGTCATTATCGAATTTCTCAAAATTTGTTTTCAACCTACCCAATGTCTGTTCATCATAGGATAGCTGGGCATTTGAATAGAAATCAAAAAAGGACTTTAGGGAAACGCTTATCTTATCTAGATCAAAGCTGGACTCATCTGTTGGAAACCCTATTTCTCCAAAATAAGTCATCTCAGTTTCCATCAGCAGTTCAGTCAGCCTTGTCCACTGGCTCTCATCAGGCATTGCTTTGCCTTGAGTGTGTGAAGTTGAAAAATAGATATCAATTACATATGCAAACTGTTTTAGAGGCGACATTAGGTTTTTGTACATGTCCGTTGTATGTCTCAGTCCTACCATTGTCATCATCTGCATGATAAAGGGAATGAGAGTATCCTTTTTGATATTTCTTATTATTGATAGAATATCGCCATAGATTTCTTCCTGTGTCCTTCTGTTGTCTTTGTATTTTAGAAGCAAGTTATAGTTGTCATAAAGCTCTTTTGGCACGGTACGCTTACTTTCCATTTGTAGATTTTATTTGTGCTAAAATAAACATAAACAGATTACTAATGTAATTATCCTGATAGAGAAATCTTACTTCTTTAGTATGCCGGCTGGCCTTCCATACCTGAATAATTTATTGTCGCTTTTTAGTATTGTAATAGGTAATAAACCCCTACCAAAATAGTACCTAAATATTATGCTGGCAAATTCAGAATTTTCCTTCAAAGGTAACTTTGTTTATTACCAGAATTGGAAATCGCCTTGGTGAAAATATATCAAATCCGAAAAAAATAAACAGGATTAGCGGAGTCCTTTTCATGCTTTTGAAACGTGAACCGGCACTCTTTCCAAATATAAAATTCGGCAACTGATATTTGCCGCAGACTTCTACCAATTCTTTGATGAGAGAATTCCAGTCGCCAGTCTTTCCAATGTCGAAATCTTCTCCTTCAATTCCTTTAATCAATCCTGTAATGAGATCACCCAAAGAATCTGTACAGGTTTCTCCATAGGAGGGCTTGCCAATATACCATTTCCTGGAAAAAAATCCGGCAAATTTTGCATTGGGTTTTGAATTATCTAGATTTAGGTTCTGTAATAATGGTATTGTAGATTTGGAAGTCTGATATAGGTCAAACTCTGGCCATTTACTCAGAAGCGCTAACTCTTTACTGGTAGAGTTTGCCCTACCCGATCGGATACTGCCAATAGGAACATTTGGAAAGGCTTTGTTTGCAATTTTAGCCTGGACAATTATTGCCCTATTTGCAAGAGAATCAGTCTTAATACCATCTTTTGTCTTGAAACTGTTGTTACTAGTATAGATGATTAATAAATCTCCGAGTTCCATTTTTCCTCTTATATAGTTTCCGTTTATATCAGTAACCGTTCCAGTAAATTTCGCAAGAGGAATTTTATCAATCCAGCCACAGCTGACCTCAAAACTTTCCTTATAATTGGGTTCATTGCGACTGTTGATATTTAATATTTTTTCAAGACCTCGAAGAAATTCATCTTTAAATAGTTTGGATAATGCAGCCAATTCTCCGTAAATACCAGAAAGGTATTGTTTTCCTATAAGGTTGTCAATTGCTGTAGCTTTTTCGCCTAATGTCATATCCTTTAAAATGATTGTCTAATATTACGAATGTCCTGGAATGGTTTAAAATTGCCCCAATGCAGTAGGTAGGAACCATTCTCTGCACATAGATTCGTATACATTTTTCATGTTATCCATCTGACTCCATACAGAATGCAGATACATGAAATTTATTACTTCCTTCTGAGTATAGACTTTTCCTTCTGAGCCGTATTCCCATTCTTTGATTTCCTCTTCCAGTTTCACCTCTTCAGCAAGACCCAGAGTTATATTGTCTGTGGACTTAAATTGTTTGAGTACTTCCTTAAAATGGTTCATTATGGGCCAGAACTTGTTTTCCCATGTGTCAAAGCGTAACAAGAGCTCAGAATAATATTGACATCTTTCTATCAATTGTTCTTCATTGCAGAAATTCAGCTCATTTGCTTGATATCCAATCTTATTGAAAAGCGAATAGAATTTTGGCCTTTTGGAATAAAAGAAAAGAGGATCCAAAGTTTCCAGATTCTTGGATATTAAATTTGTCTTAGGAATTAATATGGTTTTCGTTTCCTGGTCCAAAGAAAAAAAATTTGGTGTTTGCGGCAGGATCACTTTTTCGATATAATCATTAAGACAAAGAAAGTATATTTCATAATTTGTTACGTCTACTAAAAAAAGAATGACAGGGATTGTATTTCCCATTCTATGCACAGTGAATAATTCATTAGTATCAATTGAAAATTTAATAACCTCGATTTTCCCTATAGTATCATTTTCGCTTAAAGGTGAATTTTCTATATTATTTCGTTTCTTAATTTGAATTGTTGACCATTGTATACTTTCCACCCCTTTCACCTGAACAAAAAGATGTTCACCCAGTGTATCATATAATGGTTTACCCCCATAATCCTTTTTTTCGAATAGCTCTATTGACAAATCAATTCCATAGTCAGGCTTATATTCTCTAATTGTCCAATATTCCGGTAATAGATCATTAATGATTTTTAATGATTTTTTTTCTATTATATGCGATTCTGATTTTCTTTTTGGTCTCATAGTGTATTAGCTAACTAATTTGTAAAAGCAAATTAATTTATATAGATTCTAGATCCTTTACACATCTTAAAATATAGCAATAATACGTAAAAAGTGATAATAATTAATTTAGCATGAAGCAAGTGAATATACAAACATGATCTTATTTCTTAAAATTAGTCTTAGGAGCAACTGTCACATCAGAACAGAAATTTATTTTTTAATTTACTGACCATCCTGATTAAGAATCAGGCGCGCATCCAGTTTTTTCCATAATCCTATAAAAATCATAAACAATAAAAACAAACAAAAATCACTTGGCTGGAGTATGATGTGTATAGAAAAATAGAAGCAATTGGAAGTTATTTATATTAGAAAAACAATAACAATTGACTTTCATAACGTCGATTAAAATACAAGAATACTTCAAGAGTTACTATAATAAAAAAAGACCACCTTTCGGCGGTCTCCATCAGTCACAGTAAAACAAGTTTACTATTTTTTTATAAGCTTTTCCAAGTAAGCTACCTTATCTTTTTCAGCCTGAACTAATCTTTCATAGAGTTCAACAACTTTATCAAGTGGATTAAAATTACATTGGAAGTTGTGACTAAATGCACCCTGACTATTACTAAAATCGGTATCGGTGAAAGTATTAAAATAATTTATCACAGCCTCCTCAGAAAAATTCTTGATCGCTTCCACAGTCACACCAAGTGCTTTAGCTACTTCGGCCAGTCTTTCATCTTCCACTACTTCACTGTTCTCCAAAATAGAAATAGCCTGCTGGTTCGTACCCATTGCCTGGGCAAGTGCTTCCTGCTTCATATTACGCAGTTCACGTATACGGCTGATTTTACGTCCTATATGGTTTGGTTTTGTTGTGTTCATAGTCAAAAGTATAAAATTGAAAAATAAAGTGTTGCCTGTAAAATACATTGAAAACCATGTACCATACATCGGAAATTGATTTGGTACAGGATAAGCAATGATTTACTTGTGCTTCATAACAAAAATACAATTTTTCAATGATGTACCACTTTAAAACGTAAGATTATGAACGATTCCATTCAAATTAAGCAGAGCGGTCCTTCAGCAGGACTTCTGAAAGAACTAACCGAAAAGGCAGTAAAGGTTGCCCCAATGCACGATGTTTATATTTCTGTTGGTAACACGGCACCGGAGACGATATTTACCTTGTTTGTAGATACCACCTTTACACGTATTGACAATGACCTGCTGGAGCCACTCAACCAGATATTCG
>CEQG01065003.1_pt1 | contig 18659 bp, 17 predicted proteins | sample 350301 | NCBI WGS metagenome assembly CEQG01 (sample SAMEA2621242, study PRJEB7988) | marine metagenome | isolation source: saline water (ENVO:00002010), including | reverse complement strand
TATCCATTTATTATAATCCGGAATCATGGAAAGCCAACTGCTTTTTTTAACCTGAAAATGAACAGGTAAAATGCTGATATTTAACCTAAAAAGGCAGTATTTAATTATTGAGGATTATCCTGGTTTAATTGGTTTTAATAATCGTGAATTAAAACTATTAATCAAATGTTAAAACCTTCTTGTTTTTGATAAATCGATTAACTTTAATTGCTTCTAAAAGAGCTTATGAGTTATAAATTGACACTAACCAAGTCTGATATACAGGTAAAACAGCAACTATTTCAACAAAAATCCCTAGGCATAAAATCCCTGCCAGGATATGAACCCTACTTTCATCGCAGTGCTGATGCTGGGCAAAACCTCTTTATTTTGACAGGTGAGGATAAATCTGAGATAAAACCCGCAACCTGGACACTTTTACCTACTAAAAAACCCAAGGAAACAGGAGAAAAAGAGAGACATGTGGAGTATGAATTGTCAAACATTGATGCCGAAAAGGTTTTTACAGACCCATTATATAAAGAAAATATTGAAAAAAAAAGGTGCCTTATCCTGGCTGATGGTTTTTTTGAACCCTTCTGGACACATGGAGAAGCCCTGCCCATTTATGTTTATCAATACAATCATGAACTTTTTTGTATGGCGGGCACCTATGAGAAAATAGCTGATGATATCTATACCTGCAGCTTGATCACCACGCGTCCCAATGTCGTTTTTGACAATCAATTGTTTTTAAAGAAAAAATATCAACTATCCCGAATCCCATTGATACTTGATGCCCTATATTATGATGACTGGCTCAATGACGCTACAGACATAAAGGCGATTTCACAGATTCTCAAATGGGGGTTTGCAAGAAAAGAAATCAAGGTACATGCAGTGGGTCATAAAATTTGCGGTAGCAAGACCTACAATAAACCCGATGCCATAAAACCCATACCCCATGCTGAGGTCAAGACCTCGCGGGAACTTTTTTAAGGCTTTCGCCAAAGGAAGCCGTGAGTAATAAAGAAGCCCTTTTGCTACAGCAAAAGGGCTTTCTTGTACTCGGGACGGGACTTGAACCCGTACGGCCTAATGGCCATTGGATTTTAAGTCCAACGTGTCTACCAATTCCACCACCCGAGCGTGATGTATTTTGAATTATTTGCCACCTGTAGTGGTGAGCAGTTTTTCAAAAATAAAAAAACCTTCCAAACATTTTTGCTTAGAAGGTCTAGAGCGAAAGACGGGATTTGAACCCGCGACCCTCACCTTGGCAAGGTGATGCTCTACCCCTGAGCTACTTTCGCATTAACATTAACCCTATCGTTTAATGCGGATGCAAATTTACAAGAATTCTATAATCTGCAAACATTTTTTGCACAAAAATTACAACAGGTTGTTTTTCGCGTAAGCAAAAAACTATCCCGCCTTGCTTTTCTTGTTCCTGACCAGCATGCGTTTTATCTCGTTAAGTTTCATGAGGGCTTCTACGGGCGTGAGCGTATCTATGTCAGTGTGAAGTATTTCTTCCTTGATTTCTTCCAGCAGGGGGTCGTCAAGGTTGAAGAAACTGAGCTGCATTTCATCTTCAGGGGCATTTTTTAATGTGGCCCGGGTATCTTCTTGGGTGTGTGATTTCTCCAGGTGCTGCAGCATCTTATTGGCACGGCGCAAGACTTGTTGGGGCATACCGGCCATTTTTGCGACATGGATGCCAAAGCTATGTGCACTTCCGCCGGGCACGAGTTTTCTTAAGAAGAGCACGTTGTCCTTGAGTTCCTTTACAGATACATTGTGATTTTTGATCCTGGGGAATGTCTCGCACATTTCATTGAGTTCATGGTAGTGCGTTGCAAAAAGGGTCTTGGGCCGTGCGGGGTGCTCATGGAGGTATTCACTTATGGCCCAGGCGATGGAGATGCCGTCATAAGTACTTGTCCCGCGGCCTATCTCATCAAGAAGGACCAGGCTGCGGTCTGAGATGTTGTTGAGTATGTTTGCCGTTTCGTTCATCTCTACCATAAAGGTAGATTCGCCCATGGAGATATTGTCACTGGCCCCCACGCGCGTGAATATTTTATCTATTACCCCTATGCGCGCTGCTCCTGCTGGAACAAAACTCCCCATTTGCGCCAGGAGCACTATCAATGCGGTCTGCCTTAATATTGCCGATTTACCTGACATGTTGGGCCCCGTGATCATAATGGTTTGTTGATTCTCGCGGTCCAGGTAAACATCATTTGCGATATAGGCTTCCCCCAGGGGCAATTGTTTTTCAATGACCGGGTGGCGACCCTCTTTGATGTCAAGTTCAAAAGAATCATCCATCTCGGGCTTAACATAGCCGTTTTCGCGGGCAAGGCGTGCAAAAGAACAAAGGCAATCCACTTGGGCAATGACCTGTGCATTGGCCTGTACCTGCTCTATAAACTGCGTCATCCAGTTTGTTAGTTGGTTAAACAGTTGCTGCTCAATGGCAAGGATGCGTTCTTCGGCGCCCAGTATCTTTGCCTCATATTCCTTGAGTTCTTCGGTAATGTAACGCTCGGCATTGACCAGGGTCTGCTTCCTGACCCATTCTGGGGGCACTTTGTCCTTATGTGTGTTCCTGACTTCAATATAGTAGCCAAAAACATTGTTTGAAGCAATCTTGAGCGAGGTAATGCCCGTCCTTTCGGTTTCCCTGGTGAGCATCTTGTCAAGGTAATCCTTGCTGGAGTGTGCCAGCCCCCTGAGTTCATCAAGCTCGTCATGAAAGCCCCCGGCAATCGTGTGTCCCTTGAGGATGTTTACTGGGGCTTCTTCATTGAGGGTTTCCTTTATTTTTGCCCTTAGGTGCTCCAGTTTGTTCAGGCTTTCGCCCAAAATCTGCAATGCCTCATTATCTGCTGCTTCCATGATGGATTTTACTGGCATCATGGCCTCTAGCGAATTCTTGAGTTGTATGACCTCCCGTGGTGATATCTTGCCCGTTGCGACTTTTGATATCAACCGTTCCACATCGGCCATTTTTTTTATGTGCCCGGTGAGTTTTTCCCATACGGGTGCGGTATTCAATAAAAAGGCCACTACCTCATGGCGTTTGCGTATGGCTTCAATATCTTTTAAGGGCAATGCCAGCCAGCGCTTGAGCAGGCGGCCACCCATGGGGGATATGGTCTTGTCCATCACGTCCAGCAGGGTGATGGATTGATGGCTGGTACCTTGATACAGTTCTAGGTTGCGCACGGTAAACCTATCCATCCACACATAGGCCTCCTCGGCAATGCGGCTTATGCAGGATATGTGCTGTAGCTTGTTGTGCTGGGTCTCGCTAAGGTAATGCAGTGCCGCGCCGGCGGCTATCACACCTTCTTCAAGATGGTCGACCCCAAAGCCCTTGAGCGATTTTGTATTGAACTGCTTGTTGAGCGACTCATAGGCATAATCTACTTGATAGACCCAGTCTTCAAGGTAGAACACATGCATCGCTGCGGTGAAGTCATCCTTAAAATCTTTTTTACAAGCCTTGCTGACCAGTATTTCGCTTGGTGCGAAATTCTGCAAGAGCTTATCAATATGGTCCCTGTTGCCCTGTGCCGTGAGAAACTCGCCCGTTGAAACATCGAGAAAGGCAATGCCCAGGTTCTTCTTGCCATAATGTACCGCGGCCAAAAAATTGTTGCTCTTGCTGTTGAGCACCTCGTCATTGAGGGCGACGCCCGGGGTTACAAGTTCTGTAACGCCCCTTTTTACAATGGTTTTTGTGGCCTTGGGGTCTTCTAGCTGGTCACAGATGGCCACACGGCAACCGGCCTTGACCAGCTTGGGCAAATAGGTGTTCAGTGAATGGTGGGGAAACCCCGCCAGTTCTGTGCGCTCGCTGCCGTTGTTACGGTTAGTCTGCACGATTCCTAAAATCTGTGCTGCCTTGACGGCATCTTCTCCAAAGGTTTCATAAAAATCGCCCACCCTAAAGAGCAACATGGCATCAGGGTATTTAGCCTTGATACTGTTGTATTGTTGCATTAAAGGTGTGACTTTTTTTGCTTTTTTTCCTGCCATTGCGCCCAGATTCTTAGGTGACCAATTTACAAAATGTGCATGCGAGTAGCTTTCGCGAAAGCGTATGACTTATTCATTTTTTTCAACATCCACCCCTGTTTTTAATAGCTGGGATATAATTGCGCGGGAGATACCTTAATTTTGCCCGTATGAGAGACAGGAAACTTAAGAATAGCGAGCTGGGCCGCAAGTCTGTTGATGAATTCGCAAATGCGGAAAAAACCCCGTTGACGATTGTACTGGACAACGTGAGGAGCCTGAATAATATAGGGTCTGTTTTTAGGACGGCAGATGCTTTTTTAATCAAGAAAATATATTTGTGCGGCATCACGGCAACGCCCCCGCACAAGGATATTACAAAAACGGCACTTGGAGCGACAGATTCTGTGAGATGGGAGTATACTAAAAATACCACGGATGTCGTTAATCAATTGAAAGGTGATGGTGTGAAGGTGCTTGCGATAGAGCAGACGGAGGGTGCTGTGATGCTTGATGAATTTATTGTTGAAAAGGGTGTGGGGCATGCTGTGATATTTGGCAATGAGGTAAAGGGGGTTTCCCAGGAAGTGGTTGACCTATGTGATGGTGTAATAGAGATCCCACAGCTGGGCACTAAACATTCACTCAATATTGCGGTAAGCGTGGGTGTGGTAACGTGGGATTTGTTCACAAAATTGAAAAAATAATTATCAAAAATAATATTAATCCAAACGATTGTCTAAAATTATACTAATACTGTCTTAATTGGCATTTTTTAAACCCACATTTATAAAATTATAGAGCAACTTTACTAAGATTAACAAAAAAACCCAACATGAAACCTAATTTTGATTACACCTCTTACAGGATAGGTGAGCGATATGGAAAAAGGTTAGGGCTGTTGATGGGATTAGTGATAGGTGCTATTGTGCTGGTTGCTTCCTTCCTGTTGAGAACCCTTTGATTTGCAGCGTTTATCCTTCTTGTAATATAGAATTGAGTATAGATAGATAGTCTTCCCGGCTCTCTACAAAGTTGAGGCGGGAAACATCTATTATCTTTACCTTATCCCCAGCTTTAGAGCGCATATATGACATGTACCCTGCATTTATCTTTTCAAGGTAATCTGCATTGATGTCCTTTTCATATTCCCTGCCACGTTTCTTGATGTTTGCCAGCAACCGCTCAGTATCCTGATGTAGGTAGATGTATAGGTCAGGTTTTTGTATCTCTTTATACATCATGCCATGTAACTTCTTGTAGAGATTATACTCATCTTCGTTCAAGGTCACTTTTGCAAATATGAGCGACTTGTGACTGTCATAGTCAGAAATCATGAAATCCTTGAAAAGGTCATATTGTCCCAGATCATCCAGCAACTGCTGGTATCTATCTGCTAAAAATGACATTTCAAGCGCAAAGGCATAGCGGGATTGATCTTTATAGAACTTGGGTAAAAAGGGATTGTCCTTAAACCTTTCTAATATCAACTTGCCATCAAAATCCTCTGCGATCATGGTGGATAGAGTGGTCTTGCCCGCGCCTATGTTTCCCTCTATGGTAAGAAAATCCAGTTTACCAAAATCATAGGCGGCCTGTGGGTTCTTGAGCCACCGGTTTATTTTATCCGCGGAAGCGGTATCCCCACTTTCTTGCAAAAGTTGCTGGACCTCCTTGTTGAAGATGGGGTGTTTTACCCTTGCTGCTATGTCATTTAAGGGCCGCAATACAAAATTGCGTTCTTGCATCAAGGGGTGTGGGATGTGCAGGGCCTCTTCTTCAAGCACGTCATCTTCATAAAAAATGATATCGATGTCAATAACCCGGTCCTCATAGCTGGTATTGCCATTTTTGCGCTGGCGTACCCGGCCCATCTCTTTCTCAATAAAAAGGCAGGATTGTAAGAGCGTTAAGGGATTCAGCCGCGTTTTAGCGTGAATGGCACAGTTGAGAAAATCATTGCCTTCAAAACCCCAGGGTGGTGTGGAGTAAATGGGCGAAATCTTCTCTATAGAGCCTATTTTATTGAAGATATGGTTAGTGGCAACCTGGAGGTTTTCAAACGGGTCCCCTTGATTGCTGCCCAGTGATAAGTATATGTTTTTTAAGGGATTGATGGTATTTTTACTTCAGATATTTTAAGAGCAATTTAAGTAAAACAAGTGTACAAACTTATAATTTTGAGCGATTGAAAATAGATAAAAACAAGGCTTTGGAGCAACTCCCACGTACCCAGAAAGATGCTAGGTGGGCATTTAATGTTTATTTGATTCTTGGAGCATTGTTTATATGTTCTCTAGTGGTGTCAAACCTTATTTTTCAAAAGTTCTTTTACTGGGATTTCCTAGGGTATCATTTTGAGATTTCCGTAGGCATTTTACCCTATCCCGTTACCTTCTTGATTACGGACCTCATAAGCGAGATCTATGGTAAGAAACGGGCAAACCAGGTGGTCACGGCAGGGGTGTTTGCTTCGTTCTTTTCATTGTTGATAGTGTATGTCTCAGATGTCGTGCCGGCAACTGCATGGTCTCCCATTGACAATACCTTGTTCTCAAAGGTCTTTGGCGCCACGGCCATTGCAGTGCTGGCTTCCATGTTGGCCTATTTATTTGCACAATACCTGGATATTCAGTTGTTCCATTTCTGGAAAAAGTTGACAAAGGGCAAGCATTTATGGTTGCGCAATAATTTTTCAACCTTTTTGAGCCAGTTTGTTGACACGTTTACCGTGCTGTTGCTCTTGTGCAGTTTTGGCAAGATTGATTGGGCACTGTTTGGGGGGTTGTTGCTTTCGGGCTTTTTGTTCAAGGTGCTTGTGGCCGTGTGCGACACGCCATTTTTATACGCCGGGGTCCACGCTTTTAGAAGGCGGTTTGGGCTGGCACAGGGAGAAGAACTCACGGTTGCTTTTCAATCACAACAAGAAAAATAAAAAACATGAAAAAGATATTTAAGATAGTAGGCATCATCATCGTGGTGCTCATCATAGGGTTGATACTGGCACCCATTTTATTTCGCGGTCAGCTAGAGGATTTGCTTAAAAAGACCATAAATAAAAACCTGAACGCCACGGTTGCTTGGGAAGACCTTGATTTAAGCCTGTTCAAGAGCTTTCCTCAAGCAGCCCTGACCATCCAGGATTTTAGCGTGGTCAACAAGGCCCCATTTGAGGGGGATACCCTGGCAAAGGGCGCAGAGGCACGCCTGGACATGGGCATCATGCAATTGTTTAAAAGTGGCGGCAAACCCATCAAGATTGACCAGTTTATACTCAATGATGCACTTATCAACATAGAGGTCGATAGCCTGGGACGGGCAAATTATGATATCGCCATCAAGAATGAAGAGCAGGTGGATACCGCTTCCGCGGAAGCAAATAGCGGGGCATTTCAATTTGATGTGCAACATTATGAAATCAACGATAGCCGTGTAAACTACCTTGACCAGAGCACTAAAACCTTCATGAGGCTTACCCAGGTCAATCATGAAGGAACGGGCGATTTTTCGGCAGATGTCTCCAACCTGGAGACCCATACAGAGGCACAGGCCTCCTTTGACCTGGATGATGTGAACTATCTCAACAACCATACGGTAAAACTGGATGCAGATTTTGAGATGGACCTCCAGAAACAACGATATACCTTCAAGGAAAACGAGGCATTTATCAATCAATTGCCGCTGGTTTTTGAAGGTTTTGTGCAAATCAACGAAAATGATAATGACATTGACCTCTCATTTAAAACACCAGATAGTGATTTTAAAAATTTTCTTGCGGTAATCCCTGAAACGTATGCCAAAAACCTTGACGGGGTGGAGACCACGGGGGATTTTCGCGTAAGCGGAAAAATAAAGGGGAAGGTCGATGAAGAGCATATCCCCACACTTGATATCAGCATTGCATCAAACAATGCGGCATTTAAATATCCCGATCTTCCCAAAAAAGTCGAGAATATCGTGATTGATGCGCAGGTGCTCAATGAAACTGGCCTGGTTGACGATACATATTTAAGACTGGGCAACCTTACCTTTAAGATTGATCAAGACGTATTTGCCGCAAACGGCCGTATCGACAGGTTGACCACAAACCCCCTTGTTGATCTTGCGCTCAAGGGAAGGTTGAACCTGGCAAATCTTGAAAAGGCGTACCCGCTGGAGCTGGATCAGGATTTCAATGGCATCCTCAATGTAGATATGACGGCAAATTTTGACATGGAAAGCGTTGAGAAGGAACGGTATCAAAACATCAAGACCACGGGCAAGGCAAACCTGAAGGATTTTAACTATGCCTCGCCCGAGCTGCCAAAACCCATAAGCATTGCCGAGACTGATATAACCTTCAACCCTGGTACCATCACATTGAACAAGATGCAGGCCAAGACGGGCAATACAGATCTACAGGTAACGGGAAGCATTGATAACCTGATACCATTTTTGGTTTCTGATCAAGATTTAAAAGGGCGCTTCAATGTGAACAGTAACACCATAAACCTGAATGATTTTATGGTTTCTGAGACCAAGACGGTGACTGATGAAAATGCCTCTGGAGGCACCAAGGAGGTGGCCACGGGTGACCAGGCCATAAAGATCCCTTCTTTTCTGGATGCTGAACTCAACTTTAAGGCCGGCAAGGTAATCTATGATGACCTGGTGCTTGAGAATGCTTCAGGTAATTTGACCGTGCGGGATGAGGCTGCTTCCATTAATGATATACAGTCCAGTATTTTTGGTGGCAAGATTGCCCTTAACGGTAATGTAAGCACCAAGACTGATGTGCCAACATTTGGCATGAAACTGGACCTGAGCGATATTGATATTGACCAGTCTTTTGAAGGGCTTGACTTGTTAAGGTCCCTTGCGCCCATTGCCAAGGCTTTACAGGGCGCGTTGAACACGACCATACACCTTAACGGCAATCTTAATAATGACCTGACACCGGTACTCACCTCACTTGCGGGTGATGCTTTTGCACAACTTCTTGGCGCTGAGCTTGAAACGGATAAGATGCCCTTGTTGACCTTGCTGGACAGCAAGCTCGATTTTATCAACCTGGATAAGATTGATTTAAATAAACTCAAGACCAACCTGACCTTTAAAGATGGCCTTGTTTCGGTAAAGCCTTTTGATTTTAACATCAAGGGTATTAAAATAGGGGTAAGTGGATCTCACAGCTTTCAAAATGAGATGAACTATAACCTCTCGCTGGATATGCCAGGTAAATACCTAGGCAGCAAGGTGGGCGGTACACTTGCCCAGTTGAGTAATATTGACCTAGATAATTTTACCGTAGAACTTCCCATAAACATATCAGGAAGTTTTAATAGTCCCAAGGTTGCCGTGAATACAGAAAAGGCCGTTACAGAACTTACCTCTGCAATTGTCGCGACTCAAAAAGATAAGCTACAGGCCAAGGGAGAAGAGAAGGTAACGGAAGCTCTGGGTAAACTATTGGGCAACAAGACCGCTACTGCAGATACCGTTAAGGCCACGGGCACTGCCACAAAAAAAGATACTTTGTTACAATCTCAAACAACACAAAAGATTGTCAAGGATGTTTTGGGAGGCCTGCTCAACAAGACCAAGAAAAAGCAGGACACAACAGGTAATTAAAACAAAAAGGCCCTCGATGAGGGCCTTTTTTATTTCTTAAATCTTATTCCTGTGGCGGGTCAGACCTTAGTTCTTCACCACCTAAACTGGTAACAATAAATTCAGAACGTCTGTTGAGCTGGTGCTCTTCTTCGGTACATTCTACACCGTTGCTACACTTGTTTATAAGTTGGCTTTCGCCAAAACCTTTCCCGGATATCCGCTCTCGCTCAATGCCCCGGCTCACGATATAATCAGCTGTGGAACGCGCCCTTTTGTCTGATAGGATCATGTTGTACTGGTCATTACCACGACTATCTGTATGTGAGCGAATTTCCACGACCATACCGGGGTTGGTCTCCATTACCGCGATGACTTTTACCAGTTCAATGGCAGCATCAGGGCGTATGTTGAACCTGTCAAAGTCAAAATAGATAGGTTTCAGGTTGAGCAGTTTTGCAAGGTCATCCCCTTCATTGACCTTGGTGATCCTAGGATCTAGAAGCAGTTCAACTTCTCTTATCTCATTGTTTCTTTTTGTGACAACATGGTCCTCAGCAGAGAAATAATCAGGCTCGTCCGCGCGGATGAGTTTTTCCACGTTGCAATCAGTATTTATCCTCACCTTGCCATTTTCATCGACTTTCAATGTTTGCTCAACATTAGAATCAGCATCCATTAGGATCACCGTGGCATTGGGCAAAGGTTCTAGGGTCTCACTATCCTTGACCACGACGTCCAGTATGGTATTGCACACCGGTTCTGGTTTTGGCTCGCGCGTGAAGCTAAAGATATCATCACTACCCATACCATAATACCTATTTGATGAGAAATAGCCCTTGTTTTGAGATTCATCCACGATAAATGCAAAATCATCCTGCGGGCTATTAACTGGCTCTCCCAGGTTTATGACATAGGCGATATCACCGTTCTTGTCCTTTGCGGCAACATATACATCAAGTCCTCCTAGGCCTGGACGCCCATCTGATGAGAAATAAAGATTGCCTTTCTTACTTAGGAATGGGAAGTTCTCACGGCCTTCGGTATTGATAACGTTCCCCAGGTTTTGAGGTTCGCCATACTCATCATCTCCCTTGATGTCCACATACCATATGTCTGACTGTCCCAGGCTTCCCTCCATGTCAGAAGAGAAATAGAGTTTTTTGCCGTCAGGGCTGATTGCTGGGTGCGACACGGAATAGGAATCATCATTAAAAGGAAGCTCCTTTGCTGAGCTCCATCCATCTCCCCGTTTTACGGAAGTATAGATTTTAAGGCGGGTGGTACCATTGGCATCCCGTCTTTTTACACCGTGGTTATAATTGTTTCTTGTAAAATATACCCTGTTGCCATCAGCAGTAAAAACAGCTGAAGATTCATGAAATGGGGTGTTGAGGTCCTTGAGGAACTTTTCGGGCTTGCCCACCTCACCGGTTTCTGCATCGATGGGGGCTTCATAAAAGTCTAGGAATGGCTCATAGTTCCAGGTATGTATTTTTTTTGAAAAGTTGCCCGTATCACGGGATGAGGCAAAAATCAGTTTGCCTTCATAGATGGTCGTGCCAAAATCAGAATACCTGGAGTTCATCCTCCTTAGGTTTTCTACTTTATAATCACTATCTGTATAACTTATACCCTGCAGGTAGTTGGGTTCTTCTTTAAAAAGGTCGGCACGCAGGTCAGTTCCCTTGAGTTCCATGAACTTCTTCATGATCTCGTCAGATTTCTTATAATCTTTTGCGGCCTTTAATGTCTGTGCATATCTAAAGTAATATTCAGGTGTGGTTTCCTCGGGATACATTTCCACAAGTTTGCCATACCATTTTGCACCATCTTCATAGAGACCGTTAAAATAATATGAGTCACCTAACTTTCTAAATAGCTCAGGAGAGGTTTGCCCTTCTTCTGCAAGTCTTAAATAGATGCGCTGCGCATCGATAAAAGCATACTGTTTAAATTTTTTGTTAGCCTTTTCAAGTTCTTTGTCCTGGGCATGCATCACGTGTGAACAGCAGAGTGCTAAGGCTATAATCAAAAAAAATCTGGGGTAAATTTTCATTATACGATACTGGCTTAAAGATGAGTGAATTACCATTCAAATATATGAAAAGGAAATTGTGAAAAACAAGCCTTTGGGGAATTAACTGGTAAAAAGGGGAAAAACACCCGTAAATCAAGTTTTTTACCCCAAATACATTTAAGAATTACTCCCTGGTGAGCTTAAAATTTTCATGTTGACTATCTTTGAAAAAACAATATTTTCAATGAAAAATCTCTTTAACCTTATCAAGCACCGCAGGTCTATTTTCCCAGAGCAATACCTTGATGAACCCATAGAAAAGGAAATCATTCATAAGCTTCTTGAAGCCGCTAACTGGGCACCCACGCACAAGCGTACCGAGCCATGGAGGTTCAAGATTTTTATGGATGCCTCAAGAGATTCCCTGAGTGACGCTTTCGCGGAAGCGTACAAGAAGGTAACGCCTGAGGATAAATTCTCAGATTTTAAGATGAAAAACCTAACCTCAAAGCCAAAACTCTCTGGTGCTGTGATCGCGATATGCATGCTGCGTGATCCCAAGGAGAGCCTGCCTGAATGGGAAGAGGTCGCATCAGTGGCCATGGCAGTACAAAATATGTGGCTCATGGCCAGCTCGCTAGACCTGGGTTCATACTGGAGTTCTCCCGGCTTGATGAGTGAAATGAGCGAGTTCCTTAATCTTGCTGAAGGAGAAAAATGCCTGGGGTTCTTCTATCTTGGATATTATGATATTGAAAAGCCAGAAGGCAAGCGCGGTGCTATTGATGAAAAGGTGGAGTGGAGGTAGCTAGTCTTTGGGACACTTGTAGACCATACCATTCTTCATCACAAAGACCACATCAAGTATAAAGTCTATATGCTCCAGCGGATTGCTGGGCACGGCAAGGATGTCAGCATATTTGCCCGGGGAAAGCACGCCCAGTTTGTCATTGCGCAGCACCTTTGCATTTGTGATGGTGGCACTCTGTATGGCCTCCATGGCGGGCATACCGGCCTCAACCATATAGATAAATTCCTTGGCGTTATCCCCATGTGGAAATACACCTGCATCTGTGCCAAAGGCAATATTGACTCCTTTTTTATAGGCCCTGGCAAAGGTATTTTGAATCTGAGGGCCTATTTCTAAAGCTTTAGGGACAATAATGGCGGGATAGTAGCCGTCAATTTTAGCTTTGTCTGCCACATACATACCTGCTGAAATCGTGGGTACATAATATGTATCATGCTCTTTCATGAGGGCCATGGTCTCATCGCTCATGAGCGTGCCGTGCTCAATGGTCCTTACACCAGCACGCACAGCTCTCTGCATACCGTCATCGCCATGGGCATGGGCGGCAACTTCCATGTCATAGTCTTTGGCGGTTTGCACTACGGCTTCAATTTCTTCTACGGTAAATTGAGGATTCTGGCCGTTTTTTGCAACGCTGAGCACACCACCCGTTGCCGTGATTTTAATCCAGTCAGCGCCATTTTTATACCGTTGCCTCACGGCTTTACGGGCATCATCCACACTATTTACCACACCTTCTTTGGGCCCTGGGTCGCCCATAAGTTCTTTTTTCATGCCGTTGGTAGGGTCTGCGTGGCCGCCGGTGGTTCCCAGGGCTTTCTCGGCCGTGTAAATCCGTGGGCCGGTCACGAGTCCATTGTTGATGGCATTCCTTAGGGAAACATTCACGCCGCTACCGCCCAGGTCCCTAACCGTGGTGAAGCCTGACATCAGGGTGCGTTCTGCAATTTCCTGGGCCTTGTAGGCAATATCAGCTTCATTGAGCGTGAATTCTTCAAGGTATTGGGTGGGGCTGGTTTCTCCTTCTATATGCACGTGCATATCTATAAAACCTGGCATCACGGTATATTTCTGGAGGTTGATGACCTCGCCTTGACCTTCTTGATATCCATTTAATATCTCGGCTATGGTATCCGCTTTGACCACAATGGTTTTTTCCTTGAGGATCTTACCATTTTCTGTATCTATGATTTCACCACATTGCAAATACGTGGTTTGTGCCAATATGGCTTTCGCCGAAAGGCATAAAAGAAATGCGAGAAGGTATTTTTTTATCATGAGTCGAGAAATTGAAGAATCTTCTCGCTAATATAGTTAATTTGTTCTTCTTCAAGCTCTGTATGCATGGGCAGGGAGATGACTTCCTTTGCCAGGCGGTTTGTCACGGTAAAATCTTCTTCTTTGTAGCGCGCATCACGATATGCCTTTTGCAGGTGTAGCGGGATAGGGTAATAAACACCGCAGGGGATACCTTCTGCATTGAGGAATTTTACAATTTCGTCGCGGTTTGCATCCTTAATGACAAGAGTATATTGATGAAAGACATGGCTGTCATCATCCCCATTTAAGCTGGGGGTAATTATATTGGGATGGTTTTGTAAACGTTCAGTATATTTTTTGGCGGAAGCCAAACGCTTTGCATTGTATGTGTCCAGATGAGGAAGTTTTGCTCTTAAAACCGCAGCTTGAAGCGAGTCTAGCCTGGAGTTAACCCCTACCACATCATGGTGATAACGCTCATACATGCCGTGGTTCACGATGCCGCGTATGGTGTGTGCAAGTGCATCATCATTTGTGAATATTGCGCCACCATCACCATAGCAACCCAGGTTTTTAGAAGGGAAGAACGATGTGCTTGACACATGGCCTATTGTCCCTGTTTTTGATTTTGAACCATCAGCATGTGTATAATTTGCGCCTATGCCCTGCGCATTATCTTCTATAACATAGAGGTTGTGCTCTTTTGCTATGGTCATAATAGCGTCCATATCTGCTGTTTGACCAAAGAGATGTACTGGCACAATGGCCTTGGTTTTAGGGGTAATGGCTTTCTTGATGGCTTCGATATCAATGTTAAATGAAACCGGGTCAACATCTACCAGAACAGGGGTAAGTTGCAAGAGTGCAATAACCTCTACGGTAGCTGCAAAAGTAAAATCTGCGGTGATGACCTCGTCGCCGGGTTTAAGGCCTAGGCCCATCATGGCAATTTGCAGGGCATCAGTGCCATTTGCACATGGGATGACGTGTTTTACAGCAAGATATTCTTCTAGTTCCTTTTGAAAAGCGTGTACCTGGGGGCCGTTTATAAAAGCGGCATTTTCAAGAACCTCGTTAAAAGAATTGTTTATTTCCTCTTTTATACCTGCATATTGACCTACAAGGTCAACCATTTGAATTTTTTTCATCTGCGAAATTTGAGCCCAAAAACTTAAAAATCAACATCATAAATCTATACTGGGCCTAGATTGTGGAATAAGTTATTTGTCTCACGAAATTACAAAATAACATGCTATTGCCAATGGGGTTTTAGTTTTTGCGAAAAGCCTAATTTTACCCCATGCAAGCAGTCTATTCCCTAGCCATCAAAGCCTTTCAATACGTGTTGCCGCTCACCGCTGGCATAAGCGACAAGATGCGGGATTTTGTGCAGGGCAGAAAAGGTGTTTTCCAGCTGCTGGAGCAAGAAATATCTGGCACAGACAAGACAATTTGGTTTCATACCGCCTCGCTGGGAGAGTATGAGCAGGCCGTGCCGGTAATTAAGGAAATCAAAAACAAATATCCCGGTCACAAGATTCTCGTGACTTTTTTTTCGCCGTCAGGCTATAACAACAAGAAAAACAACAATCTAGCCGATGTGGTGACTTACCTACCGCTTGACACCCCAAGCAATGCCAGGCGGTTCCTAGAGCTGGCAAGGCCAGAAATGGTGTTTTTTGTGAAGTATGAGTTTTGGCCCAATTTCCTTATTTCGCTTAAAGCGAAAGGTGTACGTACGTTTTTAATTTCGGGCGTGTTTAGGGAGAGTCAGCCATTTTTTAAATGGTACGGGGGCTTTATGAAAAAGGCGCTTACCACCTTTGAATATTTCTTTTTACAGGACAAAGTCTCACTTGCAAATCTCGATAAATTAGGGTTTAAGAATGCCGTAGTTAGTGGCGACACCCGGTTTGACAGGGTCTCACGCCAGCTAGAAATGGATAACACAGTTGATTTTCTTGAGCGGTTTATAGGTGAAAATCCCGTGCTGGTTTGTGGTAGTACCTGGCCTGAGGATGATGCTTTGCTCATTGATTTTTTAAATAGCACTGCTGTGGAAAAAAACATCAAGGTCATCATCGCTCCTCATGAAATCAAGGAAGAAAAAATACAGCGATTGATTGCTGCGTTGCAAGGCAAGGCGATACGGTTTTCATCGCATCAGGATAAGACAATTGAGAAAGCTCATTATTTTATTCTGGATACCGTGGGCTACTTGGGCCGTGCGTATAGTTATGCAGATGTCGCCTATGTGGGCGGGGCTGCCGGTGAGACGGGGCTTCACAATATCTTGGAAGCGGCGACCTTTGGCATCCCCATTATTACGGGGGCGCATATTGATAAATTTCCAGAGGCCATACGTTTGCGGTCGTTGGCCGGGCTTTACACGGTGACTTCTTCCGCGGAAGCGAAAGAAATATTGGACCGTTTTTTTGCCGATGCAAAATTCAGGAACCAAACCGGGATGATTGCTGGGCATTTTGTACAGCAAAACACGGGCGCCACCCGGGCAATCATGCAGTACCTGAACTAGACGCTTGTGGCCTGGTTGAGGTATTTTCTAAAAGGCAGCATCTCTTTATAGACCCTGATGACATGCTCGTCAAAGTCTGGTTTTAGAATATCTTTCTTGGTCAAGGTGTGCATAGCAGCAAAGGTTTTCTTGCGCAAGAGGTCTATATGCTCGTGGTCCTGGCTAAAACCCTTGGGGGCGGTAACGAGGCTGTCCCCGTCATCAATGAATTCAAAGGTGTCCTTAAAGCTCTTTTTGTTGATGATTTTCTTGAGTTCCTCACCATTGTAATCTATCGCATCGCGTATGCTCTTTAGAAGTTTTGGCCCCGGCTTATAAAAACCTCCGGCCAGGATGCTGTTGCCCACGCCTATCTGTATGTAGAAATCACCCTGTTTGGAAACTTGATCCAGGCCTGCGCCAAAGTTGTCTTTGTATATAGGCTTGTTAGGGTGATACAGTAGATTGTTATTTATGCGGTTGAGGGCTTTTCTCGCATCGGTATGTGTATAGTTGGGGTCAACTTTTGAAAGCTTTAAGTCCATATCCTGTAACCATTGAATAAATGAATCGCGAACGAGCTTGTACCGTTTTCTGTTTTCATCCATCCATTCTTTGTTATTGTTGCGCTGCAACGTGGTTAAAAAGTCAAAAAGTTCTTTCCAATTCATGCTTGACACCTGTATTTCATCTGCTAAAGGCTGGCCTTTAACGGTTTATTTACATTATTTGTGAATACTTTAGAAATCAAAATTACAATAGATGATTCTTATGCTGTTACATTTGTACCATAAAACAAACCAAAATGAAAAAAACAATTTTTGTTGCACTAACCATGCTGATTACGGGAGTAAGTCTTACTTCATGTAGGGAAGCAGCACAAGATACTGAGAAAGAAACAGTAATTGTAAAAGAGGTTCAGGTTGAAAAGCAGGATAATGAAGGAATCCTTGAACGTACAGCTAAAAAAGTAGACAAAGAAGTTAATAAGGAAATCAATCAAGAGATAGATAATATAGGAGACGATAACTAAGCTCTTTTGGAATTGAAAATTGCTATGAAAAAGAATTTTTTTAACCCAAAAAAAGAAATTATGAAAACATATTTGAAAATGGGTCTACTGGCCCTTATGATGGCACTATCTCTTACATCTTGTAGAGAAAAAAGTGAAAAGGAGAAACTGATTGATGAGATGGAAGCAAGCGGCGCCGAAGTTAAGGAAAAACATGACGGTGACGAGAGCAAGATAAAGATGGAAACCGAAGATAAAGAGGTGAAGATCAAAGAGGAAGATGGCGAGACAAAAATCAAAGTAGATAACAATAATTAAGATATCCCCTAAAACCCCCTAGGTCAAAAACCCATCCGCCAATTGCGGATGGGTTTTTTTATGCAAGGCGGTTAACCTGTTTCTTTAAGTCTTCCATAGATTGTTGCAGCTCGCGCAGCAGGCTGCTCTCTGACGGAGAATCCAGGTGAAAGGTAAGCTTGCTGTTTACCTGCCATAGTTCCTGCACGTCACTCACATTTACCTCAAAGGGCAGGTACTCCTGGTTAAGGGAAATCAACAGCACCCGGCTGGGGTCTGGTAATTTTTGAAGTTTTTTTACAACAACACTATCCTGCATCACCACCACATACACCCGGTTGTTATCTGCCTCATCCATGCTGGTGATGGCCTTTCCCAAAACCCAATCATCAGGATGAAAATTAGGCGTCATGCTATCACCCTCAATTTGAAAACCCCTGTAGGTGGCATTGCGATATTGCGGTAATGGAAAATCAAAGGCCGGCAGTTGCCTGTACCACTCAACATCCTGCACGTTGTGAGGATAGCCAGCGGCGGCACGTTGATTGACAAGCACAAGGTTTTCATTATCGCCCTCGTCAACGGTAACAACCTTGGGGCTCACATCACCTGTGCCTGCCTTGAGGTATTTTTGATTGCTGTAGCCAAAAAGCCATAACGGGTTTATACTGTACAGCCTGAGCAGTTCTGTGACCACTTGTCCAGATAGTTTGGTTCGCCCACGTTCAATATCCGCAGTTGAATTTTTAATGCCAAGAGCCTCGGCAAACTCTGTCTGCGTAAGCTCCAGCTCCTCGCGCACTTGCTTAAAGCGCCTTATGTCTCCTGTTACATCATTTATTCCCATACAGTAAAAATACCATTTTTTGGAAATTATCCAAACATTATGATGGATATATTCCATAATAATGGAAAAATGCCTTATTTTGTGTCGCTATGAATTTTGAAAGAATACAGGAAAAACTCAATATCCTTGCTGATGCGGCAAAGTACGATGTGTCATGCTCCAGCAGTGGCAGCAAACGGGCAAATACCTCCAAGGGCCTGGGAAACAGCAGCGGTATGGGCATTTGCCACAGCTATACCGAGGATGGCCGGTGTGTGTCCCTCTTAAAGATCCTGCTTACCAATCACTGTATTTTTGATT
>CEQG01061695.1_pt1 | contig 18661 bp, 22 predicted proteins | sample 350301 | NCBI WGS metagenome assembly CEQG01 (sample SAMEA2621242, study PRJEB7988) | marine metagenome | isolation source: saline water (ENVO:00002010), including | reverse complement strand
GTGCGTCGTTGATGCCGTCGCCGATCATCATCACGCCGCCATGATCGCTCATCTCGCGAATAGCCCTTAGCTTGTCCTCGGGCATCATGTTGGCCTGGTACTCCATGCCCAGGCTTGCCGCGATCGCCGCGGCCGTGCGCGGGTTGTCCCCGGTCAGGATGAGCGGCGTAATGCCCATTGCTTTCAACTGGCGCACCGCTTCGGGCGCATCCGCGCGTGGTTCGTCACGCATGGCGATGATGCCAAGCGAGGTTTTTTCGCGGAACACCACAACGGCGGTCTTGCCCTGTTCCTCGAACACCGTCGTCTGGGCCAGGCCCGCATCGTCAATCCCGGCATTGTCCTTGGCATATCCGGGTGAAGTCACCCAGGCAGAGGCATCACCCACCGTGGCAATCACACCCTTACCCATCAGTGCCTTTGCATCGCGTGAGGGCAGGATTGTTAGGCCTTCCTCCTCGGCCTTGTTCAGAATAGCGACAGCCAACGGATGGCTTGAGCCGCTTTCGACGCCCGCTGCGACAGCCAGAAGTTCGGCCTCGGTGGTTGTGCCAAAAGTTACGATATCCGTTACCACAGGTCGCCCATGAGTAAGTGTCCCGGTTTTGTCAAAGGCAACGCGAGATACCTTCGCCGCCGCCTCGATCACAGCACCGCCTTTCATCAGAATGCCGCGGCGTGCGCCCGTCGACAGCGCCGAAGCGATTGAGGCGGGAACCGAGATCACCAGTGCACAGGGGCAGCCGATCAGCAGCAGCGCCAGCCCGCGGTAAACCCATGTGTCCCAAGGCTGGCCAAAGGCCAGGGGCGGCACCAGCACGACCAGAACCGCAACAGTGACGATAGCGGGCATATACCACCGACTAAAGCGATCTATGAATCGTTCGGTCGGCGCGCGTGCCTCTTCAGCCTCTTCAACGAGGCGAATAATGCGCGAAATGGTGTTGTCTTCGGCGGTTTTAGTCACCGTGATCCGCAGCGCGGCTTCGGTGTTGATGGAGCCCGCAAAGACAGAATCACCAGGCCCCTTGTTCACCGGAACACTCTCGCCCGTCACCGGGCTGTCATCAACACCCGAGGTGCCTTCCCTAATCTCACCATCCGCCGGAATGCGATCACCGGGACGGACGAGCACGGTTTGCCCTACGGCAAGACTTGTCGCCGGCACTTCGCGCGTGGCGCCGTTCATCTCCAGAAGCGCTGTCTTCGGAACGAGATTGGCAAGAGCGCGAATACCGTCGCGCGCCTTGCCCGCGGCAACACCTTCCAGAACTTCACCCACAGCGAAGAGAAATACAACCAGAGCTGCTTCTTCTGCCGCATCAATGAACAATGCGCCGATGGCAGCTATCGTCATCAGGCTTTCAATGGTGAAGGGCTGTCCCATCCGCAAAGCTGCAAACGCTCTACGTGCGACGGGGGCAACTCCGATCAGGCAGGCAGCGACAAATGCCCAATTGCCGACCTCTGGTACGATCAATTCCACACCCCAGGCGACAACCAGAAGCAGGGCGGTAAAGATCACCAGTTTACCCTTGGCAGTCTGATACCAGCGTTTGCCCCGATCCGCAGGATCGTCATGAACGTGGCCGGGGCTACCGTGGCCGGAATTGTCCGTTGCTTTGCTGACTACCTGTGAGCGACCGGTGCCGTTTTGATCTTGGTCATGCGCTTCGGCCGGTTCCTGCTCTGCTACGCGCGACGCAATGCCGTATCCAAGCGCACGAACGGTCTTCTCGATCTTGTCGCGGCCTGTCTTGCCTTCGTCCAACGTCAGGCGCAGGCGTTCGGACATGATGCCGACCTCAACCCCGGTCACCCCTGGCAGCCGCGCCACTGCATCCTTGATCTTCGTCGCACAGGATCCGCAGTCCATGCCAGACACTGTCCAGTCGCAAGTGATTTCGTTATCTGAATCCATTTTCGTCATCGTCTTTCCTTCGCCCTATGGCGAGTAAGCGCCGGGCCCTTGTCTTCATCAGATGCCCACTCTAATGTCTCTAGCTACTGTAGCTTCAAGAGAAATTTTATGTTGACCATTGGAAAACTTGGACGGGCGGCGGGGGTAAAGATTCCGACCATCCGTTACTATGAACAGATCGGTTTGTTGCCGGAGGCCGAACGCAGCGCGGGCAACCAGCGGCTCTATAGCCGCAAGGCGCTTGATCGACTGACTTTCATCCGACATGCGCGGGGACTTGGTTTCACCCTCGAGGCAATCCGCGATCTGCTCAGCCTCTCGGATACTCCGGACCAGCCGTGCGCGGCAGCGGACGCTATTGCCAAGGCTCAATTGGCGGAAATTGAAAAACGGCTCACACGCCTTGCCTCGCTAAAGGTCGAACTAAAGCGAATGGTGGCGCAATGCGCGGGTGGCAGGATAGCTGATTGCCGGGTGATTGAAGTTCTGGGTGATCACTCGCTTTGTGCGACAGACCACGATCACCCGCAAGGCGGAGATAGCCAATGACATCGTTTGGAACGCTGTCCATCTATATGGGTGCTGCGTTGGCCGAAATAGCTGGCTGCTTCGCTTTCTGGGCTTGGATGCGGCAAGGGGCGAGCGCCCTGTGGCTTGTCCCCGGTCTTGCTAGCCTCACGGTCTTTGCCTGGCTGTTAACGCTTGCCCCGTCGGATTTGGCCGGCCGCGCTTATGCGGCTTATGGCGGCGTCTACATTGGAGCGTCGCTGCTCTGGCTTTTGACCGTGGAAGGGCAGCGGCCCGACATCTGGGACCTGACTGGCGCCGTGATCTCTATTCTCGGAGCGGGGGTCATTCTGTTCGCGCCACGGACGTTAGTGAGTTGAGAAAATCTTGCCGGTTGGCGGCAAGTTGGATCTATGCTGCAGGAGGAGCTGCTATCATTGGCATAGTTCCTTTGCCCATCATCTGGGATCTCCTATTCACCTGATACATTTCTGGTGAGGCGCTGCTAGCACTTCCCGGCGCGCCTTTATATTTCGGTGTCCTACACGGGACAACGGTAGCAAGTTTTAGTGGAAATGTTTCGTCAGGTTGCATGTCTCCGCCGATCTGTTGACAGATTCATGGGCGTTGGCTGCCCGGAGCAATGCGATAGGCGACCAACCGACATTCAACTGTGACTCCTTATAGGTGTTCAGTCTTGACTCATTTTTGGTTAGCCGGGTAGGGGCCGCCTAGTCGCAAAATCACGTAGCGGTGATGGGCCAGTGTGGCAGCGGTTTAATGTTAGCGCTCGGTTCTTGAAGCGCCAACTTTCGTTTCCGGTTTCGCCGATTTCGCAGTGATGGGTGAGCCGGCTGCATCCGCGAAAGCCCGAAAGCGAAGATTGCCGTCGATAAAATCAACCCAATAAAAATCATTCAAATTTTATCAAAAATAATATATATTCTTTAGGTATGCTTGTTTTTAAAATCTTATATTTGAGATTGTAGTCTTCTCTTAGTACAAAGGGAAGGCGAAGTAAATGTATAATGAAGTAACAAATAAGCAATATCTGAGAAACACTTCTTTCCTAATCTCACTTCTATGCGCATCCGCCGCGCAGGCCAATGACTACGATGTTCGGGACACAAAACCCGAGATTATAGTCGCGGCCAATACAATTTCCGCGCTCGTACAAAACCAGAGTGTCGCCCGGAATCTGGCGTGGCTGAACATGGCACAATTCACGACGACTCTTAACGTGAGCCAAGGCGGCTTCGCTCCCCTTGGCTTTGATCCTGATCCTGCCTTTGACATTGCAGCTCCGCAGGCGTTCGCGGCCCTTGCCGCCGCGCGCCCGGCAGATAACCAGGCACCCAGCGATCTGACTGCCAGTCAGGACCAGATCACTACCGCCTCCATTTCAGTGCCAACAGCATCGGCTGGCGCGTCGCTCAGCGAGGCAATTCGCGAAGATTTACCACTGTTCGGTGCCTACAGGATCCGCTTCGGCAAGATCAAGAGCGGTGCCCGCATATCCGTATTGATGCGGAAAGCAGCAGCTTCTGGCCCGTCAGCCATCTGCATCAATCAGTGTGCAGACCTCGCCGATCGCCTGGCGCTGAACGGATCAAGTATCAGCGAACAACTCCGCCACGTCTCGGTTTCCGTCAATAGCATGGTCGCCTACAAGACCGATGATCAGAACCATGACCGAACTGATTACTGGTCAACGCCAAATGAAATTCTGGGTCGTAGCAGCGGCGATTGCGAAGATTACGCTATCTTGAAAATGGCTGTGCTGGCGCGCCTCGGCGTCCCGATGGACGTCATGGAAATCGTCGTGCTCAAGGACACCAGCCGTCGCTTGTTCCACGCCGTTCTGTCCGTCAGCCTTGAAGACCGCAATCTGATCCTCGACAACGTGACCGATGCCATTGAAGCAGACACAGAAAAGCCTGGCTACGCGCCGCTGTTTTCGATATCCGGTACCGCAAATTATGTCTTCGGTTACAAGGGCGGAGGGTCCAACCACATGGCATCCCTCAAGGGCCTCGCAGCAATAGCGCCGGGCGCTGGGTTCTGAGACATGGGAATGCTCTCTGTTTCCAGAAGGTAATCCAGCAATGAATTCGGTCCCATGGTTTCCCTGGGCTTGCCCAGCGCAACGGTTATCGCGACCGGGACTGGGAAACACGGGCCGGAACAGTCGAGCTGCGCATTCCAAAGCTGCGAACTGGCACCTATTTCCCGAGCTTCCTTGAGCCGCGCCGCATGGCGGAGAAGGCCCTGACGGCGGTGATCCAGGAAGCCTATATCCAGGGCGTTTCGACACGCTCCGTCGACGACCTCGTCAAGGCCATGGGCATGTCGGGCATTTCCAAGAGCCAGGTGTCCCGGCTGTGCGAGGAGATCGACGACAAGGTGCAGGCCTTCCTCGAGAGGCCCATCGAAGGAGAATGGCCCTATCTCTGGATCGACGCCACCTACCTGAAGGTCCGGCGCGGAGGGCGCATCGTCTCTGTCGCGGTCATCATTGCCGTCGGCGTCAATACCGACGGCCGACGTGGGGTGCTCGGAATGGAGATCGGCACATCCGAGGCCGAGCCGATCTGGACGGAGTTCCTCCGCAAGCTGACCCGGCTGGGCCTCCGCGGCGTCAAGCTTGCTGTCTCTGATGCCCATGAAGGCATCAAGGCGGCTGTCTCCAAGGTTCTTGCTGCCACCTGGCAGCGCTGCAGGGTCCACTTCATGCGCAATGCGCTGGCCCATGCCGGAAAGAGCGGACGGCGTGTAGTCTCCGCCTTCATCGCCACCGCCTTCGCCCAGGACACGCCCGAGGCTGCAAGCACCCAATGGCGCAATGTCGCCGACCAGATCAGGCCGAAAGTGCCGAAGCTTGCCACGCTCATGGACAGCGCCGAACAGGATGTGCTCGCCTACATGACCTTTCCAAAGCCGCACTGGGCCAAGCTTCATTCGACAAACCCGATCGAGCGTCTCAATGGCGAGATCAAGCGACGCACCGAGGTCGTCGGCATCTTTCCTAACGACGATGCCATCGTCAGACTGGTCGGTGCCTTGCTGCTTGAGCAGAACGACGAATGGGCCGTTCAGCGATCTCGCTACATGACCTTTGAGACAATCGCGACGATGAGCGATGATCCCCTCATCAGCCTGCCAGCCGCAAGCTGATCCGTTTCCGGCTCTGTCCGGAAGGCACGGCAAACGCCGAAGCTAAACCACGCCGTGGGACAGGTTCATGTTCGGGCTAACCGGTGCGGGTGTCAGCAGCTCTTTTCTGCCCTGGATAGGCTGGATTAGCCGTCGATAGTTCATAGTTTGTCTGTCTAGTCAGCTCTTGAGGCAGGCAATCATAGTTCCCATGTTGCACCAACTTTGGCCCGCAACTAGTCGGCAACGAAGGGATCCGCGAGGGCTGCTTTCGGTCGGCTGACCGGGACCAATGTCGATGATGTTATTTCCGATAAATATTGCGGACCTTTTTTTGCCAGAAGCTTTCGGAAAACCGGGTTCATACCGCCATCCGAATAGGCAAGGCCAGGTCCCTGGACATCGTTGAGCAGGCTTCTCATTTTCTTGATGTCTCCAGTCGATTTATCGACTACTTGCTGATCTTCCGGCTTGAAGGCTGGGCAGTCTCCGAGCGGATCAACAGATGTCACGCCGTTGACCGGTTCTCCAAACCTGTAGCGGCCCTCGCAAAACTGAAACCGAGGCGGTTGGCGCAGTACTTCAAACTGATCATAGCCCGCCTTGAGATCTATCCAGAAGTCGAAATTTGGATTATCGTTGTGCGCGGCAAGGTTCTCCGGCGTCATCCGAAAGGGATAGGATTGGACCTGAAAGGCCTGTTGGCCGCCCTGCAATGCGTCTCTGACAACGGCATAGACCTCTGCGACATAATTGTCGGAAATCGCAAAGCAACCCGACGATGAACATGCCCCATGAACCATCAGGGCAGAACCTGTATAGCCCTTGGCACGCTCCAGCCTGTTCGGATAACCGAGATCGAAGGAAAGATAATACTGAGAATTTGGGTTCAACCTGGCAAAGTTGACTGTGTAAAATCCCTCTGGAGCCTGGCGGTCACCCTCAAATTTTTTCGGACCCAATTGACCGGACCATCGGCACATCGGGTAAGTCTTCATCAGTGCGTATTTGCCGGTCGAATCACGCTTCCAGACTTCCAGTTCGCTCTCCTGCTTGAAGATGCGAACCAGTACGGGGTCTGTGGACCTCATCCCCATATCCCGCATTTTGGCAAGTGTCTTTTGCGGAATAGGAATGTCGCCTCGGCCGTCAAGATCCAGCGTACTCGTCACACATCCCGACAAGACAAGGCCCGCCATGAGGATGCCGATCACGTTGGTTCGGAATCCTTGGCCCATGGGGCGCTCCTTTTCAATCATCGGCAGCATCATCTTCCGTTTCCTGCGCACAGCGTCAGATTACGATCAGTCTGGCTCCGCTGGTAACGCGACCATAAAGATCGACAACATCCTGGTTGATCATGCGAACACACCCGCTTGAGACAGATTTGCCGATTGTCCAGTATTCCGGTGATCCATGGATGCGATACAGCGTATCCTTGCCATTTTGAAAGATGTAGAGTGCCCGCGCGCCAAGTGGATTGCTGAGCCCTGGCGGCATTCCACCATTGTCGGCGCTCCATTTCTCCAGCTCTGGTTGCCGTGCGATCATTTCCTCAGGCGGAGTCCATTTGGGCCAAGCCTGTTTCCACTGGATGACACCTTCACCTGACCATTCAAAGCCCTGTCTACCGAGGCCGACGCCGTATCGCATCGCTTTTCCGTTTTCTTGGACCAGATGCAGGTAGTATGTCTTTGTGTCGACGATAACGGTTCCAACTGGATATGGACTGGTGAAATTCACCTGACGCCTTCTGAACTTCGATGGCACCTTGCTTATTTCTATTGCTGGAAGAGGGAACCTCTCCTCAGGCATGGATCCGTACATTGTCATAATGTTGGACGAATTCTGAGTGGTCGGTAGTTCTTCAACCGATTGGCCGACTTTGGTGGCGTTAGAGCACCCGGACAAGGCCAGCACTGAAGTGCTGGCTGCCCCATGAATGAATTGACGACGGTTCATATCATTTCAACTTTCGTGAACTTTCTTAGTGGACCCGTTAAGAAATTTTGTGATGGAGAACGAGCCTTATATTCCGGAAACGATTTTCGACCAGCAATCGCTTGTATGCTGAAAATGGGGTGAGATTATTGAACGACTACCTGCGCACCGACTGGTACCCGTTCAAAAAGGTCTTCGACGTGCTCATTGATCATGCGGATGCAGCCGTTGGACACTGAGCGACCGATTGAAGACGGTTCCGTCGTGCCGTGAATGCGGTAAAGTGTGTCGCGTCCGTCCTTGTACAAGTACAGTGCCCTGGATCCCAATGGATTGTTGGGCCCACCCGGCACTCCCTTGGCGAATCGTGCGTATTTGCCGGGATTTCGTTTTATCATGTTGGCCGTGGGGGTCCATGATGGCCACTCTGCTTTCCGACCGACTTTAGCCTGCCCCTTGAAAGCCAGGCCGGCTCGCCCCACTCCAATCCCGTAGCGGCGAGCTTTGCCTGATGGAAGCTGCAAGTACAAGAAATGATTTTCTGGATCAATTATGATGGTACCGGGCTTGTAACCGCTATAGCGAACGGTCTGCGGTTCGAATTTCTCGTCTAGTTTGAATTTATCAGTATGGGCATATGCGGGTAACCCAAAAGATAATGCAATGCCGGCGCCGATGCCGAGCATAAGTCTTCTTTTCGAAATCATGCTTTATACTCACGTTGTTGAACGTTGCCGATGGGCGCAAGTTGCGCAATGGACATTCAACCGTGAGCGTTTGGCGGCCTTGGGACTACGTATCCCACATTAGAGAGGAACGCTGTTTTCCAAAATGCGGCATGTTCCCGGGTCTCAGAGGTGATCAGGGGGGCAACCAGTTCAGCGAAAATGGCATAGTGCATCTGACAATGCACGGATTTCTTGCTTTCTGTATCTTCGCTCAGCGGAACCGTATCAGAGCCACGCATAGCAGCTGCGACATTGGAATTGCATTCGACCAAGTCGATTGTGCTTTGGAGTTCGCTAAAAATGTAGCCCCCGCCAAAGGAGTGCGTCAACGCTGAAAGCGCGAGGAACAAAGCTAAAGTGAAGGGCACAATTCGGTTCATGGCATCCTTTTTGGCTACTATGACCCCGATTGTCTATAGGTTTGCGATTAACTTTTCGTGAAGAGAAAGCCAGCGGGTCGTTCTGTTGACTAAGCCGTCAAGCGAACCGACATAGCCAAGACTTATTTAAAGTTCCGCTGAGACGTTGGGTGGTCGAGCGGATTATCGATTGGCTTGAGTGGTGCTGCAGACTGGCCAAGGAATACGAGAAAGCGTCGCGCAACGCGCTGTTCTTCAACCGCGCACGATGAACTCAGCTCTGATGGTCGGCTGTGTCGGATCTGTAGTGGCCATTGGCATTGCGAGCCAGGTCATGTTGAATCGTGCAAAGGTCCCGGCTGACGAACGCTACCAAATTCTGGAGGAAGCTCTGAGGTTCGGCTCAACAAGCTTGATCGGAGTTCAGAAAGAAATATTCTCGGTTACCTTGACGACCTGTGACGCGATCTCACGAAGTTATCCGTCGCGCTCTCCGTGATGATGTTCTGTCGGAATTGCGGCAGCTGGCAGGACTTTGGCAAGCACCTGAATTGCATCAGTGTTTGTGAAGTAAACAGTGACAGGAATTGTGTCGCCAGCGATCAGATTCTCCACGTAATTCATGGATAGTTGCACGCCTCCTTTTGACATAACCAGTTCGGTTTTTGGAGGAAGGGCTTTTGGAATAGGTTCTGATTTCGAAAGGTAGTTACCGTTCACACCCGTCGGCTCGTCAAGGGTGATGGTAGCAAACTGAATGCTCTCAAAACCTTCGATCCATAAATACTCGTCGGTACCGTTCCAGATCGAAAAGTAGCCAGACAATTTATCTCCACTGAGTGTCGGGATCACTATCTCCGCATGTTCGACCACAATCTGGTCTTCATACAAATTCCCTCCTTCTGCATAACCCTCTGTATACATAAATATACATGAGACACCAATGATCCAGCGACCAAGATAGGTGGATTTGTTGATGGAAGTGCATCTTCCATTTTGGCGACTCAAGAAGGCGGGTAAGAGTATCTGTGTCGGATATCTTTCGTTTTCCATCAAAATTGGCTAGCCCTTAGGATAAGATTTGATTTCTCGTGCAGCGGGGACCCCGGTATAGCGCCGTCGGATGATAGGATATGGCTTTCGCCATATCGGATATTCTGGGAGAAATATGGCGATTTGTGCAGCTGAAGCAGCGCGTAAAGCATTTCTAACTCGTGAATGGCGAGAGGACAATATTCCGCCACATCATGACATGCAGTGGCCAGCCGTAGTGTGCTTTGATCGCCAACGCAAGATCGACCAGCCGATGATCGGAGCTGTTGGTGTTCTCTTGCTTTCTACCGCGGAACGTCGTGACCAGATCGGTTTCATTGTTGCTGAGCGACGGTTCCGTAGCAATCCCGAGAAGGGTAGAGAGCGCAATATCCTTGACTAGCTTCCAGTCATGGTCGTTTGTCCCCGGCAGATTTTGTTAGTAATTGCGCCTACTGCTTCGATCAGGTTGCCTTCATTTACGACCAGTAGACCACGGTTGGCGGTTTCCTGCCAAGTGCTGAATGGGCGTGCTGTAGATTGTAGAACATGACGCACATTCTTATTGCTGCACCTGCTTGTGAAGCAGTTTCCCAGACGTCCAGGTAGACGCATGCATATATTAGGGACCGCGAGAGCGGATCAACAAAAGTGGTTTGTCAACGGCGGAGGAAAACCCGGGTGCTGCACCAGCGCCAATCAGGCCGAACAGTATGAAACGTCGGGTGACCACCTGTTGTCTCCTAATTGTCCGCGTGGCCGTGGCCGTCATCAGTAGCCGGGGGTGACACATCAGGAACCAGTTTCTCGACAGATGCGGCCACTCTGAGTTCCGTCATAATCGACCGCGTTGCGGCTGATTCGAGTGCAGCTCTTATCTGCGTCGCTAAAGCTTCATATGGCGGTGCTGGACGGGTACGCCGTTCCTCAAGCTTCAAAAGGTGAAATCCGAACGCGCTGACCACGGGCTCACGTGTGAACTGGCCGGGCTCGAGTTCGGCAGCTGCCGTATCGATCTCCACCAAGGTCTGACCGGAAACAAGGTAGCCCAAGTCTCCGCCATTTACCTTCGAAGCCTCGTCCTTGGATCGTTCAGAGGCGACCACTGCGAAATCCTCTCCTTCCTCAAGTGCGATTATCGCATCCCGAGCTTCAGCTTCCGTTTCCAGAAGGATATGGCGCAAGCGGAATTCTTCTGTAGGCGGATTTTTCGTGACCTGGAGATTATACGCCTTGCGAACCGCTGCATCGTCAACACGCTTGGCCACCTCCCCGTCCAAAAAGACAGATCGCAGGGTCTGTGCTTCAAAGAACGCAATTTGCCGCTTGTATGAGTCCTCGTCAGGAACCCTGGCGGCTCTGGCGGCGTCAGAAACAATCTGAAGCCGAATCAACTCGTCAACAATGACAGAGAGGCGAGCATCGTCAGGCATGCTGCCCATCTGGTTGGCATACATTTCGGAGGCAAATGCGACATCGGCCGTGGTGATCTCCGTGCCGTTTACACGCGCAACGACATTCTTGTTCTGCGCGAGCGCTGGAGCCCCCGCAGCCATCGTAAGGGTAAGCATAAGCAAGGCGGCGGATGGAAATTTGCTCCAGTGTCGCAGCGTGGCGGATTGAGTGTATGATTCTATTGTCATAGCCATCCCTTACTGTGCTGCCGGGATCATTGGGTCGATGATCTCGCTGAACTGATCAATCGTGAGTGCGCCCTTGTGCTCCTCGCCGTTGATGAAGAAGGTTGGAGTTGAATCCACGCCATAAGATTTGCCAGTTTCCATCACTTCAGAAACTTTATCCAAAATGGACTGGTCTGTCAGGCAAGCCTCCACTTTTTCCCCGCTCATGCCAGTCAGGCCCATAATAGATTTGAAAGCAGAGGCGGGGTCCGCCACCCGCGCCCATCTGTCCTGGCTACGGTAGAGAAGATCGACGGTTGCATACCAATTACCCTCTCCTGCGCAGCGGGCGAGCATAAATCCAGCTTGTGCGCGCGGGTCGAAGGGAAATTCGCGCATAATGAACCGCACCTTGCCGGTATCGACATATATCTGTTTCACAGCGGGCCATGTGTTTACGTGGAAAGTCCTGCAGTGTGGGCATGTCAATGAGGCGTATTCAATCACAGTTACGGGCGCCTCCGGCGATCCGAAAACTTGCTCAGGAAGAGGTCCGGGCTTGAGCATGTCCTCCATTGTGGCCGCGCGCACGACCGAAGCAGACACGGGAATAGCTACTAGCGCACTAACGCCGGTGAGGAAGAAACGTCTTTTCATGTTAGCTCCTGATAGATGCGAAATCATCGTAAAAGCTATGGCAGGTAGAGGTTCAAGCAGTTTTTTGTGTTGAACATCCCATCCTTGAAGACGTAGGGCGCGTGCCGAGCGGATTGTCGATGGCAGGTGGCATGCCTCTGTTCTCTGCGCTGTATTTGGCCAGTTCCGTTTGCTTGGCGATTATCTCGGTAGGCGGTGTCCGCTTCGGCCATTCCTGTTTTCAGGCTTTCTCGGCGCGGGTCGATGGGACTTGCGGAAATAGTCGCGTGTAAGCTGCAGAGATATTTGCTGCTTTGCACAAGCCAGAAATCTAAAATGTTTCACGCGCTCTTGCGATGAGCCCATTGTTGAGGAGGCGGTACGGAAACATGTTAGATAGCAGCGACAATTGCGCGAGTCGGCAATTGTTGGCCTGCCGACATGCAAACTCCTCTGTTCCGGTAGCTTCGTTAGCCCATCCCTGCGTTCTGACGATGGGATCGAATTCAGACTTGCGATCCGATCAGAGCCGCAGAGAACAGACCTTGGCGCCGCAAACGACACTGTTGCCGCATCGACGACGGGATAAACTGCATCTGCAGACGCTTGAGTAAAACAGCAGCGCACCAAATAAAAAATTGTCCTCAGGCTCGCGTATGAAAAGGGAAGTCTTTTTGGGGCTTGAACCTCTACCAGCATGAGGTTTTAGAACCTCGGGATGGATACGACACAACCTACATCGCGTCTAACCGTGAACCGGGTGGCACATATGCGCCTCCAGTCAATTGACGTGCTGCGCGGAATTGCAATCCTCGGAGTTGTCGTGTTTCATTTCGTCTGGGACCTCGATTATGCAGGCATCTACGTTGGGCTTGCAGGCCATCCCGCTTGGCTCTTGTTCGGCCGGACGCTCGCAGGAACTTTCATGTTTCTCGTTGGAATAAGCCTCGTACTCGCCCACACGCAGCACATGCGGTGGCGCTCGTTCGTGCGAAGGCTTTCGGTCATCGTCGTTTCGGCGGCGTTAATATCGGCGCTCACCTATGCTTTCTTCCCAGGCAATTTCGTCTATTTCGGCATACTCCACGCAATCGCTGCTGCAACGTTGATCGGGGTTCTGTTTCTCCGATCTCACCCGATCATACCCACTGCAGTTGGCCTGGTTGTTATCCTTCTGCCATGGCTGGTCAACGCGGCGGCGTTCGATACGAGGTGGCTGGCATGGATAGGTTTTGCGGCTACTCCCCCTCCAAGTAACGACTATGTGCCCATTTTTCCTTGGGTCGGGCTTACGATAGTTGCAATTGGGGCAACCAAGGCCGCCCTATCGTCCGGCCTTTATGGTCGTATCATCCAATTGGAAACACATGAGAACAGAAGATTTTTGCCCTTTGTCTGGATGGGGCGCCACAGCCTGGTGATCTATTTGGTCCACCAACCCGTGCTTCTCGCGATAATACTACCATTCGCCCGATAAGCAGTCCGGAACGTACCGCCTATTGCTCTCCGGGCTGATGGGGAAACGGCCTGACGTAGCGCTCAGATTCCCTCATTTTGAGATTAGGGGCCGGCCATTGATTGAGGGTGGGAACTTGGTTCCAGGTCACACACTTTTTTAGGCAATTAACAGCAGTTCCTTGTGGTTGAATTGCCTTCCGCCAACACAAACTATCGTGTATCGATCGATGCAGAAATGCAGGATGGGGCAAAGGATGAAAATTATGACTGATGCGAATGCGCAACTTTCGATCATGGAGTCGCGTATATTGGCTCAGCGGCGCAAGCGCGGGAACATCCTTCTGATGTTGGTGCTATTTGGGTTCACTGCAACGATGTTTTTCGTGAGCTATTCTCATCTGCAGTTAGAAACCCAGACAGGTTCTCCCGTTTCACGGGCGGTCACAGACAAGTGATTGGCGTTACTCCAGCGGTACATTCATAATTTCTCGATCGAAACCATCGGGAATTCTCACGTGCTGCCACGCATCGGTCTTTTTGTTGTAGCCGTCTCTGCGGCCTATTTGGCCCTTGCAATCGTGTTCGGCGTTTATTGCCTTGTCGGTGGTCACAACATGATGGAAGCGTTGTACGGAGAGTTTGCCACATACTTTCTGGCGCTAGTCACAGGAGCCGTGTGGTTGTTGGCCAATGGCCAACAACTCAACCCGAAACGAGACTGACCCATATGTTGGGATCATGTTGTGATTGGCGCTTTAGAAAATAGAGCTCGGCGTCTTTCCAAAGCAAAACCCGCTGTTCGACATTGTCCAGAACGAAATCCCCCCGATCGGTGATAACGGTGAGGACCGCATGTCCGCCTCCATTTGCATCCCGTCCAACCGTCATTGATAGTGCACCCAGCGGTATGCCCCGTTGATTTAGGCGCTTGCGCTTTTCAAGTGCGTAATCTTCGCAATCGCCAACATTCTTGGGATACTCCCAACGCTCTTCTACCCCAAAAATTTCGTTGTCGGTTAGAGGCGCAACGGATGTATTCACATCATAATTGGTTTGAATAATGTCATTCCAAAGTTCGCGCGTCAGCTTGACGATCGGACCATTTGCCGGGCGGTCACAGCGGTCCGCATAGCGCTGACAGTAATCATAATAACCTATTGGAATCGTTGTTTTACCGAATGTCACCATATTCGCGACGCTGGAGGGCTGCGTTGGATTGAGATGGAGTGCATTGGCGCTGGCGGCATTGCAGGACAAAGCGAGCGCAACTGCCGCAATAATTGACTTTCCCATGTTGAACCTTTCCCCAAAAGTTGATGGAAAGAAACTACGAGAAACAGATAAAAACTGTGAAAAATCAGTGGCTTGTATTTATCTCAAATGCGATTCAAATACTGGAATGGTGACGCACGTATTGGAAACTATTGGATAGCCTCAATCTTCGATCAGTCGAGATGAGGGTGCCGTCCCGTTTGTGGTGGTCTTTTCATCCAATGGATGTGAACTGAGAGACCTGGACGCCGTCATGATATCTGGTGTGCCGTGTATCGTGATGGCTTTGTTTAGCGGCTCAGTGCGAAAACACGCGCCCATCGTATTTGAAATCCAGATAGGGCCGGACAGCACTTCGACAATTTGCAGTGCGCATCAAGAACACGTGAAATGATCTAGACACTCTTGTGATACTTCCAATTGACCCCGTCATTTTTTGGCAATTGACACGTTTTTGAGCCCGTACTGACGGTGCGACAAAACGTGTATCGACAGGGAACGGGGTTTCAGGGTAATCAATAGGACATGAAAAGGTATGTCCGCATTCTAACGATCCTCATGCTCGCCGTGTTCGCGGCGGGCTCGGTCGTGCATACCGCGAATTCCGCCAGCATGAACACGACGATGGCACTCACCGCCTTCGACAACGATATGGGCGACTGCCAGGATTGCCCTGACGGCAGCGACAACATGCTTTCGTGCGATTATATCTGCGTTTCTCCCTTGTCGGCCATCCTGCCATCTGGCGAATCCGGTCTGCCTGCGGCCGTGACGATCACCGAAAAATCGGTTGATCGGAGCATGACCGGACGCACCGGACTGCCGAACCCTTACCCTCCAAGATCCACAATCCTGAGCTGAAGCTGCCCGGACTCCGTTCCGGCTAGCTGCGGCTGACTTCATGCGCGATCAATTTGATCGTTCATAGTCCTACTCAGCATCGCGGGGTTCGCGCGCTGCGGGTTTGAGTTCCCCTCAGGATAGTTGGAATATCATGACATTTCTTCTACCGACGCCAACGCGTCGAGCCTTTATCACGTCCGCTGTGGCTTTCGGGGCCAGTGCAGTGCTCTCGGTTTCGCTAAACCGGACAGCTCGTGCCGCGCCCGGCGAAACACTCTCCGCAATAGCCTTCGATGGCGATGCGATCATCGTCGGAGGTGCTGGGCTTACCCGCCGCGACGATGGCGGAGTGTTGACACCGCTGCCCGGTCCGAAGGGCGGCAACATTCTTTCGCTTGCAACGCACAACAACCGTGCCGGTCGGATTGCGGCGGGGTTGTCCAATGGGGGCGTCGCGCTATCCGAAGACGGCGGGCAGAGCTGGGAGGCGAGAAGCCAGGGCTTACCCGAGGCTCCAGTAACTGCTGTCGCAGCGGCTGCTTCAAACCCCGATACCCTGTATGTCTCCGTTCATGGCGACGGTCTATGGAAAAGCGAAGATGCTGGCCGGTCTTGGGTGTTCGCGATGGACCGGCCTTGGCTGGCAGATGCCGAACGCGACTTGACCGCATTGACCTCGGTCGATCTGGCCTCGGGCATGGGTGGCATCTGGCTATACGCTGGAACTGAATTGGGTCTCACCCGCGTGCCCGACTGTTTCTGCCGTTGGCAGGACGTGCAGCCCGGCGATGCGATGGACGCATTGGTATCCGGAGCAGCGCCTGCGCCGGAGGCACCGTTGCCGGACGGAGAACCTATCCACGCTTTGGTGAGCGCAGCGTCGGTTCCGATGAGGCTCTATGCCGCCCTACCTTCCGGAGTGTGGGCTTCCTCGGACGCCGGGGTCGTATGGGAGCAACGCTCATCTTTCCGCACTGATGCGATTGCCGTCCATCCCAACAATGCCGATCAAGTCGTTGCCCTCACCAAGGAGGGCCTCACCCAAACTCGCGATGGCGGTCTGTCTTGGATCCCGCTCGCAAGCCAATAATGGAGAATATCATGAAAAAGATCATTGTCGCCGCAACCGTTGCGGCCTTGGCTGCCATTGGTAGTGTGGCATTCACCGCCATGACCTCGGCTCAAGCTCCCAAAGACGCAAGTGCTAGCGTAGCTGGTGCGAAAGCGATTACAATCTGGCGCGACCCCGGCTGTGGATGTTGCGATACCTATGCCGACTATCTGGAGATGAACGGCTTTTCCGTGACGCGCGTCGACGATCGCGCTTACGACAAGCGCTCTGTTGAGATGGGTGTTCCCGAGCGGGGAATAGGGTGCCACCTGGCCGAGATTGACGGCTATGTCGTAAGCGGGCTCGTGCCTGTCGAGATCATCGAGCGGCTGATCAGCGAGCGTCCGGATGTCACCGGCATCACGTTGCCTGGAATGCCGGGCAATGCTCCCGGCATGGCACCAGCAAAAACAGGCACGCTGAAGACCTACGCCTTCGGCAAGAACGGCGTCGCGGTTTATTCCGATGAGTGATGGCATGAACGGAATGATGGATGGCTCCATGATGGGGTTGATGATGGCCGGAGGTGGTCTTTTCTGGCTTCTGAGCCTCGCTGTACTGGTCCTCGGTATTCTCGCGTTGGTGAAATTTCTGCGGGAGCGGCAATGAGGCGGATGATTGTCCTTCTTTCCGCTGTCGTCTTTTCGGGTCTGACAGCTATCGCCGTAAATGGGCAACCGCAAAGCAACTATACGCGAGCAGAAGGCCTGACCGTGCTGGGTCAATCCGTGACGGACGAGCAGATCACTGTTGGAAGCCAAGTCTATGCGCAAAACTGCGCCTCCTGCCATGGCGCCAATCTAGAGGGTCAGCCGGACTGGAGGCGCAGGCTGGAGAACGGCCGCATGCCGGCGCCGCCTCATGACGAGAGCGGCCACACCTGGCATCACTCGGATCAGGACCTGTTCGACATCACCAAGCTCGGCGTCGGCGGTGTTGTTGCGGGCTATGAGAGCGACATGCCCGCCTTCGAGGACATCCTGAGCGACGAGGAAATCGCCGCAGTACTCGCGTTCATCAAGAGTACCTGGCCCGAGCGCCAGCGGGAATCACAGGCTCGAGTGACGGCCAAGGCCGGAGGCGGGCCATGAGCATGGACAGGGAACATTCCGCCGCCGAAACGGGACGAAGGGTCCTGGCCTTCCTGCCGCTCACTGTCGCTGCGGCGCTTGCCATCGTTCTGGCCTGGGGCCTGACCCAAGACCCTGGCAGTCTTCCGTCAGCGCTCATCGGCAAGGTGGTGCCCGATTTTGATCTGCCGCCGGTTCAGGGGCGATCACTTGGGCTGTCGAGTGATGATCTTAAAGGAGAGGTGTCGCTGGTCAATGTCTTTGCTTCCTGGTGCGTCGCCTGCCGGGAAGAGCATCCCTTGTTCATGAAGCTGGCGGCGCAAGGCACCGTGCCGCTGCACGGCCTGAACTATAAGGATCAGCCGGACGATGCGGCGCAATGGCTGGACAACCTCGGGGACCCCTACACGCGCACCGGCGCCGACATCAGTGGGCACGTGGCGATCGATTGGGGCGTTTATGGCGTGCCTGAGACCTTCGTGGTGGATGGGGACGGGCTCATCGCCTACAAACATATCGGGCCGGTGAACGAAGAGGTGCTCGCCGAAACCATCCTGCCGCTGGTGGAATCATTGCGCCAGCGGACTGCGGACCGGGAGATGCGGGAGGCTGGTCCATGACAGGCCTATTGCACGCAAAGCGCACAATCTTGGCCGCTCTTGCGGCATGTGTCCTCATGGTGGCTGCGCTCGCGGTCACAGCCGTGATGATTTACATCGACGGCGATAAGCCTTCGGGTGCCCACCCGATCAGCGATAAACGAGCCGCGACGATGTTGCCCCGCTCCTTCGTCATGCACGAAACGCCCCGACCGCTTCCCGAAATCACGTTCGAGGACGGGGACGGTCAGACTCTCACGCTAGCCTCCTTCAAAGGCACAACCGTTCTGCTCAACATCTGGGCAACCTGGTGTGTGCCCTGCCGCGAGGAAATGCCAACGCTCGACGCGCTTCAGGCAGAACTCGGCGGCCCCGGTTTCGAGGTTGTGCCTCTCTCTGTCGACCGGGC
>CEQG01083932.1_pt1 | contig 18664 bp, 8 predicted proteins | sample 350301 | NCBI WGS metagenome assembly CEQG01 (sample SAMEA2621242, study PRJEB7988) | marine metagenome | isolation source: saline water (ENVO:00002010), including | reverse complement strand
TTATCCCAAACCGGTTAATGATCCCCAAATATGACGAAGAACCCAACCATCCGACTCATCCACAGAACCTTCAATATATGGCGATGATATACCACTTGAAATCAAAAGAAAGTGAGCTTGGTAAAATTGAATTAGGTGATTGAATCAGATTTAATTAAAACTAAAATCAAGGTGGTTCAAATTATCCGTTTTAGTAGTTCAGAGTATCTGCTCCGTTCACTCGTAAGTCGTTTTTCAAGATTCATTTTTTAAATAGTATTAAAGGCGCATAGTTTGCAGGTATTATCGGTTGTCAAACTTTGGTTAATTTTACTTATATGATATTTACAATGAATTTGGACAAGAATATAGTTTTCAGGCTACTCCTTTGTTTTTTTGGTATTTTTTATTGTTCCTGTATGGATGCTGAAAAGAGGGATATCATCCGTGTGGGATTCTCTCAATGCATCAGTGACCATGAATGGCGAAAGGCCATGAACCACAGCATGGAGGTAGAGGCATCTTTGCAAAGTAATGTGGAACTCACCATTTTCTCTTCGAATTACAATACCGATAAACAGATCGAGGATATCAACCAGATGATCGATGAGGGATATGATGCCATTATTGTGTCTCCATTGGAGCCTAATTCCATCGTTCCAGTTATTGAAAGGGCCTATGACGCAGGGATTCCTGTGGTTTTAATTGATCGTAAGGTCAACACCGACAAGTTTTCCACTTACGTCGGTGGGAATAATTTGGAAGTTGGTCGGGATGTTGGAAATTATATCTTATCCGCCACTAAAAAGAAGGCCAATATAATAGAGATTAAAGGAGGAGATAACTCCTCACCGGTCATTGAACGAAGCTTGGGTTTTCATCAAATTGTGGATGCCAATGAAAGCACCAATCTGTTGTTGAGCATCGAAGGAACAATATATGGCACCCCGAAAGAAAGATTTGCCATGGCCTTGGATTCCTTGGGAAATGAACAGATTGACTATGTATTTGCCTTCAATGATCTTATGGCGCATCAGGCTTGGCAGGTAGCACGACAAAAAGGATTGGAAAGCGGAATCAAATTTATAGGTGTTGACGGTCTCAACGGTGATGAAGGAGGAATCAACCTGGTTCGTACAGGTATTTTGGAAGCATCCATATTGTATCCCACCGGAGGTTCAGAAGCCTTACAGTTGGCCATAAAACTTGCAAATGGGGAAAAAGTTGCCAAAGAGAACCTGCTCGGCACCACGGTAATCAACCGTAGGAATGCCGATATCATGAAAAACCAATATGATAAGATCAATGACCAACAGGCAGATCTTGAAAAGCAGACCGCAGCAATAAAGGAACAAGAAGAGCGTTATTATGCGCAAAGTAAATTATTGCAGATTACATTGGTCCTGTTCGGGATTGTGCTCATCCTTGCCCTTTATAGCATTTATTCAATTTTCACCATTAGGAAGAAGAACAGGCAATTACAGGTTATTAATCATAAGATTACGGTACAGCGAAACCAAATAGAGAAAATAGCCAAAGAGGTAAAAGACAGCAACGAGGCCAAAATTAATTTCTTTACTGGACTATCGCACGAATTCAAAACCCCTCTGACCTTGATCATGAGTGCGGTGGATTCCTTGGCGGACTCCATGGTCGACAAACCCAGGGCCATGAATGAACTGGAACTTATCCACACCAATTCCAATCGATTGCTAAGGCTAATGAACAACCTGTTGGATTTTAGGAAAGCGGAGGATAAAACCTTCAACATTAGGGCTTCCATTACCAATATATTTGTGTTTTCAAAGAACATCCATGCTGAATTTGCCCGAGAAGCCAAAAGAAGGGGCATCAAGTTTGTCATTGATAGCAATAATAAGGACTTGGAACTTTTTATCGATCGAAATTTAATGGATAAAGTTTTCTTTAATCTCCTTTCCAATGCATTCAAGTTTACACCGGACAATGGTTGGATCACTATTTTCATAAAGGATAACGAAGAAGGCAATGATGTCAATATACATATCAAGGATAACGGTATCGGAATTCCTGAAAAGGAGATCAAAAATGTATTTGACCCTTTCTTCAAGGGTTCCAATAATAGGAAGAACAGTTCAGGAATCGGTTTGCACCTCAGCAAACAGTTCATTGAACTTCATTTGGGCAAAATTGAGGTAAAGTCGCATAAAGGGACCGAGTTCATTATTACACTGTTCAAGGGAAATACCCATTTCAATGAAGATCATATCATTGATTATGTGGATCTGGAGGAGTCGACGATTCCGGATTTTGCCACACAGACCGTTTTAGAAAACCATGTCCCTGAAAATGTAATGGCATCGGACACAGAAAAGTATTCCATACTTATTGTTGAGGATAACAATGAACTTTCGATGTTCCTTAGAAACAAGTTGATGGATGAGTACGATATCATCATGTCCAATGGAACGGATGCCATTGAAAAGGCATTTGAGTTTGTCCCAGATATCATATTATGTGATGTAAACTTGCCTGAAATGAGCGGATTTGAAATCTGCACCATTCTGAAGAACGATCTGAAGACCTCCCACATCCCAACCATTATCCTGACCGCTTTGGACAACAAGGAGTCTTACTTGAAGGGACTTCAATCCGGGGCAGACCTTTACCTGACCAAACCCTTTAGCTATGCCATCTTGATCCAATCCATCAAATCAATGTTGTACAATCGCGAAAAGCTACGGTTATACTATACCAATAACTTTTATAAGTTAGGGGGAACAGGAAATTATGGAAACCTGGAACAAAAATTCATCGATCAACTGAACCAGTGTATCATGGACAATATCGATGATACCGATTTTTCCGTGGAGGCTTTGGCCGATAACCTCCATGTATCAAGGGTCCAGTTGTACCGAAAAGTCAAGGCGATTTTTGGAGTCAGCATTAGTGATTATATCAGTGATATCCGGTTGGAAAAGGCGAAATCAATGTTGGAAAATACCTCCCTTCCCATTTCTGAGGTGGCATATGCTTCAGGATTTGCCAGCCCAAGTTATTTTTCCACCTCTTTTAAGAACAAATTCGGAAATTCCCCTGGAACCTTTAGAAAATCATCTCAGTCCTGAGGAGTTTCCTTTTTAATCTCTCCCAGAGATGTAACGTCTGTGCAAATTCCGGTTACAATATCTAAAGTCTGGATTTCTGATTTTGTTTGAATATTAAGCAAAGTACTGTAAATCAAAACAGTACAATTAAATAACACTTTCTTAACAAAAAACGTAAAAAACCGAAACATTAGTAATATCGATATCATTTTATTGCGAATACATTAGCAAAAATGCAATAGATAAATCGACATGAAAAAAATTTGGGTATGGGCCATAACGGCAGCTTTGGCAGGGTTCCTTTTTGGATTTGACACAGTGGTCATCTCAGGGGCCGATAAAAAGCTACAGGCACTTTGGGGTTCATCTGATGTTTTCCATGGAATGGTCGTTATGGCCATGGCACTTTGGGGAACCATTATAGGGGCTATTTTCGGAGGTATACCTACTGATAAAATAGGCCGAAAGAAAACCCTGTTCTGGATAGGCATTCTATACACCATTTCTGCATTGGGCTCAGCCCTTGCCTATGACCCCTATGTTTTTGCTATGTTCAGATTTCTTGGGGGGATAGGTGTTGGGGCTTCGACCATAGCAGCTCCAGCCTATATATCTGAAATAGCACCTGCCAAGGATCGGGGAAAACTTGTCGGACTCTATCAGTTTAATATCGTATTTGGGATATTGATCGCATTTTTCTCCAATTATTGGCTAAACGGAATCGGGGAGAATGATTGGCGATGGATGATGGGGGTAGAGGCTATACCTGCGATAATCTATACCCTGTTCGTGTTGAGTGTCCCTAAAAGTCCAAGATGGCTGTTGTCAAAATTAAGAAATGATGAGGCCCGTGAAGTCCTACAACGTATTGACCCGGACAGGGATGTGGAAGAATTATTATTGAAAATCCAAGAGGGTAAAGGTAAAAAGAGCAGGATTGAGAGCATTTTTCAAAAAACGTATAGATTTCCGCTTATCCTAGCCTTTCTCATTGCTTTTTTTAACCAGCTTTCAGGCATTAATGCATTTTTATACTATGCTCCACGAATTTTTGAAGAAGCGGGATTGGGCGAAAGCACGGCACTGTTAAGTAGTATCGGTATAGGGATTACCAATTTGGTGTTTACCCTGTTGGGAGTCTATTTGATCGATAGGGTAGGGAGGAAGCAATTGATGTATTTCGGTTCCGTTGGGTACATTATATCACTATCATTGGTGTCCTGCGCTTTCTTCCTTGATTGGACAGGTTTGGCAGTGCCCATATTCCTATTTCTCTTCATTGCTTCCCATGCGGTTGGTCAGGGAGCGGTCATTTGGGTGTTTATTTCAGAGATTTTCCCTAACCATCTCAGAAGTTCAGGACAGGCTTTTGGTAGTTCGGTCCATTGGGTTCTTGCTGCCATTATCCCGTCCCTTATTCCTGTGCTGTTCTCAGCTATAGGGGCCGGCACCGTATTTGCCTTTTTTGCCTTCATGATGGTACTGCAATTACTTTTTGTAGCTTTCATCATGCCTGAGACCAAAGGAGTTTCCCTTGAGGAAGCCAGCCAAAAATTAGTAACTAAACATATGACTTCAATGATAAGCAAATCAAAGTACATCCCTATGGTCATCGCACTATTGATGATCGGTTGCAAGGAGATGCCAAAAGATGGGGAGGCACTCTTGACAGAAAATAAAGAAAGCGAAAAAATAATGGAAAAATATCGTCCCCAGTTTCATTTTACTCCGGAAGAAAATTGGATGAACGACCCCAATGGCCTGGTATATCACAACGGATACTATCATCTTTTTTATCAGTATTATCCAGATGACACTGTATGGGGCCCCATGCACTGGGGTCATGCCAAGAGCAAGGACCTCTTACATTGGGAACATCTGCCCATTGCCTTGTACCCCGATAGTTTGGGATATATCTTTTCGGGCAGTGCCGTGGTAGACAAAAATAATACCGCAGGTTTTGGGGAAAATGCCCTGGTGGCCATTTTTACCTACCACAATCCTGAAATAGAAAATAAAGGAAGTGATAGATTCCAGACACAGGGTATCGCCTATAGTACCGATGGTGGTGAAACATGGGACAAGTATACCGGAAACCCTGTCCTTCAAAACCCAGGAATCAGGGATTTTAGGGATCCCAAAGTTTTCTGGAACGATCAAAAGTCCAAATGGCAAATGGTCTTGGCCGCAAAGGACCATGTACAATTCTATGAATCGGTAAATCTAAAGGACTGGTCCCTGATAAGCAAGTTTGGGTTCAATGATGACCCTCTCTTGGGCGTTTGGGAATGCCCAGATCTTTTCAAGCTCAAAGTAGATGGTACTGAAGAGGAAAAATGGGTGCTCATCGTAAGCCATGGAGGGGAAAGTGCCCCGAACGGGGGCTCAGGTACGCGCTACTTCGTAGGCGAGTATGATGGAACAACATTTACCACCGACCAAAAAGAAAGTCAATGGTTGGATTACGGAACGGACAATTATGCCGGGGTGACCTACAACAATACGCCCGATAAAAAACGAATCCTGATCGGATGGATGAGCAATTGGAACTATGCAACAAAGACACCGACCGAAAAATGGCGCTCGGCCATGACCCTGCCCAGGGAACTGGAATTGATGAAAAAGAATCAGGGATATCTGCTAAAGAGCAAACTTATCGATGCCTTTGAGAAAATGACCTCATTGGTGCCCGCTAATGAATTAATGGGTGTCTATCCCACCGATTTTACCTATGAAGAACTTTCCCAAAGTTTATTGTCATTAGATGTAAGTATTAAGGATTCATTGCGGATAGAGTTGTCCAATCATAGTGGGGACAAGTATGTCATGGGATATGAAATGGCCAACGGAATATTCTATGTGGATAGGGGGCAGGCCGGTAATTCGGATTTTAGTGAGCCATATGAGAAAACATCCCGTCAAACAATGGATATAGGGAGCCAGGAAAAATTATCGCTGCAGATAGCCATAGATGCCTCTTCCATTGAAATATTCATCAATGATGGGGAGTACGTCATGACCACACAGGTATTTCCAAAACATAAGTTCACTGAATTTAAGATTCTGAATCCAGAGAAGATAACAATAAATGATTTTTTCTTGGATAAGGTCAATGTGGATGATGCTGAAAATTAAAACAACCCTTTTGTCAGGCTTTACATGCACATTGTTTACCGCACTGGCTGGAATATACCACCTGCAAGGTGGCAGTAGCGTGTTTCTGGTTCGGGCAATAAGCAATCAATCGTGGGCCTGTAATTCAAGGACTGATATCATTTCAAATATTAACTAAAACAAAGGCGTATGAAATGACAAACATGCTTAACAGAAATTAACTGAAATCAAACAAAAATTTTAACTAAATGAACAAACTAATTTTTATATGTCTGATGTTCACGGTTGGGTTGACATTCGCCCAAGAAGTGACAATCAATGGCAAGGTTACTTCGGAAAGTGATGGATTTCCGCTACCCGGTGCCACCGTGTTGATCAAGGGAACCACAAAAGGTACCCAAACCGATTTTGATGGAAACTACCAGATTGATGCCAATTATGGGGAAACCCTCGTAGTTTCCTATGTAGGGTTCCAGCCCATTGAAATCGCTGTAGCCGATGGGGCTCAATACAATGTGAACCTTAAGGAAGACACCTTTCAGCTGGATGCTGTCGTCATTACAGGATACACTTCGGAAAAAAAGAAGGATATCACTGGAGCGGTTTCCGTTGTAGATGTGGATGAAATGAAAAAACAAGTAGTGGCCAATCCAATAAAAGCACTCCAAGGTCGGGTGCCGGGAATGGTTGTTACAGGAAATGGATCTCCTAGCTCTCCCGCCACGGTCAGAATTCGGGGAATAGGGACATTAAATAACAATGACCCTCTTTATATCATTGATGGAGTTCCTACTAAATCCGGTATGCACGAACTCAACTCAAATGACATTGAATCCATACAGGTATTAAAGGATGCCTCGGCAGCTAGTATTTATGGTTCCAGAGCGGCAAATGGGGTTATAATTGTTACCACAAAGCACGGGAGAACAGGTAAAACAGAATTAAAGGTGGATACCTATACTGCGATTTCCAATTATGCCAACAGAACTGAAATGCTGGATACTGAAGGTTATGGTAGAGCGCTTTGGAATGCCCATATAAACAATGGTACAGATCCTAATTCCAATAGTGTTCAATACCAATTTGATTGGGGTACTACATCAGATGGCACACCGGTCTTAAATCAAGTTTTGGTCCCTGAATATTTGGATGATGCCCGTACCTTAAAATCGTCAAATACTGATTGGTTTGATGAAATCTCACGTATGGGAGTAACCCAGAACCTAAATTTATCCCTGACCAATGGTACCGAAAATGGTAATTATTTTATGTCTTTAGGTTATTTTGATAACGAAGGAGTTATAAAAACCACGAACTTCAATCGATTATCCGCAAGGATCAATTCGGAGTATCGATTATTTGACGATAAAGTTACAGTTGGAGAGAATCTTAGCCTCACCAAAACAAAAGAAGTGGCCGGATCGCCTATTAACGAAGCGCTACAGGCTTTGCCGATCATCCCGGTAAGAACCGTGGACGGTCAGGGATGGGGTGGTCCCGTTGGAGGTATGAACGATAGGCAAAACCCAGTTAGATTACTCGAAGACAACAAACAGAATGGATATGATTTTGTAAGGATATTCGGGAATTTCTATGCCTTGGCCAAACTGGCAAAAGGGCTGGAGTTTAAAACCAGTATCGGTGTGGATTATAGTTTTTATAAGGCAAAAAACTTTAGGAAAAGATATGAATCCGGATACTTGAGCAACCCTGTAAACCGTCTGGAAAACACGCAGACCACAACGGGGAAGACTACCTGGTCTAATACGCTGAACTACATTTACAGTTCTGAAAACCATAACCTTAATGCACTGGCCGGGATTGAGTATTACCATGAAAACGGGGATACTTTCTGGGCTTCCAGACAGGAATTTGTGAATGAAGATGAAGATTTCACGTATTTGGATTCAGGTACCGGAGCCAAAGACAATGGGGGGTCTGCTGTTGAAAATGTATTGTTGTCCTATTTTGGAAAGGTAAGTTATTCCTATAAGGATAAATATCTGGCATCGGCGACATTGCGCTATGATGGGTCATCACGATTTGGACAAAATAACAGGTATGGGTTTTTTCCTGCATTTTCAGCAGGGTGGCGATTAAGTGAGGAGGCCTTTATAAAGGATAATATTTCCTTTTTGAACGACCTTAAGTTCCGGTTTGGATGGGGTATTACCGGTAATCAGGAAATCGACAACAATGCTATTTATAATATCTACGTTACGAACTATGCAAATACCTCTTATGACATTAGCGGAGATAAAAGCGGCGTACTCCCGTCCGGATATGTATTGACCCAAAATGCAAATCCTGATTTAAGATGGGAAGAGAGCACGATGACCAATTTTGGCGTGGATTTCGAGCTTTTTGATCGAAAAGTATACGGAAGTGCCGAATACTATATTAAAGAAACTTCAGACATTTTACTTCTTCCCCCTTATATAGGAACCTTAGGTGAAGGTGGTAACCGATGGGTTAACGGTGCTTCCATGGAAAACAAAGGTTTTGATTTCAATCTTGGTAGCAGGTTCATCTTGGGGGAAGATCTTATGGTCAATATAAACGCCAACCTTAGTCAGTATACGAATAAAGTTACCGAATTACCAGATGAAGTTGTAAATGCGTATGGTGGGGATGGACGTGGACAAAACATATTGGGAAGGCCTATTAATTCATTTTTTGGATATGTGGCCGATGGAATATTCAAGAGCCAGGGCGAAGTGGATGCCCATGCAAATCAACCCGGAAAAGGTTTGGGGCGAATTCGATATACGGACCTGAATGGTGATGGCGTCATCAATGATTTTGATAGAACATGGATTGGAAGGCCACATCCCGATTTTACGTATGGATTGAGCATGGATTTATCCTATAAGAACTTTGACTTTTCATTTTTTATCCAAGGTGTGGCCGGAATTGATGTGGTAAACGAGTTTAAATATGCTACTGACTTCTGGAGTGTTTCAGAGACAGGTTCCAACAAAGGAACCCGCCTGTTAAACGCATGGTCCCCTTCGAATCCAGATTCCAATATTCCAGCGATAGCCTTGGTGGACAACAACTTTGAGTCAAGGTTTTCGACCTATTTTATTGAAAACGGTTCTTATTTAAAGTTAAGAAATGTTCAGATTGGGTATACTCTTGATCAAGAGACCGTCAGTAAAATAGGAATGAGCTCATTCAGAATGTATATCGGTGGTGACAATTTGGGTATACTGGCGAAAAGTAAATCATTTACAGGGGTCGATCCTGAGAACCCGGGATTTGGTTATCCAAACCCTGTGGTGGGAACTCTCGGTTTTAATATGAAGTTTTAACTGCCTGAAACAACTTAAAATTATGACAATGAAAAGAATAATAAATATATGGACCGTAGGATGTCTCTTATTGATAACTTCATGTGAGAAGCCTTTGGAGATAGACCCTAAAGGGGTATTGAACGAATCTCAGATAAATACGCCTGAAGATGCTGAAAAATTTGTGATTGCAGCTTATTCTTCCCTCGGGAACGATGAAATCAACCGTCCATTCAGCCTTTGGCAGTACGGTGATATGCGTTCGGACGATGCTTATAAAGGAGGTAGGGACCCAGGAGATGGCCAAGAGTTTCATTTTATGGAGACTTTTGGAAATACAATTCCTGATTTATGGCCATTGGATGGCATTTGGTTTCATTTGTACGTAGGGGTAAGACGTGTCAATGAAGGACTTCGTATTTTAAATAATTTCACCACAGAGGAATATCCGGAATTAGCGACAAGAAAGGCGGAGCTTCGTTTTATCAGAGGGCACTATTATTTCGAGTTAAAAAGACTTTTTAACCGTATCCCATACATGGATGAAAACACACCCCCGGAAGAATATAAGAACATCGTAAATGTTGAATTTACCAGTGATGAGTTATGGAATAAAATTGCTGAAGATTTTGAATTTGCGGTAGACCATCTACCTCAGGAACAGCCAGAGGTGGGCAGGGCAGATCAGATCGCAGCTTACGCTTACCTTGCAAAGACAAGGTTGTACCAGAGCTATACACAGAACAACTCGTATCAAGTTACCGGGGTGGACCATACAAAGTTGCAGGCGGTAATTGCTGCGGCAGATAAGGTATTGGCTTCTGGCCACGGTCTCGAAACTGATTATGCCCATAATTTTTTGCCGGCACCCTATGAAAATGGACCGGAGTCGATTTTTGCGGTTCAGTTTTCTACAGATGACGGAACAACCAACGGTAGGCTCAACTTCGGGGATATGCTAACGGTTCCTCAAGGATTGGGTTGTTGCGACTACAAAAAGGCATCTCAAAATCTGGCCAATGCCTATCGTACAGACGCCAATGGTGTTCCGTTACTTGATACGTATAATGATCAAAATATTAATTTTGGTACCGACAATACAGATCCACGTTTAGATCATACAGTAGCTCATCCGGGAATTTCTTGGAAATATGATCCAAACTTAATTTTTGAGGAAAGTTGGAGCAGAACGCCAGAAATCTACGGCTATTTTAACTCATTAAAGGAAAATGTCCATCCTGAAGACCTAATCAATGAAGGACCTTTTTACGGAAATACAAAAACCAGGGTTATCATTAGATATGCCGAAGTAATCCTTATGAAAGCTGAAGCCCTTATTGAACTTGGAAGACACGATGAAGCACTGCCCCTCATAAATGAAATTCGCGAAAGAGCTGCTGCAAGCACTTCTCTATTAGTTGATGGGAATGGAGCTCCATTGGCCAATTATGTGGTTGAGAATTATCAACCGGGGGTTAACATTGATTGGACACAGGAAAATGCGCGTAAAGCGCTTCGTTTTGAAAGAAGGCTGGAATTGGCCTTGGAAGGAGAACGTTTTTTCGATCTTGTAAGATGGGGCGTTGCAGAAGAGGTGCTCAATGGTTATTTCAATATAGAACAATCACGAAAAGAGTATTTACAAGGGGCAATGTTCACTGGCGGTAAACATGAATATCTGCCAATTCCTCAAAACCAAATATTCTGGAGTGAAGGGAAATATGTTCAAAACCCAGGATATTGAGCAACATGGAAAAAACACTTTACATAGTAGCTTCAATTTGTTTTGTGCTTGTTGGTACGTCCCAACTTAGGGCACAATATGACGAACCATATAGGCCGCAATACCATTTTAGTCCTAAAAAAGGTTGGATCGGCGATCCGGACGGATTGGTTTATCACGAAGGACTTTACCACCTTTTTTGGTGGGGACATGCTGTTTCAAAAGACCTTGTACATTGGGAAGAACTTCCTTATCCACTGGCAGGGGGACCTGGTGATTTCAGTTATTTCTCTGGATCGGTGGTAGTGGATAAGAATAATGACAGCGGGTTTGGGGATGATAGCATGATAGCCTTCTATACCAGGCATTATCCAGGGGATAGCATTCCCGAAACACAAGCCATTTCTATTAGTGAAGATGGAATCGAGTTTAATTATTACCAGCAAAATCCGGTTTTGGATATTGGAAAAATATTTTTCAGGGATCCACAGGTTTTTTGGCATGATGAAACAAAAAAATGGATTATGGCGGTATCATTGCCCGCCGAACAGACGGTCCAGTTTTATGGTTCCAAAAATTTAACATCTTGGAGTTTTTTAAGTGATTTTAAAAATCTGGGCGTTCAGAATTCTTTTTGGGAATGTCCAGACCTCTTTAAGGTTCCCATTGAAGGTGAAAATGAAGCGTATCGTTGGGTATTGCTCATTGGAAGGGGGCCCAACAGAGTCCAATATTTTGTCGGTGATTTTGATGGGGAAAAATTCACGGTCGATCAATCAACCCGGGAATACCTGCAGCATGGGATTGGGATGAGCGGCAAGGTTTTGGAGGATTTTGAAGGAAAGGACCTTGAAACCGAAGGGTCTTCCGATAGAAAGGGATATTTGGGAAAAGGGTATTTGTTGGCGACCAAGCACGAGGGCGACAGTATGGTTTGGGAGTCTGGGAAGTTCAGAATATCCAATCCGGCCATCAACTTTTTGATCAGTGGAGATAACGACGTTCGATCTCAATCCATTCAATTGATCATTGAAGGGCAAACCCGTAAAATAGCAACGGGCCATGGTGACGGTCTTTTTAGATGGAATGGCTGGGATGTTTCCCAGTACATGGGAAAAGAGGCCCTGGTTAGAGTTGTAAACCAATCGACAGACACCGACAATGCTTTATCGGTCGATCAGATCATGTTGTCAGATCAGCTGCATGCCACAAATTTGGAACATGGGCTCTGGCTTGACTATGGAAATGATTTTTATGCGGCCAGAACATGGAGGGATTATGACGGAAACGATAAAAGAAAGGTGATGCTTGGATGGATGGGCAACTGGGAGTATGCCAATTTGGTCCCAAGTAGTTGGGGCAAAGGATTCCAGTCGATCCCAAGAACAATGAAGCTCAGAAAAACAGATATCGGATACATCCTTGCTCAAGAACCTTTGCCACAGCTCGATCAATTACGGTCGGACATATTCGAGTTGGAAAATGTAGCATTGGATAAAGCATTGGCTATAGATGAAATAGAAAGCTTCAATAATACCTATGAGATGGAAGCGATATTCACTTTCTCGGGACATAGCACGCTTGAACTGGAATTACAGAAGGGGCAAGACAGGTCTTTGCCGATAACGTATGATTCACAGACAAAAACATTTGTTGTTGATCGTAACAATACAACAAATGCCTCTAATCCTGAATTTTTGGAAAAATTTGAAAGTGTCATGCAGGCCCCCGTTGAGTTAAATAAAAATCAGTTGCACCTTAGGATTTTTGTGGACCGTTCATCGGTAGAAATTTTTATGGAAAATGGAGCCAAGGTTTTTAGTGTACTTACGTATCCTGGAGAAAAACAGAATGGTATCCGTTTGAAATCCTCGGGAGAGAAAGTCATGTTGACAAAGCTCAAAGCATGGAAGTTGAGTTCCATTTGGACAGAGAATAAATAGAACCGATTACCATCGTTTTTGCCAAGGCGGTGGAAAATGGAGCGCCGAACAGGGGTGTAGATTGAACGCTGTCTAAAGTAAGGTTTTCTTGAACCGTGCTTTAGACAGCATTATGGCATAGAAATTTAAGGGAAATGTGGACATATGTTGTAAATCGGTTCATGAAAGACAAGAACCTTATCGAAAAGACGCTTCATACTATCCTTGGTATCGACTGGGAGGATTGTACGGAAGTTTTTTTGTTTTGAAATAGTTGAGAGTGAGGGGACGACCTCTAGACTGAAAATAACATGGTCAATATTAAAGAGAAACAGCATAGAGCACCTTTGACAAAATAGATGTGTTCCGAAATAAAAAGCTTATATGAATACGATAACATTGATTTTAAAAAAGACAGCTTACAGGTTTAAGACTGGAGGGATGCAAATGCTTATGGCCCTTGTTCTTTTTTGTCCAGAAGTTGGAATTTCCCAACATGTTACGTATGAAGAATTGTTGGGCAGGTTGTATGATCAGGAGCATGTGGCAACTGTTCCTGGACCGGGGGAGGCAACTGCCACTTTTTCCAGCTTTGACCGCGCTTCAAGATTTGATGCGACTCAGGAAAAGTATGTATCCTGGGGAGCCAACGGAGACGGAGACGGATATATCAGAATGGAAGGGGATGAAATGGTCGTATTCGAGGATGATGGGCCAGGTGTCATATGGCGCTTTTGGTCGGCCCTGGCCAAGGAAGGGCACATAAAAATCTATATTGACGGTCAAAATGAACCGATCATCAATAAGCCTTTTCGGGATTTTTTTGAAACTTTCGAATCGGATATCCCCCCAATGAACTTCCCTGAACTGGTAACCACACTTTCCAGGGGAAGGAACAATTTTATTCCAATCCCCTATCAAGAACATTGTAAGATTACATTGACCGGGGATTGGGGGGCGTATTACCACATTGCATATTCAAATTTGCCCCATGGGCAAACTGTGGATTCCTATAGCGGGAGTTACAAAAATGAAGAGCGAATAGCATTGGCCGAGACAGATAGGTTCTTGAGCAAGAGAGGGTATTTGAGAAAAAAACATGAAGAAGGGAAAGGGCATCGGATTGCTGTGTCCCTAAATCCCGGAGAGCGAAAACAGCTCTTAAGTTTAGGTGGTAGTGGTGCCATCAATTATATGGAAATTGACCTTGGTGCATCCGACCAACCTTATGCCTTGAAAAATGTATGGCTTGACTTTTCATGGGACAGCAAATACCACTCAGCAGTCAAGTCCCCTATGGGGATGTTTTTTGGAACGGGAGAAACTTTAAATCCATTTCGCGCACAACCTGTTGGGGTCATTGGAAACAAACTGTATTCCAATTGGTATATGCCTTATGGTGAAAAAGCAGAACTGGTTTTTGAAAACCATGGGGCAGAACCTATTTCCTTTACCTTATACATCGAGGAACAGACAGGTGTCGATACTGTAAATGCCCTTAGGTTCCATAGTCGCTTCATTTCCGATACCGAAGAAAACGAACGCCCTGGGATAGAAACTGGCTCAAAGGTTATCTTTGATTTTGAAGATCTATCCTTTGATGGCTGGAAAGTGGAAGGCGAAGCTTTTGGAAATGCTCCGGCATCACAAGATGGCTTTGAGGGCCAAAGTAGGGTAGAAGGCTATTTGGGCAGGGGCTATGTCAATTCCTTCCGAAATGGGGATGCTGCAAAGGGGGCGTTGAAGTCGCCCAAGTTTAAAATTTCCAAAAACTATATCAATCTCCTGGTCGGGGGAGGTAGTGATGAAAACAAGGTCAATGTCTCCTTATTGGTTGGGGGGGAAGTGGTTTACAAAGCGTCAGGTAATGATATCGAGACCTTATATTGGAATTCATGGGATGTTTCTGCGTTGAAAGGTAAATCGGCACAAATTGTGATCAATGACCTATCTTCCGAAGGCTGGGGGCACATCAATGTAGATCAAGTTGAGCAAAATGACCACAACAGGGCAAGTCTGGATGGCCGTAATTTGGAATGGACCTTTTTGGATGTCAATGGGATTGGTAGGTACTGTGGGGTTACCCTACAAATTCAAAATGAATGGGAGGAACCCAATACAACAGCTTCATCTTGGTGGTATGGTAAGTGGGACAAAAAGAATATCGACTGGTGGTGGGGCGAAGGTGATGAGAAATTCTACGTAGATGGGGAAAAATTCCCCTCGACTTTCGGGACGGGAAGTGAAGATTATGTTGGGTACGCCTGGTCAGCTGAACCTCCCTTCCCCACTTTTGAGAGTGCCTTTGCCAACCAACCCCAGACCCCTATTGATGGTAATGGCACAACGGTGGTCAATCGCTTTCACCTTGCCGATAATGTACCTTTCAGAACTTCATTTAGAGCTACCCTTGAAAGATATAAACCAAAGAAATGGGGAAAAAATGAGCAAAATAGGAGTCTATATCAAGCAACGGTTTATTACTATCTCTTGAAGGAATGACCATCTGACCCATGATAAGGGCTTCAAAATAAAAAGGAATAGAGTTTAGTTTGTTTTTAAGGTGGGGGCGTCATGCCCTCACTCTTTAATTTTATTAGTTATGAGTGTATTAAAAGCAATTTGCTTTGGTGAGATTTTGTATGATAATTTCCCTACATATTCCAGGATTGGGGGAGCTCCCTTAAATGTGGCGTCCCGATTGCAATCCTATGGGGTTGAAGTGGGTATAATCAGTGCCGTTGGGAATGATAACAATGGTAAAAAACTTTTGGGATATCTCAAGGGTATTGGAGTGGACACCAGTTCCATTGAAATCAACGACCAATTTCGTACCGGGGAAGTTAATGTGGTGTTGAACGATAAGGGTATTGCTTCTTATGATATTGCATACCCAGTGGCATGGGATAAGGTGCCATTGTCAAAAAAAGGATTGGACCAGGTCAAGAAATCAGACATCTTCATTTTTGGTAGCCTAGCTTGTAGGGACGGACAATCACGGTCAACCCTAAAGGCATTGATGACCGTGGCAGAATATAAAGTATTTGATGTTAATTTAAGAGTTCCACATTATACCAGGGACATCATAGTGGATCTCTTGATGAAATCAAGTTTTGTTAAGTTCAACGATGATGAACTATTTGAAGTCGCGGGCTATCTGGATATTAAGTTTAATTCCATGGAACGCACCATAGCCCGACTTTCCCTATTGACAAATACAGAAACCATTTGTGTGACCAAGGGTGCATATGGAGCTGTAATCTACCATAAAGGAGCATTTTATTACAATAGTGGATATCGTGTCAAAGTGGTGGATACCGTTGGGTCAGGGGATTCGTTCCTTGCTTCGGTGCTGTATAAGCTCTTATCAGGGGAAGGGCCACAAAAGGCCATTGATTTTGGTTGTGCCGTGGGGGCAATGGTCGCGCGGAGCGAGGGGGCAAATCCCATTTTTACAAGAAAAAAGATTTCAAGCTTTATGAATTCTTAAAAGCCTAGCATTTTTTTGAAAGATCATTATGTGAAAATTACAATGTTGCAAAGAAGGTTTTGCACGGTCAAAGGATAAGCTCGGGACTTTTATGAATATATCCCTTTAATTTACCCTTGTTGCACATCTCCAATAGGGTGTTCGCTGGACAAAAGGCGAGAGTTTTTTTTCGTTTCGGCAGCGCGGATATTTAACTAATGTTGTGGGTTAGATATTTATTCCAATAGTTTTCGAAAGTTAAGCTCGCAAAATATTTCTCGGACAAGGGACGGCATAAAGCCGTTCCTTGGGTCACTTTTAATTCCGTTTCCTTGCCGCTCCAAAATTTTGTCTTCCGCTTGGTTCCTGCTCAAATATTGTTTAACCAAAATCCAAAAATCATGGAAGCACAAACAAAACAAAGAGCGACACGCACAAGAAGTTCAAAGCAATCTTCAAAAGCAAAGCGAACCACATCGCAGAAGGAACAGAATTCCGTTCCACAGATCCAGATGTTACAAATCGGTTTGGTTTCGCCGGACCCGGCACAACCCCGAAAAACCTTTGATGAGCAAAGTCTCCAACATTTGGCACAGAGCATTGCGGAACATGGTGTATTGCAGCCCATCACGGTCCGCAAATCGGATGATGGCTATATCATCGTTATGGGTGAAAGACGGTTTCGTGCCAGTAAATTGGCTGGATTGACCACTATCCCTGCCATGGTAAGGAACTATGGGGACACTGAAATCTTGGAAGTCCAGATCATTGAAAACCTGCAACGCAAGGATGTGGAACCCACAGAGGAGGCTGAGGCTATCCAATTTCTGTTGGAGCGTTACGAACCCGGTGAGATTGCAAAACGTTTGGGGCGTTCAGAAAACTATATCCGGCAACGTATCAAATTAGCTGGATTGATCGAGGGATTCAAGGTCTTTGTCCGTACTGGGGAAATGACCATCTCACTTGGAGCGGCAGTGGCCCTTTTTGAACCCGGTGAACAACAGATGCTATTGGAAAGTCTTGAAGGAGAATACCAAGGGCATCGAATCAAACGTATGATCGAAAGCCGGACCTATGATCTTACACAAGCCCCTTTTGATGTAATCGACAAAACCTTGGTGCCCAAGGCAGGGGCATGTGATGTGTGTCCTTTCAACGCTGCCAACCAAGGGAACCTGTTCGGGGAAGGGAAGATGGTCTGTACCCGGACATCCTGTTTTGAGAACAAAAAGACCAAGACCTTTATGAAACTTTTGAAAAGAGTGAAAAGGGAGGGATTGAAACTGGTGCCCAACTTCAGCAAATATTGGGTGGACGAGGAGCGGAACCAATGGGTCATGGCGCAAATGGAAAAAGTGGGCCTTGAGGTGCATTTGACCAACGAACTGGATATTTTAAAGGAGCCAATTGAGCCTACATTGGAAAGCATTACAGAGGAGCACCGACACTATGAATACACAGAGGAAGAATTGACTGAATTCCTGTCAGAGGCTTTAGAATCCTTTACTGAGAAAAAGGAGGCATGGGACAATGCCATCGATAATGGGTTTGAAAAGGGTATCCTTCTGGAAACGGATACCTATTTGACACAAGCCATTTTTGTACGGGTCAGGGAAGAAACAAATGAGGGAAGTTCAGGTGCCAAGTCCTTGGAGAAACGCAAGATGTCCGAATGTACCCCCGAGGAACAGATCATCAAGATCAATGCACGGGAACTTCGGAAAAAGGAGATCGAGAACAACAACCAGTTCAAGGAGGTGGTGGACATGATCAGGGAGACGGATTATATCAATCGGAAGAAGCCCTTGTCCACGGATGAGATGGTGGCCATTTCCATCTCATTGTTCGAGAACAATCTGGGATGGCATGACCAAAGGGAACATTTTGGTGACTTTCTTGGGGATGATGACCAATTGTCCAATGCCGATCGGTTGGACCAATTCAAGGAGGGATTCAAAAAGGAGACCTTTCATAAACTACTCCGGTTCCTGTTGACCCGTCAGGTACACCTCGGGGAGAGCAATCATACCAATGACCTGACCAACCAATCGTTCTATGTGGCAATGCAAACCTTT
>CEQG01152772.1_pt1 | contig 18668 bp, 17 predicted proteins | sample 350301 | NCBI WGS metagenome assembly CEQG01 (sample SAMEA2621242, study PRJEB7988) | marine metagenome | isolation source: saline water (ENVO:00002010), including | reverse complement strand
CCGTCGTGATACAGTTGATGCGCAACTCGCTGCTCGAGGTCTATAATGAAGATTACATACGCACGGCCAGGGCAAAGGGGCTCAACAAAAGGCAAATCGTATGGCGGCACGCCCTGCGCAATGCGTTGAACCCAGTTGTCACGGCCGTTAGCGGCTGGTTTGCAAGCATGCTCGCCGGTGCGGTGTTTGTTGAATATATATTTGGGTGGAATGGCCTGGGCAAGGAAATCGTGGATGCGCTCAACACCCTTGACCTACCCATAATCATGGGCGCCGTCCTGGTCATTGCGACCGTTTTCATCATCATCAACATCCTGGTTGACCTTATCTATGGGTGGCTGGATCCCAAAGTAAGGATAATATAATCCTACTTTATTTGTAGATTAAAGAAACAGCTACTATTTTTATCGTTCACTCCCTATTTATGAAATTATCATTTTTTGCGTTGACATTTTTCGTTTTCCTTAGTATCCATGCCCAGGAAACGTTTGAAAACAAGGCCCTTGCAGAAAATATGCTCTCGATGGATGGCGATGAAGTTACGTTTGAGCAGATACTTGAAGCACATAAGGGTAAGCCCGTGCTTATCGACATATGGGCCTCGTGGTGCAAGGATTGCATAGCAGGTTTTCCTAAACTCAAGGAACTTCAGGCAAAAAATACGCAGATGGATTACGTCTTTCTCTCCCTTGACAAGGAAATAGATAGATGGAAGAACGGTATTGAAAAATATGCCCTTGCGGGTGACCATTATTACATAAAAGCTGGGTGGAAGGGCGATTTTTGCACTTCGATAGACCTAGATTGGATTCCGCGTTATATTTTGCTTGACGCGAAAGGTAAGATAAAAGTATACAGAGCAATAGAAACAACTGACCAAAACCTCTTAAATCAACTATAATGAGAAAAAAGATTGTTGCCGGAAACTGGAAAATGAACAACGACCTGTCTGAGACCCAAGACCTTATTTCAGGCATAAAAAGCATCACAAAAAACAGCGATGCACAAATCATCATCGCACCTCCATACACTAACCTGTACAGTGCTTTTCAAGCATTGAAGGGCAGCGAGATTGAAGTTGCCGCCCAAAACATGCACCAGTCTGAAAATGGTGCTTTTACAGGCGAAATTTCGGCAAAAATGCTCAAGAGTATCGGTGTCAACACGGTCATCCTGGGCCATAGCGAGCGCCGTGCCTATTGTGGTGAAGATGAAGTCCTGCTTACTGAAAAGGTAAATACCGCACTTGAAAATGACATGAAGATCATCTTCTGTTTTGGTGAAGAACTCAAGGACAGAAACTACAACGAGCACTTTGAGGTGGTGAACAAGCAGATATCAAACACGCTCTTTCACTTAGAAAAAGGCGCATGGAGCAATATAATCCTGGCCTATGAGCCAGTATGGGCAATAGGCACGGGAGAAACCGCAACCCCAGACCAGGCACAGGAGATGCACGAATTTATAAGAAAGATAATCAGGGAAGAATATGACGAGACCACGGCTGATGACCTCACCATCCTCTATGGTGGCAGTGTAAAGCCCGGCAATGCTAAGGAGATTTTTTCCAATCCGGATGTTGACGGGGGCCTCATAGGCGGCGCCTCGCTCAATGCAGATGATTTTATGGCGATTGTCAACGCAATCTAATGGCAGTACCCTATACAGAATTTCAATTTACCATAAAACCCCTTGAGCCCACGCGGGACATACTCATCGCAGAACTGGGGGAGCTGGGCTTTGAAAGTTTTGAGGAAACCAGTGAAGGCCTCAATGCGTATATACCCTCAAGCGGGGCAAAGCAGTTGAAAATAGACGAGCTGTGGCTATTGCAAAATGATGAATTTTCAATTTCATATTCGCGCCTGGACATAGAACCCGTCAACTGGAACGAGGAGTGGGAAAAGAACTTTCAACCCATTGAGGTTGATGGTAAATGCACGGTACGTGCACCCTTTCACCCACGTCCAGACACTGAATTTGATATCGTCATAGAACCCAAGATGTCCTTTGGCACGGGGCATCATGAGACCACGCACCTCATGATAAAGCACCTTCTCAAACTAGACCCCAGCGGTAAAAAAACACTGGACATGGGGTGCGGCACAGGTATTCTTGCCATACTCGCAGCCATGAAGGGTGCCGGGCCCATAGAGGCCATTGATATTGATCCCTGGTGCGTTGAGAATACCCAGGAAAATTGTGAAAGAAATGGCTTTAAAGATATTAAAGTAGGCCTGGGCGACGTTAAGCTTATAACAGGCAAGCAGTACGACCTTATTATTGCAAACATTAATAGAAACGTGCTTCTTGACGATATCCCCACCTATGCCGGTTGCCTTACAGAAAAGGGAATCCTGCTATTGAGCGGGTTTTATACTGATGATATTCCGCAAATCAACAGCGTTTGCAATGCCCATGGAATAAATTTTATCATGAATTATGAAAAAAATAACTGGGTAGCCTGTAAATTTGCAAAGGACTGATTAAATGCAAGTTGTATGAGCCTCATAGAAAAACTTCAAGAAGAGTCTGATGTATTGCTCAAGGAGGGCAACCAGAACGAGATAGTGCTTTACAATGATGATGTAAACACTTTTGACTACGTTATCCAGACGTTGATTGACGCATGCGACCACACGCCACAGCAGGCAGAACAATGCTCCATCATCGTGCATTACAAAGGTAAGTGCACGGTAAAGACGGGCAGCTATGATGAACTCGAGCCCCGCTGTTCAAAGATTTTACAGGCGGGATTAAGTGCTGAAATTGTCTGACAAAATTTTTATGGATGTATATTTGCCATATATCCATTTATGACTATATTTGCACCCGCCTAAGCAAAAAAGGCCAGGCTTATAATAAGGCCTCGTGGCGCAACTGAATAGCGCATCTGATTACGGCTCAGAAGGTTGCAGGTTTGAATCCTGCCGAGGTCACTTAAACCACTAAAAACCATCCTTGTACGGGTGGTTTTTTTATTTTATCTATCTTCCAACAAGAATATATCCTTTTGGCTTTAAGCCAAAAAAAATCCCGCAGAACAACACCACGGGACCTAAAAAACTAATTATAAACTTAACTATTGAAATTCTAAAGGTTAACCGTCAAGGTATTTACAGAAGAGTACCAGTACACCCATGCACCCCCGCTCATATAGTAGATATCCACGGTAAAGCGCACACTGCCCGCGCACACATCATAACTCCCGCTGCCCGCTTGCCTAAATTCATATTCATAGCCATCACCATCAGTACCTGCCACATAATCATCAAAGGTAACGGTACCCTCGGTCGCACCCTCGGCCACTGGGTTTAGCTGCATCTCAAGGCTGGCGTTTGAAAAAGAAGAATATCCTATTATATCACCGGTTATTTTCAAGGTATTGCCCATCACAGAACTATCTAGGGTATAGGTTCCATACTGGTTTTCATTAGTCACTGAGGTATTGAATATATCAACCGTTTCAGTACATTCATCGTCTGCAATCAAAACCTTCATGAGTGCCAGTTCTGGGTTTTCAAGTCCCAGTCCCAGCTTTAGGTCAGGATTACTTGAGCCGCTTAATTTTAAGGTGATACTTCGCTCATAATCTGCTCCATAGTTATTATCAATGGTATTGACATATAATGTATCTGAAACGTAACTCCCCGGATGAAAGGTGAATGTTTTTGCAGAGATGGTATAATCGACACCTTCTTCAATATTGTTTTCATCAAGGGTAATGGATACGGTCATATCATTTTTTGGCATATAGCCCAATAAATCCAACGCTATGGGCAATGCCTGTGTTGTACCCGCATTTTCACCTATGGTCGCGGTGCTTTTTTGAAAGGTTACAAATTCATAGATTTCATCCCTAGGCCCGTCATCATCATTATTGCAACCCGTGATGATGGGTACAAGAAAAGCCAGGACAATCCAATATATTTTAAAGTTTTTCATATCGGGGGATTATTTAATTAGCCACATAACACCATTGATATTATCTCCTTCTGGATATTGCCTATCAATGGCTTCATTAAGGTTATCTTGATTATAGTCTATCTCACTTTGTGGGTACATCCACCTTGTGGGTATCATCTCATTATTGAAAACACCGCCACCATCAGTCTTAAATTCAGGAAAACCAGTTCTCCTATTGGTGTAGAACAATTCAAAACCAGAATTCATGAACGAGGCGATATACTTCTGGGTAATAATCATTTCTATTCCATTTTGTGGTACATACATTACATTGGACTGTGCTAGATAGGCATCTATTGCTGCGGTATCCACCTCATAAAACTGCATGGAAGCAGTGATGCCTTCTTGATAAAATGTTACCGGGTTTGCGCTTATCCAACCCCTAGCTGCAGCTTCTGCCAGATTAAATTGTGTACTGGCATAACCTATCACAATACCAGGTTCATTGACCGCATCACTATAATACCGGGCATCTATGGGCGATGCCTCACCCGCTGATGCCTGTTGTGTATTTGTAGAAAGTTCTGCACTGCCATCAAGGCCTCCATAAGCATCATAATCGCTATCGTCAAGTCCAGCGGCACTAGGCTTCTTGTCAGCAAAGGTAAAAAGCCTGGGGTCCTGCTTGTCCTGGAGCAATTGTACAAATGAAGCATCCAGGTAGTATCCACCAGATTTAATGTCATTGTTGTTAAAATATGGATACTCATTGCCTTCAATATTATAATATGTCAATGCAAGGTTATCAGCATTAGACTCAATCAACGGATATTTTGCAGGGTTGTTCACAATTGCCGCAAACCTTGAGCCCACACCTAGGTCACCATCCCTCTTTGAAAGGGTGATAAGTACCCTCAACCTAAATGAATTCACGGCCTTCTTCCACTTTGCAATATCCCCGTTGTAGATAACGTCACCGGTAAGTGCACCCCCGTCAACGGAGAGCATCTCGTTAGACTCTTCCAGCAACTGCAGGATTCCCTCAAATACGGTTTGCTGTGATGAATATTGGGGAGTGTACAATTCTTCTGTGGCCATGAGGGCTTCTTCAAAGGGAATGTCGCCAAAGGTATTTGTGAGTTCTAAAAAGTAAAAGGCCTTGAAAAATTTGGCTATAGCCAAATAATTACCGCCATCATCTACCTTCATGGCTTCTTCCTCCATCTTTATGACCTGCCTGAGCTCAGAATACATCCCAAAGCCCGCACGGGTCCAGTTATAGTATTGGGCCCCTGATGTGCCATAGGTATAGACCATTTGCCTACAGGATAGCGCCGCTGAAAGTGAAACTGTTGAAGAAAAGGCATTGACCTCAACATTTGTGAGCAGCAAACCCGGGTCTCCCTCGCTTGTTTCATTGGGATTATACTGGTAATCCTCAAGCTTTTCACATCCTGTTACGATAAGTAATGCAAAAAACAAAATTGCTAGATAACTGTTATTTTTCATTTTCTTTTTCTTTTTAAAAACTTACACTTACGTTAACACCCATGTTTCTTGTGGTGGGGGTCTGCAGGCTATCAGACCCAGAATCTGGGTCAACATGGTCAATCTTAGACCAGAGCGCCAGGTTGCGGCCCACCAGGGAGATACTGGCTTTCTTAAACCCTATGCTTTCCAGCAGTTCCTGAGAAAAATTATAAGTGATTATCAGTTCGCGCAGTTTTAAGAAGGTCTCATCATAGTAGTGGTCATACAAGGCATTGTTAGTACTCTTCATAAATGATATGTAATTCACCGGGGTCGTGTTAGGCGCATATACCCTATCATCACTTAGCACCTTGCCATACTCATCATAAGTAGCCTCTCCAGAAACAACGACAACACCCGGCACAACATAGGTTGAGCGCCCCGCATTTGCATCATCCCTAAACTGGTTGACAGTTCCTGGATGGGTACCGCCCCACCACATTTTCTCTATGGTGCTTGAGTACATGAGGCCTCCCAGCCTGCCATCAAGTGAGAAAGACAACCCGAAATTTTTATAGCTAAAGGTGTTCTGCAGGCCAAAGACCCAGTCTGAACCATCATGACCCCTATAATCTGAATAGGGGTTAGAAAGTGGCATGCCATTGTTGTTGCCCAGGATCAACCTACCTTCTGGAGTGTGTTGATATGGGGAGTAATAGATCACGTCAGTCCTATCCCCCACCTTGTAACGCCCGCGCTGGTTTTCACCACCATAAAATTCTTCAAAATAAGACCTTCTCTGGCTCCAGTTTGTCACCACATCCCACCTAAAATCATCAGTTTTTATGGGGGTTGCATTGACTACGACCTCAACACCCTTTTGCAGGTATGAATCGCCATTTACAAAACGGGACGTGTATCCCGATGCCTCGGAAATGGGAAGCTGCTGAATCTGGTCATAATCAAGGATCCTATAGTAGGTAACATCCAGGCCCAGCCGGTTTTTAAAAAACCGAAGGTCCACGCCATATTCAGTTGAATTTGAAAATTCTGGTTTGAGGTCAGGGTTTATTATGGTGCCCGGAAAGTTAAGTGAAGGAGTATTGTTCCAGGTAAGCCCAGTATCATAGGTCTGCAGGTGAGAGTAACGCCCTCCATAACTACCGCTACCTACTTTTGCCCACGAGCTTCTCAATTTTACATAGGGTAAATCCGTACTCCAGTCCAGCAAATCTGAAACCACCACTGATCCAGAAACTGATGGGTAGAAGAAGGAATTGTTTTGGACAGGGAGTGTACTTACCCAGTCATTTCTTCCGGTAACGGTAAGATAAATTGAGTTCAACACCTCAAGGTCAAGGTTTGCAAAAACACTATTGGTTTGATTTTCTCCCCAGTCGTTAGAGCTTGTCACCGGGTTTTGTGAGTTATCCAGGTTATAAAACCCGGGGATTATCAATCCATCTGTACTTGAGTATAGGTAACGGCTGGACTCATATCTGTTTGATGCTCCCGCCAACACGTTGAAGCTAAAATCTTCATTGATCTCCTTAGCATATGAGGCCAGAAAATCTGTATTGATATTAAAAACATTATTGCTGCTCAGGGAATAGTTGCCCCGGGAGACACTGCCATAGCCTATGAAGCTTTTTGGGGTTTTATGGTCATCATTGGTATTTGCCATGTTAAAGCCAGAACGCAACGTAAGCTTGAGGTCATCCACCACCTCATAATCCAGTCTAAGCTGGCCATAGGCATTATCAGCATAATAGCCCCTCAAATCTTCATAAGCAATAAAATAGGGATTGTTGTAATAAGAAAGGTTGTAATGCCTTTGCTGAATTCCTTCCTGGTCTTCTACCCAGTAGTTTCTCAAGTCCCTGACATCGATATCTGTCCCCGTCCATAGGACAAGGTTGTACAGATAGTTTGTGGGGCCATAGCCCAGGGAAGGATAATTTCTTGTGTATTGTTTATTGTAAGAAAGTGAGCCATCCACGCGAAGTTTTTTGGTGATGTCATATCCGCCGGACACTGCAAAGGTCGCGTTGTTCAACTGGGTATTGGGCACGATACCCTTTTGATAGATATGTGATGCAGAAACACGGTAGTTACCCTTTTCATTGCCGCCAGTTGCCGCAATGTTGTTTGAGACTATCATCCCCGTCCCAAAAAAGTTTTCAACATTGTCCCTTCCCCTGGATATAAATGGCGTGGGGATCCTTTGTCCTGTTTCTGGATCAATGGGGCTATCAAACTGTACCGTTTCATAAAATCCGCTGGGGGTTGACGGGTCTGGCTGGTTCAGCTTAGGCCCCCATATCCATCCACCCCCTTCTGAACCCTTACCGGAACCATCTACATATTCATAAATACCATTATCACCGTTACCATAGGTACTCTGTACTTTAGGTATCCTGACAAAACCTGCCTGAAACATGGTACTGTTGTTTATCTCTATCTCTATCTTACCGGCTTTGCCTCGTTTTGTGGTTATGAGGATTGCCCCGTTTTTTCCCAGTGAACCATACAGGGCAGCTGCGGTTGCCCCTTTAAGTACTGATATCTCATCAATATCGTCTGCATTGAGCTTGTAATAGTCTGTTGTGCCTTCTGACGGGATGCCGTCTATGACCAGCAACGGTGTCCTGCCCCGCAGTGAAATACCGGAGCTCCTGAAAAACTCATTGTTGTTGCGCACTTCCAGGCCCGCAACACGGCCGGTCAATGAACTTGTGATGTTAGGCTCCCTGGCTTTTGTGAGCTTGTCTCCCTCAACTTCCTGAACAGCATAACCCACCGCCTTTTTTTCTTTCTCGATACCCAGGGCCGTCACGACGACTTCATCGAGTGCATTTGCGCTTTCGGTCATGAAAACCTCAAAAGTCGTCTTCTCCTCCACAGCAATTTCAATGGTTTCAAAACCCATGAAAGAGACTACAAGCACATCCGTGGGGGATACATTGTCCAATGTGAAATTACCATCAAAATCAGTTGTTGTTCCGCGGTTGCTTCCCTTGACCAGTATTGAAACCCCTAAAAGTGGTTGCTGGCTTGCCGCGTCCTTGACCATACCAGAAACACTGCTTTGAACCGGCATCGTATTGACCGGGCCTTTTTTGGCGAAAGCCAAACCACCTCCCATTAAAAAGGGCAGGATGAGCATGGTAAAAACCCCCAGCAAAAAGCACCTAAAGTGGTACAAGGTTAGTTGTTTAATGTTTTTCATGTTGTTGATTTGATTGAATTATTTGCTGGGTTTATTGTTATTTGATTCTACAACCCAGGTATTTAGATATTGATTTTGCGTTTTCAACAGGATTTTTAAGATGGGGCTGGATGCGTTGACCGTAAAGGTTGCACCCTCCTTTTTTAAGTCAACTTTGCCCAGGAGTGTGTATTTATCTTCGCCTCCATACCCGGCATTGTTGCTTGCCGCGAGGTAGAGCTCTCCCTTTTTGGGCGCGGCATCGCCCACCTTCCAGGAGACCGTTAATGTATCTCCTTCATGCGATGCATGTAATTTTGTAAAGGCAACATCCTCGATTAATGGCACCCCATCCCATTCTTGCCTGACATGATGGGGCGTTTTTATGTCAAGAAAACCTGCAATGGTGGGGGCGATATCCACCACGGCAGTCGTGTCGTTCTTAAAATAGGAGTTGCCCTCTTTGTTCATTACTATCCAGGTACTCCGCTCCCGGTCAGATTGTCCACCATGTCCTTTACCGGTTTCCTCGCTCCTACCATGATCTGTAGTGACTACAAAGAGCCAATCTTCACCGTGTTGTTTTTCACGCGCGTCAACTGCATCATATATGAGCCCTACCAGTCCATCTTCAAAGCTTATTGCGTCATAAAGCTGCTTGCCATCACCATACTTATGCCCCATATCATCAGAAAATTCAAGGTACACCCAGCTTAGATCTGGACCATTTTTATATATATACCGGGCAGCTTCACGGGCAACCTTATCATCTATATGCTTTATGTATTGCCTCTCATCATCGTGCGGAAAAGCTACCGTATCCTTCTCAAAACCGTCATATGAATATGTTGTCTTCAAGAAATTTGTACCCACTAGCCCATCTCCCAAAAGTTTGGTCCTATTGTCTTCCCAAGTTGAAAAAATAGCGGTTTCACCATCAGGGTAGGTGTTCTCAAAAAGCCTAAAAATCGTGGGATAATTATAATTAGGCTGCTTTATGGAGTTGCCGTACACGTTATGTTTATTGACCCATGTACCGGTCAACAGGCTATTGTACCCCACGGCAGAGATGGTGGGCGTCTGAGAATATCCATCTTTTTCTCCTCCCACTTGGCTATGGGCAATGCCCCCCTTAGCGGCAATTTTATCAAGATTGGGCGTTTGTGCCTTAGCCAGCATATCATGGGCAATACCATCAACAATGATAAATACGACCTTCTTATTCTGGGTGGTTTTTTGCGCTTGTAGCGAAAGGGATATAGCGGCAAATAAAAATAAAATCAATTTCGTTTTCATTCTTTTGTACTTTGCTTAACTAATTTTAACAATGATAAATATATAGCAAAAATATTTATATTGAATGAATGTTCAATTAAAATAATTTTATCAAATGATTTCCCCTATGTTAATTTTAATTTAAATTTGAATTCTAATCTCTAAAAAATGGGACGCAAGAGCATAGCCACACAACGAAGAAAGGAGGTAATCAACGCCTTTTATGATACCGCCAGGGAAATAGGTCTTGAAAACACCTCAATCGCCAAGGTTGCCAATAAAATGAATATAAGCCAGGGACTTGTCATGCACTATTTCAAGACCAAGGATGAACTCTTGATAGGCCTCAACAAATTTATCCTGGAGCAGCATCTAAAAATCATAAACGCACCAGAATATCCAGAAATGGATACAAGAAAAAGTCTAGAGGAATTTATAACAAGCCTATTTTCAAGAAAATGGAACCAATATTTTGACGATGGTGTTTTTTACAGCTGCTACGCATTGATCTACCGTATACCAGAGTTTAAACAGGAATTCAAAAGCTATCTTGAGGAATTGCACCTGGTGCTTAATGAGAAACTGGCCAAGGCCAGAGAGCTCAACGTAATCAAGAACGACAACATTGATGAACTCACCGAAATAATCTTTGCACTTATAGATGGCGCCTATTACTATCTAGGACTATTTGACGAAAACAACCCCGCCTACCGCAGGCAGGAAAACCTATATATAAACTATGCAATCAAGCTTCTCGATTTTTCTTGACCACATATCCATAAATCCTGAAAACGGCATAAAATGCAATTATGGCCCACACACCATTAACAAGTATATTGGGAAAATCATCAAACTTTATAGCATTAATAACCAAACATATAGCACCTGCCGCATTAAGAAAATGATATAATGGCCTTTCAGCAGAGAGCTTTTCCATGCTCAACAACAAATACGCCACTATAAAAATGATGGCACCCGCCCACCCTACTATACTATAAACATCCATCTTATATCTTTTATTGGTTAAAGTTAGCCTGAAAAATCAAATTGCCCATCTTTTCAGAGTATGGAATCGGGTCTGCTTAATAATTGGGGCAAGCAAGGATTTTATTTGGCTTTAAGCCAAATAAAAACTTTTCCTGAACAGGAACCAGAACGGGAGTATGTTTCTTAATGATTTGTTAACGTAAATTTGAATAAAATTTAAATTGAACAATCATTCAATTTAAAAAACCAGATTTAACAATACAGTAAGAGAAAAAGATTATTTCTTTGCTGTTGCAAATTAGGCCCATAAAAACAGCCTCAATAATTTATGCCAAGTATCGCCTTATCACGACTGTTTTAAAAAATTATTTTTAAATTTTTCGCTAAAGCGAAATAACATACCCAGACATCCTTTAAAATCCTCACCGTAAGACGCTTAAATATTTTTATTTTAAATTTAAGACCTGGCCGATATAGCAGCATTCTGTTTTTAAGTTGAAAATTTCTTGATGAACGATTCTAATTTTCATACAGATCTTTTAAATGAGAAAATCCTCGCTTCATACCTGGACGATATATATGCACGGCACTGGCATAACACAAAATATGAGCTTGAGAGAATAACAGACCTTGATTTACAGAACAAGGGAGTGGACTTGGTGCTCAAGGGCCGCAGTTCAAGGTTTTATGTGGATGAAAAAGCACAGTTGGATTATTTAAACCGCTCCCTACCCACCTTTGCCTTTGAGATCTCTTATTTAAAAAATGCTTCCTGGCGCACAGGGTGGCTCTTTGATAAGAATAAACTCACCCAGATCTATTTTCTCATCACCGGTATTCACGTCAACGGAGACAACCTTAACAAGGGTATAAAAAGTGCTCAAATTACCGGTGTTTACCGCAAACGTCTATGGCATTTTTTACAATCTGTGGGGCTGGGAAGAGAAAAAATCAATGCCATGGAAAAAAGTATCAGGAACAATACCGGGCATGGAAAGATTGTAATACCACAACTAGACCCCCGCACGGAAGGGTATATGTATTATTCTAAAGAAAACAAAGCAGAACAGCCCATCAACCTGGTCTTAAAGTTGGATTTTCTTATTGATAAGAAGCTGGCAAGGGTTATTTATCCCTAAATGCTATTTCATTTGCAAGCACCTTGCCCAACTTTTCCACAACCCCCACCACGAGTGCATTGCCCATAAAGAATGCCCTTTTTGAATCGGTTATCTTATCTAGCTTTGTATGGTCATCAGGAAACATGTTCAATCGCTCTAGCTCAATGGGGGTCAATCTCCGCAACCCTCCTGGGGTCTTGACCACATGCTTGAACCTTGATGGAGACCTACCTCCTTCACCGGTAATAATCGTGCGCGAGGGCTTCTTGATATCATCAGGAAAAGTCATGGCTCCTTCAGTGTACTTATATTTAAAATCGTTGGCCGCGTTGTAGCGTTCCTCACTTTTTGCACCTTTGAGATACTCCCACCGTGCAAGGTCAGCCGTATGGATGTAAAATTCACTGGGCACCTGGGCTTCATCAACGAGTATATCCGCCAGCACCACTTTTTGCCCGGTATATTTAGGGGTGTAGTTATACGTCCAGAAATGCCCCTGGAGCATCACCCCACAATTTAAAAATGGTGATGTTTTGCTACCCGTGTTGAATGCTTCTGAAATCTTTACCAAATCTCCACTTAAATCACCCGTATTAACAATACCATCCTTTTGTTTACTGAAAAAGGCCTTCCCGGTAACGGAATCCTCAAACACCCATTTTTTCTTGTCAGCAGTGGCTTCAAGTCTTTTGTAAAGAGGGGTTGATTTATGATAGGCCACAATAAAAATCCTTTTTCGGCGCTGGGGCATTCCATATTCAGCGGCATTGATGACCTTCCACTCTACCGCATAGCCTAATTTGCTAAGGGAAGACAACATGATTGCAAAATCGCGCCCGCGCTGTTTAGAAGGTGATTTTAGCAACCTGTCCACATTTTCAAGCAAGAGGTACCTGGGTTTTTTTTCTTTTTTTTCCTTTATGATGCGGTGTATTTGCCACCAGAGCACCCCTTTTTTACCTATAAGGCCGCCACTTCGTTTTAATGTGGTCGCCACGGAATAATCCTGACAGGGAAAACCACCGACCAATAAATCATGGTCTGGTATATCCTTTGTGGCAACGCTTGCAATGTCTTCTCCACAATGATTTTCAGCACCAAATCTGTTTTTATAAACCAGATTGGCATGCTGCATCTTTGTGCTGGGCTCCCATTGATTGCTCCATACCACAACATAAGTACCCGTACTTTTTTTGGGATACCCCTCAAGTCCTATCCTAAATCCACCTACGCCCGCAAACAATTCAACTACTCTTATTTTCACCAGAAAATCAATTTTAGACAAAAATATGGTTTCGTGGCAAATGACCTAGTTTTTTTAATAGCTGCCAGTTGCGTTTTTAAAAGAATAATCCTCGAGGGTTTTTGGGTTAAACCCAAATAAAATCTTTCTGAAAAGCAAATGCGCTTGTAGGGCTAGATAGAAAGCTCCTTATTATATTTTGCCTTGTAGTCCACGGGAGATAGGCCTGTTATCCTGCTAAATACGTCCCGAAAAGCCTTGCTATCGCTATAACCCACGTCATACATGACCTCATTAACATTTTTACGGGTACTTTCAAGGTATTTTTTTGCCATCTCCACCTTTACCCGCTGCAGGTATTCAAGTGGGGTAAAATCTGTTGCTTTTTTAAACCTCCGGTCAAAATTTCTACGCCCCACATTGAGTTTTCTTGAAAGGGATTGAATGGATATTTTATCCTGAAAGTTATCTTCAAGAAAAGATTGTGCCTCCTGTACTACCTCATCGTCATGCTTTTTGTGACCATTGAAAATTGAAAATTCTGACTGTAGGTTCCTATCCATATCAATCTGAAAAATCTTTGCGCAGAGGATGGCTGTCTCCCGGTCATAAAATTTTTCAACAAGATATATCATTAGGTTTAAAAAAGAATATGCACCTCCATTTGTATAGATTCCATTTTCATCAGTAATCAACTGGTCTTGCTGCAAATCTATCCTGGGAAACATTTTTTTAAAATTCTCTGCAGCGGCCCAGTGGGTACTGCAGCTCTTGCCGTCAAGGACCCCCGTTGATGCCAGGAGAAAGGCACCTGTACATATACTGGCAATCTCTGTACCTGATTTATACTGTTCATTTAACCAGTAAATCAAGGGTTCATTACCGCGTATGGCATCTTCATAGTTATGGTTTAGGGAAGGAATGATAATCAAATCTGTCTTTTTTACCTGCGAGATGTGCTTTTGTGTATTTACGGTAAAAAGACCGTTATAGAAATCAACCTTTTCACCCGTACCCACCAGCTCTATTTGAAAGACCTTGTCCTTGCCGGCTTGCTCAAAAATGGCATTTGCCCTACTAAATATCTTATAAGGACCCACAATGCTGCTCAGGTTGTTTTGCCCTTGTGGCACTAAGACGCTAAGATGTTTCATCTTTTTTTTTGACAAATATAAATCTATTAAATGTCTAAATCAACCCGTTACAATGTCTATATACACCACTTTAAAGGCGATAATGAGACATTAACTTTGACATTATAAATTTTGATAAAAAACAACATCATGGAAACCTTAGAAACAAATGCCCATCAGATGCCCACTCAAAAAGACTTTAGTTTCACTTTTAAATCCTCAAAGTCACCAGAGGAAATTTTTAACCTCCTACTTCATGTAAGACAATGGTGGACCGGTTTTTATGAAGAAACCATTACTGGTAAAAGCGAAAAACCAGGAGACGAATTTGAATTTTTAGCTGGTGGTGGCGCCCACTTTTCAAAGCACAAACTTGTAACACTAGAACCTTACAAGACCATCGTATGGCAAATAATAGACAGCAAACTTTCTTTTATCACAAAGATGGATGAATGGATAGGTACAAGGATTCAGTTTGACATCAAAAAAAATGACAACAACACTCAAGTGACTTTTACCCATAAGGGGTTGACACCTCAGTTTGAATGCTACAACAACTGTGAAAGTGCCTGGACACAGTATATGAAACAGCTAGAAGCTAAACTAAAATAACCGTAAAAACACATATCATGAAGTATATAATCACATCGCCCATCGTGATCATCCTAGCAATCACGATGGCAAACAGCAAACAATTAAGCAATCATAAATCACAAAACAAAAATGTTATGAAAAATCAAGATTATAGCACCAGTATAACCGTTGACCAAAGCCCAGAAGAAGTTTACAACGCCATTAACAATGTGCGCGCATGGTGGTCTGAAGAGATTGAAGGCCCCACTGATGAGTTGAACAAAGAATGGTTCTACCATTACAAGGACATACACTTATGCAAGGTAAAGGTCATTGAAATGATACCTGGCAAAAAAGTGGTTTGGGAAGTAATCGAGAACAACTTTAATTTTATTGAAAACCAAGAAGAATGGATAGGCAACCATATAATATTTGATATTTCAAAAGAAGGTGAAAAGACGAAGCTAACATTCACACAAGAGGGACTTACCAAGAACTATGAATGTTACAAGGTATGCCGTGATGGCTGGGACAATTATGTAAAAAGCAGCCTCTATAAGCTCATCACCACTGGTAAGGGAGACCCCAACCCTAAGGAAGGCGAAGGTTTCAACAAGCAACTCGCAGACAAGTGGAGCCTTAATTAATAGCATCTCACCATACATTGACGGCACACAGTATAGTGTGCCGTTTTTTTATCCAAGCCTTGGTCTTAATTTGGCTTTCGCCAAAAGAAAACAAGCACAAAACCACAGCAAAAATTTCAGTGCAGCATCTGATATACAATTTGGTTAAACTTTTCACAACCACGCCCCAAAAATTTTATCGCTCACTTTTAAAACCGATATTTCGTTATTATCGTAAGAATCAATAGACAAGTAAATCGGTTTGTTTACCTTTAAAGTTCACTGTTAATCAACGGCAACCACATAGAATCAAGAACAGCCATATTAATTTTTGCCCGTTCTGCCCAAGCAGATGCAGAGCAAAAGCGTTTTAAAAATGCTCATCAGGTCTTTGAGGGCCTCAACCGGCATACGTTACAGGTCGCAAGGCAAACCGGACTCCCCTATTTTATTTCTTCTGAAAAAGACCAGAACGGCAGCAGTTTTGGAGAACGCTTTGTAACTGCCATTCAGGAGGTATATGACAAGGGGTTTGATAATGTGATCACCATAGGTAATGACAGCCCACACTTGCAGGCAAGGCATATTCTCGATACTTACCAAAAACTCAAGAGTACAGCACTCGTACTGGGGCCATCCAGAGATGGTGGCTTTTATTTGATGGGGCTGCAAAAAAACCATTTTAACGCTGACTCTTTTTTAAGGCTTCCCTGGCAGACCAAGGCACTCTCCGCGTGCATCATCAGGCTCGTAACCTCCCGCAAGATGGAGACACACCTGCTTGAAACACTTGTTGACCTTGACTCCATTGAAGATATTGACACCCTTTTAAAGCACACCAAACCCTTGAACAAGGAGGTTTTAAAGCTGCTTAAAAGTGTGATCAACACTAAGATCCACATACGATTACCAGATACGGTTTTTATTGATGCGCTGGCCTTCACCACGCATTTCAACAAGGGGTCTCCCCGTTCTTTACTTCTACAATAGGCAACTGGATTATCCTGTATTGCCCCTTTAGTGAGCTCTATGTGAAGCTCAATTTTATCTGATAATCAAAATCAATTCATGAAATACCTTTACCTAGGGCTATTGCTCTTATCGTGCGCTTTTGCACATGCTCAATACACGGTAAATGGCACAATTTATAATGCTACTGATGGTAGCACTGTGCCGTTTGTCAATATTATAGTGGTCGATACACAAGTAGGTACAACTTCTGACACTGATGGTAAATTTACCATCAACATGCCAGCGGGAACCACCTTACTCAAATTTCAGGCCTTGGGGTTTGCCACACAAACCATGAACATAGCCGGTTCTACTGACGGCCTTGAAGTTACCCTTCAGGAATCTACAACCAGCCTTGATGAAGTCGTGGTCACCGCACTGGGAATAGAAAAAGAAAGACAGGCCCTGGTATCAGCAGTGTCCACCGTGGGCCCTGAAAAGTTGACCACCGTTTCACAGACCAACCTTGTCAACAGCCTTGCGGGACAGGTTGCTGGTGTACAGATTACAAATGGATCAAGTGGAGTAGGGTCTTCATCCCGCATAATCATACGTGGGGAAAATTCACTAAGTGGCAGCAACCAGCCATTGTTTGTTGTAGATGGTGTCCCCATTAGCAATGAGCAGATCACCAGTGACCTTGTCAACAATGGCGCCTTGCAAGAAGTGGATTATGGCAATGGGAGTTCAGAGTTTAGCCCTGATGACATCGAGTCCATTTCCATTTTAAAAGGTGCGGGCTCTGCCGCTCTATATGGAGCCCGGGCCGCAAACGGGGTTGTCCTGATCACGACCAAAAGGGGAAATAAGGCCAAGGGTTTTGGCGTAAGCCTAAACAGTAATTTCACAATTGAGACCCTACTTACCTTGCCCGATTATCAAAATGTCTACGGCCTGGGCTCAAATGGCCAATATGCGTTTCAAAACGGCGTGGGCGGCGGTGTAGGCGATGGTGGAATCAGCAGTTATGGGCCAAGGCTTGATGCCGGCCTTATGATTGCCCAGTTTGACAGTCCCTCAGTTGATATCAATGGCAACCCGGTACGTGCAGGTGATGTCATAGCACGCAGGTTTCCTGATGGTTCCTATACTGATATCACCCCTACTCCCTGGGTCGCAAGGCCTGATAACGTACGTGATTTTTTTGAAACAGGGATAACGTACCAAAACAATATAGCCATTAGCAACACTGGCGATACGGGAAGCGCCAGGCTCTCCTACAGCAACTTGCGTAATGAGGGCATCTTGCCAAATACTGATCTAAAAAGGGATGGTATTGCCCTGAGCCTAGATCAAAACCTGAGCGACAAACTACGGGTGAACTCATTTATAAACTACATCAACACCCGCAGCGGCAACCGCCCTAACCTGGGGTATGGTTATGAGAACGTACTGTATGGCTTTAACTGGACGGGCCGTCAAACAAATATCGCGGCCTTGAAGGATTACTGGCAAGCCGGGCAAACGGGCCGTCAACATTTTGACATCAATTACCTGTGGTTGACAAACCCTTACCTCACCCTTTATGAAAACACAAACAGTTTTAACAAAAACCGTGTACTGGGCAATATCGCCGCGACCTATGACCTCAATGAAAACCTGAGCTTAAAGGTACGCACGGGGCTAGACACATATAATGACGATAGGGAGTTCAGGAGGGCCGTGAGCACAAATGCAAATCCATTTGGCTCCTATAGGGAAGATAACGTGCGCTTTATGGAAATGAACACAGATTTCCTGCTTACCTACCAAGACAAGATCAATGACAGTTGGAGCTATACCTTGACCGCCGGTGCAAACCGCCTGGATCAAAAAATCCATTACGCTTACGCGGAAGCTTCTCAGCTCGCACTGCCCGAGATCTACACATTGGCCAACTCCAGGGCGCCCCTCAAGGGAAACAGTGAAAACTACAACAAACGTATCAACAGCATCTATGGCACCGCAAACCTTGCGTATGAAAATGAACTATATGTAGACCTTACCTACCGCAATGACTGGAGCAGCACCTTACCAGATGGCAACAACTCCTTTGGGTACTATTCTGCAGGGTTGAGCTACGTTGCATCAAACAGTTTTGACCTGCCCGATGCAATATCATTTTTAAAGTTTAGG
>CEQG01008357.1_pt1 | contig 18725 bp, 12 predicted proteins | sample 350301 | NCBI WGS metagenome assembly CEQG01 (sample SAMEA2621242, study PRJEB7988) | marine metagenome | isolation source: saline water (ENVO:00002010), including | reverse complement strand
TCGATAGAGCCGGCATCTCGTAACTGAACGCGCCGTTGCCATAACTAACTCCGGTTGGACTTTGCGAATCAGCCGTAGGCGCTGGCTCAATTTCGTCTTGAGCGTAGAGCTCTGACGGACTGCACACGATTCCCAAGCCAAGGAGCCCAATAAAAAGGCGCAATTGTTTGAGCATGGAATATCCTTTGCGTCTCATAGTCCGCACTGGGATGACGGCCCATTCGTATTGATGGTAAGCGTGCCGGTGCTAGTAGCGCCCAAGCTGTCCTGCACCGTGTAGGTGTAAATCGTGGTGCTGTGCTCGAAGTCGCCGGTTATGCTCACCGACGTGCTCGATATGATCGATGCGCCTGCAGCTCCGTCACCATCAGGTACTGAGAGGCTGACAAGGCTCAGCGGAACATTACCCTCCGGATCGCTGTCATTCGCGACCAGATCGGCCGTTGCGGTCGCGCCGCAAAGCACGCCCACCGTATTGGCAACGGTCGTCGGAGGCGAATTGGTGGGCGTCGGCGTTGGGGTGGGTGTTGGCGTAGGAGTGGGAACCGGCGTAGGCGTCGGGCACGCAGCGGGAGCCGAGGACGAAAGGTCGTAGCGGGTACGATTACCGGCAGGATCGAAGCACGTTCCGGTAATTTTGCCGTCGTTCTGACCGCCCGATCGATCGATCCGCACCAGACGACCCAGTGCATCGTAAGTATATGTTTCGGTAGCGCTTTGAGAGATCGCGGGCCCAGCAATGGTGGCAATGGCCACCGCGCCCAGACTGACAGCCGTCCAATAGCGAAACTTTCGCATGCCCACCCCCTCAGATGACAGGGTTGTGCTTCGGGAAAGATGCGTAGGTCAATCTATAAAATCAGCAAGAACCCACCTTATTGATCTTATGCAGCAAGCGACTCCCCGGAATTACTCTTGGTCAAGATGCTATACGCAAGGGAGAAAATTTTTTATGGAACATATCTAACCGTGTAGTGGGCAGTTCTGCTTTGCCGGTGCAGAACAACCGACAGGCCTTCTGCACACGCTCCCGGTCAAGACAAACGGTCCGGCCTTAATCGATTTGATCGATTCTTATGGGCGGAGCGCTGGCCCGAAGCCAATCGCCCCGCAAGAGGTCTGGATTGGTCTCTGGTGGCTTGTAAATTGCTCCAAAACTCTCCCAGCTTTGGAAAAGCTGGTAGGTATTTCCACTTGCATACTGCTGGATGCAGAGAGCTTTCATGCGCTCCAGTCGCTTGGAGTTGCTCGTGATGTTCAAAACCAAAAGCGGCGCACTAAGACCGAGGTGCTCCCGGTACCCGCCACGCTCCACATACTCCGCGTACTGGAGTAGGTGGCGCTTGAAGCTCTTGCGGTGGAATTGGCTTGATCGGGCGGGTTCGGTTCCGCGATCGGCTTCCACGGCGAAGAAACGGAAACGACGACCATTCGGTGTACGGTATTCCAAGCCAAACACCGCATCCGGGATCAGGTCCTTCGTATAGGACGTCCCAGTTGCCGGGTCTGACACCGTAGTGGGCCATCGAAGAGCCGCGTCGGCACGGGCCAAAATCGCCGACTGAGGTATGTACGTATGGGAAGTGGTTCGCCTGCACGCCAGCTCAATCGACGCGGTGATGCACGTGACCATATGGCTATGGAGCCAAGGGCCAGAAGCTCGTCGGCCACTGAACATTCCAGCTCGATCCAAGGCCGCTACCGAGGCTGGGTTCAGGTCATAGACGAGTTGGTTATAGCGACTGTCAATCGTACGAAACTGCTGCAGCGGTCTGGTGAGATAAGCGCCACCATCCGGCGTGTTGGACTCATGGAATAAGTCTGTCAGCCGTTCCCTGGCGCGCTTCTCGCTGCGGTGGCTGCCCTCCGTGAATGCCAAGAGGTAGGAACTCGGCAGCGGGCCATGCTCTGCCAGTGCCGCAAACCAGCGCAGGTCGCGTTTCGTTGGTGAGACCCGCTTGCCTGTAGACTTGGGCCTGAGTCTGGTCCGGCGTCCAAGCTTGTCTAAAGGATCGCGCATTGCTTGGCTTTCCATTCGGTGAAAGCCACCCATTTATGTAGGCGAAACGCCGTTGTCTCCGTGCGGCAAATTCCAAAGCGTCGTGGTATAGGAAGCCATGTTCAGCAGTGAACAGGGCCAGGTTTTTCTTACCAACTATCGCCAGGTTCGGTGTCGATATGGCCAGGCGTCGCACCGTCTTCGTCATCACTAGACTTACCGCTCTGATCAGACTTCGCGCTTGCTGCCTCCTCGTCCACAGCTTGGCCCTCGACAGCATCAAGCGTCGAGTGGTGATTGGCGTAGAACTTACGCATCCGCCCGCGCAGTGCATCGCGGTCTTCTTCGTCCATATTTGGCAAAGCTTCCAAGTGCCCAAACGGAAACGATAGCGGCACCGCACCCTTGGTTTGCCCACGCACGTGGGCGGCAAAGCTGCCCTTGGGTTGCATCTCGATTAGCTCAGGACTGCAATACATCATCGAAGCCAAAGCTCGCGCATCCTTAGCCGAGACCCCGCCCGCGAACTTGATCGCGGTGTTAGCCGCGAACGCTTCCTGAAGCTTCGGCTCAAGTTGCCCGAGATATTGATGGGCCAGTACCATGCCGACGTTGTACTTGCGCGCCTGAGCCAGGATCAGTCCGATGTTCCGGTCGAAATAGTCCTGCGCTTCATCGACATAGACGATGGTCGGAATGCGCTTGTGTGCGGGTAGCGTGGCGCGCTCTTGCGCTGCCTGCGCGATCATCGCGATAAAGAAACGCCCAAAGATCTCGGTGCCTTGCTCCTTCAGCAAGTCCTTGGCGGTGTTGATGAGGATCACCTTGCCTGCATTCATCTCCTGAAAAAGATCGAGCTTTGAGCGCGGATGCGAGAACATCCGCTCGAAGGTCTGGTTTTCGAGGATCCCCCAAAGGCGACGCAGTACCTGCTTCTTGGTCTGGTCGAATTCACGCGAGGTGAACTCGGTATCGAAGAAGTGACGGGCCGTGCCGGAGAGCTTGCGGATATGCGGCGCGAACTTCTTCTCGCTGCCCGGTTCCATCAGCTCGCGCAGCGTGTGGATCGTCGCGTCGGGGATGTGCAGCATCAGCCGGGTGACATAGCGGAAGATGACATTCTGCTTCTGCGTCATCTGTGCATCGAGCAAGGTGCCCAGCACGAAGTCATACAGCTCAAGAATCGAGTTGGTGAGCCGCTCGCGCTCCAGCGGTGCATAGCCGGATAGCCTCTCCATCCCGACATCGAACAGGTTGAGTGAGACCGGCCACTCGACGTCGCTAGGGTCGATGACAACCACGCGCTCATGCAACGGCTCACCCGGCGCGAATTGCCTCAAATTGGCGATCATTCGGATAAGGTCGCCCTGGCTGTCGAGCACGATGACCGTCCGTTCGCCCGCCGCGACCGCATCCAGATCGTTGGCTATCAGATATTGGAGGGTCTGGGTTTTGCCGTGGCCGGAACCGGCGACGATGTGATGATGCTCGAACCGAGCCTTCGTGGGGATGGTGAAGTCGAGCGTCTGATCGAAGAGTGGTAACAGCGGTGTGCCGCTCAGGTAGGTTGACACAAGCTGCTCAGGCGACCTGGCGTCGAACTGCTCGGGGAACTTCGGTGCCCGATTGAACCCTCGTGGATCATCCGGGTTGCCACCGGATGCAACGACCAAATTGCGCTCTAGGCGCTTCGTCAGCCGCGCCAGCAAGCCACGCTCGGACAGCTCTTGGGCGAAGGCCACGCCAAGCATCGACTGCGTCACACTACCAAGATTGCCGATGTTGCGCAGGAGATCAGTGGGGACGGTAATGCCGTCACAGCCTTCCGATCGCTCCAGCAAGGCAGGACAAGCTTCGTAGAGCGGTCCCAGGATTGAAGCGAGCGCCAGCTCCAGCAATTCGCAGTTCGCGTCGAAGTCGCTCACGAAGCCGCGCTGTCGGGTCAGCTCCTCTCGGATGTCCCACAACTCCGCAATCGTGCGAGGTTCATCCCAATTAATAGAGGGCAAGGCGAACAGGCCTTCGTACGAAAGCACCTCTGCCGCCAACTCACGGATCAGGCTGGCCTGTTCGTGGTCGCTCGGGATGCCAAGCCGTTCGGCCACTGCCGTTGCGATCCCCGCAATCAGCCGGGACCGGTCCGCCTGATCGGCGATACCCGCTCGCTGGAGCAGGGTCTCGACCTCGTCCCATTGCCGACGGACCAGCTCAGCCTCGCTGGGCTTGAACAGGCCATGCACAATTGCATGGATGGGGGCACCGACGCGCCAGACCATGTCACGCGGCCCTGAGGATCAGTTCCTTGGCCTGTTCCTTCGGGAGCGGCTCGATGGTGTGCCGTTCCACCCCGTCCCAGTGCTTGGCGCTTTCCATCACCTGCCGAAATACGCCGCACGCCCCTTCGAGCCACGCCTCCTTGCGGGCCAGCTCGATCACGCTGTCACATGTGAAATGGCGACCATGCAGCAGGTCCTTAACGAAGATAGTCTCGCGCTTCTCATTCAGATACCAATACCCCACCGCAAAGCCCGCTCCGCAACCGAAGAGAACAGCGAGCGGGCCGGTGAAGATGGTCACGAGAGCGATCGCGAACCCGACGATCACGCCGCGCTTGATCGCCTTGCGCCTGACGTCGCTGTCATCCTCGCCAATCAGAATGGACTCATCGAAACGGTAGCGACTGATGAGCGCCAGTTCGCTCTCATCAAGTTCAAGCTTCCCCCATAGCTTGAAGTTCACCCGGTTCACTTTTCCCGTGGTCTGTTCTCTTTTGAATAGCAGTTCCATTTCATCTCCCCCTCCCGACCCAACGTCGGCAGACTGCGAGAAAAGCAACGGTAAATGCAAGTTCGGATTATTTCGGAGGGGCCGGGCGGGTTTATCATGGTCCGTGGGAACATGATGAAGTCAGAGTCGATGTGGCACGCTCAACGCGCTGCAATGAGACGCCATGTCCTGACATGGATGGGGATCGAAAATTTTCCAGGATGGGGATAGAGGAAACAAGGTCTGCTTTGCGCCCTAATTTGGGTCTTTCCGACGATCGCGGCTGCTGCTCGGAAGCGGTCGCTAACCTGCTTCAATCATGTCAATTGGGATAGAGTCGCCAACCCCAATCGATGCTAGCTTCCAACTGGTCGCCTATTGACAAGCAGGCGCTGAGAGACCAAAACAAGAACAAGGTCAAGATTTGGAAGCAAGAAGTATGACATCTGCTCAAGCTGGCAGTCGACACTTGACCGAGCTCGACCGTTTTTGGCGCTCCAGCAAAGCCCGCCGACGGTTCGAACAAAGGTGCGGGTTCGAACCCCTTGCGTTGGAACGCACACAGAAGGACAGGCAGGACATGTCTGGCTACACTGCGAGATATCGCGACGCGTTCTTCGAATGGGCGCGAGCGGAATATCGGGGCACGCGAGGACATCTGCCCGACAAAAGGGCGGCGAGAGCGGCGGCCGGCTAGGGGCGCCTAGTTTTCGTATTGTAGACATCGTGAAGGGTTGCCGCAGCTCTTAGGAGCTTGTGCTGCGCGCCCCCACTGATCGCGAGGCGGCCGATTATTTTTTCGACCTCCCGGTCGCGTTGCTCAAGGGCGGCTCGGAAGCGATGGTCCGCTGGGCCCGGGACATGGGCTCGGTCAGCGGCCTCAGCTGCTTCCTTGATACCGCTGAGGATACCGAACACCGATACCAGCCAACCCACTCCGGGAATTATGCTCAAGGCATTCTTAAATACGTCAGTCCCTGCCGACAGGAATTGGCCCTTGGCGTTTTGCGCATCACGGGTGACGTATACCTCTTTCTCGGCATTGGCTGCCTCGGCAAAGAGACCTTTTAGCTTGCCGGCCAAAACAGCGATTTCCATTGCGTCGAGCCGTTCCAGCTGATTCGGCGCACTTTCGGCTTCGACCGCTTTTGCGAAAGTCTGCAAAATGTTCTCATAATACTCGGCGAAGCCGTTTTCCCGGAGGCGACGTCCGATGGCGGCTGCCTCAGCGAAACTGAGAACATCGATGGTTTCGGCGGGGAACACTCTGTCTGCATAAATCGCATGCAGTGCCGAACCGAGGAACGACTGCAGAAAGACTGCATCTTCGGAAAAACTAGCGAGTTCGGAATCCCGGCCGACCAAGGTAAGGTCAGTCTCCTTCAGCCGCGAGAGAGGGCTGAGGTCCGTGCCGGTCTCACTGTTCACCACGCCAGTGCCGACCTGATGGTATCGCAGGCTTGCGAAATTCTGAAACGGGCCGGCGATTGCTGGGTCGAGTTCGGCTTCGATGTATTGGGAGAGGTTGGCACTTGATGTCAGATCAAGATCTTGGATGGACGCCACCATACTGGCGCGCAGAGCGTCAGAGAACGCATCCATTGATCTCAGCTGCTGAACGATCAGGCTGTTGTCGTCGTTGAGATCACTGAGGAGACTGGCCCGGAACTGGTCGGCAACGCCCCCGACGTCCCACGGCATGGCGAGATCGAGAGCGCCTTCGATCTCATCCGCCAGATGTCTTGCGTCCGCCATTTCCAGACCGACGACCTTGTACGAGGCCTTGTCCTCGCGGATGAGGTCGGAGAGCGAACCGGTACCCGATCGTATTGCCGGGATGATCTGTCCGTTGCCGATAAGACCCGGGTCACTTTTGAACGTCATAAGGCCCAGCGGACCAACGAGGTGCGCAGCATTGAGCGTGACCTGGGACTTGGTGATCAGCTTGATCTTGAGCGCGCGCGCCGCGAAATCGAGACTGGCAACGGGATCTTGGGCATCGAGGAGGCTCGGCATAAGGTCGGTCGAGTAGACCCTGGGGCCGCTCAGCTTTTCGGCGGGAACTTGCTTCAGTTTATCCAACACTGTCACTGCATCTCTCCGGCACAAGGCGTCATTCAGGCAGCGCGTCCAGACGCTCGATGATTTGGGCCGCGAGCTGACGCGCCTTGTCTTCGGCAAGTTCGGCGCGCAACACTTCGACTATCAGACTGAGCCGGGGGTCAGGAAGGGTTCCCGGCGAAGTATCTTCGCCGTCCTCTTTGATGTCGCCGTTATCGTCGTCTCCAAGGCCTGGCTCAGTGGTTTCGGTTTCGTCGTCAGGCTCGCCATCGTCTTTCGGCTCTTGGATCGGCTTGTCCTTGAGTAGTTCCGAAAGCTCCTTGAATCGCGCAGTCAATGCGCTGATTTGTTTGGGATCTGCGCCAGTTAGCTTCGCTCGCGAGGAAAGCGTTTTCAGATGGGTCTGGATTGCCTCCTCGATTTCGACCTTGTCTTGACTGGTGACCGACTCGCTCGACAGTGCGCGCTCGACTGACTTCGCCGCTTCGGAGATCTTTTTGACGGCCCCGCGCGTAGTGGAAGCCGACCGGACGAGCTTCACCACACGGCGGCCGACAAGTTCCCTGATATTTTCACGAACCTTGCGCCATTCGGCGTTGTCCTCGAACCCGTCGCGTCGCGCATTCGGTACGACGCTAGTGTTGGTGATGAAGATTTCGCCGACGGCCCAGGTCATCAAGCGGCGTTCCGACCCGCTGGGTGTAAGGTCTTCGGCCATGGCCTTGATGAGATCCTCGTTGCCGACTTGGATATTCTTAACCCGGAAGCGTACGCCAGCGACCGTGTCGTCGGTCAGTTCACCCGGGAAATTGGACACGCCCAGCCAGCCAAACCAGCCCAGTTCGGGCGATGAAAATGTCTCGATGTCGTGGAGTTTGGACAAGCTGCGACCCGCCGAATAGGTCATTGCATACGGCTTCAGCACTGCGTTACGTTCGCGTTTGTGTTTGGTCTCAACGTACACTGTCGGCAACGGATTGCCGAACGATGAAGCCAGGCTGCGCACGCGTTCGCCAAACTCGAACGCATCGCGATAGTCGACCGGGCATACCTCCCGCAGGTAGGGTTCGAGGCGCTCGGGGTCGGTGAATTCGGTCCCGAGATTGACCAGTTTGAGCATGTCGACTTCGGTGTAATGGTCCTCTTCGCTCGCCGGGAGGGTCGAGACGCTCACCGACGAGCGGATGACTTCTCGCACATCGACGGGTTCGGCTCCCGGGGCAAAATAGGATCGGATGAGACCGCAATCGAAGGATACTTGAGTCGCTGTCGGTTCACCACGTTGGCTCGTGGTGAAAACGAGCGTGGTGCAGTATGCGATGCCCGCTAGCCTTCCGATTCCGCGAAAGCCGGCATCGCTGACACGCGACTTGCGGCTAGCTCCCAGCGCAGTCAGAGTCTTTGCCGCATCGCTCGCAGCGAGACCGCAGCCATTGTCGCGGATCTTGAGCGATGGCGCACGGCTTGAAGCGCCTACCGTAATGAGGATGCGCCCTTCATCGGCTTTCATTAAGCCAGAACGGACCGCTTCCTGCACTGCGTCGAAGCCATTCTGCACATACTCACGGACACAGTGGAACGGGTTCTCATACATCCCCGTCGTGAGCGTTTCTAGGAAGTACGACCCGACTAGAACGTCGTTTGCGGCGATTGCTTGTCGTGAGTTCGGAGGCTGGCTCATCGCAGCATCACTCCGCTGTGAGGCCCCCATTTGATGAAGCCGAGGTTTTCCGGAATGGAGACTTCGGATTCTGTCGAAGTCGTCCGTATTTTGAGCCACGACGCGGGCACGACAAACTCTTCGGCTAGCAGGTCGCCGAGTTCTGCCAGCGAGATCTTTTCTTCCCGGCCCGCACTTGGCATCAGGCGAGATGGAGGGACAGCATCTTCCAAGAGCGCGTTGTCATTGACGAAGGCATTCATCAGCACACCCTTGTCGGTTACAAGCTCGATGTCGAGCTGTTCCTCTGTCTCGCCCGGGAGGGCGAGATAGCTGCGCCGGATGGGCTGCAAACGTACGAGAACGGCTTCGCAGGCCCGCGTCAGCTCGGACACCGATGCCGCAGCATATATCGCCTCGATAACCGGCAACGTCGCTCTCGGCTTGTTCGGTTCGCCCTCATCGGTGATGAAGACCCCGGCGATTGCGCCCATCACTACGTCTGATCGCAAAGCTTTTCCCAGCCTCGCGTTCGCCAGTAGTCTTTCAAGGAACTCAGCTGGCTCGAGCGCGCCTTGGTTAGCGGCCAAAACGAGGCTCTTGCCCAACTGCAACCTTTGCGACCTGGACAGTTCGGTGACACCCGGTTCGAGTTGGCGCACCGCCTGATTCTGTGATTTCCAGCCTTCGTCGGCGATATCGGCAATGAGCAAATCAAACTCGTCTCCCGGATCAGGCTCGAAGATCATGTCCTCTCCGCCGAAGTGTGCCACATATTCCGAATCGTCCTCGGGATTGGCTGACTCTTCTTCGCGGAGTTGCGCGTCGCGCCCGGCAGGAGTCAGGTCCTCCGCCTGGAGGGCGGCTGCGAGCTGCTGAACATCGAAACGCTGCTGGGTCCAGATCTGAGCCAGGATCTCGATTGAAATAATATGCACGGACTGGAGTGAAGGGCAGTGGCGTTTCGCCTCATCCACCAGCAGGGGGTGGGCGAGTGTCAGGCCCGACTTGTTTTGCTGCAGGGTGTTGTTTGGATCGAGCGTGCGGGCAGGGCGATAGACCCAGTCGCCCTTGGTGACGTCACGCGTGACCATGATCAGGTGCTCGCATTCGGTACGCGCGCAGTCGTCCAGCACTTCACACCAAATTATCAGGTCACCATTCGCGTTCTTCTTTTTGCCTCGCTGGCGTCGCTGGGCGGGTCGCGCTTCGTCATCATTGTCCTCCAAATCATAGATGGGCGCGTCTGCAAACCCTGGAGGAATATCGTGTCTGGCTCGAAAGTCGGCGGTTGCGTCGACCTTTGCGATGATTCTGTCGAGATCCGAGGTCAGGCGATGATTTTCGATAAAGGGCAGCAGCCTGGCTGTAGTGTCGTCCCTTTTCGGTCGATGGGCGGCGACGCTGTTGAGGTGGGTCTCGACTTGCTCGAGCGCCGCGTTGAGTTCGGCGAGGAATTCGCTGCTTGTGGTGTCGACCAGCGCATCGTCATCGATATATCGCGCGGTTTCGCGCCGAAGCAGCTCAAACTGATTCTTGATCTTGTCGGCGATACCCTTCAGCGGTGCGCGAACTTGCCGGTTCTGGAGATACTCCCATGTTTCGCGCGCGGCCCAGATCGGCACCCGCATCCGTTCGGCGTAGCTTTCGAAGGCGGTCAGCATCTGCTCGCTCGCCGCGGCGCTCATCTCGTAGCAGTGGATGAGGATATTGGCATCGAGGTAGAGGCGGCCATTTTCAGAGTTGGCCGCCCTTGAAATCGCTTGCAAGGTCTCGTCCCAAGAGGGGCTGAGTTCAGGAAACAGCATACCGTGTCAGGAAAAATTGCGCATCATTTCACCAAGCGGATCGCATTCTTCGCAAATTATGGCTATGGGAAATCCGCTTGAAAAAATTACTGGAAACCATAGCCAATGGCGAATCGCCACATTTTGTTGCTTGAGCCGGGGTACAAGAATAAATATCCGCCGTTGGGGCTGATGAAGTTGGCCGCCTATCATGGTTCCCATGGGAAGGGAGACCATGTGACCTTCAGCAAGGGCATAGATGAGACTTTGCTGCAGCGGGCTTGGGACCGAATTTATATCACGACGCTTTTCTCGTTCGAATATCGGAAAATCGCGGCGACAATCGATTTCGCTCTCCGGCTGGTGGGTGGTCGCGTCGATCGTGTTTTCGTAGGTGGCATCGCCGCCTCGCTCATGAATGAACGATTTTCCCGCGAGCCACGCTGGCAGGGTGTCCGCTTCATTGCGGGCCTGTTGACGGAACCTCCCGCTGTCGCGCTACAACTCGATGAATTCAGCGAAGAACTCTATGCAGATGATCGACTTGGGACCCCGATCGAAGACCTAGTTCCCGACTACTCCATTCTCGATCAGATCGATTACCGGTACCCGGTGAGCGATGCATATTTCGCATATGCTTCACGCGGTTGTATTCGCAAGTGCCACTTCTGCGGAGTACCCAAGCTTGAAGGAATGCAGCGCGATGCGGGCCCGCTTAGCGCCACCATACGCGCCATAGCGGAACGCCATGGCGAGCGGAGAGATTTGCTCCTGATGGACAACAATGTGGTTGCCTCACCACGTTTCCGGGAAATCATTGCCGAGATTCGCGATCTTGGATTTGCGGCAGGAGCAACCTTGAAGAGGCCTGGCGAGCGAGTTGCTTCGGCACGCCGGGTCGATTTCAATCAGGGAGTGGATGCCCGGATTCTAGCCAAGGATCCGACATATCTGCGCGAACTGGCGACGATATGTCTCAGTCCGCTGCGCATCGCCTTCGACCACTTGGGGTTGAAGCGGCCTTACGAGCGCGCGGTAAGGACAGCCCACGATGCTGGGTTGGTCAAGTTGTCGAACTACATGCTTTATAATTTTCACGATACACCCGAAGACCTTTACGCGCGCCTGAATCTCAACGTCGCCCTCAACGAGGAACTGGGAATCCGCATCTGGTCGTTCCCGATGCGCTACCAGCCCACCGACCGACCTGACCGCGGCTTTGTCGGCGAACACTGGTCGCGATACCAGTTGCGAGCGCTGCAGCTCATCCTTCAGGCGACGCACGGGGTGGTAAGCGGAGAGCCCGATTTTTTTCGGCGCGCGTTTGGGACGAACTCGGTTGAATTTTCGGAGCTGCTCGAACGCCCGCTGCACTACATCTTCAATCGAGAGTGGTACGAAAACGGGGGCGGCAAGGCCGAATTCGATGCTTTTTCAAAGACGCGCGACAAACTCTCTCCTGCCCAGCGGACCGAATTGCTCGCGCTCCTGTCGTCGACAACGCCAAGCGGATTCGAAGCGCTTCTCCAGCGCACCGGCGACCGGGCGCTTCGTGACGTGCTGATGTTCTACCTTCCCATCCCCAAGAGCGAGGAGCGCGCAATTTGGGTTCAGCAAAGGGCAAGGCAGACGGACTGCCCCCTCGATGAGGGTGAATGGATCGAGGATGCGAATCTCGAGGCGGGCTCGTCCGAGGCAAGACGCGAAGAGACTGAGGTGCACGCATGAGTTCGGTTGTTTCTAGAAAGTCGGTTAGAGCCGGATCGGCCAAGGCAGCTGCAGCCTCGAAGGATCGTTCAGCGCTTCCCGATGAAGTCGTCATCGGAAAAGATGTCCTCGAACTCTTGAGTGCGGCGATGTATGTTGAGCCCCTGAGCATCTACCGTGAGTATGTACAGAATGCCGCTGATGCGATCGACGCACGTTGCTCGTCGGGCGAGCCGGGCGTCGAGCACTGCGACGGGAAGATCGACATTACGATCGAGCCGGCGCAGCGACTAATCAGGATCTCTGACAATGGAATGGGCATTCCAACCGCTACCGCGGTCCGCACTTTGCTGTCGATCGGTGCAAGCCCGAAGCGCGGCACCCGGGCGCGGGGCTTCCGGGGGGTTGGCCGGCTTGCCGGACTGGCGTACTGCCGCACAATGGTGTTCCGTACGCGAGCGTGCGGCGACGATAGCTTTCTAGAAATGCGTTGGGATAGTCAGCGACTGAAAGCTGCCCTGCGCGACGTCAACCAGAATGACGCTCTCACCGAGATCATCGACCGTGTCGTATCGATCTCCTTCCATGAGGCTATCGACCGACCCGCTTCGTTCTTCGAGGTCGAGCTGCAAGACGTGGTCCGGACCAAGCATGATGCCCTACTCAATGTTCCCCTGGTGACCCAGTATCTTGAGCAGGTTGCCCCCCTACCGTTCGATGCTTCCTTTCAGTGGTCAGAGGAGCTGATTGAGAGGTTGTCTGACGTCCGGCTCGGGAATTTTGACCTTGCGATCAATGGTGAGCCGCCGCTTCGACGCGCCTTCCGGGACACGTTTGCGGTTAGCGAAAAGATCGACGACACGCTGGAAAATCTCGAGCTCGTCGAGTTAACAGACATGGACGGCGGCCTCGCCGCTATCGTCTGGCTCTGCCATCATTCCTATTTCGGAGCGATCACGATCAAGTCGCGTGTCGCAGGGCTTCGCGCACGTGTTGGGAATATCCAGATTGGTGATGCGCGTTTGTTCGACGACATCTTTCCTGAAGCTCGCTTCAATGGCTGGTGTATAGGGGAGGTGCATATCTTGGACCCGAGAATAGTGCCCAATGCGCGCCGGGACAACTTCGAACAGAACATTCATTTTTCCAACCTAACTGCTCAGTTGGAACCGTTGGCGCGAGGGATCGCCCGGAGAGCGAGGACCGCTTCGAGCCAGCGAAACAAAGCCAAGAAGCACAACAAACCCGATCTTGTCATCGACAAGCATGACTCATCGACAACGTCAAAGAGGTCCACATTTCGGCAACCATCTCACACACTGACAGGCGGCCAGAAGCTGTTGCGCAAATCGCTTCTCGATTCGATTGCGGCAAGCAATCTTTCCGATCGCGATTGTGAGATCGTCTTGTCTGAGCTTTTGACTGAAATGAGTCAGCCTAAATAAATCTGATGTTGGTGGGGTGCTGTCAGGTTGCCGGCGGCTGACGCAAATGTCTGCGTCAGGGCATCCCAAGCTAATAGCAGACGTTCAGCTTTCGGCCCAGCTATGGATTATGATATAAAATCTTGGCTTTGCGCCCAATTCTCGGTCATCCACCTGTCCTGCAGTAGATCCGAAAGCCTACATTCGCTCACGAAATGGCCCGGCAACGCTTAGCCATCAAGTCCCCTGATGCCGAACCTTGCGAATCTGATCCTTGAAGAAATTCTCCAAATCCACCCTTCTCAATAGAGCGTTCCGAATTTCCTCGCCGCAGAGCGGCACCAGAAGGGTGTGACCTGTCATAAGCGACTTGGTTCGGATCGCAGCGAGCGCGGGAGCACTGAAACCGTTAAGCGACACGAAGAACGCCAGCTTTCGTCCGGCGAGGGACGCCTTGCTCGCGAAGGTGTGCACCATGTGCGCCTCAGCGCTGTTCTTGAGGTTCTTACACTCGATAAAGATGTCGCCACCATACTCGCCCCAGAAATGGCCCTGTCCCACATTTTCCATTACGATGTCGATCTCTCCATGCTCGGTGCGGTAGTTCATGCTGACCGGCTCGAATACGCCGTTGAACAGCGCGTTCGTGAACTCCTCGAACCGCTGCCCGCGCTCGTGATTGGGCACCTCCTCGATCGAGCGGTCGAACAAGTCGAGGAGTGTATCGTAGCGATCACGGGCGGCCGGCGGGAACAGTGCGGGCTCCACCCGCCTCTCCTGGACGCGATGTAGCATTTGGGAAAAGATGCGCGGCTCTAGCGCGCGTTCTATGAGGTCAATAATATGGTCGGCGAGAGCTGTATTGCGGGATTTACCCCAAGCAACGCAATTGGCAGCGAGAAGCAACTGTCCTCGATAAATCAAAGGCTCGATCAGAGGGCCGAGTTCATCGATCAAGCCGGCTGCGTAGCGAAGCACCTCGGAGCTGAAGTCATCGAGATCACTGAGGAATACGCCAAGGCCGGCGGCATCATCTCGAAAATGCCAAGCAACAAAGAACTCCATTACCGACTTGTGGGCAAAGCCGATGTCCTCGCCGTTGAAGTGCAGTAGCCCGCTCTGTTTAAGCCACCGCTGCATCACGAAGCTCTCTTGGGACCGGCGTTGAAGACCCTGGTCGGATAGCAGTTCGTCGACGGGCTGAACCGATTGTCCCTTGGCGTAGAGCGAAGTGGCGAGTTTGCCGAGCGCGGCAAGGCGATCGTCTATAATCGGCAGCGGAAACGCTTCGTTCTCGGGAACCGCGTCGATGGCGTGATCGATAAGATCTTTCATCATCTCGGCTGGATTAGCCTTTGGCAACAAGCCCGACTGGCGGAAGGTTTCGGCCGCCATACGCAGGATGAACGGGTTCGCTGCAAGCGCATCTAATGCCGGATAGGCCCTTAGCGCCTCCACGAACGTGTTGCGGAGAGCGACATTGTCCGGAAACAACTGTGCGATGAAATCGCTGGTCTGATCAGGCGCCAACGGCGCCAACGTGAAGGTTTCAAAGGTACTGAGAGCCTCGCGGTAGGTCCCGGGCCGACAGCTCACGAGGGCGCTGAGCGCGGGATGACGGTGAGTAAGTTCAGCGATCCAATTGGCGGCCCGCGTAGGTGACGGCGCCTCATCGAGCCCATCGATGATCAATGTGCATCGAGAGGGCCCAAGCGCATCAATCGCCGCAGTCAAACTGAGTGCGACGCAATCGACCGTGAGAAATGCTTGGTCACCTTGTTCGCGGTCGAGATTGATTGCACGAATGAAGATCGGGCACTGGGTTGCACCTGCAGTCTGGTCCCAGCTCACCAGCATGCGATTAGCCAGCATTCGCAACAAAGTGGTTTTGCCGCTCCCAGGGGGCGCAACCACCAAAACACGCGATTTGCCCCTCAAAATCGCGTCACTGTCGAGTAGCATCGTCGATCGGGCATCAAGTAGATTACGTGATATCAACGGAACCGATTCGAGCACTTGGCCAATCACATCTTGCGTACGGGAGGCGAGGGCTGCGGCGATTAGTAGCGGCTTCGGCGTGTTCATGTTTAGAGCTATAGAGTGGATCGGATTATCGCGCGAGGGATGCGGATTCTGCTAGATGCATAGGAGCGATTGACGTCGCCGGTCCCCACGGATGTGTTACGTCGAAGCATTGCTATCGCAGTTGAACGAATGGCTGATCCTGGGAGCGGCGATGAGAGCGACAAGTGAAGAGCTATAGTCCTCGCGTCTTTCCTGCAAAGGTGAGCACAGTCTGCTATCTTACCTTGTCATTCGAAAGCGGCTGGTCAGCTTTCGGCCCAATTATGGAAATTGGGTGACCGGGCTTGCAAACCCGGTCACCCGCTCCTTCAAGAGGAGTGTCGGCTAGGCGCTTCTCGGCGATCCAGTCGTTGCTGGAGCCAGTCGAGCACTTCATCCTCAACCCACCCCACTCTGCAAGGTCCAAGGTTTACCCGCTGGGGGAATTGCCCGGCCTTCTCCAGTCGTGCGATGTGCTGCGGCGAGTACAGAACCAACTCCTTGAGCTGACGCTTTGACAGTATCCTCATCACGATGTCCCTTTTGAAGAGAGCATCGCGATGCCCCGGTTACGACAATACCCAGGCGAATCGGAAGCTATCAGGCAAGCAAGGTATCGCCAAACCTCCAGCACGTTCTGGAACATGGATGTCCTACGCAGCGCGTAAATCGGGGTGGCCTGAAAGGTGGGCTGGAAGCCGACCATCCCTTTAACGAGTTGAAATTGCGCAATAAATTGAGAGTGATGGTGCCCAGAAGAGGACTCGAACCTCCACGACCTTGCGATCGCCGCCACCTGAAGACGGTGCGTCTACCAATTCCGCCATCTGGGCACACGAGGCAACCCGGTCGTCTTTGTCCGGGGCCTTAGGGTAGGGGCGGGCAACTAGCGGAGGGTGTACCTGCCTGTCAACGCAATTGAGCGTGCCTTTTTCAGGATAATCGCCGGTCTTGCAGCGCTCGCCGCCATCCGGCAAAGCGAGCGCGATACTTCGCGGACAAACGCCCCGCGCCACGCGCCCAGAAAGGCCCAGCAAATGCCCAGAACCACCCCGCTGACCGACAAGCTGGTGACGATTTTCGGCGGTAGCGGATTCATCGGCCGCCACGTCGCGGAAGACCTGCTGCAGCAGAACGCCCGCGTGCGGATCGCGGCGCGCAATCCGGAAGAGGCGTTTTCGCTCAAACCGCTGGCAAAGCTCGGGCAGTTGCAATTCGCCCGCTGCAATATCCTCGACGAGGCAAGCGTGCGCGCGTGCGTCGAAGGTAGCCATGCGGTGGTCAATCTGGTTGGCAGCTTCGAAGGCGACCTGATGAAGCTGATGGGCGACGCCGCAGGCTCGATGGCGAAGGCGGCGAAGGATGCGGGTGCGCGCAGCTTCGTGCAGGTCAGCGCAATCGGTGCGGACGCCAACGGCCCCTCGACCTACGCGCAGGCCAAGGCGCTGGGCGAAGAGCTGGTGCGCGAGGCGTTTCCCGAAGCGACGATCCTGCGTCCTTCGATCATCTTCGGGCCCGACGGGGGCATACTGCAGATGTTCGCCGGGCTGATCGCCAATATCCCCGTCCTCCCCGTGTTCGCTCCCGACGCGCCCCTGCAGGTGGTCCATGTCGACGATGTCGCCGCAGGCATCGCGGCCGCGCTGCTCAAGCCCGCAGAGCACGCCGGCAAGACCTACGAGCTGGCCGGTCCGGACCGGTGGACGATGATGCAGCTGAACGAACGGATCGCGAAGGCGCAGCGGCGCAAGCGAACCTTCCTGCCCATGCCCGATGCGGCAAGCGCTGCCTTTGCCGCCCTGCCCGGCACCCCGATGAGCAGCGACCAGTGGGCCATGCTCAAGGCAGGCAGTGTCGCCAGTGGCGATGTCCCCGGCTTCGCCGCGCTGGGCATCCAGCCGCGTCCGCTCGAACTGGTGATCGACCAGTACATGGTCCACCACCGCAAGCACGGGCGGTTCGCAACCAAGATCGACAGCGCCGGCTGAACCGCACGCAGCCGGGCTTCAGGCGGGGGACTCGCCTTCCGCCGTGCCCTTGTCGGCGATCAGCGCGATCGGTTCGACCAGCAGGATCGCGCCGTCGTTACCGCTAATCCGCATACGCTCGCCGACCGCAGTGTCGGGGCCACGCGCGATCCATTCGCTATCGCCAACCTTGACCCGGCCACTGCCGCTTTCGATCGGCTGCACCACAAGCGCGATTTCGCCGACCATGCGCCCGCCGCGTTGGTTGAGCAGCGGATCGCTGCTGATGATCGGCCGCTGGCTCAGGTAACGGCGGGCGCTGTAGACAGCGATCAGCGCGAGGCTGACGAAGCTGATGATCTCCAGCGGCCAGCCGAACCCGAACAGGTAGCTGAGCCCGCCGGTGATCAGCGCCGCCGCGGCCAGCCAGATCAGGTAAACGCCGGGTACGAGGATTTCGAGCACGGCGAGTGCCAGGCCGAGTGCGATCCACACCCAGTAGTTGTCGACGCCGTCGATCATGATGCATCGCGCCCGGTATGCGGCACGCCGGTCCGCGATGCGGCGGTGGCGCGCTCACGCCCCGTCGAGATAGGCACCCCGGTGTCGCCCTGCGATTTCTCGACGGGCCCGATCGCGTCGCGCACCAGCTCTCCGATCCCGCCGAGCGAACCGATCAGCTGCGTCGCCTCGACCGGGAACAGGATCGTCTTGGCATTGGGGCTCTCGGCGAACTTTCCGACCGCCTTCGTATACTCCTGCGCGATGAAGTAGTTGATGGCCTGGTTGCCCGAACCGGCGATCGCGTCTGACACCATCTGCGTTGCCTTGGCTTCGGCTTCGGCGGCGCGCTCGCGTGCCTCGGCGTCGCGGAAAGCACTTTCGCGCGCGCCCTCTGCTTTCAGGATTGCGCTCTGCTTCTCACCCTCGGCGCGCAGGATGCGGCTCTGGCGGTCGCCTTCGGCTTCGAGGATTTCGGCGCGCTTGAGGCGTTCGGCCTTCATCTGCCGCGCCATCGCTTCGGAGATGTCGCGCGGCGGGCGGATGTCCTTGATTTCGACCCGGGTGATCTTGATCCCCCACGGCGAGGTCGCATGGTCGACCACGCTCAGCAGGCGGGCGTTGATCTCGTCGCGCTTGGACAGCGTCTCGTCCAGATCCATGCTGCCCATCACGGTGCGCAGGTTGGTGGTGGTGAGCGCCATGATCGCGGGATGCAGGCCGGAAACCTCGTAGGCGGCCTTGGGCGCGTCGAGCACCTGGAAGAACACCACAGCATCGACCCCGACC
>CEQG01153709.1_pt1 | contig 18731 bp, 25 predicted proteins | sample 350301 | NCBI WGS metagenome assembly CEQG01 (sample SAMEA2621242, study PRJEB7988) | marine metagenome | isolation source: saline water (ENVO:00002010), including | reverse complement strand
CCAAAAGCCCTTACCGCATGGAATATCAGGTGCGCAGTCACCCAAGGCCTCCACCATTAAGAGTATGGTGAAGATCGGGAGGGTGATGAGCAACGACATACCGCAGCCCCACTTGCCGCCCCGCGTTCCGCCACATCGGTATCTGCCGTCATCCATCCGGCGATATTACCGAGCTAATGAACGTCCGCTAGTGGCATCAACAAATCGACCGGCGAACGGCAAAGTCTGGTCGTTATGCGACGAACCGCATTTGCTGGCTATACCGGCTCGACGCGGCTGGACCGATAGGCGATTTTCACTGCAATCATGTAGTGGGTGGTGCTGGAAATGACATCGGTGGTGATGGCCCCGCAGCGCAGCGCGCCATCAGGATTAGTCCAATGCGCCAAGACAGCCGCGACCTTATCAGCCAGCGCCCAAGCGTTCGCATCGGCTTCGCCAATTGGAATAGCGACATGCACCCAAACGCGACCTTCACGAATCACCCTATGACGGTCGCTGCCGAGATTGCTTTTCGTCTCGGTGCCGGGGCGGACAGCGAAGCGAACGAACCTCGGCAAGGGGGCAGTTCCGGCCTTCGCGTTGTCATGGATCAGGGGCGCGGACTTGTCAGTCCATAGCGCGATCATGCGCTTGCGGAGAATGTCGATGTCAGTGGAATGGCCCATTAGCGCACCCCCGCCTTGGCGGCGTCGATGCTGCGCTCAACCCAGCCTGACGGCTTGGTCACGGCATTGCCCGCGTTCAGACCATCGATGTGCGGCTGGTTGTTGATGATGTTGATCGTGCCGCCCAGCTTGGCGGTTGCAATCTGAGATTGGCCCCGTGCGAGCGCGCCTGCTCCGCCGGGATCGGGACTATCAAGCGTGCCCTGCGGGACGGTATTAACGCCCACCTGCCAATCGCCGACTGTGACGCTCGTATCCTCTGGCGTGCCCTCTACGACCCCTTGTAGGACGGCATTGGCTAGATCGCGGTTCACTCGCTCCGCGTGCGCGATGGCTTTGCGCTTAGCGTCCGCGAGGCTCTTCGCGACCTCGCCCATGTTCGTGATGCCGGAGCGGGCCATTATTTTAGCACCGCTTCATAGCGGATGACGGTCAAGCCATTGGGTGCGACAGCCTTTACGGTATCGATGGTATGCGTGGTCTGGCCAACAATCAGCACATCGTCTGGAAAAGGCTCGTGCCTATTGTCCAGCATGGCGACGGTGCGGACGCCTAGCAGCGCCCCGGCGTTCCAGAACTCCTTGTCCCGAATGACGCCGCGAACGCGAACGTCGCGAGTAGTGACAGGGACAACATCCCCGTTGGCATCATAACCGCCGCCGCTGGTGCGACGGAGAATGAAGCTGCCGCCCAATGGGCCTGCATAGAGCGTAGTCACCGCGCTCGCGAAATTCTCATAGACGGTCGCCATTATCGCGCACCGCCAGGACGAACGATTGAAGCGCCCCTGAACGAACCCCATTTGGACAAGCGCATGAACACGGCATCGGCCGCCGCGACAGCATTGGCGGGCTTGATCGTGCCAACGCCGTCCAGCTTCAATTCCGATGCGTTAAACGCATTGTCCTGCCAGAGCGTGATGTTGCGGACCTTGAAGGCTGCTAGGATCGCCTGCGCTTCCAGAACCTCTGTCGGGACTAAATCGTTTGGCAGCAGGACCGGCGTGTTGGACAGGCCGGGGCTTTCAAAATGGATGAAGCGCGCAAAGTCCTCGTAGCAGGAATCAAGGTGAGGGAAGTTGCGAGGATACCAGTCGGAACCGGGCGTCCTGCCTTCGATGACGACGCCCTTGCGCGGCCATGCCAAAGGCTGGAGCGGATCAACCGGCTGGCCCTTGAATGACCACATGCGCGAAATCTCTTTCGCGGACTCGATCAGGTAGGGTTCGTCGCCGTCGCTGAGTTCCGGGCTGATGCCCAGCAGCGGATGGACGAAATCGGTCAGGAACTGGTTCGCCTGAACGATGGTCTGCCAACTATTTGCGGTTGCCCCGGAGGTTTCCAATCCCATGCTGCGCCCTCATTTTGAGTGTTCGCAGCTATTTATTTGCGGTGACGATTAGTGATTTCGGTCATGTTGCAACATCCCCTCCATCCATTCGTTCGATGGTCGAACAGCAGGAGAGACGGGTTGCGACTGGTAGGTGCACTAAGTTGCTTGTTTGCCCTGGCGGCTTGTAATCAGGAGCCGATCCCACAAGCGAATGGGGATGCTGAGGGACGTGTTCCTACCGCTGACGTTCAGAACGACGCCGGCGATAATGCCGGTGCTGCTGTCGCGTCAGAGGCCTTAAATGCAAATCTGCCTAAGTCCGAACCCGACGACAGAGACGGTCAGTCGGGTAGCCAATCCAAAAAGCGTTCCTGCTATTTGGAAGTGGATGGGGTTATCCACGTTGACGGACCCTGTCTGGTTTTCCCGATGGGAGGTGACCAATACACTTTAAATACATGGGACGATGGCAAGCCTGCCCAATCCCATTTTGCCATCGTCTCGCGCGATACAGATGATCGGACAACTGCTACATGGAATAAAGACCCGGACGATACCCGCGCGTTTGATCCGCTCGGCGTTGTCCGAAAAGTCGATGGATGCTGGGTGAACGAACGAGCGCGAATTTGCGCGCGATAGTCATTTCGTCGATGGCGCAGCAGGGATTACTTGCCGCCGCCAATGCGGATTGACCGCTCGTTGCAGCGGTGAATCGTCATCTGGTAGCCCGACTGACCTGCTTCGCCGTAGCAAATACCAGCATTTTGCAGCCGAGTCGTCGCGTCTTCACGGTCCTCGCAAGCCTTGAGCGTTGCGGGATCATCGCCTGATCCTCCCCGGCATTGTTCATTAAGGCGACGCCAATCATTGATCAGCGCGGTTTCCTTTGCGGTCCATTCGGGCGCGTCCTTTTCTGGCATCGACGCTGGAACAGGATTGACGTTAATCTGCGCATTTTGAAACGAGGTAGCTTCATCTTGTCGTTCGCTCGTTCCTGACGAGCAAGCAGAGACGATAGCTGTGATGAACGCGAGGGCGAGAAGGGCAGGTGATTGTTTCATCAAGTGCCAACGATCGTGGCTTGATTAGGATCATTCTATAGCTGGCGGTTAGAGGCGCGTGCTCGATGACAGAATGGCCCGTCCTGACGGACGAGCCATTCCATTTTTAATGCCGAACGGCTTACGCGGCGGTCAGGACCAGAGCGCGGATTGCCTTATAATCGACAATCGCTGCACCAGTGCGGCGACGGGCGCTATATTTCACGAACTGTGGTTCGGTGATTGGGTCAACGACCCACTTCATCGTGCCATAATCCGCGATGGTGTATGCCTTCTTGAAGTCCGCGAGGATCGCAGCAGGCTTGGCCGTGCTGATCGCCGTCGCAACGTCTGGCATCATGTCGTCCACGACATAGCGGACGCCGTAGATGGTGCCGCCGGGCAGACCGGAGATCGATGCATCAGCAGGTGCCCAGACTGGACGACCGTTCTTGTCCTTCTCCTGCATGACCTTGAGTTCAAAGTCGGACGAGATGACGAGGACCGCGCCAGCAAGGTAGTTGCTGTGGAGTGTCGAACGCAGGACCAGAACGGCATCGCTCAGAGCGCCGGTGCCATCTTCGTTGACCGCTGGAGCCTCGACCTTCGCCAGAACGCCGAAGCTGTCGGTGAACTTGTTGACGGTGCCGGTCGAAAGAGTTTGTGCCAGAAGGCCCATGCGGGTGGAGGTCACGCCAGCAACGTCTTCAACGCTGTTCTGGGTCGTGCCGTTGAGGAACTGGTCGCTCTCCTTTTCGGAGATGTTCAGGACCATGCTGTCCTGTAGTTCCTGCGCGAGATTCAGGACGCTTTCTGGCTCGTCCGAAACCCATGCGGTGTGGCGCTGCTGGTCCGTGACATCGGCGAAACCCCAACGCAGCTTGGCGAAGGTATCGACGGTGTTGAGGTCGTAGGCAGCCTTTTCAGTCTTCGTCAGCGCGGCACCGGAGGTCTTGACCTTGATGATGCGTTCCAGATTGCCAGACACAGACAACACGCGAGCGAGTGCGCGGATCGGGCTGGCCTTGTTCAGTGCGCGGGTGATTTCGCTGTCGAAGTGGGTAGGGATCGTGTGACCACCTTCCACGTTGACCGTGCGGCTGAATTCGTCGGCCTTGATGTCGCCATCGGTGACAGCGTGGCGGCCCTTGACGAACGCGAACTGCGCGACGCGCAGATCGTCGGAGGCATCTACTGTCTGGGACTTGGTAGTGGACTTGCGCGCCAGTGCTTCGGTCGCTGCTTCGATAGCGGCTTCCTGCTCAACCTGCTTATCCTGTAGGGACTTGATTTCGGCATAGAGGGTCTGGACCTCTGCCTTGTTAACAGCGTCCGCCGAATTGGCCTTGGTCGCCAGTTCGTCAAACAGCTTCTGGATATTCTCGTTCACTATTCACCTCTGATTTCGAGTTCAGAGGAGGGCGAAAGCGAGTCCTTCTGTTATAAGAGGGCGAGTCCTGAACGGAGTGCCGGTCAGCATTCCTGCTGACGCTTTATTTATCGATCGAAAGCCTGCTTGATGCGGTAGGACAGCCAAGCATCTTCAAATGCCTTCTGTAGCTGTTCATCATCTTCTGATGCTGCCGCCTCGATTATCTCGGTTGGATCGAGCGCGACTTCTGCCAGCATGTCATCATGGGCAGTGCCGTTCGCCACGGCGCGCAGCGTTTCCGCGAAATCCGCGAGGCGCTGCTGATCCTCAAGGCTCAGGTCGCTGTAGCTTTCGCCGATGTTGCCCTTCACGGCGCTGATGACGGCCAGCTCGTTGCAGGGGAAAGTGACTGCGCTGATCTCATGGAGCGCAATTTCCTTGAGGCGCAGGACACGACGGTCCTTCACGCGGTCGGCCTGCTTCTGGATCACCCGATAGCCGATGGAGAAGCTGTCCAGCGTTCCATCAAGAAACTGCTGGCGGACGTTCTGACCATCATGGCTTTCTGAGAAGCGGGCTTTGAAATACAGGCCTTCGTCGCTGTCGCGCAGTTCAACGATCTTACCGATAGGGCGGTCATGACGGTGGTGGGCAAGGAAGGGCATTCCCTTTCTGCTGCCGTTGAAGCGATCTAGGGTTCGGGCATATGCCCCGCGTTCCACGATATCACCGGCATGGTCGATGTTGCCATATGTGGACGCCAGACCTTCGACCTCGTTCTCCCTGATAGGAGCGGCTTTGAAACTCTTCGTCAGAAATTGCATGGTCATAAGCGTCTGGTTCCTATCAGTTCCTCTTGCCGTTATTTATTGCGTTACCCGCGCTGATCGGCGCGGCGGCTGGTATCTGCGCCGTGGCCAACGATGCGGGGTTTGGCTGTTTCGGGCTGCTGCTGGGGTTCCTTGTCACCACTAGAAGTGGCGAACGCTTCGCCAGCACCGGCAACCGGGATAGGGACATTGCCCCATTCCACGGGCGGCCAGCCCATCGATTCTCGATACTCGTTGAACGTCAGCGCGCCGCGACCGGCCATCTTGTCGACCTGCTCCAGCTTATCGTCCTGGAGGTATGGAAGCTGGGTTTCATCAATCGTGAGGGACAACTTCAGGTCGCCCATCTCTTCAGCCAGAAAGGCTTGAAGATGGCCAAGGATGAATTCGGCGCGGGGCTTGAGCCAGCCAGTATAGAAGGTGCGATCCGCCGTTCGCATGTTCATGCCGGTGGTTTCGCCCTCAAAGCCCAGCATGACCGGCTGGACGCCAAGCGCCATTGCGATGCGGCGTTCCAGAGCCTTCACGACATCAACAATGTCGAGTTCCGCGAAGGTCATCTGGTTTTCGATGAAGTTCGACCCGGCGACCAGACCCTTGAGTTCGTCGTCGCTGCGAAGGCGCTCCATCGTGTCGCGCAGCTTTGCCCAATCATCGTCGGTCATGTCGTCCAAGCCGTCGATCTCTGGCAGCGTGATCCAGCCTGCCTTGCGACCGCCATTGGCGAAACGGGCATACATGAGTTTCGTAGCGGCGGCATATGCCGAGACATCGGCCAAGATAGCGTCGCCGGCTCCTGACCCCTGTAAGGCGCTCAGCGGGTTATAGATGCTGATTTGCAGCACGGCCCCGTCGATGACCTCATAGCGATTGGTGCCGTGGATGATGCGTTCGACCATCTGCGTGCGGCCGAAATCGTCAGGGTCCATCGTGAAGATGAGTTCTGGCTTGCTGGTGCCGGTCAGGCGTTTCGACGGGTCGTAGAGGATGCGGTTCTGATCCGGCTCCTGATACATGAAGTCGGGGCGAAGCCCTTCAATGACCGGCCTGCTGGCAATCTCTTTGTTGAGGAACAGCCAATTATCGCCGCCGATGCCAAGGTCCGTTTCGATCACACGGAGTAGGTTGCTCATCGTGCGGTCGCGGAAATTGGGCTTGGTCAGGACTTTCTTGGTCGCCTTGCTGGCGCCTTCGATCTTGATCGTGATGCTGGCCAGCTTCTCGGCGCGGATTTCAAAGCAGCGACGGCTAACCGGGCATTTGTAGAGCAGCTTCTTGGCGCGGGCTGCGAAGTTCTCTTCGTCCGTCCAAACGCCTGAAAGGCCGCCCGTGCTGAACATGCCGCCTACGCTGCGGCGACTGCTGGGCCTTTCGACCTTTCCGTAATCACGAGATTTCTGCCAGAACCACGCCACTGTGCCACCGTTATTTGGTTGATCTACAGGGTATTTAGCGAGACGAGGGTCGAAGCGTGGACGGTGGTCACGAGGCGACCTCAGCCCCTTCCTCTGTTTTTTCAATTGCCCCTTGTTTGGCTTTGAGGCTGTCACCACTAATGGGAGCCGCCTTAGCTGAGGAGCAATTCGCCCATGCCGTCACTTACCCACATCGGTCCAAACCGTCTCAAAAATGACATTAGTCTGGACATGAAAATATCACCCGGACCGCTGGGCCAACTGCTGTGGTCGCAGCGGCAAAAAATACCCGATTACGACCCTAAAAGCCGTTATGTAATCTACTGCGCGAACAGCTATTACGATATCACCGAAGACGGCTACGCCAATCTCGGACCAGATTACGATTAGCGAATTTCGCCTGCCGTATCGGTGACTTAGGATGACAAAGATACTCACAGGCGTCCTAGATCAACGACTGAGAATCTCTGCTTGGGCTTGGTTCCGAGCAGATGGTTCACGCCTTGCGTGAAGGCGTCGCCACGGTCAGGGCTGGACTTCATATCCGGCTCCCATTCGACAAGCTGCGTTTCCAGCTTATCCGACCGGCGCAGCAGCTTCACCTTGCCCATCTGGCAATGGATGAACGCTTCCTCCGCACGGGCATATTTGCTCTTCACGGCGGTCACGGGGATCACTCGAAGTGAGAAACCTGCTTCCAACGCCATCTTGCGGAGTAGGGCAGGGCCGGACTTCTGGTTGTTATCCTCGAACAGCACGAAGTCACCGGGCTTCAAATGGCGCTTCGCCAGTTCCACGATGTAGCGGTAGCTGGCGTCCAGACCCATCTTATCCGAGAAGTCGTCCAGCATGATCGCCTGTTTGCCCTTCTTGCCGAACAGGACGATGCCAGTTTCGTCGTTCACGCCGCCGCTAGGGTCGATGCTGAGGAAGCGGCGTCCGCATGTTTCCGCATAGGCACTGGGCAGCAGGTTCGTTTCCAGCGCCATGGCCTCGATATTATCACGGCTCCATAGCTGGCTCTCGCCGGTCGTCCATTCGCCCATGATCTCTTCGCGAGCCTTGGTGCTGCCCACGGCAGCTTCCGCTGTCAGTTCGGCCAGGTGGTCCGCGTCCTGATGGATATTGGCCATGGACGATGCCGTGGACGTGACCGTGTTGGGGCGTGTCTCAATGGCCTTCACCCATTCCTGCGCCTTGATAGGCGAGGTGGTGATAATCAGCTTTGTGCCGTGCTGATGCTTCTCACGGACAGCGCGGAACAGGTTATCGAAGGTGCGCTCATTTCGCCAAAGCGTGAGTTCGTCGCCCCAGCCGAAGTTCAGCGATGGACCACGGATGCCCTGCGGATCGTCGGCGGTGTAGATGGTCGCACGCGTGCCGTTGGGCCAGATGACCGCCGCATCATGGGGTTTGAAGTGCGGGACAAAATCAGGGCGGGCGGTATTGATGAGGCCACTCGGCCCAAGGATCATGGTGTCGCGGACATGCTTGAATGTCGGGCCGACGAGGATGCCATAGCCGCCGGGGAAGACATATTCGGCCAGCAGATTGCAGTTGGTAGCAGCCGCGTGGGTCTTGCCCGCGCCACGTCCCATGCGGAGCATCCAGATACGCCAGTCCACGCGGGGCATAAGCTGATGCTCTTCCAGCGCGAACGCCGGGTCTTGCATGACGGCTAGAATGGCTTCGCGAAACTCATCGTCCTGAGCGGGGAGCCATTCGTTCCAGAAGGCATTGACACCGCAATAGAGGGTCTGGTCGCGAACGAAGGAGATAAGGTCTAGGTAGTCGTCCAGCTTACTGGCCATCGATTACCTTGCCGCGCTTGGCGGCGGCGTCTGCGATACGCTCCTGTAGCGAACGAGCCTTGAGAAGCTGGTCGGTCTTCTTCTGGTCTAGCTGGTGACGACGATGCGCCTCAGCCAATGCGGCCTGTTGCTCGTCAAATGCCTGCTTGTGGATGCGCTGCCATATCTGGGCGCGCTGGTAATCCGACATCTGGCCGTAGAGGGCCAGATAGCATTGTTGATCGAGCGTAGAGCCGATGAGCGCAGCAAAGTCCGCTTTCTCCATGCCCTGATGGGCTTTTCGGAGCAAATCGCTGGTTCTGGCGACCGGATCGGCCAGAATCTCGTCGGTATTTCGCAGCTTGAATGCGGGGACCGTCTCACCCTCACGGGCTGCATCAATGATACGGGCAACCTCGCCCTGCGTGCTGACGATCGTGACACCGGGATCACGGGAGTAGGGCTTCTGGAAAACGCTCTTCTGCTGAGCCTGAAAGTGCTTTTCGACCTGCTCAGGTGACGGCGGTGGCGGTGTTGTCTTTTTTGCCATGCCGGTATTTATTGGACCGGCTAGCGACGAATAGTGATGAGGTTGACGGGGCGCTTTTCCGCCGCTTCAAAGCGCCCCGGCTAGTGATCACTCTGCGGCGTCTGCGAACTCGATTTCGGTAATGGTAGCGGTGGCGCGCCCCGGCTCCCATTCGTTCGGCACCTTCTTCGCAGAGTAGAATTTACCTGATTCTTGCTGCCAGATGTAGTTTGGCCGCAGCGGTGTGTTATCGTCCCCAAAGCCGGATGATGTCACGAGCACAGGGTAGTATTCTTCCTCGGCGATAGGACGGCCCTCTTTATCCTGAAAAACGACGCGGACAGTGACCTTGTTGAGAGTGCGATTGCCATTGTTTTTGATCTTGAATTCAACGCCAGGAACGCGGCCATCGAGCATACTGTCGAAATAGCGGGCGCGAAGATCATAGACCTTGAGATATTTGGCGATGTATTCGGCCTGTTCGCGGCTGGCCTGCACTGCCTGGGCGTCAACTGGGGTCGCCGCCGTGGAGGTTGGATCTGAGCTAAGTGGGGCGGCACCGTCACTAGTCATCGCCGTCGCCATCAGGACCATCTCATAGCCCAGCACTGCCAACATGAGAACGGCGGACAAAGCCGCTGTCTTGGTCGCGTTGCTGTCGGGACGTGCGAAGACGCCAATCTCCTCCGCCTTTCGGGCCTGAACACCCGCATAGATGATGGCAGCCGCTCCTGCTGCCAGCACCAGCCAGCCCCATTGAAGTTGAACTCCGCCCATAGCTGCTTCCGCGATGCCAGCGAATGGATTGTCTTTTAGTTCATCCAGTTGGCTCCGCATCTCGGAAATATGCCATTGTAGCATCCCGAAGCGGTAGATCAGCATTACTGCGATGGCCGCACCGGGAAAAATCACATCGCGTTCGTTCGCGCGAAAAGCCAAAGCGCCTGCGATGATGGCGAGAGCCAGCACAGAGAGGGCGAACCAGTTCGTGCCGCCACCCATTAAATTCATGGTGCCCACCACCGGCAGCGTCGCTATCGGCAAAAATAGGCCCAGAGCGACAAGCGCGCTGCCTGCTAAAGCTATATTTTTGTTCGTCATTCAACAGCCCCCTGTTGGTAATTTCTTGCGCTGAGCGTATCTGCCTGAAAATGATGGGGGCTGTCAAAATATGGCGGCTTACTCGACAGATTGGAGGATGGATTGAGCCGATACAAATCTCAAATCCGCGAAGTCATTAATCGCAATGCTCTTGTAAGCCTTGCACTGGCAAAGGGGTTCAATGCTTTTTTGCCTGTTTATGACGGCGGCGTAGATTTTATCCTCTACAATGAGCAGACCGGCGACGTGCGAAAAGTCCAGCTAAAGGGGCGCTGGATGATCGACAAAAAGTATCTGAGCCGAGACATATGGATCGCGTTCCATGATCGCGGTCACTGGTATCTGGCACCCCATGATGAGTTGGCAAGCATGGCTGCTGATTACGGCTTCACGGCCACATCGTCATGGATCGACGGCGGTGCATATAGCTGTCCGCGCCTGAGCAAGCATATGCTCAAGGACATGGAGCCGTTCAAGTTCGAGACGCTGGAGGAAGTAAGCGAGGAAGCAGCGGGAGGGTGAACTCAAAGGAGACGATCAGATTAATCCGCGACTGGCAAAGCTGCCAAGGTCAACGCTCTTGCGCGCTCCTGCTGATCCAGAATGAAGGCATCCCGATCCTCGCCCACGGCAACGCTACGCTCTTTTGCGTAATTGAAGATATTTTCCTTCGCGTCATCGGTCAGCTTGCCACGGTGCTTGTTGACGACGAGGGTGACGAGCAGCGGCAAGCCATGCCGGATACAATAGGCGTTGACGCGATCCAGCGCGTTGGTCACTTCCTGACGTGACTTGTGGGCTTCCCACGGCTGACCCGGCCGGAACGCATCCCAAATATCAAGGTAGGTAGTGACGCCGCTCTCGCTGGCGGCCACCAACTCGATTATCTTTTGTGCCGTCTCAATGGTCGGAAAACTGCCGACCTTTTCGCGCCGCTGTTGCTCTGCCAACAACTCAGGTAGCGTGAACGCGGCCTTGGAATGGTCACTGGTGGCGCGCATCCGCTCAATCAGGCTTTTGAGATTTTTGGGATCAATTGCGGCAAGCCGTTCGGCACGTTCGTCGTTCATGCCGCGGCCATACCTAAGCATAGAAGGGTTGGCTATATGGTCCGGCTCAAAATCGAGGATCGTGTGTCGTAGTGGGTAACGTGAGCAACCTCACCCCACCACCAGACATCTGTAGGGCACCCCCTCGGTTCTTCACCCTCGCCAAAGGTCAACCGATCTTTGATCTTGACTGCTGATTTCCGTATCCTGCGGGCAGGTTCATCCCACTGACACCTCCACAGTCACATGCTAACATCAGACTGCTAAAGGGCAACACCTGACTGGAGAAGGTATGGTTTTCATAGATTGTCCATACCTTGGTTAAGATTGCTGGCAGGACCAGTAGATTTATCTCGTCAACGCCAAAGATACTTCTTTGATCCTACACAGGTAGAGCATATCGCAGTTGAGTAGCAAAGCGACTACCCGAGCAGGGCGGACAGAGCGCCTGAACAGGGTTGTCCAACGGGCAGGCTGTCCACGACTGGTAGCGGATGGGGCAGGGCGGTCTCATGGCTGATAGAGAATGGCAGAAAAAGGTGAGAAAACGACACTTTTCTGGTTGATTGGGTCAGGGTAAAAATGGCTGCCAGCCGAATATCTGGGGCTAAGTTCAGCCAGACACTAATCGCTTACAAATGGGGGCTGATAGCTTCCCGTCCCGACGACCAGCCCCACATGCAATGCCCTTAAGAAGAAGGCTTTATGCAAGCCTTCAAGCCACGCCCAATCCAGCAACCATTGATGAGCTTAACAGAGCCATAATTAATGTCGTTATCTATCATTTCCTCTGTATCTTTATTCGAATAACAGATGTCGCGGTAGGAATACAGCGTGGCGGTTCCGGTGTTTCCTTCTGCATCAATGGTTATAGTGCAACCATCGTGTTCTGAACTAACAACAATTTCATTGGCGCGCCGCCTACCGCTGCAAGTCCCTGACATGATGGCCTGCCCATTGAGTGATACCATGCACTGCCCCGTCATGGGTGTATCAAATGCAGCCAACCGTTCACCGAGTTCAGCAGATGAAGGCTCATTGGTATCATCAGTAACAGGTGCTGGTTCGGATGGCCTATCAGTGTCGGCGGCAATGCTCTCTGTCCCTGAAGTCTCATCTTTGTTCAGCAATTCAGGAGGCAACTCTATCTTGACCAGTTTCCATGAAGCGAAGCCTTTGCGCTCAAAAATAAGTGATGGTCCTTGCTGATCGGTTTTTTTGTTTTGAAGCCGGAATCGGAATCGATCCCATGTGATGAAACTCCCGCTGGCTTCGATGTCAGGGGTGGGAACTCGCTCAGCGGTCTCATTAGGCTTTTTGCCTCTCATCAATGCCGCAATTCCATCAGCCGTCACATATGAATCGACCACCTTCTCGACCATCGTAGGAATGAGCATCGCGCCCAAGCCCGAAAATGGATTGTTCTTCATCGTCGGGTCGTTTTCGAGTTTGGCCATCATCATGGCGTTCATCTGGGATTTGAGGCTTTCGCGGACTGCTGGGAAGTCCACCTTCGCTTCCAGCTTGTCTGCGTCGGCCTCCAAGGCAGCGTCCTTAAAGCTGTTGAAGGCTAGATACGGAGAGCCGAAATATATCCCGCCAAGAACAGCGAGTGCCGCTAAGCCAATCAGAATCCACTTCTTCATCGATACCCCCCTGCACGAAGATAGCTGGTCTATCAGGCCCAATGAGCGATGTGCAATCCTGCTATGATGGGCGCACGAGTTTAATAACCACGGGCTTTCCATAGAGCGGACTTCGCCTCCCGGAGTTGCTTTCGGGCATCGCGTCGAGTTTCGCGGAGGTCTTTGTTCTCCACCTGTAGGCGGTGCATGGCGACGCGGACTTTGCGCGTTTGCTCCTCAATCGCGGATAGCCGTGAGTCCGCGTTCTCTAGCCACGAAGATAGGGCGCTCATCATCCCCATGATCGCGGTAAGCTGCGTTGGGATCGTGTCGGTCAGGCGCATCCGATCAACGGCGTCCGCGACGTCCTTCTTTTTCCGCAGGCCGCGAACCCGATAAGCTGACAGGCCGGTTTGCTCCGCGATGGTGCTGATCTTATCACCCTGAGCAAAGCCCTGAACCGCAATAGCCATCTGTTCGGGTGTGATAGGTGCAGGCTGGTTCGTCGTCATAAGTCCCTCCATTCCGCATATTTAGAGGGAGCCAAGTCTTAGGATGACGCAGGACTCATATGGCTGCATATCCTTATGGAAGGAGACGCAGGTATGTTTCAGAACTTCCGCCCATGGTCCTATGTTGAGGTATCGGTGATTATCGCGTTCGCTATTTGCCTTGTGCTACTCGCGACGCAATAATCTCGCGAAGCAGATGGCCGGGGCCACCCGGCCATCAGTGTCTATTCCATGTGCTTAGACGGGCTATGCTCCCTTACGGATCAGCCGCCCCGCGTTGACGCTTCAAGCCCCTCGTATTCAAACATCGGGAGGAGGCAGAGAAGCGCAGCAATGGCCTGGACGATCCCGCGACAAACGGACCTTAAGGAGAAATGCGGCTGCCTTCTTGCCCGATATTTAGTCGCTAGAATTGAAGGCGGCACGATCTAGACTTTAGATCGGTGTGGGGTCGATCCCGCTTGCCCTGCGATCCCGTGGAATCTGCCAAATGCGTTTTTCTTTCGGGTGGTAACATCAGCATAGATAGTTAACACGAGAGATAGATGCAGATTCTGGTAGACAGATTCCAAAACTGTGACAGCCTGAGTTCATAGCCGCACTGATGCGGGCTTATTGAAGGAGGCTTTATGAACACAGAATGGATCGAACTTATGTCGGGCGAACTCCTGCACACTACCACCGTTTACAGCAGAATGAATGGTCTTGGATGGACTGCCCGACAGGCTACCCAGACTCCAGTGCAGAAAATGGCATGGCGCGATGGTCGCATGAATATCGCTGCCGCTGCTCGTGCGGATAAGCTGACTCCGGGTAAGGTCCAACTGCTGATGCGCGATTATGGCGTTTCCTATGAAGAAGCACGGGACTATCTCAGGGCCACGGCTCACTGATGCCGTTAACGCCCTCCTAAGCGGGTCATGCTAAGCGGGGGCCATGAAGCGGGATAGCGGACATCGTGATTGGGCGAATGCTCATCACCGGGCGCAGATGGGGCAGACGCGAAAGCGTAGGGGACGGCAGGATAATGATCCCGTCGTCCTCCTGCTTTCTGTGGTGTTCGTCGTTGCCGTTGGGTTCACTGTGTTCTTTTGGCCCTCGTCGTCCATGTCAAATGACCGTCAGGGCAGTTTCGCATCCGACTTTTCGTGCCGTGTCAGTTCCATCACCGATGGCGATACACTGCGCTGCGCGGACGGAACGCGAATTCGCCTCCATGCGGTCGCTGCTCGTGAGAGCGACGAGACATGCTCGCCCGGCCATCCTTGCCCTTCTGCGAGCGCCGCATCTGCTACTGCCAAGCTATCTGAGTTGGCCAGTGGCCAGACGCTCCAATGTCAGAAGACCGGCACCAGCTATAAACGAGTGACCGCGATCTGCCGCAATGAGGCTCAGGTCGAAATCAACTGCGCCATGGTGCGGAGCGGGACGACCGTGATCTGGCCCAAGTTCAATCAGCAATCGCCGATCTGTAGGTAGCGCAACTGTTCGTCGCTCTTCTGACTGTCAGGTCTGGTTTTGGATGACGCAGGGATCAGGTGACTACACAAAAGCTGGACAACAAGGAGTTCAGCAATGCGCGCACCGATCATCAGCAACACCGATTTCGAGAAGTTGTTCGCTTATACCGATGGGATGGAACGGGCCGCAATGTATCGGCTCATGATCCTGTTGACGAAGAAGTTGGGCCTCCGTCCCATGGAGATGGCGGGAATGGAAACCGGCTGGTTTGTTGGAGGCGAACTCCGCATTCCGCTCGGTCATTCCAAACGCAAGCAGGGTCGGTCACTTCCCGTCGATGCTGAGATTGAGGAGGCGCTCGCCGGGCATATGGGTGGGCAGACGGGCAGGGTGTTTCGCAATGCTGCTGGCGAAGCATTCACTGCCAATGGTATCAGCGAAGCAATCCGCCGCATCTACAGGCTGGCAGGTGTTCAGGGTAGCTGCTATTCGGGTCGCCGCGCTATGGCTACTCGTATGGTGGACAACAAAGTGAACATAGCCGTGGTAAGCAAGGTGTTAGGTCATAGCAGCATCGCGACCACGCAGAGCTATATTGGTGTCACGGACACGATGATGCGTGAGGCACTTTTCTTTTGATATTCAATTTGGCACTTGTCCAGAATGCCAGACGGCTATTGATAGAGCAGCGGCGGCGAAGGGTCGCAGAAATAGGAGTTCACTATGGTAATGGATTGGAAGAAAGCCGTTAAGCCGGTCGGAGAGTTCGCGGACTTCAAAAAGTCCGCTGCCCGCACACCAAAGACGGCCGCTGAGGTTGTGTCCGCTGCCATCGACAAGCAGATTGAACTGTTCAACAAGCCCAAAACCGAAGGACGTCGCTGGTTCGAGGTCAAAGGCGAGAATGTCGCTTTCAGCATCCGCTACGCCAACAGCCCGCTCAAGCTGGTCGGCGATGAGAAAACGGTCGTGGTGCCCAAGGCGCAGTTCGTAGAGGTGTTACAGTCGATCAAGGCAGACGTGGAGAAGGGCGAATTCAAAGCGCAGCTTGATGCTGGCGAGGCCGCCGTCCGCAAACGCAGTGCGACCATGGCTGAGACGCGCAAGAAGAAGTAAGCCTATCCCATATGGGACATCAGCCCCGGCCGGGAACGGCTGGGGCTTTTTAGTGCCTGACGCTCATGGAAATGCCCGGTAAGCAAGCTGCTCACCGGGCTTTCTCTTATGCCCTTATATAGCCCGCAGAGCGCGCCTGAGCAGCATATTCGCTCAGGGTATGTTGGGCTTTCCAGTGTAGGTCCTGCTCCACGCGCAGCCCTCCCGGCCCCTTCACGGCGTAAATCTCGTCCATGCTCACATAGCCGATCTCCGGCATTCCATGGCCGATGTCGCATAGTCCGAACGCGAGGCCATCATCGTCCATTTCCGTCAGCAACCAAGTCCCCGCCGTCCAGGGCAGGAACAGCTTACACACTGGCTCATAATCGTTTTCGAGCCGGGTGCCCTTGAGGGGCAATTGCTCTTTGTGGTTTTCGGCGAGGCGTTGCGCTGCCTCAGGCGTGAACACTGATAACCATTCCATTTGGGCCATCCTTTCTTGATGTTTGGCCCTTTGGTCACACGACGCCTTTTGGCGGAGAAATCAACTCCAAAGAATTGAATTCTGGTGCCTTTCTTTGGATGACGCGGGCTGGTTCTGGCTATTGATAGAGCAGCACAACGGCAACGGAGTGCTACACATGCTCACGCAGATCGAATTGAACCACCTCGCAGACTTCATGCTTGAGGTTGTCGATTGTGATGCCGACTACGAAGAGGACGAGTTCTGCGTAAATTGGAATGGCCACCGGCTTTATGTCGAGCGTTACCTGACGCACTTCCGTATCGAAGTTGGGCATGAGGATGATGTAGTCGAATTACCGCGTCACTGATGCCCTGAGAGCCCTCAGGAACGTCAAGAGTGCCCTAGCTGTAGTCGGGGCGCTCTTTTCTTATCTGGGGCTGTGAAGGGCTACACGGGGTCGGCGGCATACTCATAATCCGCGTGAGGGAAATCTGGATGCCAATCGATCTCACCATTTGGGCCGACATGGATGGTGTTGATATATCCGTTGAATATGTCGTTCCCCTCATTGTCGAAAATACAGCGTAGGGCTTTGCCAAATTCAACAACGGTCAGCTTATCATCAAAGCATTCTAACCGGGTTATGATTGCGCGTAGGCTCTGCTTGATTCTTATGCGGGCTGCTGAACGCTCATTTTCATCCTCGCTGTTCATGGTTGAAAGCAACTCGGTCAGGCGGGCCTCGTATTCCTCAATAGAGATATCGTCAGGTTCGGCAGCAAGCCCTTTTTGTAATTCTCTGATAGCTGCCTGATCGGCGATTAGTTCGGCTTCAAGCGACAAGGCTATGCGTTCTGTTGTGGGCGAACCAGATTGGCTGAAACTGCGGAATAGGTTCTCTACCTGCTTCTGCTTGTCCTCGATGAACCGTTGGCGATCAGCAATGTCGGCCCGAAGCGCCTCATTACGGCTGTCGGCGGCAACGTCCTTACGGACTACTACGAACTTCATCGCGACATTCAGCAGAGCCTTTTCAAGGGTCTCGTATCTGACCCAGCTTCGGTTAGTGCAGCGAGGAATCTGCCGATCTTCATCCCATACCTTGTTCAAGGCATTGTGGCATTTGAGGTAGCTGAATGTCTGGCCCGCTGGATAGCGGCCACTTTTATGGTTCCGCATTTGCCCTTTGCGAACGGTCACTTCCTGCTTCATGCGACCGCCACAATGGGCGCACTTGGCTATGCCGCTCAGGACATTGTTATGAGTAATCTGCCATGCCCCACTGGCACCTTTACGAGATTGCCTAGCAGCATGAGCCTTGGCGAACGTCACAGGATCTATGGCTTGGGGGAAGTGGTTTAGGACCGCGATACCCTTGCTAGTTTCCTTACCGCTTCGAGGGCGGTTCATCGGGTGATACTCACCCATGACGGCCCGGTTCAGGACCAGTTTCGTCAGATATCCAACGGTCCAGCCATTGTTGCTTTTTCTGTCTAAGTGGTTCCAGACTGGCTCCCCGCGACCATTGAGCATTTTAGCGATGGCTGGCGTTCCGTAACCGTCGATCGTCCACTGGAATATCTCTCTCAGGACTTCGACGCGCTGCTCATTCAAGGTCATCTGATAGCGGGGCCGCTCACTCAGTTTGCTGATCCGCTCAACGTCGATCCACCCTGGCACGGTCCGAGTGTAGCTGATGTGCTGGCCATCTGCGGCACTTTCTTGGGCGGCTTTGATGCGATCGTTCTGAGCAGATTTCAGGCGTTTACTTTTGTTCTCACTTTCTTGACGCGCAAGCTCTGCTGCGACGACAGCCTCGATTACGGCGCCTAGTTCAACACGTTCGTATGCTTGGTAGATGCGGCGTGTGGCAGCAACAGCGACCGTGACACCGGCTTGAGTCATTTTTTTGACCCAAGGCAGCACCTCATCATGTCCTTGCCGACTAATGCGATCGATATGTTCAACTACGAGGACATGGCCGTTTCGATATTGCCCAGCTTCAACCTCTTGCTCGAACTGGTGGAGCAAACCACCGGCAGCGCGATTTGCCCCACTAAACGCGGACAGGCCCTGATCTATGAGAACCCTGTCTTCGCTGAGATGCCATTTTTCATCGGCGATCATGTCGCGACAGAGTTTTAACTGACGGGCTTTACTGCTTCCGCGTGCCTGCTCCTGATTTGAAAAGCGGGCGTAGATTGTAGCTGGTAACGTCATTTCCCCCCTGTGCCCCCGCGGGGCTAACAAGTTCCTAACTCCTATAACAGTATGACCGGCGCCGAGGTGCCTACGGTGAGATCCTGTATTGCCGCCCTGCTTGTTCTGGGCGGGCTCGCGTTGGGCCGCGACGCGATTACATTGCGGCTGGTGGCCACGGGCGCGCTGATCGTCCTGTTTCTCTGGCCGGAATCGCTCGTCGGACCGAGTTTTCAAATGAGTT
>CEQG01046998.1_pt1 | contig 18731 bp, 12 predicted proteins | sample 350301 | NCBI WGS metagenome assembly CEQG01 (sample SAMEA2621242, study PRJEB7988) | marine metagenome | isolation source: saline water (ENVO:00002010), including | reverse complement strand
TCAACCAATCATTCGATTGTTTGTGCATTGCAAACTTTGAAGGATATTTTGTGGACATCAATCCAGGTTTCATCGAAATGTTGGGCTACTCCAAAGCGGAATTGATGTCAAAAAAAATCTCGGAATTCATTTATCCCGAGGATCGTAAACTCACGGCCGAGAAAAGACAAAAACTCTTGGAAAACGTTCCCTTGGTCAATTTTGAAAATAGGTATGTCAGCAAATCCGGAAAATTGGTCTGGTTGCACTGGACATCGGTTCCCTTGCCCGATCAAGGCTTGGTTTATGCCATTGCAAAGGACATCACCCATAAAAAGGAACTACAAAAGCAGCAGCTCTCCCATTTGAACGATCTTTCCATGGCCCATAAGGAGCTAAAACAACTGAATTATACCACCGCCCACGATTTAAGGTCCCCAGTAAACAATCTCATCTCATTGGTCAACCTGATCGATCTGGATAAGGTAATGGATACCGAGACCCAGGAAATATTGGCTATGATCAAAGTATGCACCAATAGTTTGATAGAGACGATGAACTCGCATATAGATGCCTTCAAGGAAATTGACACCACACAAAGACAATTGTCCAGAACCGACCTGATGGATGTGATCCATAAGGTACAACACTCCATTGGAAATTTGATCAAGCAATCGGGCACGCAGTTCCACATAGACTTTTCTGCACTTCCTGTCGTATGGTTCAAGCCCCAAGCCTTGGAAAGTGTATTTCTCAACTTGATCACCAATTCCATAAAGTACTCCAAGTCCGGGGTCGCTCCCGTCATAACGATCCATAGTACAATAGTGGGCGGAAAACACATCTTAAGATATAGGGACAATGGTATCGGCTTTGATATGGCAAAGGTAGGCCACCAACTTTTCAAACTGGACCAGGGCCACCACGGTGGGAACAACAGTAAAGGAGTCGGCCTGTATTTAGTACATCAGAAAGTGACCGATAATGGTGGGAGTATCGAGGCGGACAGTAAGGTAAACCAAGGCACTACCTTTACGATCACCTTCAAGGAGCATCCCAATTCGTCTATCCCATAAATGTGCCTACCGGAACATCGAACCCACTTCTTGGTGCACCTTGAAGTAATGTTGCAAGTCCATTATCAGGAAGGGTCAATCATAGCTTCTAAATCGACCGTGTTTAAAACATTTTGTTCTTTGGCAGTTTAATGTAAAAATTTGATTGGTTTTATAGAGGAACAATGAAATTATGCGACAAAACGCAGTGTTGATTGCTGAAGTACTTTTTTTTAAGAATTGAAAATAAGGTTATATCTGTATTCGATATCCTTAATTTCATTTTCACTGAGTTGGGCAAACGCTTTCTTTTTGGCCCTATTGGCTTGCTGCCCGTATACAGCAATCAAAAGACCAATGCATATTTAAAGGAAATTGCCAAGGCTTGTGGTATTTATAAGAACATTTCCTTCCATACTGCAAGGCATACTTTTGCCACTACCGTGACCTTGTCCAATGGGGTGCCTATCGAGACGGTTTCCAAAATGCTCGGGCATACCAAACTGTCCACGCCCCAAATCTATGCCCGGGTTTTAGAAAACAAGATTGGAGAAGACATGAAGAACCTCACGGATCAATTAAAACGAGTACATGACAAACATGTTATTGGAGAATCAATAGGATAAAATTTAGTGGTCATTAATCCAATTTAGGATAAAATTTGCTCTCTGCTCTATTGAATTTTTGGGTACTTCCACCAGGTTATATTGGAAGCTTCGGTAGGTTTGGATCATTTTGTTATAGGTGAACACCGCTTCGTTCCAGTCCTGTTTCCGTTCTGCATCGGTTCGGTATATCTCTTTCCATGGAGGTAGGATAAAAACATGGTCGTTGTAGCGCCAGGTATCGGCCAGTATTTTCATATCGTTTTCCACCCGGATACCGCTAAGGCTGGCATAGCAGATAGCATCCAAAAAGCCACGGTCGAAGAAAATAGGACTTCCCCCGTGTTGTTCTTCCATGACCTTCTCGAAGCTTTCAACGGAACGTTGAAACATCAGGTCCCGATACAGCCTCTTGTTTTTCCAAGGTAGGGCCTCTCCATCGATGGCCTGTTGCTCCTTGATGAGCTGGCGAGCCACTTCCGGGATGACAGTAAGGCCCCTTTTTTGAAGCTCTTCCAAAAGGCTGGTCTTGCCAACGCCAGGACCGCCGGTGATTACATAAAAGGGATTTTGGATCCTAGTAGGTTTCAATGTTTGGGATGCTTGTTCAGTTGTTGAAGGTTGACAATATTACGAACTTCTATGGAATCGAACCAGGTACCGGGATGACCGATCACTAATTTTTGGTCCAGTGGCCCCACTTTAATGGGATTCCAGTGCACTTGGCGTATTGCAGGTCGGGGGGTTGTCAGCACAAATTGCCCATGGTTTGAAATAGTTTTATTAGGTTTGTTTTCCATATACCGTACGTATTGGACAAAGGTACCCCCATTACCGATATCAGGGACAAAGCTATCTATAAGAAAATCTTCGATCAATTTTATAGGGAGTTGGTGATCTATGCCCATAAATTTCTCTACGACCTCCAGGCCAGCGAGGATTTGGTCCAGGATATCTTTGTCCAACTTTGGGAGAATGCCCAAGAATTGGAAATACATACCTCCATTAAGTCCTACTTATATACTTCGGTACGGAATAAATGCTATAATCGATTACGGGACGTAAAGATCGAGGACAACCTCAATGTGATCGATCTGAACGCCAGCCTGACCACCGATTACGACATGGAGGACCGCGAACCCCAGGAAAAGCAAAAAGTCTATCAGCATGTGATGGAGGTCGTGGAGGGTTTTCCCGTCAGTATGAAGCGCATATTCCAATTAAAGTTCTTGGAAAATTACAAGTATGCTGAAATTGCCGAGGAAATGGGGATTTCCGTCAATTCGGTCAAAACACAGCTCAAAAGGGCAAAGGCCAAAATAAACGAAGCCATTGCGGTTATTGTTTTTTTGTTGACCTCTTTTTAAGAAAACCCTCCATCCCTATTGAAAAAAATCATTTTTTAATAAAAGCTTCAAATTATCTCCAAGTTTTTGTCACCCATTTAAGATAAATTGTGCCATATCAACAAAGGGTTAAGTTTACGTTAACCTGAAGTCAAACCTATTGAGAATGGAATTCAAACTCATTATAAAAAAATTGAACGGTACATTGACCCCTGAGGAGGCCACGGTCTTTGATCAATGGTTCAATGAGTCACCCGAGCATCGGGCCTATTTTGAAAAGGTAAAGGCCATGCACGACAAGGATATAGGGCCGATCAATGAGGGCAAGGCTTGGCGCACCCTTGAAAGAAGACTGGAGCGGAAGCCCAAGTACCGCATAGGATGGTACGCCGCTGCAGCAATTTTTACAGGGATTATCGTCTCCACGTTTTTTTTCAGGAACCAGGAGCAGGCCCCATTGGACCCTGGATCGAAAACCGAAGTGCTGCGTTCGGAACTTAAAATTGGAACGGACAAGGCCATTTTGACCCTGACCGATGGTACGGAAATCCCCTTGGAGAAGGGAAGTGCCCAAACCTTGCAGCATGCCACGACCAATGGTCAGGAAATTGTGTACCGTCCAACATTTTCGAAGGAAACCGTCCGTCCCGAATACAATTATTTGACCGTACCCCGGGGAGGGCAGTTTTCAGTGGCCCTATCCGATGGAACCCAAGTTTGGTTGAACTCGGAATCGCAACTGAAATATCCCGTTGCCTTTGCCAAAGGGGAGACACGGGAAGTGGAACTGCTCTATGGAGAGGCCTATTTTGAGGTATCGCCCAGTACGCTGCACAATGGTGCAAAATTCAAGGTGGCCACAGGAACCCAGGAGGTCACGGTCTTGGGCACCCAGTTCAATATCAAGGCATATAACGATGAAGAAACCATACAGACCACCTTGGTGGAAGGTAAGGTACAGGTCAATGTTGGCAAAGAAAGTAAAACATTGGTTCCCAGGGAGCAATCCATTGTGCACCCCGGTTCAAATGATATAGGGGTCAAAGAAGTGGATGTCTATTCGGCCACCTCATGGAAAAAGGGGATCTTCAGTTTCAATGATATGCCCCTGGAGGAGATCATGAGGGTACTGGCCAGATGGTACGATATCGAAGTGGTCTTTCACGATCCAAGCCTTAAAAACAGCTCTTTTACCGGGGTGTTACGAAAAAACCAACATATCGACGTAATACTGGAATCCATTAAAACAACCACCAATATGAACTATGAAATAAATAAGAACACAGTGATTTTTAAATAACCAAAAAAAAGGGAACCGAGGGTCGAATATCTGACCAAACAGCCCTCATTGTTCCCCTACATTAATTAAATGAATAACTAACACCACAAATTTATGGAAATTAATTTGAGCAGGATCGCTTTCCCGAATGGGAAGCGCATGCTAGACACCATTATGAAGACCTTTTTATTTTTATGCTGTTCTTCAGTTTTTAGCCTTACTTCGGGAACCATTTTTTCACAGAACGCAACGATAAAGATCACATCGGACGCGACAATGACCATTGATGAGGTCTTCGAGGTTATCAAACAACAGACGGATTACAACTTCATCTATAAATCCGACCTATTCAGGGGATATCCAAAAGTCAGTGTCAAAAAAGGATCGATAAAGGCCGAGAAACTCTTGAAACACAGTTTGTCCTCGGGAAATTTCATCATTAATATGTCAGATGACAACACCATTGTCATCAGTGAGAACAGGGTTTCAGGTCCTCAGGAAGATGTTGTCGTTACAGGACAGGTCAAGGATGTCAATGGCATCCCCCTGCCCGGAATGACCGTTTATATATCAAGTGAAAAACCGGTCGGGGAACGACTCGACAGGGAATATTTGGTAGAGGCGACCGCCACCGATATGGACGGTAATTTTTCCTTGAAAGCAAAGCCCGGCCACTATCTGGTGGCGACAGGGATAGGGTTTGTGATGTATTCTGAACAGATCACCCCCAATAAGGATGTGTACGCCATTGAGTTAAAAGAGAATGTCAGTACGCTTGAAGAAGTGGTCGTTGTGGGATATGGTTCCACCAAACGGAAGGATTTGACGGGATCGGTGGCCACGATGAAAGCCAAGGAGATCGTACAGATCAATTCACAGACCATCGACCAGGCGCTTATTGGAAAAATGTCAGGGGTTCACGTCTCCGCACAGTCCGGGGCACCGGGCAGTGGGGCCATTGTCCATGTAAGGGGACTTAGCCAGTTGATCGGGGACAACCAGCCCCTATATGTTGTGGACGGGGTGCCCATTATCATCAATCCCCGTGTTGCGGGCAGCACGGCCCTCAGCGATAACCGACAAAACCCATTGTTGTCCATTAATCCTGCGGATATCGAGCGGGTGGATGTGCTAAAGGATGCGTCCTCAGCGGCCATTTATGGTTCCCGGGCGGCCAATGGCGTGGTACTGATCACCACAAAAAGAGGCAATAGAAACCAGGCGCCCAGGTTTAATTTCTCCTACAGTGCCACCATGCAGAACCCTACCCGAACCTATGATGTATTGAATGCACAGGAGTTTAGGGACTATCTTATCGAGCAGGGAAGGGAAGATGAGATTGATTTTGGCAATGGAGATACGGATTGGCAGGATGAGGTGACCAACAACAATGCGCTGTGGCGCCAATATAGTGCCAGCATCTCAGGCGGTAGTGATAAAATCAACTACTTGATGTCAGGGCATGTGAGCGATCAGGAGGGCATCATGTTGGGCAACAAGCTGAACCGGTATACCTTTTCATCAAGTCTGGATGCCGACCTAACCGATAGGTTACGCGTGGGCGGCCATATCAGTTACAATTATACCGACAACAAACAATCTGCATTGAGCAACTTGGGACAAGGTGCCTTTTATCGCCCGGACCTACCGGTGTTCAATCCGGACGGAAGTTATTCTTTCCAAGATTTTTCGGGGATTCAGTATTTGAATCCGCTCGGGGATGAGGCCAAAGTAAGAAGCAAGGCCGTGGCCAAAAACGTATTGGGTACGGTCTACGGGGAATATCAGCTCTTTACCGGTCTTCGATTCAGGTCCCAATTGAGCATCAACCTGAACAATGACCGAAGTGATGTATTTCATCCATCGTACACCAGACGGGGCTTGGAAAATGGAGCTTTGTTATTTGTCCAACATTCCGAAGGCTTGAGCACCTCATGGTCGAATACCTTGAACTTCAACACGACCATTGCGGGTGACCACACCATTGATGCCCTTGCAGGGGTGTCTTGGGACCATTCCCGATTGAATTTGGATGCCCAGAGCTATTTGGGATTTCCGGATGATGAGATCCTAACGGACATTAATTCGGCCCAAGAGGTCTTGGATGTATCCAGCCAGGCCACACAAACGGCCTTGAACTCGCTGTTCGGGAGGGTCAACTACAATTTTAAGGATAGGTACCTGGCCACATTTACAGGAAGATATGATGGGTCGATCAAGTTTGGGCCCAACAGTAGGCACGGCTTTTTTCCATCCGCCGCTTTGGCCTGGAACGTGCACAATGAAAACTTTCTGAAAAACAGTGAACTGCTGAGCCAGTTGAAGCTCAGGGCAAGTTTGGGCCGTACGGGCTCGGACAACTTGCCTTCTTTTTCCTATTTGGTGAATTATTTGTCCTTGAACGGCACGGATTCCTATTATGATGGGGTCAATGGGATTGCCGTGGACGGTGTCCCCAATTTGGACATCAAATGGGAGGAGACCGATCAATTGGACCTTGGTGTGGAGCTTGGTCTGTTCAATGGACGGATGAATGCCCAGGTGGTCTATTTTGAAAAGAAGACCAGCGGTATAATCCTTTTTGTGCCCGTACCATCCCAAACAGGTTATTCCAGTTGGAATGCCAATATTGCCGATGTGTCCAATAAGGGTTGGGAAATCGAACTTGGCGGAGACATTATCCGTGCCAAGGACTTTAGGTGGAATTCATCCTTCAACATTTCCTTTATCGAGAACAATGTGGATGCCCTGAACAATGGGGCCACCACCAACTTTGGCAGCACCGGCATTATCGAAGGGGAGCCCATTGGAGTCATCACGGGGTATGATGTGGTGTCCATTGCACGGACACAGGAAGAAATAGACGCCTTGAACAACCAGGCTCCCAGTGGTACCTACTACAGTGGATTGGTCCAGCCTGGGGATTATATCTTTAGGGATGTCAATGGTGACAATGAGATCACCCCGGAGGACATTACCCCATTAGGGGATATCAATCCCAAGTACTATGGAGGTTGGAACAATTCCTTGAGCTACAAGAACTTTGATTTTTCCTTCAATTTCAATTTTGTACAGGGCAACAAGAGAAATTGGTACCGTGGTGCCACGGAGTTTTCGTCCATAAGTACCACGTCCAATGTCACCACACAGATATACAACACTTGGACGCCCGATAATACCGATGCGGAATACGCCCGCCTGGAATCGGCCACCCATGGCAATACGACCACGACGAGCAAAAATGTCAAGGCCGGCGACTATATAAGGTTGAGATCAGCTTCATTGTCCTATAACTTTCCAAAGGAGTGGTTGGCCAATACGGGTATCGATAACCTGCGATTGAGCCTGTCCGGGAACAACCTGTTCACCATCAGCGACTATCCGGGCATCGACCCGGAAAGTGTGGAAACCCAACAGGGAGGGTCCACAGTAGATTTGGCCCGTGATACCGGGGCCTCCTATCCACAGGCAAGGACCATTACCATAGGATTCAACCTAAGTTTATAATCCATTAAAAACCCGAAAGATGAAAACATTCAAATACATATTTATACTAATGGTAGGGCTGGGATTGTCTTGCCTGTCCTCCTGTCAATTGGCCGAAGATCTGGATGATTATGAACCGCTCAATGCCCTGGACGCGAACAAGGCCATTGTGGATGAGTCCACGGCTGAACTGGCCCTTTCCGGGGTCTATGCAGGATTCCACCAACAAAGTGGGGGAGGCGGCATTCCGGAAATCTACACCATTCCCTCGCTGATGAGCGGAACATTGGTCAACTCCTTCCTGATCAATACCGATGAGGTACAGGGATATGTCAACAACAATCCATTGGCGGTCAATACCAGTCAAGGGTTGGGGGCCTATACCCGGATGTACGATATAATCAATCGTGCCAATTGGTTGATCGAGAAAGCCACCGAACTTACCGATGACAAGTTTCCCACGCCAGGTAGGAGACAGCAGATTCTTGCGGAGACCCGTATGTTGCGTGCGACCGCAAATTTCTACTTGTTGCGTCTTTGGGGACAGTTCTATGATATGGAGTCCAAATACGGCATCAGTATCAGGACCGAACCTTCCCGATCTGGGGAGGCGCTCCCTAGAAGTACGGTGCGTGAAACATATGAGGTGATTCTAGAGGATCTGGATTATGCCGTGGCCAATGCCCCCGACATTAGAACAAAGAGTTATACCAATCGCGCATATGCCATGGGGCTTAAGGCAAAGGTGTTATTGTACCAGGGAAATTATGCCGAGGCGGCCACTTTGGCCAGGGACGTCATGGATGCCTCGCCAGGAGAATTTGCATTGGCCGATACCTATGGTGAAATTTTCCTGAACCATGCCACCCCGGAGCTTTTTGATAGCAGCGAGATCGTGTTCGGTACCAAAGGGGATCCTGTAGCAGGCGTGGGCATTGGTAACGTTATTGGAACCATATATATCGTATCGCCTCAATATATCGCTTCAGAGGTCGGAACCACCGAAGTGGGAGGTCAGACCATCGTTCATGATGGGGGCCGGATATCCGGAACGATCATGGAGGGCTTTTTCGGTTTTGACAGTTTGAAGTCCAATTTTAATTTTTTACCCCCTGAGAACAGGTATGAAATGATCTATCATCTGCGCATGGCCGAAGTATATCTCATTTATGCAGAAGCGGAAGCTCGTGCCCAAAATGCCGTAACATCGGATGCACTGAACGCCCTTAACGAAATCAGGACAAGGGCGGGAGCCACTACTACAGGGGGAGATGGCTTTGAAACCTATCCGGCAACCATCAGCTTGCCCCAGTTTTTAGAAGCAGTTCGCATTGAAAAACGAATGGAACTAGGGGTTGAAATAGGTGAAGACTGGTTTGATATGGTGCGGTACCATTTCGTGGACGGCTTTGATGTGTCCACGGTAAAGCCATCGGCCACCAATCCGGACAAATATATCCTGCCCATTGATTATATCACCATTGAAGCGGGCAAGAATGTAGTGGAACAGAACCCTAATTATTAATGAATTGAAAACAAGATGAAAAAGATACTAGTGTTATTGCCCTTTATGACCTTGACCCTTATGAACGGTCAAGAGTGTAAGGTGCTGATGAAATCCATAAGTGGTTCCTACCAGGGGGATTGTAAAAGAGGTAAGGCCGACGGCGAAGGAATCGCAAAAGGCGAGGATACCTATAGCGGCGAATTTAGAAAGGGATTGCCCCATGGAAAGGGCATCTATACCTGGAAGGACGGAAAAGTCTATGAGGGTGGGTTTGACAAAGGAGAAAAAGAAGGGGAAGGAAAGTTGACCATTGCCCCGGATAGCGTGGTGACCGGATTCTGGAAAAAGGATGCCTATGTCGGCCTATTTGAAAATCCCTATCGGAAAATCGATAAATCCGCCAATGTGTCCAGCTATACGATAAACAAAGTGCAGGATGATATCAACAATTTGAGGTTTTATGTACGGGTGAACCAGGAACAGCAGGATTATCCAGGTTTCAGCTTTGTTGTCCATTCCGGGAGATATCAGACCCAGATCAACAACAATGACTTTGTGGAGCTTACCAATGTCACCTTTCCGATAAAGTTGAAAGCAAACTATGGCAGGGATTTTATCGAGATCGAAATTTTTCAACCCGGTCTTTGGGAAATAAGGACCGACATCACCCATATCAAGGGATTAAACTAAAAACAAATGAAGACAATACTAAATATCGCAATAACATTGCTGGCCCTATCGGGTACCGCACAGGAAGATAATTTTAAGATCAACGGGAACTTTTCCAATATCAAAGATGCCGATTCCATTTTTATATGTAATGTGGTCCGTAAGGATCTGGTCCCTTTTGCCCGAGCTGCCGTAAAGGACGGCAAGTTCACCATTACCGGGCATGTTCCCCATGAGCATCGCTATTATACCATGGTCACCACCCCGGAAAAGGATACCCTTTATGGGCAACTGTTCGTTGAAAAAAGACCGGTGGACTATTCCGGTCAATTTACCAGATACCCCATATTTGAGGTAAAGGGAAGTAAATATGCACATAAAATATATGCCTCCCATAAGGATACGGCCTATCTGAACCTGCGTGAAAAGGTCATGGACATGGAAGCCAGGGAGACCAGCGATGAAGAGAAATTGGTCCTCCAGAACTTGCAGCGGAAGTTGGGCGGTTATATGTACACGATCGATAAAAACTGGTTCGATGAATCACATTCCACCTATCAGCTCTATACCTTATATGAGCTGGATCCCAAGACCGATTTTGATGCTTTTGAGACCCAGGTCAAATACTTTCAGGAACATTTTCCCGATCATCCCGAGACCATGGGCATCGGGTTTGCCTATGACTATTATAAAGAGGAGAAGGAGAAGAAGGAGGCCGGTACTTCCCGGAAGTCCCGTGTGGGGACGGACTTTGTGGATGTCGTCTCGGTGGATGTCGATGGGAACACCCACCGCTTGTCCGAAATCTTGAAGGAGAACAAATTGGTACTTGTGGATTTCTGGGCATCCTGGTGCGGGCCCTGTCGTGCAGAATTCCCCCATTTGCGCATGGCCTATGAGGATTATAGGGATAAAGGATTTGAGATCTATGCCGTTTCCCTGGATGATAGCCAAAAGAAATGGCTGACCGCATTGGATGAGGAAAAAACGAGCTGGATCAATACGGTCGATCTAGGGGCATGGAAATCCCAAACTGTCAAGGATTATGAAATATCGGGCATTCCCTATAACATTTTGGTCAATGCCGAAGGTGAGATATTGGGGGAATCCATTAGGGGAAAGGAACTGGAGGAATTTTTAAGCACCTATTTTAACTAAGGCAAAAGACCACTTTTCATTGTATTGATTACAATGTAATCCACCCACTTTTCTTGTTCAAACGGGCCTTGTTTTGGCCATGGTCCGTAGAGCAAGGGGAATGGGGTGCGGTCAACTGCTACTTCAATGTAAAGACGACAACAGAATGAAATATACTATCACATGCCTTTTATGCTTTGGGCTTTCACTGATCGGGTTTGCACAGGAGCTGGACCTGGATGCCCCGCTTCCCGAGGACCCCGAGATCCGGAAGGGGGTATTGCCCAACGGCTTGACCTACTATATCAAACGTACCGATGTGACCCAAGGGGTCGCCAGTTTTTATATCATCCAGAACGTGGGGTCCATTTTGGAAACTGAGGATCAGCGGGGGCTGGCGCATTTTTTGGAACACATGGCCTTTAACGGGACCAAGAACTTTGAGGGCAAGGGCATTTTGAACACCATGCAACAACATGGGCTGCTCTTTGGCCGCGATATCAATGCCTATACCTCCTTTGATGAGACCGTGTACAACATCAACAACGTCCCGACGACCCCGGAACTCATCGATACCGGGCTGTTGGTTTTGTACGATTGGGCCAATGCGCTGTTGTTGACCGATGCTGAGATCGATGCCGAGCGGGGGGTCATCACCGAAGAGTGGAGGACCCGCCAAAGTGGGGGGATGCGCATCCTGACCAAATCCCTTGCTTCGGTCTTCAACCATACCAAATATGCGGAGCGCATGCCCATTGGCTCCATGGAAGTGGTCCAGAATTTTGATTATAAGGTCCTGCGTGACTTTTACCATGATTGGTACCGGACGGACCTGCAGGCCATTGCCATAGTCGGGGATGTGGACGTGGATACGATCGAGGCCAAAATAAAGAAGTTGTTCGCCACTATCGAACCGGTGAAAGACCCCAAGGAGCGATTTCTTGTGGAGATACCGCAAAACGAGGAGTTGTTGTTCACCATGGCCATGGACGATGAAGTGACGACCTCCAGTATATCCCTGGGCGTTGTACATCCCTATGCGCTGGAGGACAAGACCGTGGGGGATCTGAAGAGAAACGTATTGGACAATATGGCAATGAACATGCTGTCCAAAAGGGTGGGGGAACTGTCCCGAAAACCCGATGCCCCGTTTTTAGGGGCCCATATCAACTATGGGGACCATTCACGGACCACCAAATCCTTCAATGTCTCCATAACCCCAAAACCTGACCAGCAGCATGAAGCGTTGAGGGCAGTGCTGTCAGAGGTGGTACGGGCGGTGAAATATGGTTTTACCGAAGCAGAGATCCAACGGACCATCGATGAGGTGAAGAACGATTATGAAAACCAGATCATCAAAAAGGACGATAGGCCCCACGGGCAGCTCGCTTCCATCATCCAGAACAACTACCTGAACAATGCGGCCATGACCGATATGGAACAGGAGTATAAGCTGGTGAAGACCATTCTTGATAACCTTGACCCTGAAGAGCTGCATGAAGCCATCAAGAATTTATATGGTGCAAAAAACAGGTTCCTATTGGTCACTGGGGTCAAGGGAAGGGACAATTTGACCCAAGCGGAAGCGGTGGCCCTTATGGATGCCGTAGAGAACGATGAAAGCCTCCGGCCCTATACCGATACTTTTTTGGGCAAGACATTGGTGACAGGGCTTGCCATTGCACCAGGGAGCATCGTATCGGAAGAAGAGGATAGCTTGGGAGCCACCACATTTACCTTGAGCAATGGTGTGAAGGTGCATTATAAATTTGCCGATAGGAACAAAAACGATGTACGCCTGAATGCCATCAGTTATGGGGGCAGGTCCCTGCTATCAAACGATGACCTGCCCTCTGCCGATATGTTGGGCCATGTGATCAATGCCTCAGGTTTGGGCAACTATTCCCCGAGCGATCTACCAAAAGTTTTGGCAGGTAAAACCGCTGGCACAGCTATACATTTGGACGGTCTCACAGAACGTGTTTCGGGACATGCCGCGACCAAGGATGTGGAGACCTTGATGCAGATGGTCCATTTGCGTTTTGTGGCTCCCCGCTTCGATGTGGACGGATTTAAGGTGGTCCTGGAAAATGCGAGAAACTATAGCATAAGCCGGAGTGAGAACCTTGGGGAAAAGATGGCGGACAGCACCACCATAGCCCTATATGGAAAAGATCACCCCAAACGGCGGCTGTTCGATGCGCAATACATCAAGGATGCGTCCTTCGAAAGGATGCAGGCCATCTATAGGGACCGATTTGGCAATGCCGCTGATTTTGAGTTTTTCGTAGTGGGCGACGTGGCCAAGGATGCCCTCAAACCCCTATTGGAAACCTATATAGCAAGCATACCCACCGATACGGCAAGGGAACAATGGAAGGATAATTCGGATGCCTGGGTCAAGGATGTCATTGAAAAGGAGATTTATTTAAAAATGGAAGACCCCAAGAGCTCGGTCCGGATAGCCTATAGGAACGACATGGAATACAGCTTGAGAAATGCGATGTTGGCCAGGACCTTGGGCGATATCTTGACCTTGCGGTACATCGAGACACTGCGCGAGGAGGAAGGGGGGACCTATGGGGCAAGGGCCCATGGCAATCTCTCCAAGCGACCGGTGCAGGAGGCTTCCATATTTGTGGGCTTTGATTGCAATCCCGATAAGGTGGAATCCTTGACCGCCATTGTTCACCATGAAATTGCGAAAATTGCGAAGGGGGACATCCAACAACTTGACCTGGACAAAACACTTGCCAGTTATCTAAAGGAACGAAAACAGCACAAGGATTATAACGATTTTGATATGGACTTGCTGACCACCTTTTATAGGGAAGGGTACCATATGGACGCCCCGAAAAACTTTGAGGACATCATTGATTCAATTACCCCAAAGGATGTCCAAAAATTCACCAAAGAATTGTTGGAACAGGCCAAGTCCTATACCATTGTGTTCAAACCGAAAAAGCTTGAAAAATAGTCGGATTCTGGAAATTTTTGATTTCAAGTTTTGGATCAGCCCCCTATTTCTTAACAAAAGGATGCGGTAGCGCACCCTTTTTAAATGTTTTAAAAAATGAAAAAATTAGTATGGATTGTACTGCTGCTGGGCTTTTTTTCCGGTAAGGCACAAATTTTTGATCCCGTGAAATGGACCACGACCGTCAAACAAGTGTCCGATACGGAGTTTGATCTGATCGCCACGGCCACTATAGAGGATAATTGGCACCTCTACTCCCAAAGCGTGCCGGATAATGGGCCGTTGCCGACCACCTTTATCTTCAAGGGCAATGAACATTATCTTAAAAAGGGCAACACCCGGGAAGAAAGTGGGCATACCGTGGAGGACCCGATTTTCAATATGGAAATCAAATACTTTGAGACCAAGGCCACCTTTGTGCAGCGGATCAGGGTAAAGGGTAAAAAGGGGTTCCGCATCGAGGCCGTGGTGGAATTTATGGTGTGCGATAACACCAAGTGCCTGCCACCAAAGGAAGTGGACCTGGTTTTTGAGGTGCAATGATTTTGAGATTCAATTTAGTAGGGACCAAGCTTATGGAAAGTGTGAAGACAAAATTATGGTGTGCCCTGTTTTTTGTCCTTGGTGTATTGAACGCCCAGGATACCCAACCGGTGCAATGGACCACCACAGTGGAAAAAATATCGGATACGCAATATCGATTGATCTCCAGGGCATCCATTGAAAAAGGTTGGTTTTTGATATCACAGGATGTCACTGGAGATGATTATTCCCCGACGATGTTCCTCTATGATATCGATGCCTCCACAACATTATTGGGCAATACCGATGAGGAAACAGACGCCATGGTTCGGGAACCCGTTCATGGCCCTGGGGTAAAAAGCTTTGTGACAGCGGCTGTTTTTGTACAAAAAATAGAGACTACGCCAACGGTATCCAAGATCCGGGCCTTTGTCGAATATATGGTATGTGATGATACCCGTTGTCTGCCTCCTGCCGAAGGGGAATTGGTATTTGACCTGAGCGGGCAGCGGGCAAAGGAATCCAATACCGATGACATGCACCAAGAAGATAATGGGATTGATGACCCAAAAGGGATGTGGTCCATTTTTTTTATAGCTTTTCTTTCGGGTTTTGCGGCATTATTGACACCCTGTGTGTTCCCGATGATCCCCATGACCGTCAGTTTTTTTACCAAACAGAGCAAGAACCGCAAACAAGGGGTCAAAAATGCGATTTTTTATGGCATCTCGATCGTATTGATCTATGTGGTGTTGGGGTCTATGGTGACCGCTATTTTCGGTGCGGATTCCTTGAACGCCCTTTCGACCAATGTGTGGTTCAATCTGATCTTTTTTATACTGCTTGTCGTTTTTGCGGCGTCTTTTCTTGGTGCCTTCGAGATCGTGCTGCCCTATACATGGGCGAACAAAGTGGACAGACAGGCGGACAAGGGAGGTATTGTCGGTATTGTGTTCATGGCCCTGGCCCTGGCCATTGTGTCCTTTTCCTGTACGGGCCCCATCGTGGGGACCCTGCTGGTCGAGGCAGCGAGCAAAGGGGGTATCGCTCCCATTGTAGGGATGCTCGGTTTTTCTTTGGCGCTTGCGCTTCCGTTTATGTTTTTTGCACTTTTTCCCGGATGGCTCAACTCCTTGCCCAAATCCGGTGGATGGCTGAATTCGGTAAAGGTGTTTTTGGGCTTTTTGGAACTGGCCCTGGCCTTCAAGTTCTTGTCCAATGCCGATTTGGTATTGCAGCTGCACTGGTTGGAAAGGGAGGTTTTCATGGCCATATGGATAGCCATTTTTGGTATGCTGGCCATGTACCTGTTCGGAAAGATACGATTGCCCCATGATTCCCCGGTGGAACATATTTCGGTCGGACGGCTCGCCTTGGGACTGCTGACACTTTCTTTTACGCTATATCTTATCCCCGGGCTTTGGGGGGCTCCCTTGAAGCTGATCAGTGGATTTCCGCCTCCTATGCAGTATAGTGAATCCCCGAACGGCGTTGGTTATACCGATTCGATGGGGGGTTCATTTTCAAGTGAACCACTTCCCGAAGGGGCAACATATGGACCGCACGACATTGTGGCCTTCGAGGATTATGAGGAAGGAATGGCCTATGCAAAAAAGGTGGGCAGACCGGTTTTGATCGATTTTACGGGGCATGCCTGTGTGAACTGTAGGAAAATGGAGGAACGGGTATGGAGCGAACCGCAGATATTGGATATCCTCAACAATGAGGTGGTACTGGTTTCCCTGTATGTGGACGATAAGCGGGAGCTGCCGGAGGACCAGCACTATGTTTCCAAGGTCACGGGGAAGAAAATCAAGACCATTGGGAACAAGTGGAGCGATTTCCAGATCAGGCAATACAGGGCCAATGCCCAGCCTTATTATGTATTGGTGGATCATGAAGGGAACAGGCTCAATGCCCCTGTGGGGTATACCCCGGATGTTGAGGCATATGGGGCTTGGTTGAAACAGGGCATCCATAACTATGCGAGGTAATAGGGAATCTTATGGACCATATGTTGGATATGAACAAGAGCTTGGAATCACATTTTAGGGAAATCAGAGAGGGGGTGATCGGCAACAACGGTTTTTTTATGTCTCCCTATGGAGCCAAAAAAATTCTGTATGCCGATTGGATGGCCACCGGGCGGTTGTACCGTCCCATAGAGGAGAAGCTCATGGATGAGCTGGGCCCCTATCTCGCAAATACGCACTCCTATTCAAGTGAAACGGGCAAGGTAACCTCCGATCTCTATATGGAGGCCCGTGAACGCATCAAAGCGCATGTGAATGCCGATGAGGATGATATATTGGTGACCACGGGAAGCGGCATGACCGGGGCATTGGCCCGACTGCAACATATAATGGGACTCAAAGGGGCACGGCCATCCGACCCAAGAAAGGTTCCGGTGGTATTCATCACCCATATGGAACACCACTCCAACCAAGTGTCCTGGATGGAAACAATGGCAGATATCGTAATCGTTCCTCCCGGGGAAGACCTGATGCCCTGTCCGGACAAGTTGGATGAACTGTTAGGGAACTATAAGGACAGGACCCTTAAAATTGGGGCATTTACTGCATGTTCCAATGTGACCGGTGAGATGACCGACCACAAAGGTTTGGCAAAGACCATGCATGCCCATGGAGGTATCTGCTTTTTTGACTTTGCGGCATCCGCGCCCTATGTGGATATCGATATGCATCCATCCGATCCTGATTGCCGAATGGATGCCATTTACTTTTCTCCCCATAAATTTCTGGGAGGGCCCGGAGCCTGCGGGCTCCTGATCTTCAATAAGTGGCTGTACAAAAGTGAAAGCCCTGACATCCCAGGTGGGGGTAATGTAAAATGGACCACACCTTGGGGAAAATATGCATTTTTCGGTGACATAGAGCTAAGGGAGGATGGAGGAACGCCAGGGGTCATCCAGACCATAAAGGCAGCCCTTGCCATTCAATTGAAAGAAAAGATGGATACCAAACTGATGTACATTAAGGAATTGGCATTGTTGGGCCTTTTTCGGGATGAACTCAAAGATATTGGAGAAATAAAACATTTTGGGAATGGTCATACCCGGCGTATCGGTTGTCTGTCCTTCAATATAAAGGATATCCATTATAATCTGGTGGTCCGATTGCTCAATGACCGTTTCGGAATCCAGGTCAGGGGAGGTTGGTCCTGTGCAAGTACTTTTGCACATTACCTTTTTGGATTGGATCAGGCCAGGTCGTCAGAGATAATGAATGGGATTGACCAGAAAAACCTCAGAAACAAACCGGGATGGGTCCGGGTGTCCCTTCACCCAACCATGAACGATGTTGATGTGGAGTTTATTACGGAAGCCCTTCGGGAAATTGTCAATAGTCATGAAAAATGGGCCAAGGATTACACGTATAATCCCCTAAACAACGAATATGAATATATACAAATGAACTCTGTGGACAAGGTACAACACCATTTCTTTGGACTCTAGGGCAACCAATCGACTGGTTTGGATAATGTAAGAATAGTTTTTTTTTTTTTGAGTTAGTCAAGGAGGCTGTCCCCTTTTTTTTGTGGGGCGGCCTCTCCAAAAGGGTGGGGATCATGGTTCTTTTTTGGACGTGTCCCAAGGGAGGGCTTTTCACTGCAATCCCTCACGCAGGGGGAATGTATTACTAAGCGTCCGAGCATATAGAAGTGGTATTCCATAGCAAAAGGAGAATCGATTTCTATTTGCGGAAAGACAGTGAGTTCGGTATTTTCGAACGTATCAAAGCATTTTCTGATGTTGGTCTTCCAGTTATCCGATTTGGAAACAAACCTTGATAGATTGGAATCTATTCCCCTTTCTTTTGAATGTCCCAATGGGCAATGGTCAGGATGAACAAATCGCTTTTTCGTTCCTCAAAGTCCCTTCTGATTGGATGAGCCGGATGGTTGAGACCACCAAAGATGGAAAATGAGAACCACCTAATTTTTGGATTTAGTGATTTTAAAATCAGTCTTTTGCGCTAGTCTTGAGGGTGCTCAATTCTATCCGGCGAAGGTGGTATACTATGTCCGGCGTTTCCAGTTTGGTTTCAATATGGGTTGAACTATGTGTTTTTTATTATAAATATACATTTGTTTGGATGAAACTTGTAAATAGTCTTTTTGGTTCGATTTTGAACCATTTTTTGTGGCAT